>JAAUXU010151239.1_pt1 | contig 19195 bp, 22 predicted proteins | sample 7278151 | NCBI WGS metagenome assembly JAAUXU01 (sample SAMN14350113, study PRJNA611818) | marine sediment metagenome | isolation source: surface marine sediment (1.8m) | place: French Polynesia: Moorea | collected 2018-08 | reverse complement strand
TAAGATGCCCCATCTTATGCCTCAATTGTCCAACCCCATCTACTTATGTACTTTTGCAGGACAGTAGGATTGACTTTGAAATGAGGATGGACCCTAAAAGTATGCCTGATTGATCTCAAATTTGGAGTGAGTCCAAAGTGAGTTCTCCAGGTCATACCTAAGATTTGAGCTCAATCAGTCATACTGCATTTTAAGGCTTGCACATCAAAAGTAGGACACCTGCACGCTGCCACTTCTTGTTTTTCCAAAAACAATGTTGACCTCTGCATTCATTCTCACCATGTCTGAATACCTGTAACCCAATGTCAATCACACAGAAAGTCTCACATCATAGTTCAATGGGGATGCCCAGAAATTGCTCATTTACAAATCTGCGTATCAAAATAGGACAGGGTGTATAAGCCGATATATCTCGGGAGCTGTCGCACCTAGACATGTCCATTTGGTCTGTTTCGAAAAAGGGGATTCATACAACTCTTCTCATAGCTCATTGCGTTCACGAGAATCACAAATCAGGACAGCAGAGAAGCCAAACTGGATGGCAACCTTGAAGAAATTTTTATGACTGCAAATATGAAGGAAACAGCAACAGTTTCTGGCAGACACCTCTGTTGGGGGGGATAAAGTCCGGAGCGAGGAAAATCACCTGACCTACAAGATCAAGAAGATACGTTGGCCTTTCATCAGCAACGCATTTTGGCTTCTCTGCCATCCTGATTCGTGATTTTCTTGGACGCAATGAGCTATGAGAAGCATTGTATGAATCCTATTTTTCAAAAGAGACCAAGTGTACTTTTCCAGGTGCAGCAGCTCCCGAGATACAGGTGTCACCACTTTTTTGTTTGTTTGCTTGTTTTTGGGTATTGGTAACCCTATAGATTAAGAGAAACAACCAATAAGGAGTAGCCCTTATACACGACTTTTTCCTGACCCCTAGTTGATGGCCTATATTACACCAAATCAAACATTCTATCCTACCCCACTCAGGGACATCACCTCCTTAATATGGTCCATCAAGATGAACCTGAGGAGGCTTCTGAACCCTTGGGGATCATATATGTTGCCACATTTGTGGAGCGTCGCATGCTCCTTTGTGAGCACAGTGCATTCACGCTTGAGGGGAGCAAACTCCTCACATGCCCTACCACAGAATCTGCACTTGTCTGACAGGGACTCTTGAAGTTGGAATCTATGCTATTTGAGGTAATTGTGGCCTGTGAGGGCCTGTATAATCTGGCCTAGTTTACCTCGGTCTAGTCTAATGGGTAGCCTGCCTACTGCTCCTGGGGTCTGAATCCACAGTTTTGTCTGCCTGCAGCTGGGGTGGTGTCCCCACTTAAAAAAAAAAAAACGCTTCACCTTTAAAATTGTCATTCTTTCTTTTTCAAAACAAGAAAATAAAGCAAATTTATACTTACTGTCAACCCTGCAGTAGCGTCAGACAAGAGTTCAAGTTTCGTGGTGTTGTAACTTGTCCGTGGTGACAATGAACAGGGAGCAAACTCGCACTTCACGCCCAAGGCAAAAACCCAACCAAGATCTCGAGAGCTTTGAACACTGCCAGGAGCACACCCAATCGCACCATCAAGAGAGGGTCTCCAATGCTACCCCCGAAGAAGAGGTCGAGATCTGTGGGGTCACTGGGAACAGTGGAGGCCGTCCAGGCTGCCATTGACAACAAGGAGGGGAAGGCCACCATCCAGGGCCTCGCCAGAGAGTTTGACATCCCTCGGACCATCATGGCGAGGATTGTGAAGGAGGATCTCGGCCTAAACAGTTACAAGAGGATGCCCAGACAGGCCTTGAAGCCCATATGGACCGTGAGAAGAGACTTGACTGGGCCGAACTTCTTCTCAACAAGCTCAAGAAAAAGCCACGAGACGTTGCCATCCTCTTCTCTGACGAGACACCCTTCTCTCTCGGCAAGATGGTGTCCAATGAGACTGGGTTCTAGCTCGCCGAGGCCTCTGGTGGTGGCCTCGACCATGTCGTCCACTATGGCAAAGAAAGGCATTTTGCCCACCTCCAGGTGCTTGCTGTGGTGGACAGTGATGGCCAGAAGTGTGACCTCGTGTTCCTGGAGGACGGAGAGAGGCTGAACTCGGCCACCTACATCAAGTACCTCACTGAGAGGATCTTCCCCTGGGCCAGGAGGACCTATTGTGAGCCCTGGTGGTGTCAGCAACACGGGGCAAGGAAATACATTGTTGCCAACACTCAGGAGTTCCTCTCTAGGGAGACGCCAGGATACTTCACCAAGGATTTATGGTCCCCAAGGTCCGGTGATCTGTCCCCCTGGACTTTGCCATCTTTGAGGGTCTCAAGAGCAGCCTCCTCCCTGGGATGCAATATAAGACAAAGCAGCAGCTGAAGGCAGCCGTGATTGAGGCCTGAGTCAATCTCGACCAGAACTTGATCAGGAAGTCATGCAGGAGGTCCAGGTCAGGTCAGGCACGTTGGCTATGAAGAGTATTGAATGAAAAATACACGACCTGAATGCTGGCTTGGCGTCACAAAAGTTTTGTCTGCATTGCTTGTGCCATGGTCCAACAGTATATCATGATGAAGTTAAACTCAGGGTGGAGCGTCAGTGACACCTGTATATCAGTTTAAAGTTTGGACCTGTCTTCAGGAACACCCTGTATGATGCACCATGCAGATATAGCCGCCAAATTTCCAGCCAGACTTCATTTCGAGCAAACTTTGTTACACTTCATCCAAACTCATCAAACTTCACGATTTTTATTGAGGCCTAGACAAATCCTGATTCAATCGAATCCCACTCGACCTTGATTCGACCCTGCAGCACTAAAAAGTCTTATTCCTTTGCAGCATCACTAGAACACATTCATCGTCCATGATACTTTACGAGACTTCGAACCTTCGAAGTTTTGGGCTCGTGCCAACATTGCTAAATACGGACACGCCCTGAAGAAAGGAGCGGCTGGTGCGAGGTTGCGTGGAATGGAGGACGAGACTTCCGAAACAATTGAAAGTCGTTGGGGCGTCCAACGTGATGTGAATAAAGAAATGCAGGTCTACCTACGTCCATGTGTTGACTGTCACCACCCAAAAGTGGAGCCCAGTCGGAAGCGCTAAAAGAGTCATTCATTGTAACAGTGCTACTGAAGTGGCAGACGTGACCCTGTCTTTGGTCTCCACTTGTTTGTCTGGCAATTTTTTGTCTCACCACATTTTGTTGAACCCAGTATGTTCATCTCACACATTTTTTGTCTCCAGTGTGCTTTGTCTCATGATGTTTTGTCTTGTTGTACAATGTGTCAGGATGAGATTAGACATGCTGAACTCGATGTCACATTGAGATTCCATAAGGGTGGTGAAATTATAAATCGATGGAGTGGACATCTGATCGTGTTGTACTAGTTCTATACGCACAGCTGGGCAAGAAGCACTTTACGCCCAACTTTGGATTGTGCCGCTAGAGGGTGTTGACGACACGAAGGGCAAAGGTTTGGGGGTTTGGTGGGGGGTGGGCGAAGGGGGGGGGACCTGAGGGTCATCAAGGCCTGAGCGTGGCCGAATCCAAAGAGGGCATTAAGGCCTTGCCCAGCTGTCTGTTTAATGCCCCCTTTCTAGTTGAGAGCCTGTGTTGATCTACTGTTTGCTTGATGTGTTGGAGTGATGGGAGTATTTGCTGTCTGTAAAGTACACAGCACATGGTAAAGTAGTTGCAGCGTGCGGTAAAGTAGCAGCTGCAGTTGGAACAGCCGGTAAAGCTCAAGGTGACTGGTCAAAGCTAGAACATAAAAACAGGCCGTCAACTAGAAAATGGACGTTAAGCTTTTATCAAGGTTCCTACAGAACAGTGCTGCCAGTGTCCTACTGCAGGATGCCAATGGACATATTGATAGCGTCCACCCTCTGTCACATTTGGCACCCGGTGATGCATGTATTTAAGACATATGTTTTTGTTCTGATGGTCTCATCCAAGCAGGAAGTAAGGTTCTGAGGTCCAGCAGCTGCTTGTTGAGGGGCATGACCACACTTTGCCTGATTGGGGCTGGCCAAGTCGGCCCTTCAGTCCAACATGTCGACTGGACATGTCCTACTGGACAGTTAAGAATAAGAGAACAGGTCGAGATCTGTCTACTCCACTAGCAGAAAGTATTACACTGTCTTGGGCAGTGAGCTGGAGATTTGCCCTCGGTCTGTACGTATCTGTTACAGTGCTGAGTGCCCAATGAAGAACAGTCCTCTTGCCTGTGATCAGAGGCAAGTACATGATGATCTAGCTCATACAATGGCGATGCATTGACCAAAGTGTGTCACTTTGCACTTTACAGCACAGCACTACGTAGAACAGACATTGAAGCCGCCCACCATTGTACACAAGGTCATGTTCACTATGCAAGTAGTGTGTCCGCTCCATAGTTACTACCAGAACCACAATTAATGTCTCTCCTGGGCCGCTTGCTCAGCATTTGTTGACAAAACGTTATTGGATTATAATAGCTTCAGACGAAGCCTACAAGCAGACTACGGTGAGACTAGAAAGCATGGGAAGTGAGGTCGGTAAATCAGTGCCCAGACCTAACATTGTACCTAAATTCTAGCCTTTTTCTCTTTTTTTCTCCCTATTGTCTTGACGAAACATTGTGAGAAACACAGTTGAAATTAAATTACAGGTATTATTGCAGCTTTCTTTACTTTGGTCAGCCATCTTTTTGTTTTTACCCTCTGGGCCATACCCTCTCACCTCTTGGTTGCATGTGGATCTCGGCCAGGCTCTTGAGTGCTCTCAATCATGATTTCACCCTCTGCAAATTCCTGGACAAAGCTTCCACTTTCAGACTCGACCAAAAGTGCCTGGTCTGCCTCAATTCAAAGTTCTGTTTGCCTAGCAAAAATGGCACATTGATGCCAACGTGAAGACACTTCTGTGGGCTGGGAGGGCATGAAACCTTGAATAGACAGATGCTCGTACCGAGATCCTTCCTCACCACACTTCAGATGGACTTGGACACCCAACTCTTCGTAGTTGAAGAGATTTTAAGCTTTCTCTCGAACATTTGCATCCGAAATAGCGCACACTGTAGAGGATTAACTAGGATTTTCTCTCCCAAAAGCTTCAGCTCGGCCTTGAATGGCAATTGCATCCGCTTCAGTCAGCAAAGTCAGGGTTGCCAGACAACGGAACGCCGTCCAAGTTTCTCTTGCTGCTAATAATTATACCATCATCGCATGGTACAATGACGGTAATGATGATTGACGCAGATACGCGCGAATCATAATCGACAGCGTACAACACCCCTAAAGTGATCAAATTTACTTTCACTGAAAAATCAGTCCTCTTCACTGATATTCTACTATTCTCACTGACTTTTACGTGGCGTCGACGACAAAAAATTACACTTGTGGGTCTGATTTCTTGGGGAATGACTGCGTGTTGCAAATGTGAAAACATCGACTGGCTAAAGGCAAATAAATGTTTGTCGAAAAAGGCCCTTTTTCGTCAGAGACACAGACAGACAGATGGAATTATTAATTCCTTATACCCAACAAAGTGAAGCCGAAAGCAAGTGATTTTTACTTGTGATGCAAACAGATCTTTCATTTTTTTTTGGTTCTGTAGCCTCCATTGGTATGACGGGCACTCAAAACAGATTCGTGAGCAGATGAAGTGAAAGAAAATATAATCTTCGTAGAAAACAAAAGATCAACATCTTTTCTCACTTAAGACACAAAAGGGAAGGTCAATTCGTAGCTTCTTCCGTTGGCGTCTCCATTCCAAAAAGTTGCTTTTGGCAGGAGAAAAATCGAAAAAAAATCGCCCCTTCAATGCTGTTTGTGGAAAGTTTTTGACGAAATGGGGCTTTTTGCCCCCTGTCCTGATGATGCAGCAGAATCCGAACTCTGGTTGCATCCCACTCATAGAGACAGTTTCTCCTCGTGTCATTTCAAGCACTTGTTTGCACAGTGGGAGCCGCTTATTGCGTCACGTTTGCTGCATGGTGACACTGGAACTGAGTCCTATTGCATTGTCCACTGACCTCAGGTCGTGCAGGTCAAACCTGCCACCCCAGTGCTGGTCCCTTGGTTCAGATCATCCATAGGACGCTTACTAGAAGTTTGGACTTCATTTTTTCAAAAAAAAGTGCTGAAATTTTTCAACTTTATTCCTGACTACAAACTGCAACATGGCAAACTTGGCTTTGCCTCTTCCATATCTTTTGACATGGCATTTTTTGTTTTACTCACCTCTATTATTTACTGCCAGCGTGGGGTCAAGTGATGCTTTACCACATGCTGGAGTGAAGAACGTTTGTAAAGTGTGAAAAACGTTTGTAACAGTACATGACGTGCATTTGGTAAAGTAGCTTTTTACAAACCCGAGGTCTTTGCAGCCTGTTTGCATCAGCAATGAGGGATGCAAAGACCGAGGGTTTGTAAAACGCTACTTACCAACTGCATGTAGCGTTTTTTACGTCACATTGCTCATTTATGCCACTCGCCAAGTGCATGTATACTAAGGCACTTCATTTCCCACATATTTGTGGCCGCTTTTGGGCTTTTCTCCGCTCTACTTTTCCATACTGCTTATGTACTGGGAGCGTGTCATAAAAATCTTTACCACACGCTCTCAGTACATAAGCTGTGTGGTAAAATAGCTCTTTTCTAGACCTCCTTAGTACTGACGAAATGATTGCAAAATGAACAATTTGACGTAAAGTACTTTACCACATCCCGCAGAACTGCAGAACCCACAGAAATTAACTGTTTGGGGCTGCCAAAAAGAGGGAAACCACGTGTGGAGAAACATTGAGCGGTTTCAGCCGCTGCTCCATAGAACCAGGATGGAGCCAAATTGTACCAATGTAAGCAATGCAAGCATCACTAAATAAAAAAGGCTTGAAACCAAAAATGCCATGTTCAACTACAAACGTCATTCTCTTAAAGAAGCACAATGGACACGATGTCAGATTTTGCACCTCTTGAGGCCGCTTGACGACCCTCGGGCTGGAAACTTGGCCTTGACGGTGCAGTCATGACCATAAGCGGCGTCCACTGTGTAGTCGAACAATCTCTCCGGTCTCGTGCGCAGTGTTTGACCTTGCGCAATGAAGGCGAGCAGCGCAATCACGGCAACGTGTTGACTTGTCTTTGGCGCCAAATGTTCATATTGCAGCCACTCTGCTGACTCTGTCCGAAAATTGGCTGCACTGTGGCCACTCTGGCCACTGCCTGTGATGCATATAAAGGCAGGTAATGAGCGCCAAAGAAGTCTCAGGCAAGGCTCACTCGGCCTGGGGAGCCTTTGTGCATGCAAATGGCTCGACAGTGCAATTATTAGGGATGGAGCGAGCTGCAACAAGAGGTCGAGCCCAAGCGGCATTCCAGCCCGAGCTGGTTGAAGCTTTCAGTCCTCAAACTGAGTCGAGTATTCGCAAATTTGCCAACCGACCTGGAAGTGTGCAGAAAATCAATACAAAATTGTGACATTCACCAGACGATTTGTTGGACCAAGAAATGAGAAAACTTAATCAGAGTTAAGTTTGCGAGTGAGAATAACTGCTTATTATTTGTCAAACAGATAATTTTCTTTATCCAATGGAATTTTTTCACAGTGCATTTGCAAATGAAGGGGGAACAAAAAAGACTTTTTCTCGCTGATTTTCAGTGAAAGAAAGTCTTTTATGCCAGTGTCTGTGCCTGGAGTGACCACTGGGCAGTCCAGCCTGATGGCCAGACCGAGTTGGCTGCTCCCTGTACAAGGAATCTGTCTGGCCGAGCCCGTTTTCATCTTCTCCGTCCTCGAGCCTCGGGCCGGCAAATTTAGCGGCTTCGCGGGCTTTTTCGAGCCGAGCCAGAAGCTCATTCCACCACTAGCAATTACGTGGAGGAATTATTGGTGGCCACAAATGAATGGTAACTCTTGCTGGCATTTTGTGTCATGCGTAATAAGGGTAATCCTTTACCCTTTACCTGTGTGAAACCTGAAAGTCAAACTTCACGTTCATTATTGGGCTGCTCTTCTCTATGGAATTTACAGTAACACGCACGACGACTTCGTTCCAGCTGAAACGACGAAAAGAGGCCTCAGACGGAGGCCTTTTGACCGAGGCCTTGTCAAGGCTGATCTCCAATGCAGCAGCAGATTATTTCCGCCCTCTTAGGCGGAGCTCATTGTCATCCAAAGGCTTGGCCCAAAATTGTGTGGGCGAGCGCAGTCATCAACTTCGAAATAGGTTGGGCTGCTTTTATGCCCCCCACCCAGGCTGTCATCACAAGGTTGTACGGTACAATAAGTCCGAGGACAAGAAGGCCCAGATTAATATTACTCAAGGTAGTATTAAACATGTGCCAGGTTAAACTCGGGGCTCAAGATGGGAGGGGGTGAAGAAGATTCAACTGTGCCCGATTCAACTGTGCACGACCTCAACGGCTTTTGACTGCTCGTCGATCCCTGACCCAAAGTTACCCCCTCCCCTCCCCCCCCTGCAGTTAGCATACCGGATGTGTCGTCCCCAGCTGTACCCTGATATATATACCACTTCTACATATTTTTTTTTGTCCCGATACCTCTGTGCCAACACCGCTCCAATTTGTGGACAGCACTCATTTTCCCCAATTACACCTCAAATATACAGGGTGTCCAGGATTGATCAGCACAATATCTGGCGTGGCTGACTGAAGCGAGAGGCGACAGCTGACTGGCGATCACGCGAGAATACAGTTAAAATAAAGCCAAGTGAAAAAAAAAAGTCACAGTGTCCAGTAGTGATGTAGAAATGTCAACGTCGCATTGTGATTCAGAATTCATGCCCGCAACACTATTATTTTATCGCCCGCAACAGCTACTTGAATAAAGACCACAGAGGAAAGAGAACTCGATGCAGAGACTGTATATTGACTGTGCTTTTCCGAGGACGGAGGGTAAATTGTAACAAAGTGACAAGCTCAGCACTGACAGGTTTAAGTAAGACTTATACTGATGAATCCTGTAAACTCCGAACTGCAACCATGGCGTCAGAATGGGACCGCCGTGCAGCCTTTATCCCTGCACCCTGTACAAAGAACCAGGATATGATCCAGGCAGATCCTGGAGATCAATGTCCAAGGAGTTTGGATCCACCACTTGAACGCTGGGTACACGATTGTTGTCCAGGACAAGTTCTATGTAGCGGCCAGGTCATGACAGCAGAGGTCAAGGGAAGACATCTGGGCAAAGCAGAGCTTCAAGGCCTCAAGTCCTTGGAGTTCCTCATCTGTTTTTTCCGCAAAAAACCCTTCACCCACGACCAAGAGGTGGTCATGTCATGTGCCCATGGTCACAAAGTCAACAGCTGATGTGGACATGTGTACGTCAATATGGTGGAGACGCAGGGGTGCTTGCTCCATGGGGCAGGGATGTGGCCCAGGGGAGCCATTCCATGGTTGAGTCAGATGGCACCCCTGCTGACTGTGGTGTGAGGTCCAGAACCGACCGACCGCACAAGACGTGGGACACCGTCAGGGCCAAGGTGACCGAGGCCATGACGGGGAGGCACTTGTCAACGCCTGCCATCACTGCCCAGAGTCCATTGGTGATTTCTTTGAGTGGAAATAACTGACTCCGCGTGCAGACGCCGTGGGTAATAAAATTGTTGATGGCATCTGGATGTCGTGACGTATTCATTTTGACCAAGTGCGGATTTGTCCTGTACACCCTGTACAGCTTGGCACGTGGTACAGAGCACAGAGAGCCAGGCTAATAAATGCCATCTCTTCGCCCCCCTTTCCGTCAATTGAACGACAAACCCCGTCGAGGAGAGATCCTCCTGAGTTCACCCCCACCACCCCCTTCATCCCCAACCCCTTCTGTCTGCCTTCCTTCCCGCCTGCCTGCTCGCCTCTCTGTCTACCCCTGTCCACCACCTCAGCCATGTCCGGGAAGGGGTTGCTGCTGCTGTTCTTCTTCTGCCTCCAGCTGGCGGCCACGGCCCTGGCAGCACCTGGAGGAGTCCTCCACAACGACGAAGACGGTGAGGATCACTTCAGTTCTGCTAAGGGTAAAACCCACCGTTGTAGCTGTTGTTGTTGTTGTGGCTGTTGCTGCTGCACCGAGTTTCCTCCTCCTGTTTCTTCTCTTCTTCTGACAATTGTGAGCTTTGGGGTGGAGTCCGAAGACAAGCAAAAAATTGGCCACCCAAAAGAGGAGGCCTGAAGGCCTTGAGACACCCATAGGACACCATGCGGGTGGGTGCAAAAGTCTCCATGTGCTTGCATAGTAATGCATAATTGTGGGAACTCTCGTCACCAAATGTAACGGCCTCGAGATTGGCAGTGTCATTTCTCTCAATGACGCGAAGTCGCGTGCAAGTTTGTATAAGAACAATCTATTATGTCTATATGTCCATTCAGGCCGACGAGAGCAGCAGCGAGTGCGTCCGTTTGCTGCCAATGTCCGCCAAGAAGGCCCGAGGCCTTCTGCCCTGAGCTGCAGTAGCTCTGATAACACAAATTTAACAAAATTCCTTCTCAAAATTCACTTGGCGGCGGCTCTGGCGGCGACCGGAGACAAATACGGTAAGAAGGGACGCTTTCCGGACACTTGGACGGATAGAGGAGGAAGAACGCTGTTCAGAGGAGACCACACGATCTTTTTTTTGTTTTTGCCTCTGCTTGGTCACAGCCACGTCCTCGCTCAGTGTCTGTTCAGGCTCTCTTCTCTCGGCCTCTCGCTTAGTCCTTGACCACACCTTGGCAACTCTGCCTGCAAGCTTGCACTCAACATCTGGGGCGGAAGGAGCTGGAGCAAGCGGATGTTATCTCTGCTAGCTCGATCTGGTCGGCAGCTCGTTCTTCCATACAAAACGCAGTGTGGAGACCCAAATCCAAGTGACTTTTTTTTTTTTTTTAAATCTATCACGGTCAACCTCTATGTTGGACAGGATCCTCGAAATGGTTGCCACTGGCATTGGGGCGGAGTCACCTTCGTCATGTGACGTGGATCAACTTTGGCAGGCTGACATTGGAGTTGGACTTGGCCAAGTCCCCGCCAGGTCCACCTGTATAACAACTCCGTGCATGCATGCTAGAGAGTGACTGGGTAAAAATGAGGCCTCAATATGGTGACTGTTGGTGGCAGCCCTGAAGTGGCATGGGTGGTGCTTGACACCTCCTGAAGCTGGAAGGCTCCACTACTGCTTCATGATCCAAGACCAGGGGTGCGAGTCTTTTTGCTTGGACTTGGGAAATTTGATGGAGTCAAAAAAGTCTTCTCAGGCAACAGAGAAGTGCTTAAATTTGGGTCTCCACACTGTAGACGTCGATCCGTTGCAGCTCATTTCCTTCTTTCAAGAAAAGTAAATACCAAGTCAAAATGGTAGAGGAAATCACGCAGGGAAGGATCAGTCCTAAGTAGGTCTGTGCTATCTATGAAACTGTATTTTCATTTCCTGTTTTCTCCATTTGCACACACTCAAACTGCCTTTAATGCTAGTTATTTATTGTCTACTGCTATACAAGCATGCAACAGCTAACCTCGTTTGCAAAGTCGACTGTCCTACCTACATACACTGTAGTACGTAGGAAGATGTGTGGACCTCGGAATTGAAGGTGACCACGTAACTATGCTGGTCAAAATCTTAGAGTGGAGTCAAAATTTTGATGTTGGAACTGTTCAAGAACGGGAAATGACGAAGAACAGTGCAACAACGTTGAGGGGATCTTGAAAAATGGCTACTGAACGCTGGAAAAGCTGACTTCGAACATTCCGAGGTCTACGGCTGATTGTCTGCATTGCATTCGATGGCATCAAAGGACATAACTGCAATGCAAAGAGCAGACTTGGAATGGAGGACGTTCAATGTGATGCAATCAGATGACTCGATGCCATTAGGTGCAGTGTTAACAAGGACGGTCTTGCCACTGCTCAGCGGGCGCCAAGGCCAACAAATGAACAGTGTCCAGCCTTTGCACAAGGCCAACTAAGCCTCTCACAAGCTGCTGCTCCTTTCCGCAGGCCTTTGGGACCGCAGGATTCGCTTGGCCAAGCGTGAAGTGGGCGAGGACGAAGGGTACGACCACCTGAGCCAGATCCGCATGAGGAGGAGACTGGGAGAGTCTCCGGACTACTGTGAGTAGACATACAGGGTGGGACAGGGAGTGGTTCGCCACTAACAGGGCTTCAGGGGCACTTTCCCATCCTCCCTGATCAGTTGGTTCCTGGCTACAGGAGCTGAAATAGGGACCAACGAATTGGCAACCCTGGCTCCGAGGGACAGAAACTGGGAGATGGGAGGAACGGACTGGAACACCCGGACAGACCAGTCTGTGTCTGCCTCTGGCCACGGGAAGAAGAACTGGCAATGTCATGCACTCATATACAGACAGTTTATAAGCAGTGGCATAAAATTGTAAGCTAAGCTTCAGTCAATGTACAGTGAGTTCTTCCTCTCCCGTCCAGAGGAAATGACAAAGCGTCCACTGCATTCTTTCCTACAAAGGTGAAGCACTCACGGGCAGGTGCGGGGGGGGGGACTTGATTTTGGCGCCCAAGGTGCTCCTCAGGGGGTCAACGTTTTGGCAACCCTGACTTTCAGAGTCAGAGTTTGAGCGCAAATACTTTTTTGTTTGTTTGCTTGTTTAGCGGAAAAGCCAAACTCTGACAAACATACGTGTGTCATATTGGTCGAGGGAACTTGATTCGTGGTGGAGAATGAATCACTTCTGTTACACCCTGTGCGATTTCTCGTCTCCGCTGTCTGGTGACACCCATGACCCAACTCTTTCCACAGTTTCTTCGTTCACTGATCGGGAGATGTCGGCCCTCAAGTGGTTCGTCCACCAGTACTTGATGGACAGGCAGCTGAGCAGCCAGAAGAGAGGGGGCTACATCCGGCTCGTGTGAGGAGAGTGCAACGTGCACACACGGACCAAGAAACCCCCTCTTTTTCCATCTGTCGAGAATCAAAAGCTGCATGTAGACGTTTCAAGATGTCGCCAAAAGAGCTCCAGTGTTCGTGTGCGACAATATTGAACTTTTCACTCTAGTCACTTATCGGTTGTGCTTTAATTCTATGGCATTTGCGATCGTACTTTGTTATACGAGACATGAAGCCCTTTGCAACTGTTGTTTGAATCGCCCTGTCTGCCTATCATAGTCTAGAAATGTTGCTTTTCAAAATCTTCCTACTGTAGACTACCCATGTTACATCATATGTAGTGTATGTACACATGCAATGATATTTGTAGCACTGGAATCTAAATGTCCTACAATGAATATCGTCAACCCAAGGGCTCAATCTAGCTATTTTATTAGCAATTGGAAAGCATAGAGGAATAATTCACGACTTGTGGTAAACTCGCACTTATTGTAAACAGCTTAGGGTGAAGCAGTAAGTAAGTAGATAGCATCAACTGAAGGAAGCAGAGAGGATAAAAGTCGAATTATTGGCAAAGTTTTCTCAAATCCCCGTCATTACACACGTCTTCAGCCAATCGAGCCTTGGCTTCCCCAGCAAGTCGAGCTCGTTGGAGCAAAAATGTCAAGCCCGAGTCCATCACTACCATTAACTACAGAGCTGTAGCAAAAGTGGACTTGCAGACATGGGGATATTTTACACTTGCCATAAAGTGTGACGTCCATAGTGATATCTGTCTATGCCTACCAGGTACTAGACCGTACAACAACTAGAACACTAATCAGCTAGACATACATACTCTTGTGCAGTGAGTCAAAACATCTTTGGTACAACTTGGTTACTCCACAATCCCACACGTACAACCTCATACACATAAGGAAGATTTCAGTAACAAGTGCATCCTCTCCGTCGGTGTTCCTTTCTGGCTCATACGGTCAGTGTGACCAGAGGGGGGGGGAGGGGTCAAGGTACTTCTCACTGTTCCGCAGGCATCGTCTACACCCAAAATGTGGCTGTTTGAGCTGAAACTGGCACGTAAATTTGTGTTACACTCATGGTCTGCAGACATTTCTGGAGAACTTTGTTGCTGCTGAGCCAACAGCTGACAGAGTTTCTGCGGAACCCGAAGAATGGCAAGTGCAGCATTTGGCCCTGTTGCAAAGAAGCTCTTGTTGTGTGGGTTCTTCTTTAACATTCATAACTAACTTTTATCAGTAGTGCACAGTTTCCAAAGCTGCGTCGTCTTGGATCTTGTTCAGGCTGAAGGTGGGCCTGAGCATCAGTAAATGTTGACAGTATTTTTAAGTTGCAAAGTGTCCTGACCCAGCTTTGTTCAACATGGACATGTGGTTGAGAAATCTTCGAACACATTTACGTTACACTCAAACATCTCTCTTCTCCCTTCCCTCGTCTTCTGCCACCTTCCTCTTCTTCAGAGTGGGCGTGAACCCATTGTCGTTGCTCTTGGTGAACTGCGACATGAGCTCCATGGGGAAGGGGAAGATGATTGTAGAGTTCTTCTCCGCGCTGATGGAGTTCAACGTCTGCAGGTAGCGGAGCTGGAACAACACAGAAGCCTGCAACCTCAGTACTCAACTTGTCTACCCGAGTGCAGATATCTACCTGCAAGGCGCTGTGGCTGTCTGCGATGGTCTCAGCGGCCTCCCTCAGGGCCCTGGAGGCCTTCTGCTCACCCTCAGCAGCAATCACCTTAGGAATACGCAGGATATTACCAACATAACTTAGGCTCCAAATAATGATGATGAGGCCTCGGAATTGTCGGTAAAAGAGGCCCCTTGGGTGGGGCCCAAAAATGAAGAATCCACCACAACCATATTGAGGACTTTCAAAAACGATGAAAGGTGAAGAAAAAAAGGCATTTGGTGAGCTTAATAAGTTGCTCAAATGAATCACCTAAAATTTAGAGGTGTCAAGCTTTCTACATAGTGTTCAGTACAAGAGCAGCTTTGGTGACGCACACCACTGTGTCCAATGCCGATGACGCAATCATCGTTGCAGATCATCTGACACTTGCTTCAGCCGAACCCACGCGTGGTACAATAACGCCCACGCTGTTGCGTACCTTTGCCCTGGCTTCCCTGGCGGCCTCAGCCTCCGCGGCCATGGCCCTCTGCAGCTGGACTGGCAGGCGGACGTCTTTGCTGTGGGAGAGGTTGAAAATGACTTTCAGGCACTTCGTACACGGGGGGCGATCGGTTTTTGAATGCCAACCAAAGTGTGTTCAGCTCGACCCTTTAGAACAGTGACACTTGTGAAGAGTCAGCGCTGGAAATGAGTGCGGCAGCTACAAGATCAACGACCTCAGCCACTGCCAGGCCATACGAGCAAAGGTTGAGGGCGAAACTCCTCCATTTCCCTGACTGACATCATTGGTCGCACCCACATGAAAGAACCTCTACTCGTTGCCCACGTTGTTCTTGCAGAGTTTGAGCCTGTTCCCGCCTTGACGGCGTTTAAAGTCCAAATGTGCGGCAACTACCGCACCGGCAACAAGCCGTATAGTACAGTCTGACTATGCTGTTCTACGTAGATGTGAAGTACGATAATACTCACATTTCAACTCTCTCAACCTTGACTCCCCACGGGTCTGTGGCGTCGTCGAGAGAACTCTGCATGACGTGGCTGATGGACTCACGCTCGCTCAAGATCTCGGCCAGGTTCTTGGTGCCCAACACGTTCCTCAGGGTCGTCGCCGCCAGTAGCCGGGTAGAATGACTGAAGAAGAATAAATCGGGGTAGTTCTTTGAGTCAATATCACATATTCCAGTGGAATTAACGGTTCTACAGGGTGTGCAGATTCATGCAGAACAATATGCATCGCACATATATGGTTAAGCGATGTACACCATGCAGCCAGTTGAGGCACGTGTGAGAACTGGACATGTTAAACAAGCCCTTTCGTCAAAAGCCTGGTTGACCTTGGGAGTCTCGATGATGACAAACATGGACTTTGACTATTTTTTGTTGTGATGCTGTTGGCGGAGATGCCATCCAAAGTACAAGCCAGAAGTTTGTGCTAAATAGGACTTAGCTGCAGGTGGAGGGAAAAACAGAAAACATCTCCCATGATCTCCGTGACGTTGGACAGAGAACATGTGGAGGACATGTTCCTGATATGAAGTCCCCACCCCTTTGCAATGACTTGTTCCAGATGAGCACTGAAGCAACTCGTCCCACTTGGCCAAGGCCTGGGCCTTCAAGCCGTTCTTCTCGTATGAGATGAGATGTTGAAGGCCGTGGAAGAGAAAGTGATCTGCCCTCAAAATGAAGAAGAATTATATTTTAGGGGCCCTCAGGGGATTTCCCTCAATTCACTCCCCAACCTCTCAGTGATGATCGGAAAATTTTTCATACAAACTTCTGACTTGCACTGAAGGCTCAACTGTGGGGCGAAAAGAAAAGGCCGGTGGAAGTTTCTTTTTTAAATCGCATATATGTACTAAGTAAAGTATGTCTGAGTGCCTTTGATATTGATGCCAATCTTAAGGCGAATCCCCATGCGCACCTGTAAACTGGAGATTTCTTCTACAGTACACTACTTACAGCAAAACAGAGGATTCTCGACTTAAAAATCCGGTTCATTCATCATGGAAGTTATTGTTAGTCAGTAAAATTAGTGTCACATTCACTACTACTCGGAAGTCTTTGAAGCCCGACTTTGTCGACTCCTTAATCGATCAGGCCCATGTTCTCCGTGGCGGTCAGCGTCGTCCTCTGTACTTCCATCCTCTCTGTGGTTTCCGTTCTTGATTTTTTTTAGGGCGGGGGACATAAAAGTTGCCAACTTTCGTTTCTGTTGGTCATTTGTGAGCAGATTTGAGGACACCCAAACGGCATCATTTTCTCACACTGAGAACAATCGATGATGACTTAATTGCCACACGTGATGAAGTGAAAACCCTGGAAAAGATCATCGTAGTCTGCATCATCGTTGAGGAGGACATTGTGATGTCGAGAATCCTATGTATATCTAACATCTAAAAATCAAAGTGTGTATGGGTGTGTGTAGGTATGTTTTTATGCATGTGCGCGCAGCGCCTTCCACTCCTTCCTCGAGTTGGCAGCCACATGGGGATATTAGCACAGACACTTGGACATCTGACTGGGGATATCTAAGTGGAGTGCTCGGATAGCCACTCGGGGATATCAGTGCAGTGCACTTGGACAGCCGCTGGGGGTTTTTAAGGCAGAGCCCACGGACAGCCAACTGGGGATATTAGAGTGTCGTGCTTGGACAGTCACTCGGGGATATCAGAGCAGTGTACTTGGACAGCCACTGGGGTTTTTTAAGGCAGAGCCCACGGACAGCCAACTGGGGATATTAGAGTGTCGTGCTTGGACAGCCACTCGGGGATATCAGAGCAGTGTACTTGGACAGCCACTGGGGGATTTTAAGGCAGAGCCCTTATACAGCCAACTGGGGGATATTCGAGAGGTGTGCTTGGACAGCCACTGGGAGATAATAGTGCTGCGCACTGGTACAGCCAACTGGGGATACTAAAGGGAAGTGATTGAACAGCCACTAGGGGATATTAGCGCAGAGCGTGTGGATACGGCAGTAATATGGGGACACAAACGCGGGACCCTTGAACTGATACTTTTTTTAGTGTTGTCTTCAACCCGTGCAACGCCCGATTATTTCTCTAGTACTATTCTATAACACGTACACATGTGTGTACTTTTTAAAGCCTTGCGGTTCATGCGCGACCAACAATGGCACTTTCTGCAACGTATTGCGAAAGTAAATTTACCAATAGTTTTCCACGTTCGACACAGCGATGGTGGGATTCTGCACCTGGTAGTAGACGACAGCGTCCACGGCCACTGTCACAGAGTCGTGAGACAAGATCTGACATGAAAGCAACGACAAGCATGTGACAAAAAATGTGCACCGAGGAGAACAACATTAAAAAGTTGGTGCACTAGAGATAAGTCCTTAAGTATTTTCTCTCCCCTGAAAGCGAAACAGCGGTAAACAGGTAAGGTTAAGAAGCGCCAGCAAAAAGGAAAAAAAAAGAGGAAAAAATGGACAAAGCGTTTAAGAGCTGTTTTCTTTTTTGTTTAGAATTAGAGGCATTCAAGCATAAACAACTGGACTTATGACGTTCAACCTCGACTGATGCGCCTCAGATGTGAGGTAGTTGGAGTCAACACAGCTGAGCAACTTCCAACAAACACTTGTGTCTCAGTCATGCAAGAGGAAGGAGGTTGAGCTATTCGAACGACACCACTCTTTTGCCTTCGTCGACCCAACTGGAGAGCAGATCCGGTTTCAAGACTTATTCGAAGTTTGGATGTTTTCAGTTTGGTTCATCAACTGTTGACCACAAACTAGGACTTTGACCTTTGCATGACTTGAAGTGTGGTCACTCGAATAACTAGGGGTGGGTGCACTCGCATGACTGAGAGTTGACTGACAATGGCTGTGCTGTGTTGGCGGTGGCACCGCACAACCCTAGGGACTCATCAGTGATACTTCAACGTCATCAGCCCACTGTTGTTCATGCTTGAGCATCCCTCGCTTGTAGACAAAACGGCCTCCGTCATGGAGACTGGGGTGGTCTACGGAACATGCCTGGATGAGAACATAGAAAGCGAAAAAAACAGAGCTCTTCCTATGGCCATGCAAGCCCAGCAGCTACCTGTAGTCTTCAATGTTGTTGGTAGCCATAGTGGGGTTGGACACCCTGTAGTAGACCACAGCGTCCACGCTAACCGTCACAGAATCACGAGAAAGGACCTGGACGGACAGTTCTTTCTTTTTATCACAGCACTTAGACAAAAAAGTTTGCTGCACCTCGAGTAAAAGTCGTCAGTGATGGTGACCGCCAGATCAAGTAGTTCCTTTTTACGACAATATATTATAGAGTGATCAAAGCCAATCTTTCTGTTGAGTCAAAATCGGAAAGACCAGACCGAACTCAAATTGAACTTTCTGTTGTCAACATCAATGCTATGACTACTGTTGGATCAAATCAGAGGGACTCGAATCTGAGCATAAATTGAAGCTTCTCCAATGCTGCTTGACTCACATCGCAAGAAGAAATTTAACAGAGTTGAGATGTGAAATCTTGTGAATCAAATAATGGCTGAGACAGTTTTGAGGCTCCTCTTTGGAATCTTTTCTACAGCTGAAATGGGACGAGCATCAACAAGGGAAAGGCAAAACAAGCTTGGGTTCGACCCGGATGGTCAAACCAGGGCTGACTTGAATCCCACAAACCAAATGTGAGGCAAGACCAAATCCATGCTTAACCTTGATTGGGTCCAACAGTATGAGACCAACATTTATGGCCTGACACTGGCAG
>JAAUXU010061349.1_pt1 | contig 19198 bp, 18 predicted proteins | sample 7278151 | NCBI WGS metagenome assembly JAAUXU01 (sample SAMN14350113, study PRJNA611818) | marine sediment metagenome | isolation source: surface marine sediment (1.8m) | place: French Polynesia: Moorea | collected 2018-08 | reverse complement strand
GTCCAGTCAACTGTGGTCCAGTCCAGTCAACTGTGGTCCAGTCCAGTCAACTGTGGTCCAATACAGTCAAATACAGTCAAATGTGGTCAAATATAGTCAAATGTGGTCAAATACAGTCAAATGTGGTCTAGTACAGTCAGGTCCAGTACAGCACAGTCAGGTCCATTACTGTACAGTCCGGTCAGGTCCAGTCAAGTCAAGTGAGGTCAAGTCCAGGCCTGGCGAGCAACTCAGCTGACAGGGCCTTCTTGTTGCCTCTCTAGCAACCCCTGCATTGGTGTATCGATAATTTTTTTCTCTTCCCTCTCACAGGCTCGGTTAGCGTGTTGCTCCATCGCTTGGAGGTGCCTCGAGTGATTCGCAACGGGACCCTGGCGTCTGCGGTGCTCGACTGCCACTACACCCTCAACCATTCGGAGAAGGACAGCATGGTCCTCAAGTGGTACAAGGATGGAAATGCCATCTACCAGTGGATTCCGCCGGCCAGACCGCAGGTGGACAACACATGACCAGCATTTTTCTGTCTAAAGGCGCATTTGAAGCACTCGTTTTGGATTCAGGGCCTTGGCGCGCTGCGCGGCAAGATCGACCTGGACTTTGTGCGCAGTCCCGCGCCTCTGTCCAGACACCGTGCGCTCCACCTACTCTCCCCGACCACGGAAATGAGCGGCGACTACATGTGCAAGGTGTCCACCATGCAGAACGAGGTCTCCGCCTCGTCCAAGATGGTCGTGTTCGGTAAGGTGTCAGGCGGACCCAACCCCAGACCGAAGCTTTAATAGTGCTGTCTCTAACTCGATAGAGCCGCCCAGGAGCGTGGACTTCTTTCACCGGAAGAGCGTGGGGAGCCTCTTCAACATGACCTGCCTGGTGGATCACGCTTATCCCGAGCCGACCGTCTCCATCCTCTACGATCGGGGCGGAGGAGACCGGATACGCCTGGAGGGCGTCGAGGTGAGAAGCGGTCAGTATCCCGACGGCGCCTGGCGCAAGGTGGTGTTTGCGGTGCTGTCCGAGGCCACCCTCATTGAGGACACCAGTTTTCACTGTGACGTCAGATTGCCGGACACGCACTTCTTGGACGGAAAGACCATCTTTTATTTCCCAGGTATGCGAACGGAGCGCGATTGGTGTGACTTCAGTAAGTTGGATGCAATGAAATTGGTCAATTGGACCCGAAATTCGCAGTCAAAGCTAGCTAGAGAGGAACAAAAGAGAGAAAAGAGTCAAATTTTGTTTGTCACGTCCATGTTCGTCATGACCGAGACGTCCCAAGTGACTCTCTTGTACGCCGGTCAGCTTGTTTCTTGACCCAGCCAGTGCCCCGGCTAAGCAGCCTGTTTGGCACGTCCAACTGCAGAAGGTCCACTTTGCGGAAATCTTCCAAACGTTTTGGCCTCTCCTCCATCGGCTGATACAGGGCATTACAGAAGTTCAACGCTACATCGCATCCTGTTCTATCAAAGATCCTAGGTTGCGTGAACCCACGGCTCTGTTTTTGTTACGCCTCTCACCTCCCTCTAGGCGACCCCACCGTGATGGCGAGCGCCAGCGGGGCGACGGTGGCGCAGCTGGGATATCACAAGGAGTTCATCCACTGGATCGCGGTCTTTTACACCTGGAGAGAGTTTATCAGCTTATAGCACTGTCGCCGGCTGTCACTGGAAGAGAGAGAAGGTCTATTTTTGTACCACGTTGAAATGAAATGCACAGAAGTGAAACTTTGCACTGTCTCGTCACGTTCGTGGATGGCATCCCTGAGCCACGCTTGGTTCATGTGGTTAGCGGTGATTGCGTTGTGAGAAAAGTCTGACGCTGACCTCCGAACCTGAGGGAGAAAGAGCATGAGAGAGAAGAAGAAGAACGATATGGAGTCCCTTAATCTGCCCCTTGGAAATAGGGAACTCTTTTTTATTCTTCCCTCTGTGCGCACGCACATTGTTAGGAAATGTCTTCTTGAACTGCAAATCACCCAGGAATGGGGATCCCGGAGTTTTAAGGTCGAAATGTTAGGAGACGTTTTAGGTGGCAAAGATTGTTAAAGGAAACATGAAACGCCGAAAATGCAATGTTTTGTCACCTACATAGCTCAAAAGTCCGCCACTAAAATGCCGACATTCTCAAGTCACCATCGAGGTAGCAAACGCATTTTGCAATGTTTGCTACTACGTTGGAGAAGAATCTAGGCTAAGGTTACTCTTTGATTCATGCTAAGACTGTTGAAAAAGTAAAATATCGACTACGCTAGTTCGAAGATGTCAGTTTTGTTTTAGGGGGGGATGGGCGTTAGACACTGACCGGTACAAGTCTAATTTCTTGGGAAAAGAATGTTCATATCTGTACTTTTCACTCAAAGCTTCATAACATACTCAGCGTCATGAGTGTAGCGCGTACTTCTCTATTCAGTCATAACTTTTGACTGGATTGAGCAACAGAAGGGTTCACTCCTCAATGGAAAGCGAAGAAGCTTCTCTAAAACTAAACTAATATGAATTTTTGCTCTAGTGTCACTGACGTGCTAGACTTTTATGTAGCTGCTACAGTACATAACTTTGATCCCATATTGTGGAAAAACACGTAGTTCTTCTGCAGCTCAATTCAGTCAAAATTTATGACTGAAAAAAGAAGTGTCTGCGACACTTGCTACGCACAATATGTCATAACACTTTAAGCAAAAAGTTCAGATAGCAAATAGTCCGTAGGAAGAAAACGGTTATAGAAAAATCGCAAGGCCAAAAAACCCAACCCCCAAAAATAATTTTCCCAAAAAGCATCTTTTCGGACTGGCCTTCTATCGACGATAATCGATATTTTCTCTGGGTATCATCCGATACTCGATCGGATACTCGATAGCATCGCCACTCAAAAGTATCGTCTAGAGGCAGCAGGACTCTATGACAGCGTACAAGAGACAAATTCATGGCAAACGGTCATACTTCAATTTTTGAACTGGCTTCCTTTTCAGATTACAAAGTATCTGTTATTATATTTCTTATGAAATATACAACTGTACGCTTGTATTTTTCACAAATTGATTGCAGTGTGTACTACAGTAGCATTGCTGTGAACAGTTTGTAGGCGGTTGGTATAGGCGTAAATTGCTTTAATTTGTGTTGTATAAGAAGAGGAATACCCAGGAGATAAAGAAGAGAGAAAGGAGAAAAGTATCATTACCTGAGTATCTCGCATACTTCTGCGGGCGACGTGATTCTCAGTACTTGAAGAGTGTCCATTCTCGATGCGATGCTTGAGTGCCGCACACACAATCTTAGTTCATTCTTTGGGGACCTTAATAATTATTCCCAGTGTTAAAGCGTTAAAAAATAGCGTGGTGACTTGAGAAAGTCACAGACGTACAACAATGCACAGTGGTTAGCGCTTTTTATAGGGAGAAGGTAAAAATTGTGCCAATATCTTTTTGAGATGTAAGTGTGTCCTACGTATGTATACGCAGGTCAATTAAGCAAACTTCCCCTTCCTTTACTCTATCTTGGTGAACTTGTGCACGGAAACAAAAAATGTAACACTTTGGAAATATCATGATTGCTAAAAATTGATAATTCCTGGAGCAAAAGTTAGGTTAGTTCTAGCGGAGATCCTTAGTTTTGTATAGGAGGGTTAACCATTTCTGTAGGTCCATCCAATCAAAAGTTATGAAAGACGTCGGTCTTGTGGGTATTCTTAAGTGTGCACACCGAAAGTGCTCAGGTTAAGTGAAGAGATGTGATGATGTCGTGACTTTGGGCAAGCCAGATGGGTTCTGAGGATCAGTAAAACGCCCCAAACTGATGGCCTCCAAACAGCACCAAAAGGGGCCTTACAAGCTTTCTGTACATCCTAATGCACTGCACTATAAGGTTGAACTATAGGGTTGCTACCTTATAGTTCAACTTGCTGCGCGTAAGACATCCAGCAGCGACATATGAGATAGTAGAGCAGCATATGATGCATGAATAAGAAGCTTAAGAAGGCACTAAACATGACGACATTTTCTCAATTGGACTTTGATCCCCCCGGAAACCACGGTGCAGTGTAAGTTAGCAGGGACCATACGGTACAAAATTTGATCTCTGCCAGCCTCCATGGACGTGGAAGCAAAATTTTTGGCTGCTGTCAGGAATGTTGCAGGACCCTCCACATCACATTTCTGCGTTCCAAGTGACCCTTATTCAAGCTTGTGAGATGTAGTCAGTTTTTTGCTTGAGCATTCGAGCCCGTATTTTCTAAAGGTTCAGAATACTTGTCTCTAATCTGTACGATCCACTGCTGTACTGCGAAACACCTAACATATTGTATTTCCGGCTTGTTCACACTCTCATTCCTAGGATATATTAGTTGAGTGGTGCAGGCACTGCAGAATCTGGGAAGATGTTTTAGCAGTGGAAGCCGTGCCCATTAAAGAAATCTTGTAAGCACCCATCTGCCAACCTACTACTTAGTGCCAAGAGGCAAACTGCAGCATCTTGACACCATTATGTCAAGGTGGTCCACAGTCAAGTTGCAGACGATCTTCAACAGGGTTGTACTGCAGATGTCACCATAGGGTAGCTACTTGAAATGTCAGAATAAAATGAGATTTGGCAGCGAACATGTAAGATTTCTGCGGTCAGTGTTGATTTTTCACGAGGCTTCGATTGAACAACGAACCAAAAGTCTCTGGTTAATCAATTGCTCGGGGTGGCATTGGACAATGAAGTAGAAGTGGTCGGGGTGAGCCTTCTCAGTGCTTATTCTCTTTGACGTGGAATTGGACCTGCTCATCCTCTTGAACGTGATTCCGAACACGTCCTCGCAATTGGGCAGTTCGTGGGGAACTTGGAACTTGGCTGACATGCGAGCATGTCGGGGTGAAAATTAGACCTCCAGCCGCTCTTACGTCAGCGTGACAGACAGTGGTGATATCAGCGGCGTCTACTGTACATTGTCCGTTCAATTGTGCACTCGTACACCATGAAATGTCAACTTAACACAGTCAAACAGGTGGCTGAAAAACTATTGATGCAAGGGACATCCTTTCTTTTCTGTTTGCGGAAAAGTGTCATCGCATAGCAATGAACGACGTCTTCCCCTACTTCGCGAATTTTTCCTCCCTCCCCTCTCCACAGGCGGCGTCGACGGCGTCGACGGTGGCGGCGGCGCAGTGTCAAAGGTAAAACGCCATCATTCACCGCGGGCGCCGGAAGTCGCTCATGACGGCGCATCAATTGTCGGAATAGCTGTTCCTTGGCATTTTCCCTCGCTCTAATTTCTCTCTCTGTAAAGTCATAGCAGAGGAGGACGCAATTGAGGAGGCTCAAGAAGAAGAAGAGGGAGAAGAAGCAGCAGAAATGCTCCTCAGGACACGGTTAAAAGGTAGTGCCAAAGTAGCGGCGATAGCGGCGTTTGCAGCGGGCCAATCAGCGCACGCGTTGAAATCTCCGCCGTCCGTCCCGTCCTTGCGCGCACGTATGAACAAGGAGAACTGCAGGAGCAGACCCTTGAGGGGGTGAAAAGAGAGAGGGGTCGCTCAGGTCGCAACCTAATTGCCCTGTGCACATCTCTCGGGGAAGCCCTTTTCCGACGACTACATAGCCGGCGACGACGACGACGACGACGACGACGACTGTACGGATGATAGGCAAGCCGGGGCTAAAGACGAACGTCGCCGGCTAGTGAGCTATGGGAAAGGTTGCGCTCCGGGGGCGAGCGAAGGCTAATTTGAAAACTTTTATTAGTGGAATCTCTCCATGACCCCGGCCGACCCGAGGGCGACGACGGAGGCGATGGTGGCGGCGGCAGCGGCGGCGGCAACGGCGGCGGCGGCAAACAGGCCCGAGGTGCTTTGAATGAGATGCTCTCTCTTCTTTTGGGTCACAGCATGCGGAGGGGGGGCGCGCGGCTTTTGCGCGCTGGCGGCGGTCGTGGCTTCGTACAACGGCGTCGAACGGCTGCGCGGCCGCGGGCCTGGCGTCGTCCGAGATGGAGGAGAGGATGTGTGGCTCAGTTTCTTTTGGCTGCGGTTTGAGAGGGACGGAAGAGGAACGGAAAAAGGAGGCGAGGAACCAGTCATGTGCATCCGTCGAGTTCACTGCTGCTGTTGCCGCCATCATCGCCGCGGCGGCGGATGCCGCTGAACTTCCACCGGACGGAAGTAGTCGTCATGGAGCAGCAACACAACATTGCCGCGTCCTCTCAAGCCGCCGCGGCTGTTCCTCTGGACATTTACTCCACCAGTCAGCTGCTAGCGGCCGCCCCCACCTCTCCGGCCGCGGCGGCAGCCGCCGCGGTACAGCCGCCGCTCCCATCTCTTGTCCCTCACGAGAAGAAGTACTCTGCAATGACTCTGTTCAACAATAACGTGTATTGCCCGCCGCCTCCGCCGCCGCAGGCAACAGTGACTACAAGCTCAGTCTCGGGTTCCCCCGGCGGGGCCAGCAGCGCCGCCGCATCTCGAAAGCAGTACGAGTACTCCTCGTATTCGTACCCGCCGCCGCCCCCGCCGCCCCCGCCAGCACATCATTATGACCTCTTTAGTCCAACTGCGTCGCCCCACACGCCGCCAACTTCCTCATCAGTGTCTTCTGCGGCGGCTGCCGCTGCAGCAGCGGCCGCGGCCGCATCCATGCCCGGTGCTTCCGCGCAGTGGGCGTCTATGCAGACGGATCCGTCGTCGCTCACACACATGTCCTCCTACTACGGACACCACCCGGCGTTCCTGCCGCACCACTCGACCGCCAACTTCAGGGACGTCATGCAGGTGAGGAAAGCTCGTGGGACGTACGCATGTATGTTCACTGCCTGTGCGCTCGGGGACGGAGAATACGAACGCTCAGATGAGCTTTAACTTGCCGTCGTACACCTATCTTGGCGTTCCAATGAAGGAACGTTCCCAAGTACATGATGGGCGGATACGACCACATATGTGCCTGAATGCCAGTTACGGAGACCTCTGAATACAGGGTGTTTGGAGCCCCTTTCGATCCCTGCTCGTCTTTAGCCCTGATCTCCCAGGTACACGGCACTGGGTTGCTTGCTTCATTGCAGTCCTGGCCCCCAACGTCACCCACATGGAGACAGTCTCCATTGTGTCATCCTTCACCCTCTCTTCCTCCCTTGCTTGAAAGAAAGAAGCCAAAATTGTTAACCCTCCACTTTCTTAGCGTTTAGCAGCCAGTCCTGCGCGCTCCATTAAAGCACGTTTGTTCGGCATCCTTTCACTTTACTCATATCCTTTCACAAATTGCACCACTTGCTCATTTTTCGCCAAAAGAACGCCGAGACGCATAATTGCAGGGCCTCCACAGAAGAGAAAAGAGACCCCGCGCATGACCTCGTCCCCTCAGTGCACTGCAGTAGCTCTCTCGCCTGCTCATTATGACACAGAATGAGCATTAGTTATTGTATCTTTCACTTCCTGTGTGCCTTCAGCCGGCTTCTTCGTGAGAACAGCCGCCGTCGTCGCCGCCGCTGCCACCGCCGCCACCGCCGCCGCCACCGCCGCCATCGCCGCCACAGCCGTCAGTGACGTGTGTAACGGTAGCGGCAGAGGCGGCAGCATTCAAAAAATTTTTCCCATGACTTTAAACCTTTTGGCGGCGGTGGCGGCTGAGTAGCAGTAGGGTATTTAATTGTCCTTTCCTCTACGTGCGTGCGTGCTTGCGCCCGTACGTGTGTGTGCGTGTGAGAAAGAGGAAAGGCTGCCATGTTTAGCTGGAGAGAGAAATCTAGTCATACGAGAGAGATTCCCCATGGATTCAATGTTAATAGTGCAAATTCCCCCATGGATTCAATGTTAACAGTGCAAATTCCCCCAAGCACTCTGATCTGCGTTGGCGAATTGTTCCTGCCGCGGGCTATGCAGCTAGATCGTTTGCAATTTGTTCCTGTCCTCACTTCCCCTAGGATTTAGACCGGGGCAACGAACCCCATCTGATGCAGCCAAGTCAGTCACGTTTGAGGTACTTGGGACGTCAGCTTTGTGGGTCAACCACGAACTGACACAGGCCTTTTTAATTCACGCCCAACTTGTGGTAATGCATGAACCTCTGGCTTGGAATTGTGCCTGTCAGCAGTATGAGGGCGAGAAAGATGTCAAAGGGGAAGGGGCGCATGGAGTTGATGATGTCAGAGGAGACGGAGGACAAGGAAGACATGGTGCTGACAGTGCGCCAGAGGAGAAAGACGACGAGGAAGCCCCAGACATGATGATGCCACCGAAGAAGGAAGACTTGGAGGTGGTGACGCCGAAACGGAAGAGATGGTGTTGAAGAAGAAGGACGAGGACAACATGATACGACTGGATAAAATCCGTATGTCTGGGACACCAACTGCCCACAGGTGGGGACATATTAAGCGTCTTCATGACATCTGGAGTGACACGGACGGTTTCAATCCATACACACTTTCTTGTGATTGTGACGTACCACGACTGGAGGTCACTTATCAGAGGGATCCATCTGCTCACCCTCGAAATTTGTTTCATTGCTTTCCAATTCTGCAGGTGTCTGACAGACCAGGAACTCCTTCTCAGTTTATCCCTCCCTCCTCTGTTCTCTCTGCCAGAGGAGGAGGAGATCCATGGACTCACATAAAGAGGTGCCGATAGATTTACAAGGCTGCAACGCTCGCAAAGATCTAAGGACGCTTACCCACCTGTAGGTGGAGCACTGAGTTTTGTGTCCACCGCGAAAGTGATCATATATTGTACGAGTAATCATCAAAAGAGGCGTAGTCCTGTGTTCAGGACAAGTGTGGGTGTTAGAATGGACACTTGCTGCATGCACCAAACGGGTGGGCACAAACGATAAAACCATCATTGTAGGTAAATGATGCCAAATCATTTCATTCAACAGTCAAGATATCATGGTTGCCACATGGCTCAGATTTATGGACGGCTTTCGTCTTCTATGCACGTGATCCAAAACAGTTGCTCCGGATGACTCTGGAAAGAGGACAGACTATGAAAAGTGTCCAAAAGTCCTATTTCCCCATTCTTATAAACTTGGTATTCTGATGAACTTGTATTGTGCAGTGGAATGGGGGCACACTTGGGGTCGTGGGCTGCCCAATAAATCCGGGACTAATAAAAATGGGTGGATTCACCCATCAGTCTTCTCTTCATCAGTCTTATCGGCAAATGCTATCACACTGGATGCTCAGCAAGGGTCCGGGAACCCTCGAGATGCTCCACTGAGCTGATTAGCGCTCGGACAGTAATACGTTTATGAGAACATGATAACCAATACCGAGGCAGAAGGCTGACATCGACAAGAGAGTGGTAAAAATAAAGTCCTCGCACAACTTGATGTAGTACCGGCTCCCCCCCTCCCCCATCTTCAAAGGACTCTATGTGCGGGGTCAAAAGGTGTCGTCGACCTCGTGCCTCTGTGACCGACCGACCGACCGGGAGCAGCAGACTCTGGACAGACGGAAGATGACGGGGAGGTAGTGGATTCCTCCACTCTCCTGAGGGGATTTAATTCCAGGAAATGGACGTGGTTCCATTTCTACGGATCCGCGGTGGAAATCCTCATGCGTCCATTGGTGTGGAGAGACTCGTGGTTAGCATAGGCATTCTAAGAGAAGTTCATGGACAGGGTGTATCAGAAATGCGTGAAAATTTGGATTGGAACCGAAATTGCACGGTGGGACTTGTGATAAAATTTTGCATTGAAGGCTTCAATCAAACTAGGCTCTCCCTGCACGGGACAGCCTACTTTTTTTTCTTTTTTGTGTCACAGCTTCCCCCCACCGAAATTTTAATGTCAATGTTTACATTTTATGTAAGCAGCGCAGTACCTGACCAATGCCTGATCAGTGTCTGAACAGTGCCTGAGCAGTTACTGAGCGGTACCTCAAAATACCTCAAAAGCCGGAGATGACATGAGTGAATTAATACAGGCAAAGGATCTCCTCACTTCTGTGTCATGCTTGTCACAGTGAGCCCATAAAGAAATGCATTAAATTTTGCATATGACGACGGCCACTATATGGGAGAAATATGGAACACAAAATTATTGTTGATGTGAACGATATTTCTATGAGTCTAAGGCAAGGATGCAAAGGCTGACTAGAGACTTCACTTCATCGCCCCTATAAGACATCCTGTTGGTGGTGCTCTTCTTCCGTAACATGTCCACGTCTCTGTTGGCGTAGCCTAAGTTGGCTGGTTCAGGATGATGTTGCCAGGACGCCATTTTGTCCTGTTCGTTGGTGAAGAGCACCTGGGAGGGGAGGGGAGGAAGAATCTCGGCTCTCCCTCCGACCCCACGTCTTGGGACTTCTCCATGGGGAATTCATGAGTGACAAAAGTCGGCGGTCAACAAACCTTGTCCGCTGCTGCAGAAGTGACCAAGCTGCAGCAACCAAGAGGAGAAGGAAGGGATCATGGCTAAAATAGCATCCCCTCATCTCAAAACAGTCACTGAGTGGTCGCCCACTGGTAGGGACGTGCGTGGACGTGCAGCCAACAAGATTCTGTCTTTCTAAACCAGCGTATCTATTATATGAAGTGCAAGGGTCGTATATAAACGTCTGTCTGGGCGTGCATGCGTAGTGCGCGAACTGCGCCAAGTCCGTGGACTGGGCGAAGTGACATTTGCAAAATAAGTTGTGGATCGAAGGAACGACCTCAAGGGCAATCGTGGCAACGACTTCGAGACGACTTCGAGGGTCACTTTGAGGGCGATCACAGCGACGACCTTAAGGGCAATCGTGAGCGTGTGCATAGATGGCAGGTTTGGGGACGGTCGGACGCAGACACGCAGAGAGACACACTCTTCCAACCCACCGAAGCGGGTAGCGCGTAAGCGCAGTGTATATAGATATATACAAACACATAGAACAAGTGTTTGGTACAGACAATGGAGAGCAGAAAACAGGACTTCGACTTCCCAGACACAATCAACGCCGCTTCCCGCTACTTGGCGGCCACGCGCTGGTCACAGTTCATGCACTATTGGCAGCTCAAGCAACAACTATTGGCCAGCCAAGACCTTATGAGCTCTCTCACGGCACTGCCGTCGTCTCCCTTATTGTTGTCTCCGCCGCCATTGATGAGTCCGCTGCCATTCTTTCCTATTGGGCAGCCGCCGCCGCACCATCCGCTTCCGCCGGCGTCGACTCCGTCGACGCCCTTGTCCGCCGCTACGGCGACAACAGCCAGCAGCGTCTTTCAATTCCCGCCTCCTGTGAACCTAGCGGCTTCTATGGCGGCAGCGGCTGCGGCCGCGGCGACAGGACTTTCGCCGCCGCCGTCTCCCGAAATGGCGGCCGCGGCGGCCGCGGCGGGGCTCATGCCGCAAACTGCCCCGCCGCTACTGAGCTTGCCCAAGAGCGGTCCAGAGTTGCTTGAGTGGGTGTCAGCAAACTCGCTCAATAGATTGGCCTTTCTAACCGCAGTCATGAAGTACAACAAGCACATCTTAAACGGCAATGATGTATGAAAATCAATTGAGAAAGCATTGTTTTTATCAATTGAATCTTCAGAAACAATTTTTTTTTACAGGTCGACGGCGTTCCCAATGTGACGTCCATTACTTCCAGCGGTCCCATTCAGCTCTGGCAGTTTCTTCTCGAGCTTCTGACAGACAAGAAGCACACGGACAAGATCGTGTGGACCGGCGAGGGGTGGGAATTCAAGATGATCGATCCCGATGGAGTGAGTTGTGTGCATGTCCAATATGACTTGATCAGACTTGTGAAACAAAACCCACCAACAGGTTGCCGTCCTGTGGGGCCAGAGGAAGAACAAGCCCAAGATGAACTACGAGAAGCTGTCTCGTGGGCTGAGGTACTACTATGACAAGCAGATAATCCAGAAGACAACCGGGAAGAGGTGAGGAAGTTTGTTCTCTTACAAAGAGTTACAACCTTAACTTGAGCTTCTTCCTCTCCATCAGGTACGTGTACCGCTTCGTGTGTGACCTGGAGCAGATCCTCCAGTTCTCCCCCGCGCAGATGCACTCGATGGTGGAGAAGCAAGAGGACAGGGGTGCCAACATGCCTGCAAACTCCCTGGGAGGGGTAAACAAAGTCGAGCCAGAATGAATTTGGAAATATTAGGGAACCTATTGTGCTGTACATAGAAAAAATATCGTTGGAATAAAAAATGTTGTGACAGAAATGCTCCTCCTCACAATTTATTTACTACATCACGCTACTCATGTGCTCAACGTACAACTTTACAAACTTTTGTCATACCAGGACAAGGAGACTATCTCACTAGAAGAGGGCATTTGTTGGGGGGACAGAGAGGAGGCGTAAGTTGGGGTTAATTTCTTCAGTTAAGTATAGTAGAAGCATGTAAAGTATGTGTTTAGCTCTCTTCCCATCTCATTTGTATGTAGCACTGATGACGTCATATTTATTAAATGCTATCTGCGCAATTCTCATCGGCAAGACTCAACCTTTAAAAACTTCTTTGTAGTTGCAGAAATAAGTTTTTTTCTTCCAATTTGTTTCCTAGAAACAAACACGTAAACAGGTTCATCCAGAAGTAAGGAAGTAAAGGGGAGGGATTTGCAGCCTCCCCCGATGATAATGATGACGATGATGATGGCAAAAGTAGCTGAAGTCACCGCTTTGTACTTTTATGTGGGGGAATTCTTGAGTTTGAATACTTTTGTATGCACTTTTCCGGGGTCTTACACGATTTTCTGTCTCTTAGCAGCAGGAGCGTCTCCCTGATAATCTTCATACTCTTGATTTTCTTTCGCTTCAAGGTTTTCTTTCACATTCTTGACAGTATCCGTAGCTTTTTCCGGGCTCTTTTCATCGGTCGCTGGGGGAGAGGACGCCGTTGGAGGATCACTGGCGGTTGGAAGAGCTGCTTTACTGCTGCCGCTCTCGGACGTCTCCTCCTCTTCGTCATCCTCCTCTTCGTCATCGCTGTCGCCGTCGTAGTCGACCAAGCCCTGAGAGAAGAAATCATTGAGGTGATTATCTGTCACCATATAAAGATTGAATCAGGGAAGAACTCCACTTCAGAACGGGTAATGACGGAACCATCGGAGACGTCATCACGAAACCTAACAAAAGCCACCTCACTTGCAGGACTGGCTTAGACTGTACGTAAAGCAAGTCATATTCATGAGTAGAAAACAGCAAAAACAAGTAACATTTTCATAAATAGATTGGATACTTCTGTAGTACAGGACTGCAAGGACCACCAGAAAAGAGGAATTCAGCCCAGTTATGACGACTTGGATTATGAAAAAGCCATTTTAAAACTTTACTCACGGTTAAATGATGAAAAAGAAACTTTCCAACTCATCCAGCTACAGTCCAACCTTAGATCTAAAAATACGGCAAACTCCAGCTACCTGGAATCTGAGCTCTTTACTCAAAAATCCCCCTCCCCCCGAATTGTCTTGGACTGTGGATCCATTTTATTATGCTTGATGTGCTGCTTCATTGACCAGTCAGAACAGTGTTGGTAAATAATCAGGTGTTTCTTGCACTAACTCAAACAACTGACTTCCCTTGTGGCTGACATAAGCTAACCAGTACATCAACTTATTTCTCGGTCAACATCATTTAGCAACTCTTTTTTCATTAGTTTAGGTTGGGCTAATGCATGTATCCACTTGTATGCTGCTTTGAAACTTTAACTTTTCAGAATTCCCCTTACAGGAGTGAACTAAGTTGAGCTCAGAGGTTTGATTGTAATGCTTTTCAATCTTCATTCTTTTATCCTTGCCATTTCCTAGTTTATCAGTGAGAAAGTTGATGTTATGTTTTTTAAATGTTTATCCAGATTGGGACTTTGGTTGCCCAGGTCCCAGATATGAGCAATACTTCTATTTGCGTTCATTTCAGAACTGGTCAAGTTGCGCAATGAACCTGGCCATGGGTGTCCTGCCATTGTTTCATGGACATAAAAGTACCAAGTGTCATTCGGACTATATCTGTGTTTAGGCCATGGCATAGCTATGGTTTGACCATAGTGCGCATTATGTTAAAAATCACACCAATGTTTATTATTGCTATAGAATGCAGAGCTACCACCACTGAAGCTTTCCCTACCTTTCCCTTCATCTATGCATCAAAATAGCCTCCCTGATGACTGACACGAGCTTGCCAGGACATCAAGTTACTCTCAGATCATTTTTTGGCAGCTCTGGCTTCATTAACCAATCAGCAGTTCGACTACTCTCATCTTTAATGCACGTGCACTTCTTGCAAACAAGGCTGCTGCTGTGGCCAATTTGGCTAACTTTTACCAATCATATGAAGCTATGAGTTTAATCATACTTGCTTCAGTAGGTCAACCATCCATTGAGTCCTAATTTATAGCCACACCTATCTTGGTACCCAAACTGTTTGAATTAACACCACAAATGCATAACTTTCTGACAGCTCCGTACATTGCACAGTGTGGTCCAATAACAATTTCGGTTTGACGCTTGGTGGCAGTTACAGACAGATTTTTTAAATGGCCCACTTCAACACCACAGTTTTAATGTGCTTGGCCTCGAGGTCTGTAAACAATGACAATGCCTAACCCCACCACGTGTGCTCGGTCTCAAGGGTGAAAAAAATCAGGGACAGTTACATGCACTGTGCTCTGGGTGACCAGCAGTGATCTCACCTATGAGCAATCATGGCACCTTCGCACACAGCCACTTAGGCATCTTCATGTTGAAACTCCCTCGACCCCTAAATATTATGTAATGTGCCACGATGCAAAATAAACTTCCTTAACTAACCCTAAGAGCCCCATCTCATTTGTCCTCATTTAAAAAGATACTTGCTTGAACATTATACCGAAATTATTGCTGGCCCACACTGCCCATCGCTTTGAAACTTTTTAGAAGTCGAATGGCTTACAGGAATAAATTAAGTTTGAGCTCTGTGGTTTTACTGTCCCGCAGTTCGTCTTAAAATTTCTTTCTTTTCATGCATGCTAATCCTCACTTGAGAAGTGAGAAACTTTATTTTGGTTTCTTGATTGCTCATTCAAATTTAATGATAGATAAGAGCAATACCCTCGAATCTATATGGGTCTCGTAACCTCCTCAATGCGACATCAAAGTGACAATGAGCCATTACAATACAACGGCTGCCACAAGCAACCTTCATCGTGACTAATGCTCAGTCACTCTAACAGGCGTGATATGTCTCACCTCTTACCGCAGTCATCCATAAATGACTTCAGAGAAACAGATTTCCTTACTCTCGGATGAAAATAAAAAAAAACATATTACAGACAGCAACTGACTGTGGACATATCCAGCACTTCTGCATTGCCCACGTCCTGGAAGGCCCAGGTGATAAAAAAGGTGGGGGCAAGTAGAAACATCAACGAAAAAAGTCAGAACTATTCTTTGCCGGGTCTTCTACTTCTTGTTGGTTTCTACAGCCCCTATGTTGCTAGCTCCTCTGTCCTCTAGACAATACTAGACACTGCAGTTGTGAGGTGAAAAATGATGTAGTCTCTATGGCACGAACTGTCATAAATAGGACTGTCAAATATCCGAAAAAAGCTCCCTCTATTGGCGATACCAGCAAAGTTCTTTTTGGATTGCCGTTATCGGAGGGAGAAACATGCTCTTTCCAGAAACAGAACAGCTCGAACTCGGTCACCTTGGACTCTTTCCGGAACAGGAAAATCTTCCAACTTTGTCAACTTGACCTCATTTTGGGGTGAAACGATAAATATCATTACTAGATGGTGCTTCACTACCTGTTTTAGGCGCCAGGGATAAGATGTGCGGCATCACACTGAGGAAAATGGCCCATTACGGTACAGTGGTGTTGAAGAATGGTCACCCCTTCCATTAATATGCATTCCAGGATTGGTCAAAATTCTCTTGCAGCTTGAATCTGGCCATAGAGGCTCCTACCACTGATTTATAGACCTGCATGAGTGTCAAGGATTCAGCCTTTACCATGCTATTTTCTGTATTCCTAAATAAAATCATGGACGTTTCGCTTTGACAAGAACTCCGAGGCGTTTGGGAGTTGGGGACATGCCAGGTACGGATACTGAGGTTGCTGGGCTTCGCAAATTGACATTCTGGGCCTGAGAGGCTGCAACAGGGGTGGTGACCAAAGCCAGGCTCCAATTTGGCTGAGCAACATTTTGACTTGGCTCGACGTGATCCGTAAATAGTTTTTCCGTGCCGTGCCGTAGTCTTGCCATGGTAAACTGGTTGGCTTATTCTTGACTCTTTAGAAAGGTCCCGCTTAAATCCCGAATGTTGCCCTGGTCAGTCAGATCTGAACTCGACTACCAAATGTGTATATGTTGTCACAAGTTTAAAATATCTACACTGGCCTTTTTTGTTGACCGCCTCATGCATCAGGTGTGTCTGCTTACCTTTTTGGCAGCACTGTCCTGTGTCTGCTCCTGCTCTTGCTGTTCTTGGACCCCATCAGTTACATCAGTTTCGTTCACAGTCCCCGCATCAGCTGCGTTGGCGTTTGCCACATCCATCTTCTTACTGTCGTCATCCTCGCGCTGTTGGTCCTCTTCAGCCTTGGGCTTGGCGGCGCCAAGACCGTTCTGAACAAGGGAAGTCTGTTGCTGCTGTTGCTGCTGCTGTTGCTGTTGAAGGGTAGCAGCGGTGGTCCCTACGGTCATGTTTCCTTGCTCAGTGCTCTCGTAGTCTTCGTCGTTGAACCACATCTCCTCGTCTTCGTCCGGCTCGCGAGGATCGCGGCGGAAGCGACCGGGACGGAGGATCGAACCCACGCTAGACAAAGGGATAAGCTTGTGTGAGACAGGAAGCTAAGTGACACTTCAGGAGACAGTTTCTCACCCGTCTAGTTGCGACTGCGGTCTCTCCCTTGAGCGATCTTGATGCTGGTCATACCTGAGCTTAAGGGCCTTAAACGTTTGTACGTAGGTGATTTTGTCCAGCGTCGGGCCGAAGTTTTCCACCACGTGTGTGCACAAGGATTTTATGTCCTCCTGCGAAATCACGTCTAATGAGACTACGTCCGTACAAGATGCCTTTTCTGTCGTTTATACGCACCATCTTTATGAATTCGAACATTTCCAGTATGGCTGAATCAAGCAGATTGTATCGTCCGTTGTTGGATACAAAGGCGTCTATGACGGGAGCGAATAGGTTACCCTTTATGATGTAGCGATTGTAGAACTCGTCCTTGAGGGCGATGATCTTCCGCATAAACCTCAGAGCACCTGGAAAATAATTTTTAAAGAATCGGACTAATTTCTTAGGCACGACAGACTTGAAAGACTGTCAGACGATAATGAAACGCATGTCTAAAATCCCTGTACGGGCAATCAACAACCATGCATGAGGACAAAGCGGACCCGGTGCCTCGTGCTGCACACGTCGGCCCGCTTTGACTTCACGCTCAAGTCGCTCGTCTTGTCAACTCACATAGTACTAGGAATGTATGGCGCGACTTCATGAGTACAAGGATTCGTCTGAGAAGGTCCTTATGCAGGATGTAGTTCTTGATGTGGTATGTATGGTGCTCCACGCAGAACGACAGCAGCTCCAGGATCAGGCTGAGCAACTGCACCGTGCAGGAGTCCATGCGCTCAGGATTATCTCCGCTCGTATTGGCCAAGAGGGGCGCTGCAGTGACGGACAAGAATTAGTGATTTCGAGGCAGCGAAAATTCTGTAGCGTACAGAACTCACCGATAAATACGTGCATACAATGTTTGTAAAAGTAGTTGAGGAAGTCTGTTTTCTCGGACTTGTTAACACTGGCCATCATGTTCTCCGGATCCAGGAGGGTCCGGATGATGCCCATAAGTTGCACTGCGCCGCCCATCTCGGGATCGGAGTCGATAGTCATCTGCTCGATAATAACGTTCATCAGGAGGGAATCCTGGAGGAGGGAGACGAAAGTGATATAATTGCTCCCTTTCCCGCCGCTGCACAGGCGGCTGCGACCTTCACGCACACTCACATCCTCGGTGTTGCTGAGCTGTTGCAGCATGTATTCTCTGACCATGGACGGGGAGAAGTCGACGATGAAAAGTAGGATGTCTATGGATGCGGAAGTGGTAGTCTTGTTCTCAGAGGCCAGGGTAATCTCGAGTGCCGGCAACACGCCCAAGTTATTCAAGGTCTTGAAAAAGCTCTCTCTCGACTGAGGCTGTAGCGTCTGTGAGAAGGTGCAGAACTCCTTCAAGAAAAGTACAGACTCCTTACGAGTATTCTCCTCAGTCTTCTCATCGGTGAGCTACAAAGAAACGAACAAAATTAAGACACTCTTTGTTATAATCATGTTTACTAAATGCCGTACCTGTGCGAACAATTCTTTCAAGAATTTCTCGTCGTCTTGGATGAGGGAGACTATCTCCACCTTGTTAAAGAATATGAACGACGACAACGTAGACAGCATGTTCTCCTCAAATACGGAAGGGGTTGGCAGCACCACGTCTTGGATGTACTGCACGCGATAGGTCTGGTGTATTTTAGACAACAGCTCGGGGTTGTTGATCTTGATCACCTGAGATGAAGAAAGAAAAAAATGATCTCTCAAATGCGCCTCCGGCACAACAGCAGAGAGACAAACCTGGTGAAAGTTGGCGATGGATATCAGGTACTGTCGATGTTTCTTAGGCGCCGACAGACTAGGGTCGTACTCTAGGCAGCCGACGACGTCGAAGATTGTGTCCTCCGCAAACATGAGCTCAAATAGAGCGTTCTTGTTCAGCAGGAAAATGTTCTTAAAGATCTCGTAGAGATGATGCAGCCCTTCTGTGTTCTCCAGGTCCTCACACATGTGGAACAAGTTGAGCAGCTTCTTGATGTAGCCCTCGTTCTCTACAGCCACGGCTAGCTTCTCTCGTCGCATCGGGGAGGGTAGGCAGCTGGAGACAAGTTCAGAAATATCCTCTAGTCGGCCAACCTAAAAGAAAAATACCCATCGAGTCTTCATACTACAGACAATCTACCGATGTTTAAGCCTCTACGATAAAGTCATCTCTGATGGCTCGAGTCAAACGTGTTTTATCAGCGTCATCACCTCGCATGGGGGAAGTTCTATCGGCGGGACGGAGTCGCTGCCGCCCATCATCTCGTCGAAACATCTTTCGTCTTCGCTTTCCTCCACGATGTCCTGAGTGAAGTCGACGCTGGGATCTTTGCCCTGTACCTGGAGCGGAATTAAGACGAGTAAGAAGAACATCATCATTTACGGCATCGAAGGCATCAAGATATTCCTCTTTGCAAAGGGTTGTGAAGCTTTTAAGGCGCGAAAGGAGGGGGGGGGCGGGGGAGGAAAGC
>JAAUXU010097201.1_pt1 | contig 19199 bp, 18 predicted proteins | sample 7278151 | NCBI WGS metagenome assembly JAAUXU01 (sample SAMN14350113, study PRJNA611818) | marine sediment metagenome | isolation source: surface marine sediment (1.8m) | place: French Polynesia: Moorea | collected 2018-08 | reverse complement strand
GCAGCTGACGCTGGAACGCTCAACGCATGGGGTGAACTCGCACGTAAACACCCATCTCAGGGTCTGGAGGAGCAAATTTGTTGGTAAATAATATCCCCGATGCCACAGAAGCGTCCTCCACTGAAGGCACTTGTGAGATGCCAACTTGGTGCTCTGCAGCCATCACTGTTCAATATGTAGAATGCGTCACCCACAGACTTGGGTCGAACAGTGCACTCGGCGTAACTGTGAGGCCCAACCAGTGCAAAGTCTCTGGGCCACCCTGTGAATAGCAACATTTCCAGCGGGTGAACCTGATTGAGTACCTTTCTCTTGTGGCGTTATCGTGCCAGGTCCCGAACTTGCTCTCCCTGCTCTGGTCCGGTTATGCGCAGATTGAGCAGCAGTGGGAGTGAAGGATCAGGCTTGATCTACCGTTCTATTGGCGCACATCGTTCATGCGTGGTCTGCTGTGCCACAGCAACAGCGCCAGATCCAATATACTTCGCGACTTGACTTCGGCATGTCCCCGGACTGCGCGTGCGCGACTGTGGCAGTTGCGCATACCGGGTGCGTCGCAGTCGAGAGGAGGCTTCTGCTTCATGGAGTCAGGAGACCACGAAGAGAGTTGGCAGCCGCTCATAGGAACAGCCTCTGGATAACTGGGCTCAAACAGCCTCAACATACGTGAAAGGAGTCAAAAGTTCAGTTGAAAAGTTCAGGAATAGGTCAAACACCTTATACAATTTGTTGAAAGCTTTGAACGGCAGTTAAGAACGTTTGAAAGCCTTGAGGGTCCAGCAGTTGAAGGAAAGAGAAAGCTCCACTTAAAATGAAAGAGACAGTTGAAAAAAACCGTGGCAATAATGTGTTACTATTAATTTTGCAACTCAAGGTGTAAGAGCAATAAATAGCCTGGTAAACTGCAACGTTCGTCACCAAAACTTTTCGCGTGAACAATCGCCTTATTGTTTTTTTTCTTTCTTCTATAAACGGCTTCCACTGTGTTTCCCTCCTGCCACAGGTGACCTCGCACCACCACTGTTGCTCGGTGTCGATTGCCTCCGACGTAGTCGTGCTTGTACTTAGGGCAGCAGCACGTGTTGAGTGCACGCAACTTCATTTCAGCTCTCAGGACAAGGGGGGAGACGTACTTGATGGACCTCATTCACCACTTAAGAGACCCACTAACGAACCACCCTGTACGTCCGCTGGAGACCTCACAATTCTAGGGGAAAGGGACAAAGTTGAGCCAGGGGTGGGGAAAACCAAGTTCTCATTGCAACAAGAGCCACTGACAACAGGATTGAGGAATGGGGATTTGTTGTGGGTCTAACTGATTCTGGCTTTTTGCATGCGGATTCCCCTCATGCGTGAGTTTCACAAAACAGGGATGGATCAGTTCTGACAACTTCTGGCTTTTGCATGCGGATTACCCTTATTTATTCACAGTACAGTGGAACACGCTTATTGGAGACTTCTGCTCATCAGAGACAAAGCACCAGGTACAAAAAAACGGATGATGGAGACAGAAATTGCCCACAATCCATTACAGAACCAAGACATTTTTACTTCTTTTTATACGCAAAACTCACCCTGGGCCAAGAGGGTTTGAGGACTTAACTAAAGTTGCAGCAAAGTCTGGGTCACAACGTCACACAAACGTCCTCGAGACCACTTTTTCTCTGTCATTGCTGATGAATAAATATGTCTTTGGCCAATTTCCAGCTTTATCTGTCTGTCTGACAGTGCTTTCTCTTTTTTAACACTGTTCTTCGAGATCCACGCTTACTGAAGACAAAACTGGCAGTCCCCAAATGTCTCCATTAAGCGTGTTCCACTGTTCATGGATGGATCTGTTGTGACCCTGACAACTTCTGGCTTCTGCATGCGGATTCCCCTCGAAGCCAGTGTTTTTCCCCCCGCACTGAGAGACTGACAAGAGAAGTTTGGCTGGAATTGCTCGGTGTCATCTCTGTTCATGTGTACATCGGTCTGTGCGTTGCACATTGGACCAACGAGGTGTTTTCTTCGCTTGCTTCCCCGGAATTCCCCGGAGTTTGCAATGCTGCGTACAAAAGTGCGGAGGAGGAGGAGGAAAAAGTAAGAAAAGTGCTCTTAACACTCTTTGCTTCTCCGCAAGAAGCAGACGAAGCAGCAGCCGAGAAGGCTTGTTGGGCCTTTCCACTCATTAAAAATTCAACGGGCTGCGCCGCCAATGGCTACTTGGGCCAATTCTCTCTCCGGGCTAACAAAGAAATGAGTCTGCGCCTCTTGTTTAGTCCTCTTTTTTACTCCTACCATTTTGCTGGTACGGACCAAGGGAGGGAATGCTTATAAAACACAAGAGAAATGAGGCAATTGCAGCCAGCCCAATTGTTAATGGGATAACAGAGCTTGCTGACGATGTGGGTGGTGGAACTGAAGCCTGGTGGACACCCTGAACAGCGGGACGGCCAACACGGAGTTCAACTCAGAGGGAGGGCCTGGACCTGGTGCAGCTCAAGTGTCACGTGGAGGGGAACACCAAATCCTAACCAAAAGCTACTGGAAATGAATGGTAGTGACTGCGAATAATAAATGGCCTTGTAGTAGAACAAAGAGTTATTGTTGCCAAAGCTTTGGCCGGAATTCTGGAATTACAGTGACCAGACAAGCGACTTCAAGGGAAACGTGGTCAAAAAAAGTGTGTTGGGTGAAGGCCAGATGAGCTTGCATTGCCCCAGTGAGTGCAAAAACACATGTTTTCAGTTTTTTCAGTGCAAAGCAATGTGAGCTCTTGGTACACATGTTTTTGGAGAGGATAACAAGAAACAATTCAGAAAGGAATTCATCGATACGACTCATTGTGTGAGAATTCATTCATCGCACTTCTAAGTTGTCCCACGAGCAATGTTCCATTAGTGGAACAATCGGTACCATCAGTTTCTGGCATGGAAGCTTCCAAAATTCCTAGGATAGCTTTAAATGCTGTAATATCACTCTAACTACGGGCATGTGAAGTGCAATGATGCATAAGTGGTGACCAATAAACTCCTCCTACTTTTTAGTCTCGACCACTCATACGGTTCATGCAGTGCACCATGGTGCAGTAGACATGAAGATACAGATTTACAGACCATACAGAAGGAATCATCCCAGTGGAAATGTCGTGCGTACAGGGTGGCGGAGGTAAATCCGCAACTTGAGCCAGATTCTTCAGGACAAAGTCTTTTTGCTCCTGGTGATACTGGACAACACCACAGCTGTACATCGTCCAAGGAGATCGGGACCGAGTTCCCTCATCACCCTGTACACACTTATGTGCAAGTATATGTAAAGATTGCCCCTTGTTTGCTCAATCGACACACAGAGATCCCCTGAAAGTTGGCCTTCTCTGGAGAAGAAACAGTTCGCACTCTCTCTCACGCACACATAGGCAGAGACTTCTCACTCACGTCCTGCACGACGTACACGACTGCCAACGCCTACACATTGTGCAAGTTCAGCGAAGATTCTTCAGTACTCGTATATAGAGAGATAAAAAAAAAGGTCCCCTCGAGTTTTGAGCACATGTGCCAAGAATTGTCTGCGTGAGTACGCACGCTGGGTGAAGACGCATGCGCGCGCGCAGGAAAGAGACGCACTGGGGAAGCCACCACCTACCGGGTGTCCCAGAGATGTTGCACATTTTGGACCCCCCAGTTACTTCTCTCTGACGCTCACGGACGTGAGAAAGACTTTTTTTTGTCTTCTCACAGTGTCCTCCTCAGTCGTAGGCTAGCAACAACTTTGTTTGGCACCAATGTTTTGCACATGACCAAACATTTTGTTTTTGCATGCATACTTGATGTCAGTAGGTAAATACGCAGTTGGCTGATACGGCAAAACGAGACCCCACTGACATTGTTCTTGATGAAGCTGAACCAGTTACAGTTTTTTTCGCCCCCAAAAATAGTCACAGTGAATTGTGGCAAGCAGAAATAAGTGCGAAGAACGTTATCATCAACAATGGGGACAAAACTGGGACTGCCTGGGTGTACTTATTATCATATATTTCCAATGCTCCTTCTCATGTTTTGAGTGGTATTTGGAAAAGTTTGGTGCAGTCTTCCCTGCAGCAGAACTTTGTCGAATCGTTTTAATATTAAGAAGAAATTTTCAATCCACGTCAATCCTACTCAATTTCCTGCAATTTTTGTCTGTGCTGGATCGTATTTCTTTTTTTTTTTTTTCTTTTATCATGAGTTAGTTGTCTGTGCAAAAAGTGTTGATCGACCAGCATAACTGGCTCGGCCGTGTCGAGAGCAATCTCATTTTGCCACACCCTGTATGTGCCAACTGAAAAAATGCCGACTGACATCACACATGTATGTAAAATTTGGAATAGATACATATGTACTGTGACGGAAACCTGTAGCTGAAATTCATGCAGCACGAGGGATATCAGTGGAGGGGTCCAATATTTGCAATATCTCCAGGACACCCGGTACATACGCATCCAAGGTGGGCTGATACAACTGCGAGTCAAAGGACATTTTCTCCAGATTTGACAGATGCCCAGTGCATATATCAAGAAATTGGCTCTGTACCCAACACTATTTTGTGGGAAAACGGGTCACACTCTGGACAGACGGGGTGGTGCAGCAGAAGTGACCGTGACTACTGAGCAACCTGCAGCTGATGTGGAGTCATTGCCGCCAACGACAAGTGTGCAATAAAGTGCAGAAAGACTTGATTTGCGCCTCAGCCTCGACACCCAGGACTGCGTTGCCGTCGAGACCGCCAACGAGGTGGCCAACGAGGGCAAGGATGGCACTGCCACTGGCACGAGCCAGTGGAAGAAGTCCTAACAATGATGATTGTCTGAGGTGGGTTGTTGGAATTAATTTCCCTCATGCCAACCAGGATGCAGAGAGACGAAGAAGCAAACAAGAACAAGTTGGGCAGGTGCGGCTGTGCAAACTCCAAGGGCTTTAAGCCCAACGTCGGGTGCGTCTCGTTGTGCACAAGTAGCTTGATCCCAAATTCCGGCACCCAATTAATAACGTGACATCCGAATAAATAATGAATAAACCAGCGAACAGGTCTGTTTCTGGTAAATTGTTAAGTTAATAGTACTTTTCTGTAGTTGTTGGCCAAGGATCCTCCAAACTTTGCTCGGGGTCTCGCACAAAGTTTCTCTCAGTTTGGATCATAAAGAGAACTTAACAGAGATGTTGGAATTTGTGCTTCTTGGGAACCCCGCTAAAAAACTTGGCAGAAGTGGCTGGGTAATAGAAGGTTATTGTGACCCATTAATTGTGATCAAATCTCACCTCTGTTACGTCTTCAGCCTTATGGGAAGGCCAAGAGTTGCCACATGGGGAAAATGAGCAGCAATCTTATGGTCGCCGAGACCTCCCACTGCACTCCAGCAAGGAGGATTTGCAGTCACCCTGTGCTTTAGTACAGGGTCTCGCATAACATTTGCTGCATTGGCGGCCACGTTGTTGCATTGACAGCCCATTATGTTTATCAAGACAGGAGTTCCTAAAGAAACAAGTGTGGCCAACAATATGTTTGCACTCTTAAATGTGTTTGTGCTTCCTGTCCAGACCTTGTTCGGATAGTGCGATCAGTTCGGTCAGCAGACATCAAGGCATACGTGTCCAGAGTGACGCCAGGCCTTGTGCCCTGCGTAGACGTACGTAGGCCTGCCGCAGGCCCCCTTACAGCTCTTCAGGCCCATACGAAGACTGTACGTGATGCGGCTTTTTCTCTTTTTCTCTACGCATTATTCTTTCTTCAGGCCATCCTTTTGTCGTGGGGAATGAGCTAACCTCTCCTAAGGGCAGAGAATGCTGCAAAACTCGTCCGCACACAACTTCGCATGCAAACGTAGGCTGCAACTAATAAGGAGAGGGTGGGACTTTAGGGTTGACAGAATGTGCTTTGTCCACAAGTCTCATATGCACATTAAATGTACTGTTACGAAAGACTTCTTTTATACAATTCTTCCGATCAGCACGTGCAGGTCAAGATTCAAGATCCGGGATTGCGGGCAGGGCTGCCAACCTGGCTCAGACAGCCAGATTTAGAGATATTTTGTAAGTTTGTTTATCACTCGCAGGTGCGTGCCGGAAAAAGAGGTCTGCTAGACCAGGCCCTGTTCTTTGGCTCCTTCTAATGACAAAGAGCTGGCAACCCTGGCTGCCAAGGGGAACTTGCGATTTTTTGACAGGCGTGAGTCATCATCTTGACGCCCCCGCAGGAGCCAGCAAACTTTCATTCAGCAAATCTTGCCAGAAAGACCTCCAAGGACCCAAGGGTTGATCTTCACCGGCGCATCTGTGGATCCAGCCCTGCAGGTGGGAGGCAGTTACTACGTGGATACCGATCTCAAGGGGAACTTCGGTCCGTTCATTCGTTCATGTGTTCCGCAAGGAACACCGTTGACCCGGAGGGTTCAAACTAGGTGTGGGGCCAACCTTGGAGGGGTTGGAGGTGGATTTCGGGACTGTGATGAGGCCAAATTCGAGGCTGTATTGAGGCCTTTAAAAGTCTTTCTTACTACATACACTCACCAGGAGCGAACCGGTGATTTGACGACTATTTTTGGCCTTGAAACGGCCTCAAAATTCACCTCCAACCTCCCCTCGGCCGACGGGATGAGGAAAAAGCCTTCTGATAACCCCAGCAATGCCGAAATCTGGGCTAGGTTTTTTTTTTTTTTCAAATCAAGATTTCTGAAAAGCTGCTCAACTCCAAAACTACTTTTGGTCATGGTCGCCAAAAAGTAGCGCCAATTCTCTGCCAGCGAACTTTGCAGCAAGTTTCAGAGCTGTTAGGAGTGCATAATTGATGTTCATTATATTAAGCATGCATGCCATGCCAGTGGCAGTGAGGCAGAAGTAGCGGGTCATTGTTAAGTCCATTTGTTGTTATGCCACTGTTGGCTAAAATTTTTAGTCTTTTCATATAAACTGTACATTTTTTTTACAGGCTCTTATTCTGATTAAAATGACCTACTCGTGTTGTACTCTTGCCGCAGTTTATGCCAGCAATCGCCAGCAGAATCATAAAAGCTGTCCAAACAGACTAGAGTTGATAGGTCTTGTAGTGGTTCAGCAAACTCTGTGGCCATCAAGTAGTCAGGATGATGAAAAACTGAGAGATTGGTCGAAATTTTGTACCTCAAGTGAAAATACTTGATGGCACTGATTTTGATCATGACAGCTGGTGAAAGACTCTCTGGTGGTACAAGTGTTGTGCGCATTCATTGTCATTCGATCTGGTCACGTGAGCAATCTCCTCCTGACTTTTGTACTCTCCTCAAGGACTTCTTAATTGTGACGTAAACTTTGCCGGGCTGTTGGGCTTTGATGCTGCAGCTCTGACGAAATGTGTGAAAGCTCCGAAAGTTACTGGAAAGTACTGGACAGGACATCCATCCACTCTAGCCCACGCTGGTCAAGGATGAAGAAGGTGCTGTCACTCTGATTCTACATGGACCAAAGGAATCCTTTTTTATCCCCTCCAGATGACTGCTCATTCCAGCTCACTTCTGCCACTTACAGCATCCTTCTGCCCATCTTTCAGCGATCTCCCTCTTGACAGAGACAAATGTTGGATTGCCGATTTCCCCTCGTCTTCTGCAAGGCCTGCCAAGCTGATAGATAGGGGGGAAAAGAAATCATCAAGCAAAACAGAGACTTTGAAGGGTGGGGAAAAAAGAAGAAGAAGAAGTGACCAAGTCCAAGTCCATGGCAACGAACGCTGTTTGGGTTTCACATGCTCAACATCACAGCCTTCGATCACTCAGAATGTGTACAGGGTGTCGTGGCAGGGAGAGCCCGGCGGCCACCCTGTGCAGGGACATAAAGGGACGTAGTCTGGCTCCTTTATGTGCTGCATCACAGCTGCGTCAAGTGGGCCTACTTTCAACGCACTTTACACGGAGTGCGAACCAATCGCCAAAGACCTCTGAATGTAGCCAAAAGTGCAAATATTTTTTACATTGACGACGATCTTTGAAGTGGTGTCCGGAGGATCCAAGTACTTCTGACGAAGAGTCACAAGTACTTTTAGACATTCACAACCATCTTTGAAGTAGAGCAATTCACAGTGGGCAAAGTACATTGGACACCACACAGACTCTTTTACACATGAAAGGTTGATAGTGCAAAGTGTGTTTTCTCTCTAGACCTAAGAGTCTGTTGCACCTTCCACACCGTGGGCAGAGAAATGGACGATCTGAAATGGTCTTCAGCAAATAGACAGTGGATGAATAGACTTGTCAATTCCAGCGAGAGAATGGGGAAATAGTCAGCTTTTTTTTCGGATTGACCATTTTTCTCCAAAACACACACACACACACAGGGACTGCGCATGTACTTGGACGAAAGCGCCCGTTTACCCTGACAGACTTTTGTCCTTCGTCGTCGCTATCTGCGCTGCTGCCTCGTCCAACCGGGTCTTAAGAAGACATCTTGTAGGCCGAGCACCATGACTTCTTATCTGCACCCGGTCCCACCTCGCCGCTTTTTTCTTATTTTTGTCTTAGTTTTCCTCCCCGGCCGCCCAACGTTGACTGGATGGGGTGGGGCGATGAAAGCCCCCCCCCCCCCCCGTTAGTACGTCAGCACTGGGCGTTGGGTCACGACTGGCCTCAGAGCTATGTTTCTTGTCCAACCGAGTATTGGATGTACACACACACACACACACACACACACAGACAAAGAAATGTGTGCTGCAATTAAGATACTGCGCGCCTTCTTGCTTTACTGAGACCTTCGTGTCACATGTGTTTAAAGTCACATTGTGCTAGTGCGAAGGCTTCCTCAAGGTTGACCATGAAGCTGTGCGTAGTCACTCCCCGAGGACTGGGGTGATTGAGACGAGACTTCCAAAAGCTGGTCAAAATTTTGCTTAGACTTGGTGTTCAGAGGCTCCCGCCCGGCTTGTCAGTGCCGAGTGCACATGAAGAGTGGCAGCTCTGAAATGAATCATTGCCTCTGGCATCTCTGGAGGCTTTTCGCCACTCCAGTGACGTAAAAATGGACTTATCTCGATGGAATCGCTGCCAAGTCTCGACCAATTGCGGTCAAGCACCGTCCATAAATGCCAGAGTAAGATTGAGTCTGGCCGTCCAACCTGTACGAGTCAGAGCGGCCGTGTCCACCCTGTAGACGGTCGCGGTGTCGCTGTTCGAATCCATCAGGGCTCTCATTGACGAAGACGCTGGTGAAAAAGCTGCTGCTCTCCTGGTCCTTGTCTGTTTCCCATTCAATTTCTCCTAAGGGCAAGGGAAAGAGGCACTTTTGATGCTGTCCACGCGTCAGCACTGACCAGTCAGTCCTGCTCCAATTGGAGGCTGCGAGGACAGTAACGACCAAGGTGGCAGCCGGACGAGGCCGGAAATGGATGAGAGCTCGAGGCCTGCGCAGCCAGCATACGAAGGCATCAACTAATCCCTCTAACGAAGGAAGCTCCACTTAGCGCTCGATTTTAAGGAGCATTTTTCTGCGTACTCCTTTGATTGTCAGGAAACTTTGGCCTCGACAGCCGAGGCTGAGGCACCGAGGCTGAGGGGCCAAGGGGCGGCCTCGAACCTCGCACTTTTTGCGTCCTCGGCCCTCTTTTGTTGTTGTTGCGTCCGGACGGAGAGAGACGAAGACGCGGCGAAGCGGAAACAATCTCGCATCGACGCTTCTCAGGAGATTTTCTTCGGTCCCCCCGGAAAAATAGTACGTGGACAAGAAGAAGACGGAAAAAAAGAGGCCGAAAATAATACAGCTGCGACAGCAGCTCTTGTGTTAGGGGAAAAGGAGCCTTAAGAGACACAACGACCTCATATTGTGGATTAGATTGCGTAGCTGTGGCACAGCCAAAGCAGCACAAAGAGAAGGATTTCTTGTGCTTAACGACAAAAGTACGTACACTTCCTGTTCCCATTTCTGTTATTATTGTTATTATAGTTTTTTTTTTGCTTCTCTCTGTCTGTAAGAAGATGTTTTAGCTACAGCTTCTGTGGCTTACACGCCAGGATTATAAACTGTGCAGAGGAAACGCATCAATACATACAAGGAGTTCTTTTCAATTTTTGGAAAGTCTCACTCTCCAAGGCAAAAGTTGACGTCACTGAGACTCAGTTATCGCGTCAAACTTTGGGGAGGAGCTGCTTTGTTGCCAGTCAAGAGCTTCTGCGTGCCTTTAAGCTTTGTTCTCGGACACAGACAGCAGAACAGAAAAGACACCATTTGAAGCTTTCATTCATTAGCTTCCCGAGCACCATGAGGATTAATTCTCAAGTCCTGCAATGACGAAGCCCTCAAGGCTGTGGAAAATGGGCTTTTCCTCTCACGGATTGACTGTTCCTCACTGAAGATCCATGAAGAATACTTTGTTCTTCACTGCATGCTTATGTATCAGCAGTGCAGCACCCTGATTGGCAAAGACGACGTGCTGATCACGGTCAGCGGGCTGTAAGGATGGACAATCTTCTTGGTCTCTCCACAGCAGGACGTGCAACATCCCAGAATGCTTTCTTTTCCACAGGTTTGGCTTTGTCATACTCCTAAATCAGTCGATTTCAATGCTATAAAACTACAGTGTTGCAGTCACAGCGGGTATGATTGTGATCTCACCTCTTTGTTGGCCTCTAACTTTACAAGCACAAGCATTTCTGATGCTGCGCAACCACCCGGTCACATAGAAGACACTGGAGACCAAACAACTTGTAGTATTATTAATCAAAGCCTTACTTTCGACTGTTCTGTCCAGTTCTGTCCAGTCAGTTGGTGAAAAAGTCATCTTTTTCATCTCTTCTTTATCGCAGGAAAGAACAAAAAAAGAAAGTGAATTAGGAAATGACGTCCCGGAAGCAAAAGATCTCAATATCCTGAACCAATTCCTGTCCGTCGAGCGCAAGAGCAGCACCGGACTCGGCGAGTGCGCGCGCGCGCGCACGCACGCACTCACGCGCACGTAAGAAGGCAGTGCACGTGCACAGCCCAGATAGATACCGGTTGTCTGGCTGGCGTTGGCCACTTTTCACCTTTGAACACGTGCTCAGACAGCTGGAGATCAGGTATCGGGCGTCCAAGACGACGTGGCAACAACGATGGCCGAAGTGTCGCTCCACGGCAGAAGCCTCGATGAACTGGATCAGGATGTTGACGAAGCTCGACGCCAACAGACACAGGACTGACGACGAGGGCTCTGGCGCACTCTCGACTGAGACAACCTGTAACCGAGCTAAATCATGCATGGGTACGAAATAAATAATAAATGATTTGTGGTGTCTTCTGACGATTTGTCAAAGCTCTGTCTCGTGTCAGCGCTGACTTGCTACAGCCAAGCAAAGAACACCAGTGTGCGACTTTCCGAAAGTCACCTTTCCAGCCCAGTCACGATTCGCGCCCTGAAAGAGGTTTTTGGCCGCGTCCGTGGCCAAAGAGTCACTTTCACGATGGGAATTTGGCGCGGATTCTCCCAGGGATCTCGCACGGCGTCGGTGGGAGAAAAGGACTTTTGACACGCTCAGATTCGGGCCGAAATCCTTGACGGGAAATCCGCCACAAAAGTCCCATCGTAGAAATGGCCCTTGGAAAGATTGGAGAAACCTTTTTCTTCTTATTCCACCCTCACAGACGAAAAAAAAGGGAAACTTTGCAGACAGCCGACTTAATCTTTTGACAGTTGGACGTCGGGTGTCTCAGGTGCATAGAGGACAGCGCGGAGAAGTAACTTGACTCAGCTGGAAAGAGCCTCCACTTCGTGCATGCATCGAATGGTACTACATACAGGGTGTGACAGAATTGTCATCTCCCACGCTTTGTGGATCCGTTTCTCCAAGTCAGGGTTGCCAAGACGAGTCTCCCTCCCTCCCTCAACTGCTCCATTTTCGTCCTCTCCAAGTCAGGGTTGCTACGGCGTCAGAGCATTTTGAATGCCTGACCAAATGCGACTGAGAAAACAACTTTCAAAGGATGAAAAGGCCCTCACCAAGGGTTAGGTTGGGCTGGGGCAAAAATGTCACCAGTTTTGTTACACCCTGTGCAGGAATGCGGGCAAAAAAATGGAAATTCTCTCTCTTTCTGGTGGAGGCAAAAGATTCCTCCTTATTCACCTTCTGCGGCAAATTGACTCTGTCCCTGTAGCAGAAGAAAGAAGGAAAGAAAGAAAGAGAGAAGAAAGAAAGAAAGAAGGAAAACAAGCAAGGCAGCAGGTCGAAAGAGGGGAAATGAGAAAACAAACGTGCTCTTTCTTTCTTTCTTTCTTTCTTTCTTTCTTTCTTTCTTTTCCACCCTCTTAGATTGCGGCCCAATTATTCGAACAAATCCGCTGGGGAAATCTCCGGGGGGGGGGGGGGAGAACAAACCCTTTCTCCAACACTCCTTACGGCAAAAACGAATAAAGTTTTTTGCAACGTTGCTTTCGCACAGTGCCAATTTCTGCGCCACTTTGCTGGGGTTCACAACAAAGTTTTTACCTAAGATCACTTTTTTTAAGACTTGTTCTTCAAATGATAAGACTGCACTCACGCATATGCGCCTGATAATGTACGGTTAACTGACAATTGTTAGCTGGGGAAGCTTCAATGTCACATTAGAGTTAAAGATGCCAAATAAATAGGGTCTCTTCAAGTCATTCATACCATAGCTGAGTGTCAAAGCTTGGCCAAGTTACAATGACAATGACCAAGGAGTCAAAAACTCTGATTCAGTCAAGAACCCCCAAAAACAATCTCAGACTTTGTCAATTTTGGCCATTCTGGGTGCTCAAAAGGTCTCCATGAGTAAAGAATCATTGCGCAAAAAGCAAAACATCTTTCTTTCACTGACCAACGATGAGAGAAAGTCTTTTTTCTTAAGCTCATCAGTTGAAGAAAATTACCTGCTCGTGAGAATAACTTTTCTCATTTTTTTTCGTCAAACAAAACAATCTTAACTCTATGAGGATCTTTCAATATCAACCACACAAATGGTGAGAGTAGCGCAGGAAAGCTGAATGATTCTCTCTTGGGCAGACAGAGCCAAGGTCATTGAAGAGACCGACGAGCCTGTAAACGTGGCAAATGAGTCCCACTGTCTCTGTTGACAAGTTGGTGTTCAGGAGCAAGACGGAGTTCCCGAACAACCACGACAACACTGAACCTGGCCGGGCTGAGTGCGTGTAGGCCAGAGAAAAGTCAGCTGTTTTGACACTGGAATCTTTCATTGCCACAGCAAACAAAGCCACCAGCAGAGCGGAAGTCAGCTGATCGCGTCCATCGCACATTCATTCATTCACAACATGTCGATTGGAAGGGGGGGGGGAATCAATCGAGGGATTTTTCCCCACCTCAGTCCCCGTATGTAACCCCCTCCCTCTCATTCTTCTACACAAGGCCTTACCCCCTTGCCCCCCCCCTAAATCCGACGGCAATGTATTGACGCTGTATGCAGCTCCCGTCACTCACTGTCTGCCCGTCGGATGAGCCACGAAAAGTCCTCTGAGAGCGGCAGAAGCGCCTCTTTCGTGGCTCATACGTTGTGTTGGGACTGCTTAGAGTTGCAAATGGCTCCTCTTTTCTGTAGAGAGGAGAACAGGAGAATTCCAAGAAGAGTTTTTTCTCCTCTTCGATCTCTCCTCACTCCTGCGGATTCTTCTGCTGAAAAAACCATGATAACTTTTCTTCTCCTCTCCTGTGGCTATTAGAGATAGTTCTTTTTTTGCCTGTCGAAGAATTTTTCATTAGTTCTTCTCCATCTCTACAGCAGTGTGGAAAAGTAACCACTTGACCTTGTGATTGTGAAAATTGTTCCTCGGGAAGGATTTGGTGCAAAGTTGAGGGAAGAAGTTTTCTCGTCAAGCTTTCAATCTATCCAGACTGGGAGATTCTCTGATCTCTGACTATTCTTCCACTGATACAATCCTACGATTGCCCGAGAGCAGCTTCAAAGTTGGACCTCAGCTGTCTCTCGTAAATGGTCTGACAATCTGCAGGAGTGACAAAGTGGGGGACAAGACCTGCTCTGCATATCCGTCCGTCTGTCTGTCTGTCTGTCTGTCCCGTAAAGGAAGTGTTCCACACGTAAGTTACGGAGTATAACTGAGCTTTTAGTCAAAAGCCAAACAAAAGTTAGGATGTTCCCGTCCTTTGCCCAATTGAGTGTCGTGTCATCACACTGATAGGGTAGGAGAAAGGTATTGATGGAGTCGTCGTCCTCCTTCCCCCCTCCCCCCCCCCCCCTGTCAGGAGGGATCAGCTACTGTTTGAGCCAAAAAAGGAGCAATATTAAAAGAGATTGAAAGGGGGTCAACCAATGGGGGTGCTGAGGGGCGTTTGAGACGTGCCAGAAGAAAATTGAAAGGGGTAAAAGGAGTGTGAACGCGAGAGATCTGTTTGACTCACACAGCGGGGAAAAGAGGGCAAGAATGCCAGAGTGTTGATTGAAAGAGAGCGAGACCTGACTTATTGCTCATATTAGATATACTAATGTCAAATATCGTGCGAAGCTGGGCCAGATATCCCCAGGGGGAGTGTGGGACCGTTGTATATCACTCCTGTCGAACCTGTGCGTAACTGCATATTGTGCATTGCCTGGAAACATCCAGTTTTGATCAAGTGTCATAATAGTCGACACTTTTTTGGCTGACTACATGTTGTGCTTCTCCTTTCTCGTTTACTTGCTTAAGCAATAGGATATCTTTTTACAGGGAAGCAATAATTGGAGTGACTGTTACATCCTCGTACGGAAGACATAGTGTTTATTGGACTGGCGTGATTCTCCTCGTCTACCAAACGTCTCCTCGATCACAGGAGCTGGTAACGACCTGCCTAGACCAGGCGGCCTCCACGTCCTCCACGTCCTCTTCTTCTTTTCGTCCTCCAGCTGGTTGCTTTTGCCTGTGCACTAATGCGTGCACACGAAGACGAGCTGTCCAATCAAGTGTCTCCTTATGACAATGCCACATGCATCACATTGCCTGGAAATGGATGTGACACATACTGACCAATGCGTCAAAGCCGCACAACATCCAGAAGTTGTACAACTGGATGTTGCAAGTTTCCGAATATCCCAGCTGCCAGGGGTGCAGCTGGCACAGTCAGCCTCAACCTTGTGTCTCCGCGGTTCCCCCCACATGAAGGGTTGGCCTTTCTCGACCTGACTCTGGTTTCCGTTCACCCCGTGCGGTGCCACGACCTGGCCATTCCGACGGGTCCTGACGCCCTTGTGTTGTCATAAAGGAGGACAAAGGACATTTTATGCTGTTTCTTTCACAATTCCCCCCTGCTGTGCAAGAAGACGTTCACATACAAAGAGCAAATGGTTTGGTGGAGACACATTTCCAGCGCACGCATGAAGAGACACCCATCAGCCTCCTTACGTATGGGGGTCATTTCCTCGTACATGGAAAGTGGGTGTTCATACTCCTACTGGAGCCCGCGCGCGCGCGCCAGGGCCTCCATTTGAGGGCTCCCAAGACGCTATTTTAGAGGTCGCGCTCTCTAGTGCCTCTCTGTGCGGAGAAATACCACAGGAATTAGCCACGCGTCAGTGCCTCCCCTCCTTCTACACTACTTTCGTGACACACATGCCCTTAACACGTACAAACGTGCTTTCTTCCTCCCCTCAAAGAGTTTGGGGATATAGGTCCCTAAGGAGACAAAGAGTGACTCAAGAAGTTTGCACGTAGATGCGCAGATTGTGCCAAGTTGGCATCACTCAAGGACAGGACACAAACCGCCAGGGAACGTTTACACGCGGCGCTGTTCAGGACCCTGTGCTTCACTTCAGGGGAGGCTTGTTTCGAAGTACTTGCGCACAAGTCAGGACGTCCGCGGAAATGACTTTCAAAGAGCCCCGTCAGGGAGCGAGACCAGGACGTTCATACAGAATCTTTCTCAGTGTCAATGTTCCGCCCTCCGAGGGGTCACGACCATATATATCAGCACCAAGAAGTCCGTTGACAGCATTGCACTGCAAGGAGGCTTCTGATGGCCATGAACTCCAAGGAGTCTCGTCACAAAAGTGGCAACGATCCACACCACGGAGTCACTAGACGACCATGAACTCCAAGGAGTCCAGTGACAACAACAAAGTCCAAGGAGATCAAGATTTTTATGCAGGACACCATAAAACCATAAAAATGACTCTGATTCACATCAGGGAGTCTTGTCATCGCACTGACCGTGCACTTCAAAGAGTCCAACAGTGAGTACGATCTCCAAGGAGTCTGAATGTGGATGTCGACTCAGACATGACTTTGTTCGCAGACACAGTTGGCCAGTTTCAGTTGTCTGAGACACAAAATTGTTGGCCACTCTGAACCCCAGGCTGAGACCGCCTTGAGGCCACGACTGATGATCCACGCCAAGCAGTCCAATGATGGCAACAAAAACTGCCCGCAGCCCGAGATGACAGCATTGGTTATGCAATAGGATCTTATTATGGCAGCAACTGAGAAAAAAAAATATACTGTACGTACCTGAATTATGAAAATGAGTGCATGTGAGCACTCAGTGAATTAGCCTCGCTCTCCCAGGTGAAGGCCTTAAGGCATGTGTACACTAACTCTTTTAGCAGCGCACGCCCGGTGAGAGCTACGTCATTTGTTATTCACATGGCAGTGGGCACACACACACACACACACACCCCAACTTGGTCGCGGAAGAGCTCATCGAGGAAAGGGTTGAGAGCAGCAGGATGCTGGCCCGCGCACACACGCAAAGAGAGCGCACGCACGCGCGCGTGCATGCGTGGAGTAGCAATGATGATGAGAGAAGTATCTAGGATGACCCGACAGGAGGTAACTGCGAGCATGGTGACGATCCTCATGGCGCGTGGCGTGATGAAGTGCGGAGACAGCCTCGTCTGCACTGCCGACGTCCACGACGACGACTCCACTCGAAACGTTTGAAGGATGGCCTCCAGCACCCCGAACGGCAGCTGCTGCTGCCACACCAAGAGTAGACGCACTGCTTGCATAATGCTGGGAGAAGAAAATTGGGCACGCGTGCAACGTTGGCTCCAACTCTGTCCTCAAAGAAAAATCGAGTCCTCCCTTAAAATTCTCCTGAACCGACCGTGCAGACACCTCTTCTTCCCCACGTTGAAAAAGGAAAGAAAAAGGTCTCTGTGGAGTCTGTGTGCGCGCGTGCGCGCGCGCGTGTGTGTGTGAGTACCATTGTAGGGTCTGGAAAGTTGTTTAATGGATAGTTGACGGGGCTACTTTCACCTTTTCACTCGCCCGGAGAGCCACAATCTTACGTCAGCTGGCACTAAATTACACTATGAACTCGTTACAGAAAGGCAGCGTGCTCAGATCAAGGTAAATGGACGTTAATGACCTCGCAGAGATTTCCCCGGACGTAGCAGATGGACGATCCACATGTTGGGAGGTGTTTGCAACGGTGTCGGAACAGAAAAGTTATCGAGGTCTCCCTAGTTTCTGACGTGGGCAAGAGCCAGGAGAAGAAAAAAAAGTGCGTTTAACATGTTTAACTGCGGCAGGTCCACTCTGGGGACTTGCCAGAGCCCTTACAAACATCTTCGTGGTCCTCGGTCCCATCGGTCCCATTGTACGTAAGCACTTACACGTATGTAGCACAACAGTGGCGGAGGCTAAATAAATCGCACCCTGTATTAGTACGTGCGCACGCGTACATGCGTGTGTGTGTGTGTGTGAATGAGTAAGTAGTGCTGAGTCGAGTCTGTGATCGCCTCTTTGACTCGGATTGTTGTTGCAGCCTAAGTTTGTATCGGATTTTGGTTTTGACATTCGGTTCTATCCAACCAAGTGGCAGAGTTACCAGATGGTCAAGTGTCGGCGAGAACGTGGACAGTCCAGGGAGTGATCGTGCTTAAGCCCCTCAAGTGGTAGAGGGCGTCAATGCTTTGCTTGCTCTACCACCGGTGGAGAATCCCCTCCTGGCCCACTGAGAATTTCGGCATGCCAACTCTTTCTCAACAGCTGACACCTGCAATTTCTAACATTTACGTGACAATAAAGTGTTGTGTTGACTCGAATCTGGCTTGAAACTAACTCTACTCTACTTGACTGTAAAGGTGCCAAGTCGAGGTGCTTGAGACTTGTACAACCTTGACTCGACCCAGCAATAGTGTTTCTGAATACTACAGTGGCCGTCGGATGCAATAAGCTTTAATGGCAGAAATACCTATGCATTTCTGAGTTTGTCTTCTGGGGGATGAGACATGAAAATATAGCCGGGGAGAGTTGGTTTGGGTTATTTGTGGGTCTTTCGTCCACAATTTCTACGTCATTGCTACACAGGGATGGATGCAACATGCATGATCCAGGATTCGGTCAGCATGATCTCGATTTGACCACCCTGTCAGATTGATACATACGGAGTTCATACCAAGTCCATATGAAATCGAGTTGAGTTCATTTTTCCTGCCAACTTTAGATGCACTGGTGAACGAGGATAAATAATACCTTAGTTTTTGGTCTCAATTCTCTTGCATGTAAAAGTTGACATTGATATCAGCAAGCCATGTTCATATGTTCTACACCATTTTTGATTCTAGAAATTTGGCTCCATTCGGCAGAATTGGGGGGGGGGGAGGGGAGATTTTTGGGTTCAATTTCAAGTTCGGCCGAGACCAAACAATGTCTTTCTTTGTGTTGCAATCGCCTGCTGAGGTAAGGCTAACAGCATCAGTGCGGGTCGTGCACAGAATTGACGGAGTCCACCTCCAATATGTCAGATGACGACGTTCAGTCAGGTCGAAAACAACATTAAAAACAAAGTCATCCCCATTCATCTGCCGATATGAACCACTTTGATATGAGCCCACAAAGACGTTTCCTGAATGCGAATGAATAGGCAGCAGTTAGAAGGGACCAGGAAAAGCCCCACGCATCTCACAGTGCCGATGGAGAGCAATATTATCAAAGTGACAGGACCCATTTCTGGAAACAGTTGGGTATTGATGGCATATGGAGGTAGGTAGTAACATATCAAAAAATTAGAAAAATTAACCAACAGCCTAGAAAGTTATGGGCATTTTTCATTTTAGGTTTATAATATAAAGTCTACAAAGTTACTAAGAAGCTCATGCTCTTGATGAAGTATTATTTTTTTCCACAGCTCAGATATATTACACAAATTTTTTTGGCTGGCCCCTAATTTTGTCTGTTGAGCCTGCAGGAGCTGCCGAAGTTGATGGCTTTAAAAAAGCCAGTTGTAGTTGAGATGGCAATGGTGTTTTTTATAATAGTCACTCTGTCAAATTCTCAGCTTTCAG
>JAAUXU010016150.1_pt1 | contig 19200 bp, 22 predicted proteins | sample 7278151 | NCBI WGS metagenome assembly JAAUXU01 (sample SAMN14350113, study PRJNA611818) | marine sediment metagenome | isolation source: surface marine sediment (1.8m) | place: French Polynesia: Moorea | collected 2018-08 | reverse complement strand
CTTGGTCCATGTTCTTGGTGTAATTTAGGTTTTGTCCGATTTAATTGTAATCTTTGAACTCGCCCGTCTCGTTGTTCCCCACGTGTCCCCCCCCCCCCCATCAAAAAGCCTCGAGTACTCGAGTACTGGACTCGTCTCATCTCTGTCCAATGAGTCCTGCCTCGCTTCGCCATAGCTTAGCTTACTTGTTTGTACGCGTGTCCCTGAGGCGCACAAGCGCAGTAGAACGGCGAGCAGGGAGTGGTCACGGCCACGTAGGTGCAACCGTCCTCGTCATTCTCAACGCATTCCTCGGTCATCTCATCGGGCGTGCACTCCTCTAGGGGCGGAGGCTCCGTCGTCACTTCCTCTGAAGAGATAAAAGGATTTCTTTTGTTATGTTGCTTATCAGCAATGCACAAAATCGTTATTGTTGTAAAGTGTTGGTCTTTAGGGCACTTACGCAGGTGGCAGTCCTCGTGGTCGGCGTCTTCGCACACTCTTCTGCAGTCGCACGTCACACGATCGGGATTATCGCAGCCCTTAATGTCGGGTTTGTAAAGTAAATCACCAGAACATTCGTGTCTAGGGGAGAGGGAGACAACAATGATTTCCTGACCAAAAAGGGGCATCTCCAGGCGTCCAAAAGGCCTAGGCGAGGCCTAAGCTTCATTTTATCCTGGTGAATAAGTGAAGATTATAGTTCCATTCACTTTCTTCCCTTTCGGATTTTTTACCCTTCCTAAGAGGTTGGGAGAAAAAAATTCGCATTCTACCGCTTTTATTGACCTGATCAATAAATTGGAGATTATCTCCAATTTTTTAGGCCACCTTGAACGCACATAGCAATGTATACTGTGGATAGCGTGCAAGCCCAAGTTCCGCAAAACTGACTGGAATTTTTGGTAAATGGGTGTGCATTATGATTTAAAAAAAAGCTGCATGGTGAGCTTTTATTAATCTGACAGAAAATTTGTTTTATTTTGAAATGACAGGGCCACAGCTTTTAAGTTGATCCCAGATTCAGTGTTCTAACATTTCGAGTTTTGCAACGTTTCGAATCTGATGTTAACGCTTAAAAAGTAAAAGTTTAAACAATGGATAAATTAATGGAAATAACGAGCACTTTTGAACAATTTCAATAATGCAAAAACAAGGATGCAATGTTAACACTTTGGGTGTTTCCATGTGCTGGATCAACTCAAAGAAGTTTCTCCAACTAAAAGAGAAGAAGCAGGAAATTAGATGCGGTATCAAATCCTTTCTAGTACTATTCTAGTGACGACCGGGTATAAAGTGCAATGGTACATATGAATGCATATTTAGACCAAAATTGTTCACCTAAAGGACAGTCCTGAAGCGGCTGAAAAGACTACCTAAAAGTCCGGTCTCGCTCAGACATTCTACGCATGCTTCTGAATGCAGTTACGTGAGAATGGATGTCACATCTGTCCCTGGCTCATTCGCCTCCTCAACGAATGAATCATTCCTTATCAGGCGTGTCCCAGTCCTGCCCTTGGCGTACGTACGAGGGCAGCTTCACCGTGGCCACCGAGGGTGTGTTTGTCCAGGAGAAAATGGTTGGCTTTTTTTCATGCCTATCAGGAAGGAGCTTAGGAGACCCCTGATTCGGTCACTGAGCAGGAATCTCCTTCAGATCACGAGACTTCCCCCAGGTGGGACTTGTGCAGCACGGACACGGAGTCCTCCGAGGTGCTGTTGTGACTTTGTCAGGGAGATATGAATCGGGTCATCGGGGAGTGCTGCTTGTTGCCAGAGGGCACTCAAAAAAGCCATCTCCAGGTGCTTGACTGCGCTATGATGAACAGCTCAGCTGAAGTCCTTGACAGTCCAGGATAACAACGTTGCCACCTGCAGTCCTGTTGTGCTGGCGAGAGAGATGTTTGGACCGTTGATTTCACACAAGTTATGCTTGATGGACTTGGGCAGTGGGAGTAGGTTGAGGAAAGGGTTCCTGTGCAGTTGATGCTTACGAGCAACTCTGTTGGACGCAGCTCTGTGGATGACGCATTTTATACGTCGGCCCCGTCAACGACGTGCTCATCACTCCTGACTTGGACAGCCTCTGCACCGTCGAGGAGGAGACGAGCAGTTAGACCTCGGCCCTCGGGTCTGCCCCAGATGAAACGAGACAGCACGAGATACCTCGAGGCCCGTCCAGGACGTCTCACCGCAACAGCAGGAAGAGCGACGTCAGTCTGGAGGAAGCAGCCAAGTCCGTCCTCCACCCCCACCCCCCTTTCCCGTTCAGACAGCCCACGACGTGGTCACAGCTGAAAGTGTCAACCAGGTTTTGGGGGCGAGCTAAAGACGAAAAACTAAAATATATAAAAACCAGACTACGACCTTTTTCTTCCAATGACAGGGTGATTTTTATACTTTTCAAAAGTTAAAAAGTGCTATAACTTCTGCTGTAGAGCACGTAACGACGTAACGTTTGCGCCTCGTCAAGGCCATGGATAGCAGGTTTATTAAAACAATGTGGCACAACCTCACCCAGAATTCGTTGCTTAAAGAAACTCACCAGTAATTGCTTTATACCTTTCAAATGCCGCTAATTCGGTCCCCTAAAAAAAATGAGATAACAATTTAATAAAACTTTGCGTCCACCAAACGAAAAACTCCTTTAAGTCTGCGATTGTCCGTATAATCAGTCAATTGTCCATTAAGTCGGCTACTTCTTCACAAAATCAGCTAGTTGCTCATCAAACGGACTCTTGTCCACCAAGTTCTTTTGTTTATTTGCCCGTTATATCAGCCACTCGCCAAACCCTTATCTCAAGAACTATGTATTTATCGGCGTAGAACAGGGTAAATAATTCATTTTAACGACGCAGTCATTTTAACGACTGTATATTAACGACGCATATTGTAGTACTCTATGAACCCGGGTTGGACTTGACTGCACGAGGGATTCTGACCTGAGTGCTGTCAAGTCCAAAGAGGGTCAATATAGTACACATTATGCGTCATTAATTTGTAATTTAACGCAAGATTTCTGGAATTTCTTGACACTTTCCAAATAGTTGAAAGAGGTGAAATACCGACTTGTGTCAGCTGAACATAAGTCAACTGAATACGAGTCAGCAGAAGCGGATTCAGGATGGAGCATGGAGCACCCCCTCACCATGGGTGAGTCCAACAGTGGTGATTCACAATATGTCCCTCGGGGTAGGGGGGATATAGCAGTGAGGGAAATATAGCGCAAGAATGTTTCCCACTAGACAGTAAATAAGCAGGGAAATATTCCGGAAATCGTGCGTTCAAACCGCTATTGGTAGATACGAGCAGAACGTGCCTAAGCAGGTCTTTCTCGACAAGAAGTGTGTGTGTGTGTGACACACACTTCTTCCGCCGGAGTGCAAGTTTTTTTTGGCACTAGTGGGACCAAGGCGAATTTGGCACGCCCAGTGAGTGTTCGCAGATTGCACAGGGCCAGAACAGGCGCCAGCCCTCAGGCACACAGACAGCCTTGAAGTCATGCAATTGTGCTTTCTTCTGCCGGAGCCAAGTACCATTGATGGTAGATGGGGCATTTGAAGCCTGAACAACATTTTTGTCACTGCTATTAGCAACCATTGAGATGAAGCTGCCCATGTTAGGAGAGTCAGCGGGTCCTGTCCTAAGAGTCAGCGGGGCCTGGTGATGAACCGTGATAGAACTTGGACAGGCAAATAGCTGATTTCGGCAAGTAAGTGATTTGACGAATACAGAGTTCTACAGAAGATGGACGCAGTTTTAGGGAACATCTTCCTTGTTCGCAAGTCCTGGTGCAAGCAAAAATGCACAACTCACGGTCAAACTGATAGGGGAGAGAATGCATAGCGATCCTCATCATATTTCAGCTGAATCTACGATTCAACATGAGTCGCGTTTGGTGGAAGATGATTTTTGTCCGCTTGTCAGCAGCAGCTACAGCATTTTTTAATTCGAAAATGCCTAAAAATCACCCTGTGCACTCAAAAAGCTGCCTCTTGCACGGACACCACTATGAGCTTGAGTGCCGGCTGCACCCATGTCCTCGGTGACCTCTGCCGACGCCTTGGTCAGGGCAGATTTTACTGAAGCAGCGTCCTCGTGAGATTCGGTACAAGTCGCATCCTCAGGGATCACATTGTGAAGTCCATGGGATCCTTGGCAGTCATTTGTCCTTCCTCCAGGAGAATTCTTTTAGCAACAAAACCTTGCATACTGCGAGCAGTGTGGATTAGAAAGTTTTCTATCCCCGCGTAACGTATTGTAACGTATTCACAGTATTACTTCTTTCTGTATCGTATTTCACCCTTTCTCGCGCGTCGTGTTCACTCGACCGCTTTCCCCGTAGCGTCAGTCTGTAAAATACGTCCTGCGTGAACACATCTTGACTCGGACAGAACACCAAGGAACTTGGCCAGGGTGACGCAATTGAAGTGCTCATTTTCTGCCTTCTACACGACGTCAACACACTTGTGTATTGCTCAAGTTAGTGACTCACTAGTGTTAATATCGACTACAGTGAATTCGCTTGGACAAAAACGTTTTTCCCCTCAAAAACGTTTTTCCCCTCAAAAACGTTTTTCCCCTCAAAAACGTTTTTCCCCTCAAAAACGTTTTTCCCCCGCAAAACGTTTCTCCCCTCAAAAACGTTTTTCGCCAAAAGAACAATTTGAAAACGTCCTTGCGCAGCTCCTTTGGGACCTGCAACGCCCCCGCATCATTGTGCAAGGCCACCTAACAGCAAAACGGCCATTGAAAGAGTCCATTTCTGACGACCCCATCGAACAGCGCCATCTCGTGGCAAGTATTACAACTACTACCAGCGACAGTTGCACACAGGTAAAAAAGTGGCCAATGCTTCAGCAGACAAGGTGACCCAAATGCAGAAGTCACTTAAAGCTTACTTGACCAGAGCACTGACCTCAGCAGAGGGGCTGTGCAACACAATAGTGCAATATCAAGAAAGAGCTTCAGAGTTGATTTTCCAAACAACATTCGATAATATCAAGCATACCCAAGGCCTTTTGGAACAACTGTATGACATTTATCCAGGTGATTCATATTTAGCAGGCTTTGATCATACAATCACACGTGGTGATGAAGCAATTGACAAACTTGTGGAAGCAAAGGATATTGCAATTGCGCAAGCTTATATGCAGCAACAGCCACAACAAGTGTCACAACAACTGCAGCTTGTACCCACTCATGTGAGCCAATCGACAGCTTGTGCTAATGATGCTGTCAAGCCTTTCCTCTTGACCACACACTGGTGGAATTATGGGACTGGAGAAAACAATTTGACACATATTACACAATCAGTCACCTGGACACATTGCAATATGTAGAGCAAGCGGCTTATCTAAGGTTTTGCATTGACAAAGAACTCTTCAGGCGAAACCGAATGGAGCAAGCTAACTCCATCATGGAAGAAGGTGCAGTTATAACAATTTTAGAGGAAGAATTCCAAATTGACTGAGACTATTTTTCTTAAAAGTAAAATCGGTTTTTCGAATACTTATTCGGATCGAAATAAACTATGCCTCGTGTGGAGCAAATGGCAGTCATCGTGATCAGGAACAATGCAAAGCACAGTAGTCAACAATCGGTCTCATCCGCTATTTTTCAATCGTAATGAACTACAACTTTGTAGTCAATTAATCGAGTACCGATTATTCGAGCCAGGCCTCATCTGCCATTCGTTTCGAACTGGGGGGGAGGGTCCAGTCTTGGAGCGCTGCCTTGTCCACCATGAGCTTGACTCCCTCCTCCATAAAATCAGCAGTGACTTTAGTCAAGGAGATCCAGGATGAGCTTTCAGAGCTTGAGTGCGAACTTGGAGCAAAACCTTAGCTGCACAACTTTGTCGACAAAGGCTCCTTAGGTTTGTATCTAAACCTTGGGCTCAAAAGTCACTGACTCATGAAGATTGTTTTCACGAACCTAATCCGCAGCGTGCAAAATAGCGAGACCCATCAGCTTTAGGGTTTACTTACTGGGCATAGAGTTGCCTATTGACGCAGTCGTAGTAGCGGTCGCAGAAGTCCTCGTTCGCGTATTGCCCGTCGATCTTGTCGGAGCAGTCGGGGTCCTCGCCACTGATTGGTGGACAGATGTCCACATCCTGAGCTAGTGAAAAAAAGCAACAACTGTTAGGGCAGAGCCCAACTTTTGGAGGCTGAAGGCCTTCGCCTTACCCAAGGCCACAGCGAAAAACGACAACACACAAAATATGATCTTGTTCATGTTTGTTGGTACTCAATTTTGCAATAACTCAATCCTTCGCGCTTCAAGGGCCTACAACAAACGTTAGTTTTTTTATCTTATCTGTCGAAAATTTGATTTCTGTAGAACTAAATGACGTCTGTAAGATGTAAGCACCAAAGAAAAGAGATTAAAACTCAGGGTAACTTGTGAGGGTGATCTAGACAGGGCCTTGCACAGTTGCATGAGCTGCCACAAAGACAAGGCCCACCAATATTGAAAGGGCCTATCACAATGAGAAGAGCCCTAGCACATGTACCCGACGTCCCAGAAGAACAGGGTTTGCCACAGGGTCGGGGGATCATGAGTGGTGTGACATCTCTAAACAATGTGGGTCAGCTCCCGCAGCAATGACTATGCTGCTTCTACAGCTGTACCAAAAATCGCAGCGCAGTCGTGGATCACCGCAGTTGGAGAAACCTTGAAAATGCCTAGTGGAATATGTCACTTTAGACTGTTCTGTCCCAAATATCATATTGCACTTCTACGGTGCAGTCATGTGCCGATGGCTCGGTTGCTTTGCACTCCCCCCCTCCCCCCCTCTTGCTACTGCCAAGCAGCAGCATCTCGCCCTGCTCTCCTGTGCTGAACACCCTCTCCTCTACCAAGTACAGGACACTGAGGGTAGCCACAAATAAACACTTCTTTGAGTAACAGCTCTCTGTTATATAGCTGGCCAAGAACAGCACAGGTACGACCATCGAATCTAAGCAAACTTATTTTTGGTATCAACCTTAGTTGTTCTCAAGTATTGGGGGTGAGGGACAGTATGCCTATGTTGTCTGTCTCCTCAAGACTCCTGATGCAGAACACGGGGGATTCTTTGTACAGCCTGCCCATTGTTGCGCAGTTTGAATAAGCACCCTAATCTGTGTAGTTTTGCTGATTCAACACATAGTTGCTTGATATCAAGTAGACTAGGAGGATTAATGATGGAGAAGAAGTGACGACAAACATTTTAATGCAATTGCATTGTTTGTTGGTCACACCTTGGTTAGACAAAAACCACCTGGGAAAATAGAGTAGTGCTTACTTTTTCTAGAAATTTACCTTGGACAGTAAACAAGTAGTGTTGTCTGCACTTTGTGCATTTATGTACGTGTAACAGGTGACTCCTACATTTAAAGGTAAGGTACAACAAGGTTTTTATCATGAGTTTTTGCAGGTCCAGTTTGAGGTTGCGTGAATGCCAGTCCCATTATTCCATCTTATGCCTAGCTGACTCCACAGGATTCTGAGCACAGCGGTAAAAATTAAAACCTGAGCGACATGTTGTGGGGACCCAATTAAACCTGACCTGAAAGGTGTCCCTGATTAGCTTGCCCTGATCTGAACCTTATTCTCCTCAAGCAAAAGAAACTCAAACCTCATTTTGTTTCATCTGATCACATCATGAATCCAAGTCAGTATTCATGCCATCACAAGTCTTGTTTTTGTTGCTGTTGCACGTCATGACTTGACAGAAGACATGAGTCATCATCAGCCAGAACGTTTGTTGTCAAAAACAGAGTTGGAGGTCACATCCCAAAATAACCTTTCAGAAGTCCACGTTGCCCTTGAAGAGTTGCACTGACCTTTCTTCATCCTCCTCCAAGAGATGATGTCTTAGGAGCTTGGAATGAACCTTGTGGAGACACTTCTGAGACGAAGGGGAGGGCAGTTGCAAGATTGTTCAGGATTTTCTAGTTACGGTGGGGAATGACTACTCTGTTATCAGCAAAGGCTTACTTTTTTAGTAACTTAAGTGATAGGACATTGTTTACAGAAGTACAGTTGAGCAACACTGCTTTAAGAAATGATGTCATGTCTGCAAAATATCAGTTAAATACGTGTTTCTTGATGCTGACATTGAAGGACTGATCCTCCTGTCGCATTGCTGCAGTGACACCCTCGAGACAAAGCAGCAGCTCTGAGAGAGAGAGCCGCCAAACAGGCCATGGAGGTGGATGAAGCAGGTGGTGAAAATCAAGTCCAAAAGGCCAGGCCTTATCAGGTGTGACTGTTTGCAGTGTGGTCCAAATTTTGTTGATTTCACTGTCTTTCTACAAAGGTTGAGCTGTTTGACAAGGCAAGGAAGGCCAACTCAATAGTCTTTCTGGGCACAGGCTCCGGCAAGACATTCATTGCTGCCATGCTCATCAAGGAGTACGCAGATGAGCTTAGGTGAGAGCAAGACACTGATAGAGTCCTATCATGTCTTCTTAAGTTTTTGGTCTACAGGCATAGTAACTCAATGAAGAAAGCCATCTTTTTGGTCAACACTGTGGCCCTTGTTACCCAGCAGGCTGATTTTTTCACTCTCAACACCAGCTTGAATGTGAGGAGTTTCTGTGGCTCTGACAATGTTGACAACTGGACAGACAAGGAGTGGGGCGAAGAGATTGACAAACACCAGGTTCTGGTGCTTGTCCATGATGTTTTCCATGACCTCCTGCTGCGGGGGATTTTTTCTTTTGACCGTGTCAGCCTCCTAATCATCGATGAGATTCATCACACAAGAAAAAACCACCCCTACATGCAGGTGATGAATCACTACCGCTACTTCAAAGAACACACCAAGACTAGGCCAGAGGAGTTACCAAGGATCCTTGGCTTGACAGCATGTATTGTAACACAACAATGTGACAAAGCCAATTTCCTCAAATTGAAGGAGGACCTTGAAAATGCGACAAACTGCAATGTCATCACCACAGAGAACATCTCCAATTTACTGCTGTGAGTGCCATAAAATATCCCTTCTATTTTTACCCAAGACACTCACAGTTACATGACTGCAGGTATGTGACCTCCCCCAGGGAGGAGTTTAAGGAGTACACCAGCAATGCCTTGGATCAGTATCCACGCCTGAGGAGCTTCATTGACAATGGCAAGGTTAAAATTGAGCGTCTACATGATCAACAGATTACAAAAAGGGGTATAGAATATGAGGCTGGTAGTGTTCAGCTCAAGGCAACATTGGAGGAAGACAAGAAAAAGGTCAATAAGGTCACCAAGCTCCTGGCAAATCTAGAGACCTCCTTGGACCAATTGGGTAAGGGCTTGCTGTCTTTAGCCACAAGTTGAAAGTTGTCAGTTTTGTCAACTATCCCAAGGCATTTATGGGATGCACTGCTTGGTCAAGTACTACAGTGAGGATTTGCTGGAGGCCAAGAAGGAGCTGGCAGAAGGGACCTTCATGGAGGACATCTTCAAAAGTGCTCAAGACACTGCAGACTCCATCTGGCAAGAAGAGTACAAGAGTTGTGACTAAAGAGGGGTGCATAGATTGTCCTTTTTTTCAGTTATGAAGTATCTAGGATAATGTCTCATGTTCCAATTGGTGACAGACTCATGGAGTTCAGCTCACACAAGGTCTTGATGCTGCTGGAAGTGTTGGATGAGGTGGGAAGAAGCAAAGATTTCTGACATACTTGATGTGGTGACCTTGATTTTTCACAGGCACACTGCTCAAACAAGACAGCACCAACAGCACTGATCTTTGTGACCATGCGTCAGACTGCAGGGGTATTGGCATACATCCTAAAGCAGGCAGCATTGTACAGGAAGTCAGAGCTGGGCCACTTGACAGTGGACTATGCTGTGGGGCAAACAACAAGGCACCTTCTGAAGAAATCTGCCATGGGTAGAATTAAGTGCTGTTCCGCTGATTCCTCATGACAAACTCTGATTGTGTGACCCTCTTTAGATCCCACGAAGCTAAATATTGTCCGGGAAGAGAACAGGAAGCTGAATGAAACTCTTCAGAACTTCAGGTTTAAAACAGAATGATATGCTGAAGTCTCACTTTGACTCTGTGATATGTCTCTAATGTCTCATAGGTCAGGCAAGGTCAACTGCCTCATCAGCACATCAGTCCTTGAAGAAGGAATGGATGTCAAGACCTGCAACCTAGTTGTGAGGTGAGACTTTAGGCATAACTTTTGCAGGAACAATGTCCTCATTGTTATCACAGGTTTGATGACATCCCTGATTTTCGGTCCTATGTCCAGAGCAAGGGCCGAGCAAGGGCAAAACCTTCAAAGTTCATCATCATGGTCAGCCTTGAGGATGCAACACAGGTAACCCATTGAAAAACATATTTGTACCGTGGGATATCACCATGTCCTTTTTACTTGATTTGCTCCAATAGGTTCACAGGAAGATTGCAACATTCCAGGACATTGAGCACACCTCCATTGGCAACATACACAACCTTGATGTTGATGATGAAAGTATGGATGAAGAACTCATAGAAAAGTATCTCACCAAACCAGAGGATAGAGCCCGCAGTCCCATGGTCAGTAATAGGTTCTTTCAAGGAAGGGATCGTCTTAAGGTCACTGATTCTTGCGTAGATCACAAGCCTCAGCGCCATCTCTCTTCTGAACCGTTATGTCCAATCCATACCAACGGACCGTTTTACCCACCTGTCACCTTATTATGAATATGTCACTGAAGGCTGTGGAGATGGACCCTCTGCCAGGGACAGGCTTCTTGGAGGCATTACAGCTTGTGTGGAAGGTAGAAACATCTGCCAAAATTTGTTTGTTCTGCTGAGAAATCTGGTGGTTTCAGGCTTTAAGTGCATTCTACACATGCCTCACCTGACGCCTATTAGGGAGCCTGTGGTGGGTCCCAAGTATTCATCATGCATCTTGGCAAAGAGAGCTGTGGCTCTTCAAGCCTGCAAGTACCTGCACAAGGTGGGTGAAATCACAGACAACTTAAGATTCAAGTCAGCTGAGATTGAGGATGATTTGGATGGTCTGGATGAGGACAGCGATGAGGACAACCAACACCCAGCTGCAGGGACCAAAAAGAGACGAGTGTACTATGCCAAAAAAGTGCCAGAGGTATTAACAGGCCAGGTCAGGCTTCATCGTGTGACTACATTCTCACTCCTGCAGGAACTTTGCTCCTCTGATGGAACTGGCATATTCTATGCTTACAAGTTGGACTTAATCCTCAAGGATGCCATCACTGAGGAACAGAATGTGAAACAAAAAAAGATTTACCACCCAGAGAAGCAACAAAGGAAACTGGCAATCTTGTTTAAACAGAAACTTCCAGATGTGGCTCTCAGGCCATTCCACCTCTACATGTACTCTGGGACAGTCCAGGTTGGTGCTGTACTTGCAAGAAGTACCTTGATATTTTGCTCACTGAATCACTCTATGCTCAGGTGCACTTAGAATTTTTGCCACAAGTGACGCAAGTGCCCATTGATCTGGTGTCGGCATTCCATGAGGTGGTGTTCAAGGACATCTTGAAGCTGGTATTTGCAGAATTTAGTGACTAGGAACTAGAGCTCAGCAAAGGAGGCAAATTTTAAGGTGAAACCGTGGATGAAGATGGATCAGTGCTCAAAAGAGCCTTTGATCTGTCCTGTGATTGGTCAAAAGCTCGACATGAAGCTGCTGTCTGCCTTAGTGTCCGGTGGCTTCGAAGAGACCAGGAGAGGTTTCCATGCTGAGGACTATGACGATGCAGTTGTCATCCCCTTACATCGAGACATGGAACGGTGCTTTGTCAATGAGGTCTGCATTTACCATGGGCATTCTCAAGTTAGGTGACTAAATGTGTTTCATACTTTCTCAGGTACTCCACAGTCACCACCCACGCAGTCTGATGCCTCAGAACAAGACATTGACTTTCCAGGAATTCTTCAGGGTGAAATATCACAAGGTGAGAGAGTCATTTCTTGATCAATCCACAATAGCAAGAGGTTTCATGCCTCTGAATGTGAACACTAGCTCAAAATTCCATTCTCCTTCAGTGATCCAGCCTGTTTTGTCATGGACTTTGCAGTGAACACAACAAATTTTCCAAATTCCCAGCATGAGAAAGTTTCTGCTAGAGCTATATCAAGTCTAAGCTTGATTCATAGGAGAATAAGGTCCAGAACAAGACTGAAAATTTATGAGCCCAAGCTTGACTAATTCAGAGCAATGGCAATAAACAAGACAAAATCTGGAGTTACAGATGCCTTATGAAAAAAAGAAGAAATTATTTGTTTGTCTCATTGAATTGTCATGTTTTTGGGCTTCTTTTGCTGCTTTCAAAAATTTGATTGCCTCATTGTAAGTCATTAAAGCAAGCCAGAGATTCTCAAACACACTCTTCTTTCCGACCCTAACTTAAAAGGACAAGTACTTAGGACTTTACTTTGAAAGATATAGTTTTAGGACTTGTTCTGGTCTTCGTGGAGGATGAAGCCTATGCATTTATGGCACAGAATGGCTCACCTTGCCTCATGCAAAATCATTGATCCTCTTTTACAAGAGTGATATTTTTAACAAAAGGAAGTATTTCTAAACAGTGTAAGCTGTTTATTCAGTAGAATTGAGACCACTCTCAACCCTGAAGGTGACTTTTTTTCATTCATGGTATAAGCTTGATCTCCTATAAGATTTAAATGAAATATCAGAGAGGGGAAAAAAGCATTTTCTGTGAAGTGACACCATTTGCCAGATGACACCCTGTCTGAACCAACATGAATTTTTTTAGGACATCTCAGACTTTGATCAGCCTCTCCTGAGAGTGAGCAGTGCCGACAAGCAGCATGACTGCTTTCAGCCCGTGAACCCAACCACTCGATCTCACAACATAAGCACAGAGAGTGAAGAGCAATTCCTTGCTCGGCAATGGATCTTGATCCCAGAGCTAGTCAAGTTGCACAAGTAAGTGCAAAATGCCATTAGGTGTGGGGAGGCTTGATGTAGTGTGGTGCAGGACTTGCACAAGATGATGACAAGGTCATCTGACGTCCTCTTCTCATCAAGCATTCTGTTGACTATAACTGGTTTCATGCACTGTGCACTGCACCTTTTAGAATACCAGCCTCTCTGTGGCAAGAATGCCAACTGGTCCCATTCATCTTGAATCACATGACCAAGATCCTGAATGTGGACAGCATTCGGCATCAAGTCACTGAGTACACTGGGAACATCTTCTGTCATGAGGGAAAAGAAGTAAGGGGCTGTGGTTAAACTTGCACCAGCCTAAAGAACTTATTTCTACTCTATACATCTTCCAGGTCCCATGTGATTTCAGTCTGAAACCAGTACAAAATCTGTTTGAGAGGCTTCTGCAGCGGCCAGAAGAACAACAAGTAATTCAAGGGGATGGACCTGGCATTGCGGTAACTGTGGCATGGCATCCAGTCAGTTAGTATCCCAAAGAACAAAGGTTGTGTTGCAGGAACTGGTGAGGCCACTCACTGCTGCCGGTGCCAACCTCGCCTATGACTTGGAGCAAGAGGAAATCCTCGGTGACTCCTTCCTCAAGTTTGCCTGCAGTGTCTTTGTCTTCTTCACAAGAGGCGAAGTTCTTGATGAAGGACGACTGACGACACTCAGATCAAGGTACTACAGCACAATGAATGTAAGACAAGTCGATGTTGGCATAAAAGTACTTTTCCTTGGACAGGATAGTTGGAAACAAAAATCTTAAGAAGTTGGCAGAGAGGAGGAAGCTACAGTTGGCTGCCACACCAGTAAAATTTGTGCCTCAGCGCAACTTCAGGCCGCCTCGGTTTGGTCAGCCCCCTCTATTCGAGGAGAATCTCTTCAAGTGGGAAAAAGACCATGGCATATCAGTCTTTGGTCTCTTCGATGACACGGTATAGGGAGCATTGTGATAGTGCAGTAGGTTTGGTTCAGTCAAACCTTTACTTCTGTCATAGGATATCATGGAGCTCCTTGACTCAAAACTGACAGTTGAGTTTTGTGAAAGAGTCAAAGAGAGGAAGCAGCGAGAGCAACACTCAGTTTTACTTAAACCAAGCAGTTTTGAGCCCCGTGACCATGTGCTCATCTCTGATAAGACTCTGGCTGACTGTGTCGAGGCTCTGATCGGCAGCTTCCTGAGAGTTGGAGGCCAGGCGATGGCTCTGAAGTTCATGGCCTTCTTGGGCATAGATTTATCCAAAACCTCCCCTGAAGAAAAGCCAATGTTCAGCAAGTGGTTTAAACCATCAGGTTTGATTGAATAATGTTTTTTGGGTATCTACACACTTTATATCATTGTTTATTACTTAGCAAATGCATTCCACTCCTGGGTAGACCCAACTAACATCAAGGAGAAGTGCGACCACCTCCTTGCTAAGATTGATGTGTTCACCATTGAACAGACTCTGGGTTACAACTTCAGGGAGAAGAGCTTCCTCCTCCAGGCTCTTACACACTGCACCTACATCCAGAATAAGGTAAAAGAGTCATCAGATGTATTGCAAGATAACCTGATATCTGACCCCATGTGTGCAGATAACCAACTCCCTGGAAAGGATTGAGTTCTTGGGTGATGCCATTATAGATTATTTGGTCACCTGCTACATCTTCTCAGAATATGGTACTTGCCTGACTCCCGGAGAAGTGACCAATTTAAGGTCTGCACTGGTCAACAACAACACCCTTGCCAAGATTGCAGTTGACACTAGAATTTACACAGAGCTGCAGGTAAGAAACAGAACTTTCAGCTCCAATTATGGTCTTGTGTTTTATGCACACATCATCTTGTTGATGACTTAACAGCACTGCTCCCCAGCTGTCTTGGCCAAGATTGATGCATATGCAGCATATGAAAGTCAAGAGCTCATGCAGACCTCTAGGGTCAGTTCTGACATTGTCCTGGACAACCTGGAGCTTCACTCAGAAGAAGGGTGTCCAGTTCTGGAGGATGTGGAAGTTCCAAAAGTACTAGGTGATGTTGTGGAGTCCCTCATGGGTGCAATTTACCTGGATTCAGGCAAGACTTTTTTACCTGCAGTAAAAAAAACCTTGACAATAAGAGATTTTTTATAGGAATGGACTTGTTTGTGGTCTGGAACGCATTCAGGAAAATCTTTCCTGATATGGATGATGTTATTAGGTGGGAGAAGAAGTAACCCTTTCATAACAGTACAGCATTCTTTTTTTCATGTTACAACTTATTTCAGATGCAAACCAAAGAACCATGTGGTTCAGGTGTATGAGCGCTTCCCAGGTGAGGGATGTGTTGTCTTCTCCAAGGGCATTCGTAAGAGCAACACATCAGATAAGACTGTGGTCACATTGCAAGTGAAGAACAAAGATGAGGTCTTCAACTTCAAGGGAATGGGCAACAACAAAAAGAGGGCGAAATGTGCAGCTGCCACATGTGCCATCAGAGAACTGAAGAAGAGACACTTGTGGAGAATTCAATAGGTGGACTCGCCCTTCTCTGTGTAACTTTTTTGCCAAGACAGAATTTTTTTTTTAATTTGCATGTTTCCAAGGGTTTCAACTTTTTGACTTAATAGCATATGAGTACAGTAATGTTTTGTGTGAGCCTCGTCAAGGCCTCAATTTTCTTTAATTTTTGCCTTTGACTTGTAATTTTCAGGCACAGTTAGACAATGCAACATTTTATAATGTAAAAGCTAAACAGCAACACTTTGTTGGGACATTGAGTCTTGAAATATGAAAAAAAGTGGCCTTAAATCATGACTGTAGTCTCTAGTACTTGAAACATCAAGGAAACTGTAACTTACATTGTACTGTTCAGAACACTGTCATCTACTTATGCTAAAATTATTGCAACATGATAATTTGAGTGCTATACTATGCTTTTGTGCATTGACTGTAAACTTCATTCCAATCATCAACATTACAAGAATTTCTATGCTTCCTTCTGCTGTTCATCCATATAGCAGCCCTTGGTCCACTTCTGCTGATGAGACTCGGTCATTGTTCCTGGACAGAAATGACTTTTGGCTGCTCAGGCTACTTGGCCATCCTCGTCATGAGGTGGGGTCGCACCAACATCTGGAGAAGAAACTTTGGGTTCTTACATTTTAAAAAGGCCACTGAATTGACCGTGTCTTTGATGAGTTGCTCTTTCATCAAGCCTGTCAGACTGGGGCACAGGTCTTTCAGGCACCTCAATTTCGTCAATAATGTCTTTGGTGTTGACTCTTAGGTCAGATGTGGTATTCGTTTTTGACGGCTCGACACTGATGTCAATGACTGGCACCAAGTTTTTGTCTACAACGGTTGTCATAACCAAGTTGGACTCTCTTTTCTCCACCACTTCTTGAGTGAGTCCCCCGGGAGGAGACTTAATCACCTGTTTGTCCCTTGTCACCAGGATGTCATTGTTGGTGTCAGAGTCGGTTGTTGAATTTCCTGCCAAGGGCATTGAAATGTGAGTCAAGATTGAGTGTCCACCCATGGGAGAATCACCATCACTCCGGATTGCATCTCCCAGTTCTGCTGATATGTTATGACTCGTGGCCAACGTGGTGTGGTTGGCACGTTTCAGAGTCTTTATCTTCCTCATATTCGTGATCCGACCACCAAGACGCCACGTGTTATTCAATAGCTTGCGCTCACTACCAGGATATGACAGCAGTAGGTATGACTCAATTTTGGTGTCCATGATCATGTTCTTGTGATCTGTCGACGGCTTCTGGTTCCTTGTCCGCTCGTTCAGGTCCTCTCTTGATTTTGGCCATGGCAGCAGCATCTCCGTTGGTTTTCTATTGATTCGGACGTGGGGCTGAATATTATTTCCAATGATCAAGTTGCCTCCGCCAGAAGCTGACAACGCTTTGCCAAGATTGCCAGTGTTTTGTGATATTGCCAACTTGAAGTAGTCAAGCGCCTTCATGGTCCTCGACAGCTTTGTAAGAGTGTCCCGGTCATCTTTCTCCAGAACAGCCCCATTGTATTTGGCCTTACCAAGCCGTTCTCTTACACTGCCAGCGACCTGCGAAGAAAGTGAGTCATCTTCCAGGACGAGTTTCTCGAGAGCATCAGAGTCCAGAGAAAGTTTGAGTCCAGGATTTAGTTCTGGATATGGAGGTTGGTCACCAGATTGTTTCTCTTTCAAACGGGAAACCAGGAGATCGACGATTATTTGGTGTCGCTCGTCAATAGCTTCCCTTTTCCTCCTGGACTTGATGGCCTCATCCACGTCAGCAACATCGTGCACTTCAAGCTTTGGCATCTTCAACCTATTTCTTGCTGTCCCGGGAACGCCGTTTCGAGCAATCAGTAGCGCCTTTCCAGTGCGTCTACCGGCCTGCTGGTTGGCACTATTTCCAGGAGCTTGAACAGTTCCATCTTGCTGGTCCATAGCGGAATTTTTGGGCTGTTCATCGACATTGTCTTCGTCACCCGTGTCGACAACGCCATCACGTGCTGTAGCTATTCCCTCAGGACGGCCTTGGTCCGTTTCAAGCGAAACCTTCCTCTCCTGACCTTCACCCGTTAGAGACTTGTTCACTGCCCTCAGCACTTTCTCGGTCCTGTCCAGCTCTTGGTCGACGAACTGGAAGCACTGTTCAATGTCCTGGTCAGCACAGGGAACGGACAGCCCTGGAGTGGATGGATCATTGTTCCAGGCTTCCTCGTGAGTAGTGCCGGACATGACGGATTGGGCTCCTGCGCCGGTGTTGCCAGTGACCGTTATCAGTCCCTTCTGGAGATGCGCCGTCTCGACATGATCTGTAAGAAGAATACGTGACATCAACACTCGTGCATAAGCTGTCGTCATGTTTGTGTGTACAAGAAACATCAGTTTGCCATCAGAAAGATCAATGACAAGTAAGCAAGCTCTTCTTCGTACCTGGCGACCTGAGAGACAAGATCGGCACGGAGACCAAGACCAAGAACTTGACGGGAGCAGAGCCAGCGGCCATGATTTCAATCATTTCGTTTGATACTTTATACTCAAGTCACGTGTTCCAGGTGCACTGGAGGCTTCCTTGACTTCGTCACTGTTCGGATAAAAAGCGAGAGATGAGGTAAGCTGAGCTTGGTCTTGTTCATGCTAAGGACATACGAGGAGAACACGGAAACTCTTGCAATTTATTACTGCAGGCATTCTTTTCTCTCTTTTTTTCATACCACACGTTCGTGCCGTTGGAGATCTGCCTAAAATTCCACCTTCTTCCTCTTCTTCTTCTTCTTCCTCCCATTCCTCTTCCTCACTGACTTGATGCTGCCCGGAACCCAACCCCAATCCTTGGGCGATCTCAGCGCTTCCCCACCTTCCACCTTGAACGAGGCACCCGTGAACCGGCGCCCGGAGAAGAAGGTCCACCTGCAGGGTCCGATGACGCGGATTGACTGATATGGCCGGGCAAGATCTGGATCGCTGTCCCGGAGGATGACGGCGGGCGAGTCTTTGAACTTTTGGTCGATGAACAGTCGGACCTGGCACTCTGGAGAGTCGATGGCCACTTCATTGTTGCTGCTGGTCTCGACGCTAACACTAAGAAGCAGAAGAGAAACCCCTTCAATAAAATAAGTTTTTTTTATCGTGCACACGAATCTGAACACATTCTTACTTTTCCTTCTCTCTCTTCTGAATACTACTGATGAGCTTCTTCGTCTGGGCGAGCGCAACGACCTTCTCCTCCTCCTGTCTCGTCACCTCCTGCTTCACCTCTGTCTCCTCTTTGTGCTTCGCCTCTGTGTCCTCCGTCTCCTTCTCCCCGTCCGTCATCTCCTCCTGGATCTTTACGATATGATCACAGATCCGCTTGGTCCTCCTCAAGTCCGGGTCGGCCTGTACGAGACGACTAACTGCGTCTTCTATTGTGGTTCAAGTTTGTCATTTTTTTTCATACTTGCCTGAATGTCCCTGTCCTTGATGAACGTTGACAGGTGTAGGAACTGCTTGCACCGGTCGAGCGCGAACTTGACGCTGTTCTCCACCATGGGCACAGCGCAACTCTCCTCCTGCATGAAGACGAGCAGCAGCGAGGCCGTCGACAAAAGCCCAAGACGTCGACCCAGCAGCATTGTTGATCCTAGACTGAAAGTTGTCATCACATGTTTTGTTCATACATTTTCATTGACAATGCAATCGAACTTTAATAAAGTCACCTTCACTTTAGCCAAGACTTTAGTTCCAGACTCCAGTCAAGACTCCAGTCAAGACTCCAGTCAAGACTCCAGTCAAGACTCCAGTCAAGACTCCAGTCAAGACTCCAGTCAAGACTCCAGTCAAGACTCCAGT
>JAAUXU010057200.1_pt1 | contig 19201 bp, 21 predicted proteins | sample 7278151 | NCBI WGS metagenome assembly JAAUXU01 (sample SAMN14350113, study PRJNA611818) | marine sediment metagenome | isolation source: surface marine sediment (1.8m) | place: French Polynesia: Moorea | collected 2018-08 | reverse complement strand
TGATGCTGTCACTTTTAGTATGGTCTTGGTGAATTGTCCTCAACCTGTTGCAAGCAGTACATGTGCTGCAGGTGGCTAGAAGTTTATGTTTCACCAGAAACTTGATGGTGTCCTCTATGGTGGTTGTAGCTAAGGACAGATTCCTCAGAATCCACTCTTGGATGAGCTCCTGAGGCTGCTGGGGAATGGTGGTAGGGTCCAGCAGATGAGTAGGTGAATGATAGACCATGTTGAGGTAGGTAGAAGTTACGAGAGATGATGTATGAGTAGATGTTGTTGATGCGGAGGTCGAGCCGAAGCTGATTTGTGATTGAAATGGTCCCACGAAAAATGCACTGCATGAGCGCGCGAAATGATTACCAATAATGTCAACTCTGATGGTGCCATCGCAACCCAAACTACAGCCCCGCTGCGTATTCTATGTATACGCCGCTTACTGTACTCAGTCGTCTATGGTGGCCACCGCCGCCGTTGCCGCTGTCGCCGTCGTGCACCCCCGGGATGCAAGATAGCCGAGATCTCCTTCTTCGTCCGCCGTTATAAACTTTTCGATCTTCATTCCGACAACACCTGACAACGTGACGACGACGTGAAAATGGAGGTGAAAAGGGCGCTCCGATCGCCCGTACTCTCGATCCGGTAGAACTGATCACGTGACCTTGTTTTGGCACCAATCTTTCGCCGTCGCTTCTCATTTTGCTCGCTGTCGTCGTCGGCGCCTAGCCCAAGAAGGAAACAGCGATACAAAATGTGGTAACACTGCTCGAGTAATATGTACTGCCCAAACGGCCCAAACTCGCTGCACAGGTGTAGTGTTACCAATTCATACAGGGTCCCTGTGCAAAGCCGTGACATTTGCTTTGGTGGGAAATTGAAATGAATATGCCCCTGCCTTGAGACTTACTCAACTCACAGACTCCTGCTAGATGATTTTGGAATCTCAAGGCAGGGGCATGAATTTCCCACCAATTTGAATTTCCCACCGAAAAAATTGAAAAAAATAAGTAAAAGGTGCTCGTGTTGCTTTGCACAGCATAAATTAACTCATTAACTTGTTCATTTAGTTTTTCAATCTTTTGATTTTGACAATTTTGACTTCCCCACCCCCTTCCAGATGATATTGGCTTCTCCAGTTCATTTTATCATCCTTCTTTTGACCTCATAGCGCTGCTGGCAGATAGATACGAGTAAGCCCGGAATGCCAACCACTTGCCGGAAATGATACCAGCTCTTCACGAGGACAATAAATAGATTGCCCACCCGCATGCACACCTACCGAGGGAGGTCGCCGCTGTGTGGGTGCACGCACTCACCATGTGCGCATTAACCCTGCAATAGGTGCCTGACAACAATAGTCTCAAGTTTTCCCTTTTCCGGACAGATAAAAAGTAAGGTTTGCATACTGGGTAGACTCCACCATGGGAGGGCTTTTCTGCGACTCTCTAAAACGAGGCACGAATACGTAATGAGTATTGGTGACTGCTTATTCACTCATTAGAGCAAAAGAAAAGCAGCCCCACAGCATTAGGAGTAACCTTAAGCCTAGTCTTGGCCTGCGCGAAGAGAACGAGCACTGATGGTACTTGCACATCCCCGTGTCAGCAAAATGAGGTGGAGGGAAAGTCAAAATCCCCAAGTAAAAATGCAGATCACATGGTTCAGTAACAAACTGATACTCAACCTTGGCGCATGAACGAGGCTGCCGCCTGCATCGTTTTTGTACCATTGTTTTTATTCATAAGCAGTTGGGAGGGATGACTGAATCTTTGACAAGGCTCAATGGCCTGTGAATCCCTGCTTGTGGACTAGACTGCCGGATTGGGCCCAGGCTCGTGGGGCGCATCATCACCTCCATCCGCGTCATCGCCAGCATATCCATGGAGTTGGAGGAGAGGAACCTTCAACTAGTCTCTGTTGTGTCAGGGGCAGTGGACGTTATTGAAAGAGGATCACCAGAGCTGAGCAAGCAATGAAGTGGCCAGCAAACTGCTGATCTCCGGGTAGGAGTTCATGTTTTAGTCTCACAACCTTCAGGTGTCGCAGAACCTGTCGAAGACATTGAAAAGGAAGGATTGCAGAATAATGCCAGAGTTGGCAGCGTCTTTCTTTATGAAAGGTCCGATTGGTTACTCACGTGCCGAAGCTAAGAATTATTTTTCAATTCTCCGCGTGATGCCAAGGATTTTGAGCCTCCAAGACAGACAGGTAAGAGAATCCGGGGCTTGACCACCTGACTTTTGAGTCGTGAATTCATGCTAACAAAGACATGGCAAGTTGAGTTTTTTCTTGGCCTCCACACATGCTGTAAATTCTACGAACGTACGTAAATGCCACATATGATGCGCATCAAGCATTCAACATGAAAAGCATTCAACAAGCCTGGCCACACTGGCAGCTCTGCCAGATTAATACGGTACATCTACTTTGACGACGAGCGCGCTCGGTAGACTGAGCAAAGGCTTTTTTCTTCTCTTCTTATAAATCCGTCCATTCGTGACGCTATTCATGTCCTTGACTTGGTACACGACCAGCTTGTTGAGTCCAAAGGCTTTGGCGACTTAAAAGTAACTATGTAGACAGAATTATCATGTGTGTACAGGACATTTTTGTTTCCGGATCTGGCCTTTTCCGCTCCGGAAAAAGGGGTCAGAGGGTCACTTTGGGAGAAGTGAAATTGTTCTTGTAAGAGTCTGATTAAAGTATCTAGGCTAACTTGTGCTGATTATCAAAAAAGTGATCCTTTCATATTTAACTTGATCTTTACATCCAATCATTTTTGCAGTGCAGCGATACATATCGCTAATATGATTTTGATACGTCGTAACTTTTCTTCTTCAAATTTCCCACCATCCAAACTACACGTAGTACATAGAGCAAGTAATTTTAAGCAAGTTTTGTTTAATGATATTGAAAGTAAAACAAAAAATGAACACCATGAAGGCCAAGAGGAGGAGGTGCTGGTGCTTTTGGATGCACTAGCGCCAATGAACGAGATTTGCTGTGTTGCCAACTGCAGCAAGACCCTCATGGCCAAGGTGAAGAAGCTATCCTATTGAGAGGACAGTTTGCACCACATGTCACCCAAATGTGGGTGCTCTGAAGACTGGAGTGGAGTCAGAGAGGGTCAACTTGACAGAGGAGTTTCTCATCAAGTCAGGCAAACTGTCTCTAGGGACTCCCACAAGGGCACTCTCATCTCCCATGGGACCCCACTGGAGAGATGAAATATTCGAGAGGCAAATCATTGATTTGCTTTCATGTCACCCAGTGTCTCATACTCTGGCTATACAACTTGTATCAGAGAACTTGTTTCCCATTTTACCAAAGACCTCTTAGGGTCGAGCGGAAGTAGTCTGTGAGTGACGAGTTCAAAAGCGGCGGCAAGAGCGCTTGGACACTGAGCTTGCACATGGTCTTCATTTCCCATGCATGCATGGAGCACCGGGGATTATCGTCGATCTTCTCGCTAATGGACTTCGTGAGGATCAGAGTTTGAACCTCAAGTGTTTATCCACCTGACCACACGAGCTGCCAGATGGAGTAAATGGTCCATCCATCTGGACCCTTCCAGCTGGACCATGATGTCCCGATGGCTATTATAGCGTTTCTAGATTTTCGACGTCCCTTTTAGCTTTCATTTTTGTTGCCACAAATCCCACAACAACATGTCGAAGCACTTGCACTCATGTAACTTCTTGACTTGAAATATTCGTTCGTCAAGAATTGACGGAGAACGACAACGATATAGATACGACGATGACAAGTGCTTTGTGAGGAATTGTTCCGGCCAAGCTTGTGGTTCATCACGTGCTTTGCTTACATCTGTAGATAAGCCCTAGTCTGGAGATCTCTGTACACTGAGGTGGAGCAAAGGGCTTTTGGACAATCCCCCCCCCCTCCCCGCACTGACCCAGTGGGGCCATGGTTGAGCTCGTATTTAGGTGAGAGCCTTTTGGGTTGAAGTTAAGATCCCTCCCAGAAGTGGATTACAAGCTGGTGCCCAGACTCCCTTCCATCCTAGGTGCCGGCATGCCAAGTGAGCGGGTTATTTCCTGAAGTAGGTAACTTGACGACAAAGAGGAGGTCCTGCTCGAGACATGAAAATGCCAGATTGTTGATCTGCCTTAAGTCTCTTATGTGATTGGATGTCTTCTGGGATAACCTGGTACGAAAAAGCAGGGAAAGCAACGCATGCTGCTCTGATCTCACGTTTCTTTCCAGGCTCAGGATTTTATCCTTTTGAGTACAGGCTTGATTTGAGACTCAGAGGATTTAGGCTTCGGACCGCCTGGAACATTTGGGCTCGAGTTTGAGCGCTGCTCAACTCCTCATATTTGGGCACGTTCCAGCCCTATCTGTGTTGTGTCATCTACTGTACACGGCTCCAACAACAATCCCAGTGTGACACAGTTTGTCTCCGACACGAGACGCTCGTCTGTCATGAAATGTTGCACAGTCAGAGACAAGAACTCCTTGCATCACACGAGGAAGATAAATGAAATGCTTACACTCAAGAACAGGAGAATTAGATCCAGGCTCTGTCAGATCCTTGATCTATCAGAATGAGTTCCTTTGACTACTTGGCTTGATTATTAGATTCCGATGAATACGGTGAATCATCTAAAGACTAGTTTTTCGACCAAAGTGGTGTTTTTGTCAAAAACAACCTAAAATTACGCTTCCCCAAACTATCACCGAAAATCCTTGTTTTCTCAACTGAAGTCGGGACAATCAAACTTTGATGGAGTGAAGTTTCCCATCAGCAGTCTCTAGTCTACTCTGTCGAGAACCAGAAACCATTTTCTGGAATAAAATAACGGGCCGACAGTCGGGGTTATTGGCCTTTGACCAAAATAATCGGGATTTCACCGATAGAAATTTTCCAAAAGGCAGTTAATATGCGCTTTTCTTTTGAATTATGTTTCTAGTGTTGAAACGAAGGTTATTTATAGGGAAGGGTATTCAGTTTTTTTAGCATTTAGGAAAAAAGTTTTAAAATAAGGCATCTGATATCAAGGTCATGTGGTTGGGGACTATCTGCATGGCCTCAAATATGAGCTTGAGAGATTTTCAAAAATTTGGCAAGTGCACCTAAACCCATTGCATATCCATGCAAAGGGAGAGATGTGCCAAAATTTCAGCACAGAGTTCACATAACTGTAAAAGTTAAGCCTGTGACTCTGAACCACTTCTTTAGATTGCTAAATGATACTGTTGTATACCAGGTAAGATTGCCAGAATCCCCGTAACGAAGCGTTCTTGAATAGCTCAGTGTAACTAAAGGTGAACTGCAGAACTGCTAATGGAGATAGCGATCTCTCTACTACGAAGCACAGTAAGTAATAGAGCGAGAATGTGGACGTGCATTTGCCTCACTCAGGTCGTGCCGGTGGAGAAGAAGTTGTTCCTCCACTTCAGGGTGCTGGCAACCTCAGATTTTACGTGGAATCTTCGGCACGGCAGAGACGGTTGGGGTTTCTCGAAACCTCGAGGCCGAGAGTCCCTCCTAAGCTTGGCACCGACGTTAGCCAGCGGATCATTTGAGCATTAGGAAAGAAGACGACAAGTTTGAAGTTTCAGATACCTACTTTGAAAGTTTTTCCATGGTGCAGAAAAATGCATTTTTGTCAGAACAAAAACAAATATTCCAGAAGATTACGCTAAATGCTATCCTACAAATATGCTTTCAAGGGAAAAGATGCGTTGGGATGTAATGTCACGAGTCGAGTTGCTCCTAGTGGAAACTTTTATTCCAGAGTGACGGAAGAAAAGGGTGGCTTCGCAAAGGAGAGTCACGAATTAGACGTGAAGGAAATGAGTCATACATAAGCATTGGGATATGATGCAAGCATGGACTATGATGGTTGGGAGAGAGAATGTAACGCGGGAAAACCAGCTTCACTGCGCAGATTTAGCCCAGGCATTTGCAGTGTAGTTGAACAGGAGCAAAATTGAAGGTAGGGGAGACTATTGGATCAGTGTTCCTTAAAAAGAGGATATGCAAGACTTGTATTTGTCCTGAAGGTAAGACAGAAGTGGGTTAGGACACCACCTATCGATCATCACCTATCGAAGTTCTTCGTTGGGGAAACAGGAAACAGGAAAGATCTTCGAAAGAAAAAAGTAAGGATTTTACGACAAGGATGGATTTGTACTAATGCAACAAGATGCAGTAAGACACAAAAAGAACGAGCTCTTCTGATGCACCACATGTTGCCGCTCAGGAGCGCCTTCTTCTGTTCACGCCTTATCTAGTTATCCTATCCATGCAGCCGGTCAATATTCCTAGTGCTCCATACGTTATGTTGCCCTTTGCAATTCCGTTACAACATTTTTTCAGTCATTCATTTAACTTAGTTGTGCTGCTACATTCGAACACAAAAGGCTACGTTCATAGAACTCAATTCTTCACCCTCTAGGTGCGCTGACACTTCAGATATCACCAGGGACTGAACAATGGCGAGGTGGGTCCAAGCCATCACCAAAAACAACACATGTTGTCATGGCTGGCCAGCGTGACCGAGCTCAACCTTACTTAAAACATCACTGATGCATATCCAATCCATGCCATCCTTTGCAAAGAATATACTGGATCTCCCAGAAGACTGGCCAGCTCCGATCTCGCATTCCGCAAGTCGTGGCCGTTGACGGCGGACACTTCGAAGACCGCTTGGAGCTTGCGTTCTACACTCACTTCCAGCTTGGCGGCTGCACTTTCTTGTTCAGTGTGAAAAAGAATTCTCAAATCAGCATGCATCTTTCCCAAAAGTGTACAAAGCAGCACGTTATGTTCGGTATTGCTCGCTCCGTTGTTGGCTAATTGCTGCTTCTGCCTTGGACTTGCATGAATCACAGATGCATGAGTCCGTGTATCGATCGCTAGCATTGGATGCTTGCATCAATCAAAAAAGGTCGTGCACATTTAATGCATGCTGCACGTGCTTGCGGAGCAGCCCCGGGCCTTCTACTCAAACAACGTCCTTTTCAGCTTGAGGGGGACGAATATTCGAGGCCAGTAGCTACTCAGCAATATACGGAAAGTTCTGACGCATGGAATGATCAGTGTAACAGGGTGTAAGAAAGAAAATTGCGTCAAAATGACGAATTGACCTAAAGGGGCAAAGCCCGCCTGGACAGCAGCTGGCAGGAATCTTGTTTAGCGTAGTTTGATTTTGACCAGATTTCCTGTTTTTATCATGCTTTTCAAAGTTTTTCGCCACTTTTTCAAGGGTAGCACCAAAGTGAAGACTTTTGTGTTGCTGGCAGAGAAAAGGACCTTTTTGAAATCATGTATGAACATGGGCCAAAGGCAGGCTAGGAAAGTATTTGAAGCTTCTATCGAAGAAATTCTTGATCAGGACTAAGCCTCGTACATTCTGTTCTGTCTATTTCCTTAATTTCTCAAGCCCAGTTCACCATAGGTGCTAGCAACCTATGGGCACTCAACGTATCAACGTCGAATATCGCGAAATTGGGGTTCCGACGGATCGAGCATTGCGATATCCCTGAATTTGGGATCCCGCACACTATCAAAAGAAACGTCAAATTACACTGCGTGCCGGTTAAAGTGACATAGGATCCAGTGACTTTTCGGTTATGGGGACAAAATTGGCTAATCGACATAATGCGACTCTGGAACATGATGACGATTTTGCTCGGTCCTGAGGGTGTCACTACAACCAGCGAGCACTGCTCGTGATGAAAGTTGGTGAGGCTTGGTGCGCTGACTTGCCGCAGTACAATAGGTTTCCAGCTCCTGCCACCAAAATCAGGCTTTGGACCAAAAAAGTGAGCCAGTGAAACCAGTGTTTCTGCAGTATTGGTCTGAGACAAGTTGTTTTGTAGTTTTTCTCTAAATGGACTATTCTAGCACTAAAAAGATTGGATAAATTTTGGGGTATGCATACCAAATATTGAGTTATTTTAGAAATCTTATTTTATTCAAATATTTTTATTTTATGGAAATATGTGACTGCAACCAAGGGATTCGTTGTTAAGCGATCCATGGCAGTATCTCTGATCAGGCCTATTTTTAAATGTTATTTACTGAAGTTGGTTGGTGGAACAAAAAAGTGCTGTGAAGGAGTCCACTGTTGGACCGAAATCTATCGATAACGCCGCAGAACAATCGGTGGCCAAGCATCATTGCACATACTTGTAAGACGCCAACTTGTTTTTCTGCATCCATCACTGACCGTTCAATGTGTAAAATATGCAAAAGGATCATTGAACTGAGATCAAGGAACTCTGATAGGGCTTCAAATGATGTAAGTTTTCTGTCAGGCAATAATACAGGGGTGCACTCATATTGATAAGCATTCTGACTGTCAGACTTGCAAAATGCAAGTCTGACAGTCAGGTGATTCAGACGTCACCTCGCTAATTCAGAAGACAATAGAAAATAAACATAAGTAGGAAAGATGATCAATCTCTTCAACATTCCTTTGGAGAAAAAGTCTCCGGGTGGTGGTGGACGCCATCAAGGTTCCGGTGGGCAGAAAACATCTCTTTCCTATCTAGGAGCTCCAGTGGTGCATCAGATAGTACCAATGCGACATCTTACACCGGGGTTTTCCTAAAAAGTGATACAAGAAATAGAAATACGCCTGAGGCTCCTCAGAGTCATCGCAAGCTGTTGAAGCCCCATTGATGCGAAAATTTAATTACATGCATAATAATAAAATGAGTGTTGGTCCATTCATGTCTATCGACTTCTTTCTGAGATTTTTCATTTCAAAGTTGCTGAATGTCGCACGAAGCCGCCTTACAGGGTTGTTGAGATGAAGATCTTAAAACTGTGTCAAGACTGTCGATGGCAGTTGGCAAAATGTGGTTTGCTTCAATTAGAGGAAATTCGGTACATCACTTTTCAACGTGTCGCACCCTTAGCCAAGTCCTGTCCTCCAGCAGAAATTTGAACAGTCCGAGCAGCACGACAATAATACAATCGTGTTTTGAAGTCATCAATGGTTATCCTACCAGACATCTCAGCCTGGCGTCTTAAGAGCAAAAAAGTAGGCGGGGGTAGTGTCGGGCATCGAGTCCGGGTTACCCGGCTCGGAAAGCTCTGGCCTTCCTGAACTTATCTCAATGGCCTTGTTGCCATACAGGGTCCGTCAGCAAAATTGCGTCACATGGAAAACTGCTTCCAACGTGAAAACGAGTGCACTGAGAACACTGATGCATTCACCAAATCTGTTCGTATGAATTGATTATTCATTCCTATACACGCATGGCCGCCTTTAGCACCGACGACAGCCTTGGAGAAGTCATTGACCTCGTCCTACTTCTTGACCCTGGTGCTGCCGTCCACGTGACACAGTTTAGCTGACGGACCCAGTACGTGCGTGCACTCACGCTTGAACATCAGCAGATGCGGATGTCGCGTCCTAACAGCAATGTGTAGAGGGTGGAGGTCTACATAATTTACTTATAAATAGCACATCCCTACGGCGGTCTCAGCAACATCACGGAAGTGGCATCCTTGTAGCTAGAAGAGGACTCGACGCCCCTGGGGTGCTTCAACGGGCGATCGAGTGAGCAAAAGCCGGCGGGCGGGAGCGTAAAAAAGAAACTACTGCGGCCATAAATTCTGCCACAGAAAGGAGCAACAGCACGTACATACTCCTCTGTACGTAGAGGCCGGCCTTTTTCTGCCCCATTCTCTCCTTCCTCGTAAAGCTCGACTTACGCTAACCCGATAACTTAGTGGGGCCCTGGATGGAGAGGTCTCTCTCTCCGAGGTCTTTCTACTTCCTCCTATGTCAATCGAGGCCACGGCTATTACCCACTTCAATACCTCCAAACAGCAGCATCATGAGCAGAGGCTGGAGGACGCACTGATATAGCAAGGTGGACCCAGACAAATTTCAAAACTCTCCATCTTCGTCTGTTGCAGTGGGCAAGAAATGTGCGTGACGTAAAGAAAAAAAGGCGAAGGTTTCCCTATATGAACTGGGGTAGTTCAGTAAATCACGATGGGTCTGCAATATGTGTGCACTTTGCTCCAGCTGGAGGTGGAAGCTAAATGCGACGCAAAAGAAGCAGCAACAATTCTTCCCCAAACCAAACTTCAGCGACGGCATCCCTTAATACAGTGTGTACGTTCATACAGTAATAAATTGTGTATGCATAATTTACATGATAAGTTATTACTGTTGTCTGGGGATATTCGGCTGTACGCACATCCAGCTCAGATGGCGCTGGTACTTTTTGCGTAACTATGTCCCAGTAAAAAGTTCCCGAGAATAGCGTCACTTTTTTTATTCTGGCCCCTGCTGTAGCTCGAGTTGAACGTGAAGCAAACATCATCATAGAATGAAAATACTGCACGGCAAACGGATGTCTGGAGTCGGCACTTAAGTGTAGATAGTGAAGCTAAACATTCTTTGTTTTTTGTGACAATTGCGTTTAATTTGCTAAGTTTTGTAAAGCCCTTAAAAGTGCCTACGTCAACAGCTCCCACAAGAAAATCATCCTCACTTTGGAGTACTTCAACCTCCTGACACGCACACTAGGGTGTGCCCACATATGAATGAGACTTGATGTGCTTTTAATGACAGTGCAAATAATTGTTCAGCTACCCCAACCAAAAATATCTGCCAGCCCAAAGACTGGAGTATTAGTAGGGAGTAGGGACAGGGAGTAGCACTTTTGCAGCTATGGAGGTTGGCCTGATCAGAATCATTTTGATAAATGATTTTCTTCGCTTCCTCCGTAGGACAAAATAATTCTACCTCTGTTTCATATTAGCTGAGCCACTTGGTGCCAAAGCTTTCATTATTGGCTAATTATAATAACACTTCAAGCTACTTGGCCCAAATGATCTCTAGTGTCCACTAATTGGTTGGGTGGTTGCGCAGCATCAAAAGTGCCTCTGGAGTTAGAAGCCAACAAAGTTAGGGATTTGAAGCTGAGATCCAAATCACACACACCTGCCGTGATTTTGATCACTGAGTTTTCCCACTGAAATTGAGGATATTGGACTGGAAATATGACAAAGACAAACTTGGGGAACAAAAAGTCTTTTGAGATCTCACATGTCCCGCTGCAGAGACACCAAGCTGTAACTAACTACCAATACTCTGTGGTAAAAAGTCATGCCAGCCAATCAAGTCATGGCCCTCTTTCAGTCAGCCAAATGCACATTGCTCAAATGGCTCGCTTGTTTTGGAAAAACTGAAACAGGGTCAAAACAAGGCTCACTTATTTTTGAGACAGAGTAAATAAAATTTTGAGTCTCCTGACAAAAAGTTTGACTTTGCTTGCTAACCTCACACAATTGCTCCAGAAACTTGTAACATGAGTAAACGTGAACATCCAACTCCTATATGTTAAGTATGACGACAAAAAGTGACGCGCTACCTACAGTACATACGCAACTGATATGTTGCAGAAGATTTTATTAGATGAAAATGGAAGGACTGCAAAGTTAGTACGTGCCACAGCTACCATAAAGCGAAAGACTTCATCTTCCTCCAATGAAGGTTCTCCATGTAACTCCACGGTTTGGGGCGCCAACGTGTGCTTTAAAGACCTTTAAAGTGGCCGCGGCGGTGAGAGAAGATCTTTCCCGAAATTCACGACGCTCTCGCTGTGTTCCAGAATGACCTTTCCACATAGTATTTTTCTCTCCACCCTCAAAAGAAGAGTCTCCTGTACGGTATCGGGAGGGAATGGGGCCAGCAACTCACTCGTCTCCTGGACTTGGCAGATATCTGCTTTTTTTTCCTCCCTCCTTGGGCCACCCTTGTTGTCAACAATAACCCTTCCAAATGTGTACAGTTGTCACCATCGAGGCTTTGTACAGTAGTGAAGCAGGTAACTCCAATCGCCGCATGCAAAGAATGATGCGAGGCAAAGCATTGACCCAGAATGCAGCACTCGTACGCATGCAATTCTCTAGTTATAGACCACACAAAGAATGTCGATCTTAACATCTCTACTCTCCTTGCCTTTTGAGCGGGTCTATAGTTTGTCGGCACCGAACATGTGGAAAGTACTTGCTTGCGGGAGAAGGGCAAAGTTCAGTCTCATAGCACTGACTTCTTCACTTAAGTCTGTCATGTCAGGTTTTTCTACAGTACCCAGGGCACCGATGAGTCTCGTAATCAATGAGAGTATACACTGTAACAAATTGTCTCGTGATGACGAATTTTTGGCCGCTGACAACCCTGATTCGCTATCGCACGACTCGACTCTACTACTACAGTACGTACTCGTACATAGGAGCGAGCGAGTAAAAAAAAGGGAGAAAACAGACGCATTCCTCGCTAAAGGCGTCCTTTCCCGGGAGGGAGCAGAGAGAGAAGTCGAGAGGGGTGGCGGACGTGGCATGCGAAGTCAGTTTGACGAACCTGCTGGTCCCAAGTGGTCGCGCAAATGGCCTTTCCAACGTCGGCAGAATGAATTCGCCCACAAAGTCGTCACTTTGCCATCTAATGCGCTAAAGGAGGCTTCTCTTTTGCTACGCGGCCACTGAGGACGCGACTCATCACACTTCATTGAACTCACTGACGACGCTCGTGTGTGTGTATACGTCCTTGTAGGTCGTACATCATAGCAGGACGGCCGATCAATACCTCGGTTGGCCCGTTGTCCGGAAAGTGCGCGAAGAATAAATTGGACCGCCAGATAAAAAAGAAAATCTACAGGAGACTGACTGAGCAACTCACAGGCCCAATATACTAGTGCACCACGTAAAAAGGAGCTCTTTATGTAAGGTCGACATCAAAAAAAGGATGTTGGAATTTGCATGTCCGTTGGCCATGGACAGAACAACAACGACGATGAGTGGAAAGAAGACCGAAGAATAGAAGGGATGCGTTCTAGCTCTGCGCGAAGATCATGGAAGTGACGAGGACCATCTTCCTCTCGGTCGCAGTGCTACTGCAGTGGGGTAAGTTCCAACAGTCAACGCGTCTGTTGTGAGAAGGCAGACACGGCGCGCTCCATCGCCAGAGGAACTACTTAAGATCGGACTATTTTTCACTTCTGAGGGCGAACTCTGAGCTCGAACAGGCAGGTGCAGCAGACGTAGGTGATAAAGCGCTGTCTTTCTCTATCTGGCTCAACTTAACTAAACTTGACTAATCTCACTTCGTAAGTCAGATGAGCTATCAAAGTTATGGCCTTCCTCAAGTTCCTGATCAGGTGCTACTGCACAGTCCAATCACATAATTAACAACACACTAAACGTGCTCAAGATTCTCTGATCAGGCGTGGTCATACGAAAAGGACATGACTCGAGTGGATTCTGTCGGAAAGCACTGGTGTGACCTAGACACTTGGCGTTTTGACGACTTGGTTGAATTACTCTGCAAAAGCTGTAGTGTACAATGAGTTCAGCTGTTGCGAGCCGCTCAGCCCCTGCACGACGGATTGTTGTTCCACAAGTTATGGACTTTCCGGCGCCCATTGCCCTTCTGAGCTCCAGGGAGGAAGGTTTTGGCACTGAGCATGAGAATTCATTGGCTTTCATGAGATCCACGCTTTATCTTCACGCAAAAAATGGTCGCAAAATGATGGCGGGACGGCGTTTTCCTCTCTCTTGACTACAGCGCGGCTGCATGGAGGTCGTGGCCTCAGTACTTCTTCGTCGTGCCCGAATGCGTGCCCGTTGCGAATGTGCGAGACAAAAAAAGGAGCTCAGCAGAAATGTTGCTGGGGAAGAGAGCAAAGTCCTCCCCTGCCCGTTTTAAAGTCTTTTTCAGCATTTTTCCGAGACGCAAGATGAGTTTCGGCTAGGGTTTCGTGCCCAATTTGTGGTGCTCTCGCGATTAGTACGCAATTAGCGAAAGGCAGCAACGAAGCAACTTCTTTCTAAGAGAGAAGGGGTCTTAGCGAAGAGGAGGAGGAACGACGTCTTTGAGTGGGGACGAGAACAAACTGCTTTCCAATTTATTTTTTGAGCATTGCCAAAAAGTTTTCCTTGCTCGTTCGTTTGCCTCTCTCTTTCTTCTTTTTTTTCCTTTCCCACGTTGTTCTCCAGGTCTCTAAGCACTTGCAGAACACAAAGTCGAAAACTTACCCAGCTCCTACTACTTTTGTACTCGATCGAAACATCCAGAAATGAAGTGAGTTTCTTCCCTACGCGTATGCCAACTTCGGAGAGACGAGGAGCAGCCAGAGGGGTCGTGCGCCGTGTACATTGCTGTGAGGATTCACCACGCTGCCCAGTGTTCTAGGCCTTTGCTGCCCATGTTCCAGGCCTTGGTTGCCCAGAAGCCGCTGCTCCATGCCCCAAATGGCTTGTCTAAGACCCGGCGTCATCTGTGCAGCCACTCCAGACCAAGAGGAGATTCATTACTGGACTTGGATGCGTTTTTTTCACTCTTTGACGGTGGAAAAAAAAGCCCAACCTAATTTGACTAGAGGCAGACAAGCAGCCCCAACCATTGAACCCCTGCCTGCCCTCCATTTTTGGGGTGTCTCACCATGTCTCTTCAAGAAAGGCGAAAAGGAGGAAAAGTCTTTGAGGTCGACTGTCTGAAAAAACATCCCTTTTTCAGTCCTCAAAGCATCTTTCCTGTTCCTTCTTCAATTTTCGGCAAACTTCATGCCAAAAGTTATTTTAACGGCGAGCCAGAGTGGGGAAAGGATGAGCCACTAAATTAGGCAAGCGCCGCAGAACGTCATTAACAGGAATTGTAAGAATAACGCAGTCCGGTAAGCTGCCACAAAGAAACGGTCCGGCTCTGACTTATCGCTGTGAAAAGCTATAAAGCAGATGATTCAGTGTGCCTACCTAAAAATCTCTGCTTCTGTGAGCAAAGTGTCTCCCTCTTTTCTCTCATCTTTGGCTAAAAGTCGTTTGTAAAGGACAATTTTTATTGTCGTTTCGGGATCCAAACTAAGACCCAGGAGAACGGGTCCTATAACAGTAAGGGCGCAATAAAGGAAACGTTATTGCATGGCACGTGGATGTACAGGGTAGTGTCGTGCACTTCTCTCAAGCATTTCGTTTCACAGCAATGCACGATGCAATCATGCAGCCGACTCATTTTGGGCCTCCCGGTACTTTTTATTCTTACCAGACAAACCGAAGCTTTACTAGGATAAGCGAGTGCATTTATTCGAAACCTTTACAACTTTAAATCCCGAGGAAGATTTGGAGAGGCAGCCATGGTCAAGCCTTGCGTTCGTAAGTTACGTCAGGATTGTAGGTGTCTTGCAATAAAATACAGTAAATCCCGCTGCCAGCATCACCATGGGGGCAGGCAGAGGAAAAAAAAATTGACGGTATAGCAGGGCTGACGCAATAACCGAGCAAGTTATAGGCTGACGAGTCGACTGCGTTCTGTCATGTTACAAGCAGGCTGACGTTGCGTCCGTTCACATAGTGAGCGAGCTCTACTGCACTAAGCTGGTGCTGGATGGGCAACACATCACCCACGAGGTAAACACTGCTTGAAGCTGTTGCGTGCATGCACTCACTGCTGTAAGTACACGCTGCAGACTGTAGGAAACGGATGCACGACTTCAACGTGTTGACGACGGCGTCACCCACCATTGCTACATAAGAGACACCGATCCGAGGATTTCGGCAGACAAGTCTGGCAGTGATTCACAAGTAGGGATGGGCCTCAAGCCCAATTTCAAGTACATATCGAGCTCTTTCTGTCTCCGGCGCGTGGCAGTTGAGTACCTCGGTGAAAGCGAGACCTCCAGGTTTGCCAGATTATGCGTTTAGGGGAGCCGCAGACGGGCCAGTTCAAACGTAATGGACCATACATTACACGACATTTAGCGTTTCCTGAAGTTGATTGAGAAACATGCAGGGTGCGCAATAAGTCCGGGAAGAGAGCAAATAGGCTGTAATTCGCACAAATGGTTATCCACATATCACAAAAGTACACACAGATGTCTGGATAGGTCAGACGAATCTAACTGATCACGAATGTTCGAGAATGCACCCTCGTACCCTCCACTTCTCGATTATGGCCTCAGAAAGAAGTTAAAGCTTTGTCTTCTTGTATGGGGTCATTTCCAGATCCTTTATGACAAGATTCCTCATTGATCCGTCACTCGTGTTCTCCTCTTTGGCCATCTTCCTGAGACTCTTTTCCAGGTTCCTGGATCTTGTTCACGCACTCCTTGGTCCTCACTGACTTTGGCCATCTGCTCCTGGGTGTATCAGATGTCTTCCCAGTCTCTTTATACCGTTTGATTTCGCCCCCCCCCCTTAAAAAATTCTAGGGCCACTATTTTCAGAGGAGCCAGAAGTGAAAAAAATCTAATTGGCAAACTCGTCCTCTGGCAACGCTGAAGAGGTCACAGAGCCAGGGTTCTCGGAGCCAGGGTTGCCAGCAGCCGGTCCAAGGTATGTGATGAATATTCCGATAAAATGCCACGACGGCGGTGCCGGCAGGCAGGCTAGTGCTTTTGTGGCCCTTCATTCGAGCACTCATTGTTACCGAGGTATGCGTAAGTTCACTGGAACACGAGGAAAACTCGTGCGTAGCCCGACTCTATAAGTGGGACTCATCTCTACTCAAAAGTTTCTCAATGGGCGATGTTGGTCACATCAGACTCGCATGCATTGTTGACATTCTTTCCCTCGTACTTCTCTGATCACACTACAAGAATGCGGCATGTCCTCCATTTGGTATGCTTTAGCGGCCGAGGTGGAATCCTCAAGTCCCGTGCTGTTGACCATAGGCCTACCACAGGCCTACTCAGCACCGTGGGGTCACTTAGGGCGTTTAGTTAAGAATGATGGCATAAGTCTTTATCGCGAAATGGCGCATGCTAAACGTTCAAAATGTTCCTCCGTTAGGACGACTTTCTCCCAACCCGCTTTGGAGTAGATTGGGTGGCTTTTTTCACTCCATAAAAGCCACTTTTGTGGAGGGTGGAATACGCTCAAGTGGAGAACTGGATACGTGGGTCAGACGTTTTACTTGGCGGGATTGTAAGGACACAAAAACAAATAGCCAATTTATAAAATCCGGCTGCTCATGAAGCACTGAACCATAAGGTCACTAAAACAAGCAGTGGGATCTTTTGTCTTGAAGAAATAACCTGAATGCGTCCCGAAATTGACTTTTCGACCCCTTCGACTTTTTATACTCCACGGTTAAGTGAATCAGACGCTTTAGTGGCTCAAAGTGCCAGGTCCCAAAGTGATCCACTTAAGCTGATACTGCTGCATTTGGAAATATGACATACAATACAACGATATCGTTCTTGAAGTCTGGTTCCTCAGCGATCTGAAGGACGCGTGGCTCAGCTCATGAAAGTCATTGATGTCATAAAAAACCATGCACAAATGTAAAGAAAACGTGTAAGTGTGTGCTTTCAGACTTAGAATCCCGCTACTAACGTTATGACATAAAATGTCCTCCGTGTATTAAGGTACGTAGGTGTCCGAAAATGATAACTCGAGTTCAACAAAGTGAAATAACTCGTCCTGAACTCCCCCCCCAACATTTCTATAAGAACCCCCTGTATGCGTGCACTTTCAGGTCGCCCTGTAGACGGCGACGTTGCTACTGTTCTGCTGCAACTGTTACGTACAGTGGCGGGAAAAATTCGAGTCCCATCGATCTATTCTAAGTGTGTTCAAAATTCCAGTCAAAAGAGAACTTTGGGGCTGAGGGTGAACCTTCTCAACCACGCATATTCAATCAAATTCGCACTAGAGACAGCACAAGATCACCAGCCTCGACTACGTCTATGCCGTGCAATCCAAATCAAGCAAAGGTTAGGGCAAATAAAACCTACCCCTTTCAAGATCAACGTCATCAAGATCCTCCTTGTTCTAGAACCTCTGCTCGTTGCCCATTTTGTTCTGCATGACGTGGAGACAGGCAGCAGAGGGCAGAGTTTGGCATGCCACTGGCCATTCTACCTTCTGCCCCTCCCGCCCCCAGGGAGAAAGATGGAGAAACGCATTGACGTCCCACTGTTAAACAATGCATCCCGCTGATCTGTTGTTATTCCACCATCGCATAACAGCAGGGCGGATGCAGAAACCTGTGGTGTTGAACTACGAATTGCCAATCTATGCGTGGCAATATCACACTCTTGTTGAACCTGGCAATACTCGTGCACATGACGTCCTTTGGCCTCGCGGCCTCGGGGCGTCATGAGGCCTACGGTGAATCATAAAGGGTGCAACAGCAAAAATGTGACTGAGTCTCTCAATTTCTGGCCACACCTTGGAGTGGTGATGGAGTCTCCTAAGCTAGAGAGTCAAATTGTTCGAGTCATTTTCTTCCTTGAACGCTTTGACGGTCAAGCCGAGTTTAGGAGACTCCATCACCAAGGTGTGGCCAGAGAATGAGAGACTCAGTGACATTTTTGTTGTTGCACCCTTCATTGCACTACAATCCGCAGCAGTAACGCATGTCGTGTATGCTTGGCAGGATTCCCGTGTAGTGCCCATGCTTTTTCTTCTGGAAATGTTGGTGAAGAGTCACAATTTCCCAATTGTTCCAAATTGTAGCACGCTTTTTTTCCCAAGATCTGGACTTCTCCTCTGCTTCACGCAGTCTTCAGGCTCCCTACCTGACATAATGAGGAATCAGGCGGATCAAGAATCACCTCGGTCAAAACCGTAAAATTGTAGTGCTACAATATGGCCGGCAATATATACATGCACCGTAAAATTTTAGAACTGTGCGCACTGAATGTATGTCAACGGGGAAGAAATGAAGAAACCGGGTTAAAAATTGTCCCGCTAGCGATTTCTCTAGAGGAATGAGAAGAGGATTGGCGAAGTTGAATGAAGTTTCTTCCTCCGATCCTCTCAATTCTCATTCTCTGTGTCTCCGCGCATAAATTCACATTTTTCGTAGTAGCTACACTAAAGGCGAAGCAGTCAAGGAAGACGGAAAGAGGGGCGTAATCTTTTATGGCGCAGTGTGTGGCAGGCGTAAAAAAGGAAAGAATTGTTCGAGTGAGAGATGAGGGAGCATCTCGGGTAAATAAATCTCGCCGGGTTTGTGTTTCCAATGTCAGTAATATCGGTTCTCTCTGAAATTGGAGATAGTTTTCCCACGCCACTGCGCCTGGTCTGGTCCTGTCATTGGCCTTTTCCTGGCATCCAATCTAAGTTGGGCAGCATCACACAAGGCTGTGCTCTGCCAGTACAGGGCTCGTAAGCCAAATCCGGAATTTTTTAAACTTCGTTAAGAACAACAATGTGTGCCAGGAGAAAAAATTTATTAAATTAATTTAGAAACATTAGACTTTTGAC
>JAAUXU010089114.1_pt1 | contig 19217 bp, 26 predicted proteins | sample 7278151 | NCBI WGS metagenome assembly JAAUXU01 (sample SAMN14350113, study PRJNA611818) | marine sediment metagenome | isolation source: surface marine sediment (1.8m) | place: French Polynesia: Moorea | collected 2018-08 | reverse complement strand
GGACGACGTGGTGTCCAGACCTCCAGCGAGGTGTAAGCTCAGAGGACGACGACATTGCTGCGTGAGCAGAGAGAGGACGACATGGTGTCCAGACCTCCAGCGAAGTATAAGCTCCGAGGACGACAATATTGCTGCGTGAGCAGAGAGGATGACGACGTGGCGTCCAGACTTCCAGCGAGGTGTAAGCTCAGAGGACGACGACATTGCTGCGTGAGCAGAGAGAGGACGACGTGGTGTCCAGACCTCCGGATGAGGTCAGAGGATGACGACTCAGTGCGCCATGTCAAAAGTGTCTGAAGTAAGGCTTTGTTTGAATGCTGATTGCCTTTTTTCTTCTTGAATGTATGTGAACCTTATTGCTAAAAAACAACTACCTTTTCAGCCACACGTGCCTACCAAGAATGCGAAAAAAGTCTGTGCTGTCTCGACATGCAACAATCCCAAGGATGTGTCATACCACACATTTCCAAAAAATGAAGAGATCCAGAAGATTTGGGTGGCAAAGTGCAGGAGGAGCGACTCATTCAACCCGAGGACGTCACACGTGTGTGAGCATCATTTTGACTTAGATGCATATGAACGTGACCTGAAGGCGGAGTTGTTGGGGTTGCCTCCTAAAAAACGACTGAAGAAACAAGCCATTCCGTCACTTCATTTACCAACAGGAGCTAGTCCATCTTGTCTGGAGGCATCACTTTCCCGTCAGAAACGTCAAAAAAAACGAGAAGAGGATGGTGCAAGAGCAGACATCATCAATGCTCTCCTAACAGAAGAGTTTTCCGAACTGCCGAGTCTCCCAGCCACAGAGGAAAGCGTGCATTCTAATCAAGAGGAGGACCACATTATGTCAAAGCATGTACAGACTGATGCAGTTGTGTCAACAGATGTGGCTACATCTTGTGATATCATGGCAAATGTACCTCAATTAAGAAGTAAAGTAGTATCACTGGAAAAGAAGCTTTCATCCGCGCAGGTGCAGCTCATGGTGCTAAAGAAGGAGGTCAAGAGACTGCAGTCGGGCAAGTTTCAGAATGACCTGGTGAAGAAAACTTTGGAGAAGTTGCACAGCCCTGCTCAAACTCGGCGCTTGTTGAATAAGGAAACCAAATATCAGCGTGGGTACACAAAAGAAGATGTCGTGACTGCGCTCATCATCAAAACATCATCTCCTAAGCTCTTCCGATTCTTAAAAGCAAAGAAACTCTTAGCTTTGCCAAGCATGAGGACCCAAGAAAAATATTTGAGACATTTCACCTGTGAGCCTGGCATCCTTCATGATAGTATCTTCCTGTTAAAGAAGAAAATGGACAATGAAGAGTCATCTCATTCAAAACTTGCTGTCCTATGCATTGACGAGATTAACACCAGAAAATTATACGAATGGTGCCCGAGGCAGAAGAAGGTGTATGGGCCACATAAGAAGCTTCAAGTTGCACAGGTCCGTGGCCTTACACATTCATGGAAACAACCCATCTACGCATCATTTGACACTACGATGACGAAGATGCTCCTTTTCCAAATAATGGAAGAACTGGATAAAAGTGGTGTCACTGTCACTGCCATAGTTTTTGACATGGCAAACACAGCCCTCATTTCTCAGCTTCACCTATCTCCAGAAACCTACTCATTCAAACACCCTACAGATCCAAGTCAGCAAGTGTTCTGCTTTCCCGATGTGCCGCACTTGCTAAAGCTATTCCGGAATCATCTCCTTGACGATGGCTACGACTTTTTGGGAAGGAATGGATGTTATGCGTCTCTGGCAAAGTCAGATTTGGAGGACCTCATAAGTCGAGATTCTGGGGAGCTAAGAATCATGTACAAAGTCACACCTCCAGCTCATCTTGACTGCAAGGGAAGTGCACGCCAAAGGGTGAGGACTGCAGCCCAGCTACTCTCTGGCACAGTAGCAAAGGCCCTTCGATACCTTTTTGGAGAGGCACATGCCACCCAAGCTGAAGCCATTGAAGTTGTGAACAATTGGTTTGACACCATGAATTCGTGCCAGATGAACTCAAAGAAAAAACTGTCTTGCGCATTTGGCATCCACTACAGCGAACAACTACATGCACTCACCAAAATGGAGACCCTCATCAAAACAATGAAGATTAAGGGCAAGAAGACAATGCTACCATTTCAAAAAGGCATTTTAATGTCAATAAATGCAATCAAGGGTCTCCATGAAGCCTGCTCTAACCAAGGCTTGACCTTCATAATGACGACACATGTCAACCAAGACAACCTGGAAAATTTATTTTCCAGGATAAGGTGCATCACGGCGAATAACACCCATCCATCACCAGTTGAAGCAATGAGGCGTCTCCGAATATTGCTGATTGGGGGAGGTCACGACATTGTGGTGAAAAATCCAGCTGTGATGGAAGAAATGAGTGACCAGGAGGATTATATTGATCCTTCCACAGAGACTCAATGTGTCTCCAAAATTGCGACCAAGGACATTACAGACAGGTCCTTAGGCTCCGGTTCTTATTCTGTAAGTGATGAACCCCTGTTGGATGCTGACGTGGTGGAAGAGGTGGACTCATAGGAAGTTTGTGATGATTCTGATGAAGAAAAGAACCAGCGACCAGAATTCTCTCAAGCTTCGTGTGGGGTGGGCGATTGTACCATGGAAGGACTATCATACATTGCAGGCTTCATCGCAAAAAAGCTCCATGCATCCTACCCAGAACTATGGACAAAAACAACTGACCTAGGCAACGACACAACAAGTAGTCCCTGGGTCATGTGGCTATCAAATGGAGGACTAACAGTCGCCTCTGAGGAATTTCATGAAGCCTGCCGCCAGTTTGAGGCTACGTTTCAAGTTTTCCACAACAAACATAAAAATAAAATTGATCAACATTCTGATGTCATTACTAGAATGTCTGAGGTGCTTCACCAAAAATTTTCTAATTGTCCAATAGAAATGCTGCAGTTATTCGCAAAGACGAGGACATTCATTCGAATAAAATACTTAAACAACTGCTTGAAGGTTGATGAAGCAAAGGCAAAATTACGGAGTTTAAAACAAAGCGGCCAATTTCAATTTTGAATGTCTTATGTATGTTGTATATGTACTCAAGCTCCATGAGCAAAGGTTAAAATAAATAGTTGCATTTGTCATGTATAACTTGCCCGCGCTCTAGATTTTGCTGTATGACAACTGTACTAACGTAGTTAAGGTTGCGTGACGAGAACCCCATTGATGACGTCACGCGCAGTTCCGTTCCTAGTGAGATGGTCACAGCTGCAGCAGCCCTTACGCCGCAACCTTCTGTTCTACTAGCCTTGGGTCGAGGCGCATGGACAGCGTGAAGTACGTGGTGGACGAGGAGAGAGAGTGATTAATAGAGTTCTTCCAAGCAAAGCCGGCTGCAGGTTCAGCTAGTCACCAATACAAGCCTTCTTTCTCCCAGCCTTCTATAGGCAAGCTCGAATAAACACTTCTTCAGGGGACACCAGAAATCATAATATTGACGCAAGGTTTTGGTGAATACAGCCCTCCCTTTTTTACTGTAGAGCCGGCAATAAGAAACCACTTTAAAACACACTAATAGAGAGCCAGTGAAAGAGAGAGCAACAAAAAGGGGGCATGAAGAGTGAGAGCGAGTGTAAGAGCGACTCCGAGAGCAAGCCTAAGAGTGAATAAAAAAGCGGGACATAAAGTGAGTGAGTGTAAGAGCGACACTGAGAGCCGTGCAAAACCTGGATATCAGCCTCGTAACTGCCGGAACTCAACCACAATAATCAGCCGCAAAATTGCTCGATCCACATTCCTTCACGAAAGCGGCCGCCATAATCAGCAACAGAAAACGGCCGCAGAAGATGGAAATCCGCCGCGCAAATTAGCCGCCGAAGGGGATCACCCGCGGACAGACACAGACACACGGTACTGCTGAGGACCATCTGCACTCTCACGCTGAGGACGAGCAGCACTGAATTCTCTTGGTGCAGCACTCTGGACTGCTACGTGCACTCTAAAACTACGTAAAACTACTATGTAAAGGTGGTCAAGTCTTGAACCGAGATTTCATTACACTTTTATGTACACTGAGATGCAATAAACAGTGTACACAAGTTAAGTACTATTTCAAGGACGGACTTCAATGCTTGGCGCAATGCAGCAATCGGGAGAATGCTTGGCCGCAACTTGTCGGTTGCCGACATTGCTCATGATTGTCCCAGCAGTAGCGAGAGAAGGCAGACCTGATCAGACTTAGATCTATCGAGAGAAGACAGTCCAGAGCTTTGCAGCCCAGATCGTCTCCTACAGGAGCGAGAGAATGCAGACCAGATCGGACTCGAGAGGATGAGGCCGAGATTTGCAGACTGTCTTCAATGCATTTTGTTTACGGGTCGGATTGTCACTCTCTCGTACCCAGTCTCGCTTTTTTCGTCCCCTCACAGAGCCTACCAACCTTTGGCCTGGACGATTTTGCATGGTAGCGCCTGGCTCCCGAGGACCCGGCGAGTGAATCCCTGTGGAAATGATTGGCCAGGGGGCTGGGATTGTCCCATGAAAATTTCAGTCCGTTTCATCAATGTTTCCCCCTGGAAAAGCCAAATTTTCAGCCTCTTTGGCGTGCTGCCCCTTCCAGTGGGTCTCGTTTTGAGCACTGCAGCTCCAAATTGGGCAGCCCTGACATTGAACATCTGTACTCAACATTGTGCCCATGTATCACATATACATGCACCACCTCAAAATTCTGCTTCAAAGCATCCCGGTGTAGCGTATGAGGTGAAGTCCCACGGCTAATCTTTATGCCTAGGATTGTATATATAGAGAGATTCGTCTTCATTTGCCTACCCAATGCTGGTTAACCCACGTCATCTAAGCACCCACACTCAGGATGTCTCTGGATCACCTGAATTGTCACACCCACCATGATCCCCTCCTCCGCGACAGAGTCATTGTGACACCCCTCTCAGTCAGCCGTACGTCAGCGCGTACTCATGCGGTGACCATTCCTAGCTAGGTCCACTAACCCATTCTCGTAAACCCACAGAGTTAAGACACATCCACCTCCCGCAATTGGTCCTTGAACAGGGGGATTTGCTCACCTCCCACGATAGCCGCCTCCACTGCTGTCGCTCAGGTGAGAGAGATCACTCAAGACCCACCATGAGTGACGAGTCCCCATTCAGGTGGACCTCGTTTTCCCTCGTAATCCTAGTACTCCCTGACGGCTCCCATCACGCAATGTCAGATTATACCTTCCAGGTAAGGAGTTCTCACCCAGCGCGTCGCGCCAGCTCGGACCCTGGGCATGCTGTACCTTTCGTCATCACATCTAGCTCCACTCTACCTCTACGTCAGCTAACCTAGACATGACACCTCAGGGCTTTGCACTTGAAAGAGCTGCATTTCAAATGCTCAATCAGAAGAAGGACATCAGAAGGACGATACCATGGAGAGAGACTTGGAACATCTCCTTGGTGGAGACGTTGTTGGACCAGGGGTGGTGGAAGCAGCAGCGGCGGCAGAAGTGTCCATTTTCGTCAGTTGCGGAAAGTTTGAGTGACTGCACCTCGTCTTCAACTCGAGGAGCTCATCCCCCAACATGTACAGATCCACAGGTCATTTTGCCTGTGAGCTTTTTCGCAGCTCCCATCGCTTGCATTTAAAACACTCATTTTGATGCCAGCTACAAATAGGCAGCAGCTCTTAAATCGCAACTAGCAGTTGACTGCCATCTAAATTTAAGGGACCCAAAACTGTAATTTGGCATCCAATGACTTTAGATGCGTTCTGAAATCTTAAAAAAAAACTGGCTTTTTCCTACCCATTCCTATGGGTCCCTATGCAAGCGACTACGTTGGAATATCCGCTAACCTCAATTGGTCGGTACTACTGTCGATTTTTTTTCGGGCCTGGCAAAAAACGCCCGGCCTGACTCAGGTCGTCGTGGGCCGGGCCGGGCCTGCGCATCCCCCCAGCTCATTTCATCTCCATTGCGCGATGAGAACGACACGTGCGTCTGGCGAAGAGAATGAGCCCTCTTGTTTCGAGACGAACATATGTACGCCGACGCCCCGGACACAGAAAAAGTGGATTAGGGTAACGACATCCGGGCCCTCAAAGCCGCCAATGCGTTCCCGGATCCACTACTTCTGCGAGGTACTCTCAGTTAAGGAGTCTCACGGTGTTGCTCGTTATCCTGAATGTCGCCCACCAATTTTCCGCTCTTCCTGAAGTGAAGAGTCACATCCATATCGGACCAGCCATCATTTCCCAGCTCTGCCCATTCGTCATAATCGTGGTAATGCCCTCGTATATGGAGCGCCCAGCTCATCACGCTGCGTCCTCCCAATCCCTCGCATGTGGGCCTCTCGATCTTGCGATCGTTCATGGCCGCCAGCATAACGATATCAGTCTGCCACCTGGAGGTGTCACAAAAGACTGACCAAGTTGGATTGGAAATGACCTCGGAGGATCACCGCCAAGGACACCAAATGCAGATCGTCATCGCCCGTGGACACGTATTGCTCAGTGACAAGAGAATGCTCTTCACGAACATGTTGTTCTTACCTCCCATACACTAGGCCAGCGAGGGCTCCAGTGTCACCTTTGCCATGGCGAATGCTTGTTCTCGTATGCACGATACGAGATGTGCTGTGTGGATGCTGTCTACTTGTGAGACTAGGTAGGTCACAAAGGTCCGTGCGTTTCGCCTTTGAGCTGTACGTACAATATCATAATTCTTGTAATTATGTAGATAGTTATGCTGATTGGTTACAATCACTTGCTATCCCTGCTCCACTTTCTGCCTCTGACAAAGCGTGTGAGCGTTGGCGATAGCATCGGAGGCGCTTTGCTTGTGGAACATGAAGAAGCCCTGCACTTGGGCGGGGCTGATGGCGTTGCTGGGACTGACAGCGAACACATTGTCGGCGAATCGCTCGCTATCCGCCGAAGAACTCAGGGGGTAAAATCGCTCGAACATTGTCCTCAGCTGTTGGGCAGAGCAGTAGCCGATCCTTTGCTTGTAGTCCACTCTCCCGGGTCTGATGAGGGCTTTATCCAGTCTTTCCTCGTAGTTTGTGGTCATGAACATAATCCTCCCTTCTGTGGACGTAACGCCGTCGATGGCGTTGAGAAGACCGCTCAGAGTCAACCTCCCCATTCCTTGGTAGACGACCTCACTGGCAGGATCGGCGTTCTCCCTGCTCCCGGCAAAGGCTGCGTCCACGTCCTCCAAAAGAATGATGGAGTTCTCAGGGGCGTCGGCGAGGCGATGCTGTAACCGGTCGTCTGTCATGCCTCGGTCGGACAGATTCAAGATGCAGATGGAGTACCTACAGGAAGAGGATCGCTGATTCATAACTCGTCATCAAAGGCAGGTGCAGCTACACAGATATGGATGTTCCCTATCTGCTCCTAGATCCTCTAAAAGGCAGATCCCAACCAAACTCTGGGCACAGGCAACTCAACTTCTAGGGTACCTTGTTCTAGGCTCTTTCTAGCTCATCTGACGATGAGACCAAGCAGAACCTTGACTGAAACTCCCCATGACGCTCAGATGCACCCCTGGTCGGACTTTTACACTTATACAGTAAGATCCGATGTGTTTCACGCGCATACCTCAATTCACCTGCCAAAGACGTGATGAAGGAGGTCTTTCCACACCCGGGGGGACCGTAGAGAAGATAACCCCGGCGATAAGGGATCCCCCGCTCACGATACCAAGTCGACGAGTCGATGAACTCCCTGACGTCACGAATGAAAGGAGGAAAGTGGACACATAAAGTTAAGGCCACTCATTTCTCAAAACTTTCCAGTTTTTAAATGCTCGGAAGGAAAGTACATAAATGCGAAGTCGACTACCAATTTCTACAGTGGGGCGGGAAAATATTTTGGGACCAGAGCAGCTCAAATCACTACTACATTCTCCGGGGAGGGGGAAATGAAAATATTGTAACTGTAATTGCAATTATTCTTTGACGAGCCATTATTCAACGATCACATATTAGATTTGACGCCTGAATTACGCTTTAGTGTACCCCATCTGTTTCAAAATAAGTGAGAAATTTGGAACCAACGCTTCGATTATTGGAAAAAGTTAAAGCAGGGCCAACAATGGCAATGACCCGCGTTAAGAAATGGTGGGACGGGCATGACAGATGAAGAAAAGCAAAAATCCAGCATCAAATCACAACTGGATCGCTGTAATCAGGCTCAATAGGCCTCAACTTCTAATTGGTGATTTTGCATGTCCTCCGCAGACGGCCTCAGGTGTGTAAAATCACCTCAGCAATGAATTTGAAATGTCATCCAAAGAAGTCCCAGTTCACAGGGATCTCATCTGTGGTCATTAGTACCAGCGGGCTCTTTTTTGGCTCCCCAGCCCCCGAGGCCTGTATCACAGCACGTTTCAGTACGCCACACCCGGGATCCCCAGTCCATATTCTGCTCTGGAGCAATAAACGTTCATAGTGAACATTCATTCAAAATTCGCCACAGAAAAACCTTTAAGAATCGCGAACCTTTCACCACTTTACTTGGCGTGCTACAACCCTCCGGACACGTTGTGTTGGGTCATGTAAACGCCAAAATTTGGCGCTGTATTGCAAATTGCATGCAATATAAGGCCGAAGACAAATCAACTGAGGATCAACACGAGGAAGGCCGTGTGCAGTGGTCCAATCTGACGTGAAATTCTTTATAAAACTGTTGTAGCACAACGAAAAGTAAAGTGAGCGGGCTGAGCTGGCCTGGCCTGGGCAGCTGCTCTCACTATAGTTTGTGAGAACATAAATACGTTCGTATTTTCTACTCCCACTTAAGAAGACACACACCTAAGCAGACATTTCGCATCAAAGCAACAATTTCGCGTAAATTATCAATTGCCTGGTTGTAATGTGCACTACATTTTGCTCGCTTTGGCTGAGGCTTCGACTTGTCCTCATATTGTCCGAGGACGGAGGCCCAAGGACATGTACGTCAATGTATGCGGCCTTGGACAACATGAGGCCTCTGGCAAGACGAATCACCTCAGTCCAATGAGGAAAGTAGAGTGCCCCACTGCAATTACTTATGGCAAGTAGGTCTGTATGTCTATCAGCCGTACACCCTATGAGCTACTGCTGTACCGGACGTCTCCTAAAATGTCTGCCGCGATGTTGCCGTCGAGAACGACAGAGGAAAAGGGTCTGCGCGCCCGAGGATGACCGAATGGCCGCCAATCGGTGCCAATCACGGTGTACATGACCGTCTTACCAAGGTGCTGAGACATCACCTGAAAAGCTCCTAAAAATGATAACACCGTGCTTCGGCAAAACAGTTTTAAAGTGCTACCATTTCTCTGGCCTCATCAAGAATCTCTGTGATAAGAGCTCTCTTGTTTCCAAGGGTGGTGAGTTCCACGGTCTCCCAGGGCTCCATCATTCTCTGCTCCCTTGTCCTTTCTACCCGAATCCAAGAGCCCTCGTAGTACATCAGATGGGTCCCGGTGGACGGGCTAAAGTCAAACCGTGTGTCGATCTTCCCGGAGTCGGTCTCCACGAAGCTCGTCTCCAGGCTCAAGTGCTGCGTGTTACGGGCACCTTTAAAGGGTCTGTAAAGCCAAAACATTACCGTAAGAGTGCCAGACAGTCACAAACCTTTAGTGGCGATCCAGTGTAGCAACCAAGGGTAACTCTTGTCCCTGCACGTGACCTCCACGGTTGTCATGTAGTGCCTTCTGAAGAGTATCATGGCCACCTGGCTGGTCTTCCTGGCAAAGGCTGCAGCAGCTCCAATGCCGAAGAGACCGAACCCGGCACCGAAGTACGGATTATCGCTCAGGCCGGACACGATCTCCTGAACGCCCATGAAGATGGCCTGGAAAAGTAGTATACGATTGTAGCATGAAGAGTTGAACCATCAATTGAGTTGAGCTAACTTCTTGGAAGACATCTGACCTCTATTTCATCATTGGTAGCATACAGAACAAAAAACGCTGGACTGAAGAGCAACATATATTATGTCCACGATCCTACGATCATGGATCGATTCGTACGGTCCACCAGCATGAAAAAGATTTGTTGCACAGGGTTTCTTCTTCTTATCAATCACCCACATGTCCTTCGGCATCGTCGTCACCTTGGGTAAGATCTTCCATACTATTACTCCTTACATCTTCCTCTTCCCCGTACTGTAGAATGTTGTCAATGACCTGAAGAAGATCCTGAACGTTCTCCTCGTCCTTGGGGTCAAGTGGAATAAACTTGACCAAGCTGTAATTGTCTAGAACGCTGCCAAGTGCCTCCGTCAATCTGGCATACTTATCTACGAATGAAGAACCTGAAGGCAAGAGCGTCCGAATATCTGGGATGAGATAGGAATCAAGCTGACGTCTGGCGGCCGCGCCAAGAAGGTCGACCTTAGAGAGGACGTTGACGTGAGGCGCTTCGAGGCTGGTCATCGCGCTGAGGGCGGCCAATGACGCCGATATGAAGTTGGCACCGTCGACAACAAAGTGCGAGTCTACGAGAAATGCTGTGCAGACCCGAAAGTTCCAGTCCCGGAGAGCGTCCACCAGCTTCCTCATGACTGGCAAGTGAGTGTACAGCTCGATCTGACCAGGACAGTCAAAGATAAAGTATTCGCCGCCGTCCTCATAACCCAGGGCCTCCTCAAGCCAGTCAAGATTATCCAATAGATACTCCAGGCAGAACACCAGTCCGCCGTTAGGCCCGAGCTTCAATTCCTTGTCTTCCATGACGTCGCCGATCTCAATGAGGTCCCTGATGTCGACGTCCACGCGATAGTCGAAGTGTTCGGCCGCTGGGTCAAGATTGACGACGCGGACGTTGCGCTTGCGCGTCAGCGCGTACGCCTCCTGCGCGAGGGTGCAGTAGGAGCTCTTGCCGGATCCAGCGGGCCCCATCACAAGTTGCGCGAATCTCATCGTCGTCCTCGAGGTCAAACTCTCTTGTCGGTTCTGGCCATTTGTTTTGTTTAGCTCGCGCCTCGTTTGTTTCTCATCACGGCCCGTACGGAAGTGGCCGAGTTGCAGACGCACAACCTCTGGAGATCGATGGACTGGGAGGAGGAGGAGGAGGAGGAGAAATCGCCCTTCCACACCATATCGGCGGTGACGCTGGCGGAACTGGCGGAGAGGGAGGAGGGGGGGCGAGGGGTACCGTATTATTGCAACAGCGCCGCGCCGAGCCCGTGGCTGCTGGTGGCCGAGAGGGGGATGGAGAAAGGAGACGGGGGAGGGGAGTTGACCGAGGGAGGCGCCGACGCCGCCATTTCCGCTGCTGTCGCTGCTACTGCCTCTCCCGACCGACGCAAACACTCCCTGAGTCCCTGCCTTGACTGAGCCGGCGAAGAAAGAAAAAAGGAACGAGAAAAGGATCGTCTACCTAGGAGAAAAAAGTGTTACAGAGTCACTATCTGATCTGATCTAATCGCATCCAAGTTGAATTGGTCGAGGTCTCCTCGTCCTCCTTCGTGTCGTAAAAGGTCCTGATCCATGATCAAGGTGAGCTTCCACCAGCACTTCCAGTCACGCGTCGGTGTCGCCCCAGAGGATCCGACAGCTCCGGGAGGGGTCCAATGAGAGAGGGGACGCACTGGCGGCCGCGCGGACCCGGCGGCGACCGCGGCCTCCGGGTGATTTCGGGTAAGTCAGTATTTGGGGTTGTCCTCATAATCGCAGTTCCATTTTTCCGTCCCAGCAATTGGTGACCTGCAGCTCCCTCACCATTTATTTCCCTTCTTTCGAGCGAACAAGAAAAAAATTGCCTTAGTCGTTGTAGCCTCTGTCATTTAGTTTAGTCTACAAAATATGTGAAATTAAAGTTTGATGTCCCTGAAGTTTGAGAACACTGAAGATCTTTTTTTCCCGTTTCTTTTATAAAGCCTACCTCTTGATCGGCTTCTGTGGTGCCTCCGAGTTAAGGGGCCGCGAGGCGGTGCTTCTGGAGCGGAGGGCGCAGTTTCAGTGCTCAGTCAAGAGTCCGGACGCTGTCGCCGAGGTAGACATATGGTGGGAGGCTGGCGGGAACAATCTGACCAACAGCGATCGGGTGGAGGTGACTGTCAGCAAGTCGTCTGACGGCAACGTCTCTTCCCAGCTGAGTATCTCTTCAGTGGAATGGAGCGACGCCGGGATTTACTCCTGCGTAGCTGTCGAGGTCGGCGACGACGGTATGCCAAGGGGGCCTCCGTCCAAGCAGAATATTCAGTTGGACGTACTAGGTAGGATTTGTAATCGAGTGACTCAAAGTTCAAGTAGTTTCACACGTTTTTTCAAGAACTCTTGATGAAGTTTTAGTTTAAAAGAAACATGGATATCTGAAATCTGTTTAGAAAAATTTGGGACACTATGAGAATGCACCATATATTTCTTTGACTCACGGATTGTCGCGGACGAGAGTGGTCCGGAAAAGTTCTCAAGAAGTTTCCTGTCTAATAATCACTTTCCGAGCGAAACAGAATGAAATCATTCCTAGATCGACATTATTCCGCAGCTCTGATTTCATCACCGAATCAGCAATTATTGACCCTCTCTTGTCTGTGTCATTGATTGTTCGGTGAAAAAATTGCACCAATTGAGTGTTTTTCAACACTGGTGATCAACAAAAGTGAAAAATCTGGGAGATATAGTCAAGTTGTACGTAGAATATGTGTCACACTATCAAGACAATATCAGCATTTGAACATACATTTTTAAAGCAAAATTTGATATGTGTCCAGCTCGATCCTGGCTCAAGACCAGATGGCTCCAGGGAGGCTTCGGCTTTTTTGCCTTCTGGTTCATCTTTTCTCAAAATGGATTCTTGTCAGATCGTCGCAACCTGTAACTAACGTGGTTTTTTTTTTTTCCAGCGGCGCCCAAATTTCATTCTGATGAGAATGGGTCGGGAAAAGTGGGCGACTCGTCTGAGATGTCGTGCTCGTTTCTGGCGGTGCCGTCGCCTGAGGTCACGTGGGTCAGATACGGAAATCCGATTGAGCAGGATCTGACCAAGTACGAGATCGCCACGGAGAAGAAGTCCGACATCGAGATGAAATCTTACCTCAAAATACTCAAGTAATGAGCACAGAATTACTTGCAGCGGATACTTTCAGTTGAAACGAATTGCTTTGTCACCGTTGCAGCCTTCACCACGATGACAACGGCACGTTTCTCTGCCAAGGAGAAAATGAACATGGCTCCGACATTGCCGTCATCGACAACCTCGTCTATGACAAGCCGGAGGTCAAAGTCGACTACGTTCGCGCGGTGGCAAAGGACAAGCTCTTCTTGAACTGGACCATCACGGACTGGAACTCACCCGTCACTGGCTATTTCCTCAGCGTAAGTAGCTTGCTTCTCGACACACGGTGCTTCGATGCTCTACCAGATCGTCATATGCTTGTGTTGCAGTATCGAGAGAGCGGAGAAAGCTCTTGGGTTTATTTCATCACGGAGAAGATTCCTATGGAGGCTACCAGTTTCGTCATGACTGGTCTCAAGCCCGACACCGAGTACCACATCAAGCTCGCTGCCAAGAACAAGTACTGATGAGCCAATCACTTGAGCCGAGCGTATACTCAATTTGCCTTCTTACTCAGGCTTGGCGACGGAGAATTTGACCTCTATCACACTCTTGTTCGTACTCTGGATTTCGATCCAGTTTTCGTTCCCACTGCCACCGTCAAGGGCCTCACTTGGAACTCCATCAGCATAGGCTGGACCACCCCTGAGGATGCGCTGCTCCAGCAACACATAGATTACTACAAACTCACCAAGAAGACTGACGATCACGAGGTAAGAGAGATCATTGGGGGTGTCAAAAACAAGTGAACAAAGTTGGTGCTTAAAACACCCTCCTTTACTATTATGCCGGCATTGAGAGTTCTTTTTGCTAGATGCATGATTGAATAGAGGTCATATTTTCCTGAGTGTCGCATGCCGAGACGAAATTTCTCTGGGCTCTTTCTAGGTCAACATGTATCACCCGTCCAAGTTCTCCTTCTATCTCTGGCGCCATCTGAAGCCAGCCACAAACTACAGCTTTACCGTGGCTGCCTGCAGCGAGTTCACTCGAGAGTGCGGCAGTGCATCAGCCCCAGTGGCTGCCACAACCGAGGATGGTTTGGCGGGATCGCCGGATGCGCTGAGAGTGCTTTGTAGGTACGACAACGTCTCCGGGATGAACTTCGTGGATGTGTCCTGGAAAGAGCCGATCAACAAATCCGGCCACATCGAATTCTACAAGGCGAGTCGACAAGTACAGCTAACCCGTGCCGCGGGAATTTTGTTTCATCGCTATGTTTCATGTTCCTATAGATCGTCATTCGTGGCGTGGCGAACTTCATCGACGCCGATGGCAAGCCTCAAATCGAAGAATATCGCCCGGAGGGGAAGACGGAGGACACGACGAGCATGCACACGAGATTTGACTTCCTCGAGCCCAACACGAACTACACCGTAGACGTATGTGCAGTTACCAGGCGGAACGAATGCGGCCAGAACACTTCCATGACGTAAGACATCATCACGCCGACATGTCACTTCACTTCATTCTTATGTATTCAATCAATACATATTGTTTAACTTTAGCTGCCAAATGCGTCAAACTCCTCCACGGGCGGAACATCTCAACCTTTTCCAGTGGTCGAGCGATTCTCGTAACGGACATCCAGTCTTCCGCCTCCATATGCCTCGCTTATCTGAGAGAAACGGACCTATTTGCTGTCTCCGCGTCGTGGTTGTCAAGCTTCCGTCCGGAGGGCGGCCTGGATCGTCTTCTGCCTCCATGTTATTACCGCACCAGTCAGATCTGGTCATCTCTAGCTACCGCAAAGTGCATTCGGAGCCGGACTCTTGGGGCGCCTACATCGCAGAGATCCTCGGGGCCAACTTTATGGGCAAGGACGTGCTTGTGGGTGACGGCCAGAATATTCTCTCTGCACATATGGGCGGCTGTCCTGCTTGTCAAACTGGCGTCAGGGCTCATCTGCTTCAAGCGGCAAGAACAGCGACTTCTTCAGGTTCACCGAGACAACTTCGTTCTGCCGCTGCTTTGGCAAGACCGTCCGAACTTGTGGAAGATGGATACCTAGAGTCTAACGCCAACTACACCGCCTTTGTAGAGGTGATTGTGCCTGGAAGTCCAATCATCGGCCGAAGTCCTTATATGATTCCGCGACGCCCCGGAGAGTCATCAGCGGCGGCGGCTGAGACTGAGCAGGCTGCTGCTGCTCTTGTAGGTGTGATTGCTGTCTTGGGGGGGCTGGCGCTGGTGGCGCTGGCTTTGCTCGTGGCGCTGGCTCTCCTGAAACGCTACTCGAAGAAGGTTGCCGCAACTCAAGGCGGCGTCGAGATGAACATGAGGCGCTCGTTCAGACACCTCTGTGCAACCTTGAGGGGAGGAAGTGGTGGGTCAACTGACGACGGTGACGGCGGCAGAGATCACTCGCAATACCTCATCACGCCTGAACAGGCGTCCAAGCCAGACATCGGCCCCATAGGCAGGGACAGTTTGGTGGGAGAGTACTTGGAAAGGCACAAGGACTCTGACTACGGCTTCCAAGCGGAGTTCGAACTGTTGCCAGACAGGTTCAGCGACCGCACCACCGAGCACTGTGACAAGGCCGAGAACAGGCCTAAGAACAGATACCCGGATATCAAGTGCTATGATCAGGTAGGGCGAGCCTTTTGTCTCGGCAAGACAAAAGAGTCAGTCAGTACGTGGTATTAAAAAAGGGGAAAAGAGTGACGTGTGATATTTTGCCCTTGCAGACTCGTGTGATCCTCCGTGAGATTGATGAGCGCGATGCATCTGACTATATCAACGCCAATGTTGTTATGGGCTACAGAGACCGCAAGCGTTGGATTTGTGCTCAGGGACCTCTTGAGCACACAGTCGCAGACTTCTGGAGGATGATCTATGAACAGGTACTGCAGTAATTGTGCTTTGCATGCCTGGAAGACACACGAAGGTCTCTACAGCAGTCCTTTCCTTTATCATAGGGGGTTGGGATTGTGATCATGTTGACGAACTTGGAGGAGTACAATCGAGTCAAGTGTGCCCAATACTGGCCCCAGGCCGGCGACTCGAATTACTGCGTCGAGGGTCCTCGAATACTCAATGTTCGCTTCTGTACTGAGACGCGCTATTCGGACTACATCGTGCGCGAGCTCAGGTATGTCATGACGGTTGCTGAGGAGAGCAGCAAGGGCCGTCGTTGATTCTGTTGTGTCCTTGCAGGTTGACTGCGACCAGAGGAGAGGATAAGGAGGACAAGAAGATCCTCCAGTATCACTACCTGCAGTGGAAAGACTTCAATGCGCCCGAACATGCGCCTGGAATGCTGAAGTGAGCCTTTTTTCTCTGGTGGCCGAATGTGTCACGTGACGAACATCTTGAACTGACTCTTCAGGTTCGTGAAGCGGATCAACGAGGCATGGGACAACTCCTCCCCGATGGTGGTCCACTGTTCAGCTGGCGTCGGCCGTTCAGGAACGCTCATTGCAATTGATTCACTCGCTCAGCAGCTGGAAGAAGAAGGAGAGGTTAAGATCTACCAGACTGTTTGCGACCTCAGGCACCATAGAAACTATCTCGTTCAGTCAGTTGTAAGTGGTGTAACAGTACTGATGTGAGTAGATCTGGTAAGTCATACTTTTTCCTCTTTGTCGACAGAAACAGTACATGTTCGTATACCGTGCAATCATGGAGATGGCTCAATTTGGTGACACCGAGGTCGAAGCATCAAAGATGAAAACTGCGTGGATGCGCCTGGCCACGGACGCGAAGCTCCTGGAAGATGAATTCAGTCGCCTTGCCAACATTGTAGATGATCGGAAGGCTCTCTCTGTTGGTGCGTGTTTGATCATGAGATTCATGACAGTCTGATGTCGTGGTGATGCATCCATTTTTGTGTCCACTATGTGTGTGCGTGCTCTCTTCTCAGGTTCCAATGAGGAGAATTCTCTAAAGAACCAAAGCACCGCAGTGATTCCATACGACCGCAATAGAGTGATTCTGACTCCTGATGGACTTCGACCTCACTCGACGTACATCAATGCGTCGTTCATAGAGGGATACCACAATGACGAGTCATTCATCATTACTCAGGTAAGGAAGAAGAACATACAATCCTTGGTGTAGGTAGTTTTTGGACGGCAAAATCGATTGCACGCACTTCAGTATCATATTCGAGGAAAAAACCGAATGTAGTCCAGGCGCTACCGAAATGTCGTCGGCAGTCCTTGCGAACCATGGAGACTTGGACTGTCGATGACATTCTTGGGGAGCTAGCCCTGGAAAAGAGCAACGAGTGCTACAAGCTGGAGTGGAATGGCTTTGTCGCCTTCATGAGGAAGGAGAACGGCAAGGTGATTGGCACGTCCTCTGGTGAGAACTGGTGCTAGGGCAAGAATGACTGTATTCAATACTTAACTTACTTGCGAAAGTCCAGAGGGTTCAAGCCAACCAGCCTGTGGGTGATATACAGCAGGCTAAACAATGGTAGTATGGAGAGAGTCTCCAGAAAAGGCAGCTTATGCTTCAACAGTATGGGGTTGAATATGAGGGCACCCTTGGCGAGCACCTGCAAAAGAGGAATCCCGAGAAGGTATTTTGCAGGTGTGGAACTGCTCTCTCATGCTGCTGTGGACGGCAGGGCCATGAACTACAAGCACTGAAGCTGGATGATATCCATGAGACTGAAGATGGTATCTGGGTGGATTACGAGTATTTCAAGCAGAAGTGGGAAGTCAAGGGGAACAAGTTTGTCATCCCATTCAATCGCAACAACCCTTCCCTGTGCTTTGCCACTTAAGGGAAAGGATTACATTTTCCTCCTGAAGGAGTCTCTGGTGGGTCTGCAAGGGATGAAGCTCTCTTTCATGAGCCTTTAAAGCACAGATATGACTGCCAGGTGATGAGTCGAAACTACCTTGTCATGGCAGGGAAGCTCCTTGCCACAGAATTGGGACTGTGTGAGCCCATGACATGACGAATTATAGCTTCCAGAGGACAGCGACCACCGCAGCTGCAAGTGCAATCCAACTAAAGCTGCATTTGGGATGGCAGCAAGAACCAACAGCAGCACTGCAAAACAACGAAGCAAATAACATGAGAGCAAAAGAGATTGAATAATTTCTGAACATAGCATCAATCGATCCGACTGCCTCTGCGATGGAACCAACCATGGAACTGCAGGGACTGAATTTGCAACTGTAACTGCACCTTGGAGCTCAAATGAACACTTTTTTGGACTCATAAGTTGTTCTACAGTAGGGAAATCCTCACTCACTCACAATGCAGTCTATGGCAGAGACAAGTGATGCGGACTACATTTGGGAATATGTCATTGAGACCCCTTCCAGCCATTAGACAGTAGTGTGGATCGTCAGTGATGAAGAGCAGTCTCACTTTTCTGCTGTCTTTGTCATAGCTGAGGGCCTTTTGGAGGGCTCCTTGGACAGCTTGTTGCGAAATCTCATTGTTTTTTGCATTGGTGTCCATCAATTCCCTGAAGCAGGCCCTATCCTGGAATTCACCATCCAGTGGTACACCTAGCACAGCTGCTACGGCCGTGCCGGCCATGTCACAGGTCTCGTCAACCATGACAAAGATGCACGTCCCCACCAGCCTGGGATATGAGAAATATGTCATAGAATGCGAATCTTCATTCTAAGGGAGCAGTCTCACTTGTCTTGTGCCTTGCTGACCATGGTCCTGCTCTCGTTTTCCATGGCTCCTGTGAGTGAAGGCCTGCTGGGCACCGGGTGCCGACAATATTTGGGGATGACTTGCTCAAAGGCAAGGTTGTCAGCCTTGTAGGTTGGTATATTGCAGGCAGCTATGAACCAAGTGAGGTTTTTGACAAAAGCAACGGGCTGTCTTGTAGTCTCCTGGCTTCATCAATTGAGATTGGCCTTCCCTCCCTGATGCACCTTGAGGTGTTCTTGGTGCTTTTTATTGCTCCCATGGTCGTGGCACAGCCGTGAGCTGGACCGACTGCTTCACGAGGTGAAGGAGTTCTTGTAGAAGATTTCTTTGCTGGCCGGATTGAAGCTCCAGATGGAGGGGCCGCGACAGAGGGAGTGAGCACTGCTGGGATGGCGTGCATGGTTGCTTTTACTCTACAGTCAGCCAAAGTCAACTTGAGATCATCGCAGCGATCTTGGCATCAGCAGCAGAGGGAAAGTGGCAAAGAGCTGGATGCGTAGACAATTATCATTCGATTTTTTTTTTTATTTTTCATATGCACAGGCACATTTTGG
>JAAUXU010176707.1_pt1 | contig 19218 bp, 27 predicted proteins | sample 7278151 | NCBI WGS metagenome assembly JAAUXU01 (sample SAMN14350113, study PRJNA611818) | marine sediment metagenome | isolation source: surface marine sediment (1.8m) | place: French Polynesia: Moorea | collected 2018-08 | reverse complement strand
TCATTTTTATTCAGTGTCTGAGTGTCATTTTTATTCAGTGTCTGAGTGTCATTTTTATTCAGTGTCTGAGTGTCATTTTTATTCAGTGTCTGAGTGTCATTTTTATTCAGTTGCTGCTACAGAGTCGAAAAACAAAGTTGGTCTTCTTTTTTGCCAGATTTTAGCAAAGTGCAAAGTAGCCATTTGTGGATGACCAAGACCTTCTCAGCTAAGAGATGGATTCTTGATCGCCAAACGTTACAAGCCTTGACCAGGAGTGGCCAGAAATTGTGCGAGAATGATGTAAAAATTGCACCAGCGATAGTAGAAGGCCTGGCAAGGCCGCGCAAGGCCGCGCAAGACCGGCCTTAAAAGGCCCCTGACTCAACACAGCGGACGTGATCGGACTGAGCAATGAATGACTGCGACAGAGGAGAAAAGAATTAGAACACATTTTGCAGTTTCCCAAGAAATTTTCCCGCTTTTTTTCCCGACGCGGAGAGAAAAAACTTTTCTGGCTTGCTGCAGTAGAGAAAATTCTCTTATCTCCGTCATTTTACGAGAAAACCGTAAAAAAAAGAGGATAATTTTTTTTCTTTCACCTCTTCCAGCTTTTTATCGGCCTCAAACTTTCTCATTTTTGCAGCATGATCAAAGTTGCTCTGCTTCAGCCTTGATTTGCAAAAAAAAATTCGCCAATGAGCTTGTTTTGCTTCAGTCGGGAAAAGCCGCAAGTCACAGAAAACGCGCCTGTTCTTGTTGACCCCTTAGGATAAGAAAAAAAGTCTTAAAGAAAAATATTGCACACTGCAGAACTGTCAGGTCGATGAAGGGGGGGGGGGAGTTGGAGGGGGTAAAAGGTCGGGGGATGGACTGCATCCTCGTGACGATGTCTGATCGACAGTCGAGCCTCTCCCCCCCCTCCCCCCCCTCCCCCCACCCCTCGGGTGCCCCTCTGCCATTTGACCCCGAGTTCACTCACGCATGCACTGCGCTTCTCCCTTCTCGGCCCAGTTCCAGTCCCCGTCGTCGTAGCACCACCTCCTCCTCTCCCCGGTCAAGATGTAGCCGGGGTCGCAGTCGAACTTGACCATCGTGCCCGGGGTGAAGGCGAACGTCGACTTGCGGCCGTTGGCAGGCGTGGGCAGCGCACCGCAAGAGATCACTGAAAAAAATACACACACAACTTAATGGTTTACGACCACAGTCAGCGTTTTATGACGACACTTAGTGTTTTATGTCAACAGTTGGCGTCTCACAGAAACTTAGGTAATGTCTCAGTTAACAAAAGGGTTGACTCACAAAAAGCTCATAGCAAAGCTGAAAATGGCTGTGAGTCTTCGCCCTAGTGGCTTTTTCCGCCAGATGTCAGTGATTGTTGCGTGAAGACCAAATAATCACTGCTTGAGTGATCTGGAGCATCACTCAGAGCTTCTTCTGCAATCATCATGATTCAGCACTGAAAAGCACCTCATTCACTCTGTCTTCTCCCCACTGCAGAGTCATTAGAGTTGTGGGCAGAGTTTTTAGGTGACCACAACTGCATTCTTTGTTCGTTGCTAAGAAATAACAAAATTTTGCATTTTTTTTGGCTCATATCAGGCTTCCAGTGGTTATTGAATTCACCTCAAATGCCGAGGTTTTTGACCTGTCATGTCCAGCTTTCTCCCCATGTGAAGCAACGTGTGCATGACTCCCTTAGGCCTGTCGGAGTTTGTCCGGTAGGCCTAAGGGAATCGGGCCTGTTGGCCGGTTCGCAAGTGCAAACGGGCCTTAAACCACTTTCTTTTCTTCGCGTTCGTGACAGGGAATGGATTCATATACTTGACGGCCGTGGACACCGTCGGGATCGTCGACTTCCGACTCACCTCTAGCCTCAGGCTTGAGCACTCCTTCTCGTATGTTGACGAACTCGTCCTGGTAGTACTTGGTGAAGATGGCGAACTCCCTGCTCAGCGTGACGGAGTAGTCAAACTTGCACTGGTAGGACTCGCCGCACGTCTGCTCGACTATGTCCGCGTCTACCCACGTCCTACAAAAAGGAAAAACATATTCATAGGTACTGAACGTGGTGTACATACATAACGACACCGAGTCAGAGAATTTTTGCATTTTTAGTTTTTGTCTTTCATTTAAGCATCTTAAAAGTTTCACAGCCTCTGGCACTTTTTTCTAGCCTTTTTCTCAATGTGCATCATCAAATTTTTGGCCACCCCCAAAAGGCCACTTAGGGATATTACTATACTACTGACTAATAGACACTTAGGTATCTATTCTATAAATAACACGTCATAGGTACGTTGCACTGGCTGCTCCTTACGATTTTCTATTGAAATTCTTTCATTCAAGAGTTGACCTCGAGATGAGCAACCTGACTAACGACGAGATAGTCAACTGGCCCGTCCAGAATGTGCCTTAGTGCAGCATTGAGAGAGAGGCCGCGTGGGTGACCTTTTGGGCCGCGCAAAAGGCTGCTTCAAGACCAAGGTCAATTCTCGGCTCAAGTGATTCAATAAGAGATCAATGCGGGCTATGGGGTCAGGCAGCTGCATCGTAGCAGAACCCAAAAAAATGGGGCTCATTGAGCACCCAAAGGCTAGAGGTGGGCTGAGACTTCTGGAGGCAGAGAAAAGGAACTGAATATGAGACGTGAAGTCGACAAAGCCATGGAGGACAGGTTCAAAGACATGTTGGAGATCGACAGCAGGTACAAGAGGAGCACTTAAGAAGGTGATTTTGTACACTCAAGTACTTAACGTGGCTGTATCCTGCGCCTACGTCAATAACCTGACTGGGCGAGACCAGATCTGTCTGGCCGAGGCTGTCGTAATTCGTTCACTCATATTCTTATGAGCATTATTCAAAATTACTCTATAAATTACTTACACGTTCTCTGGTATCTCCGGTAATATGTCAAACTCCGGCTCGAAGTAGTCGTCGAAGTAGGTGTTGGAGGACTGCCCGTTGTTGTGGGTGAATAAGGACTTGCCTTTGCCAGGTTCTTCTTTGTCGTGAACAACCCCTGTGTGGAAGAGCAGTCGTGTCAGTCAGGCACGCACAGCACAGTCAGAGCTGGGACCAACGACGTTCCCAAGATCAGTTTCGCTCACTTCCTGGATCGAAATTCCCCATGTTGGGGAAAACGCTCATGAAGTTGCTTCCTTCACGTACAGCAAACAGCTGCAGTGCCAAAAGATGTGTCCCATTATAAAATGGCTGCCATTTCTTGGTCGATTTAACTGATTCCTCTTGCAGATTGTAGGTAAATGAGGGGGATTTTTTTTGCATCACATTCGGAACCACTCTTCAAGTTGTCGTCTCGCACAACTTTAAACCACATTTCTCCTAGACAAATTTCGCAAAATGGCAATGATGCCAAAACACAATGGTGTTCCAGTATGGAGCTCAAGCAGCTCCACACTGGAACGTCATCATCAACAACAGGGGTGGCAATGACAGCAACTTCCAACAGCACCTCAGATATGACAGTGGGGAGTGACATGAAAGTATAGAAATCCTCAGCGAGGAATTACTGAAATCGCCCCAGGGGTAGCTGAGGATTGAGCAGTTTGGCATGAGACACATCTTTGGAACACCCTGTACATACACTTGGCCTTGGTGTCACACAGCTTTTGCAGTTTGCAAGGAATGGAAAGTCCAATCAGTGTCCTAATATTGGCAAAGAGCTTTTGATTCCTCTGCATTGTGACCACCGCAGAGGCCAAAAAGGAGCAAGCTTGAAAACGTCCTTGGCAAAAAACTTGGCCAGATTGTCAAAAATTGTCCCGGGAGTCAAAAGCAGAGCAGCTCCTTTGTCTGTCTTTGCTTGGGGAATCTTTCACTGTTGAAGTTGGAACGTTACGGAAATCTGTCAATGAACTCACACTCCATTGCAAAGTCCTTGTGTGCAGAGTCTATGTTGGAGGTGTCCAGCCGAGGCCCCACCCTCCCGTCGGGCAACGTGAAGTCGTCCTCGATGTCAAACGTCCAGTTGCCCATCAGGCCGCGCGTCTGGTTCTAAACGACAACAGCAAGGCCGCTGTGAACAAAAAGATTCACAAAGTTGTTTGGATTCTCTCACTATGAATTCCCAAGGCAGGTAGACCCTGGCAGCCATGTAGTGCTTGTTCTCGATGACCTCGACGCCCGCCCCGGACTGGAACATCATGACCACGTGGCTTTGGTTCAGGATGTTGCTCGGGGTGTAGACCTAAGACGAAAAGCATGGAGAAACTCCTGCAAAATGACCGTGAACACGTCTTACCGTAACTCCGGGGAAGTGCTGGATCTTTTGTGGGTATCTGTCGAAGTAGATGAACTCCTTGTCCACCATGACGTCCAACTTGTACCGCCACTGGGCATATCGAGGCCGCAGCCTCACCTGTGGAGACAGAGACCAAGTAGAGTTGCACGAGGGTCAAAGAGCGGTGTTTTTTTCAGACGCACGATACCTCTACTGTGGAAGAAACGTTGTCCTTAGCGGCCACGGCCGTGAGCGTGGACGCCAAGACCTCTCCGTAGGGCGAGTTCTCCACCTGCTCGAACCTCCCCTGCACGTCAAGCTTGACCCTGGGAGAATCCGCGCGCACCAGGACGAACTCGCCCTTGCCGTTGAAGGTGTACGGGAGTCCGTCGAACGTGTACAAGTGAGGATCCCCGAAGACGGTGGCGCCACCTGGAGGCTGATATCCCACGCAGTCCTGAGATGAGCGGCGCTCAAACCTTTAAAAAAAGTTACTTTCATGCTTACTTTTGGGTACTTTTGGGCGTGACCTCAGGACACTTCGCAGGCAGAAAGTTGATAAGAACCCGGGGGGGGGGGGGTCGAGGCAGTGCCAAACACGAGCCCCTCTACGCTCCCGAGCACGTCCGTGGACGTGGACGAGTTCATGGAGGTAAACGAGCAACTTCGACCTCCTCCCAAATGCCAGGAGCACCCATATCATAGGTTGTGATACTTGAAAGTCATCTACCTGAAGGTCGTGCACCCCGTGGACTGCTCGTCCTGCCACAAGCAGCACGGGTAGAAGGGAATGACGTCTGCTAAGTAGTGGGAGAGCGTAGGAATCTTGTTGGCCTCGTTCCAGGGAAGTAATCCCAGGTTGTGGTTCCTCCTGGGCTTTCCTCCCCATTTGTTGTCCGACGTCATCATGAGGTACCCGGCCAAGTCGTAGCAGCACTGCTGACCGGCGCCGTCGTGACTGCCGGGAATGACGGTGTTACAGCATTAGGGGGGGGGAGAAAAAGCGAAAAGGCTACTTTGGTATCCCGGTGACGACGCAGTGCTGAGCCCCGGAGTGGAAGAAGCACTGGGTGTTGCCGTCCTGGTCGCAGTCGAAGTCCGGAGCATAACGACCTCGGTCAGCTATGGCCTGGCGCAGTAGGCAAGGGCACTGAGGGGAAAAAAGCATCGGTCATTGGTCCTGGCCAAAACTTGGCACTGATGATTTGGCACTTTGGTACCCGCTCACCATGGGCAGCTCGTTTGCAAACTGCTTCAGCAGGCGGTCCTGCTTGATCCAGTTGTCGCACTGCTGCTCGATCCAGTTGTTGCCTCTGAATCTTCGCCACTGCTCGGCAAAGAACCATCCTAAGGGCATTGGACGGCTCCAAATGGCACTGGAAGGCAAAATGGAACTGAGTTCTGTTCTAGTGTTCGGTGAAGCATCAAAATCTCAATGGACTTACGGTGAAGCCTCCATTGAGACCTCTGTGGTGGGGTCGGTGAGATTGATCTTGATGAGTCCCATTTCGAAGTCCCTGAGGTCGTCGCCGAGGTCGAGGTCGTCGAAGAGCGAGGGGTTCATGTCGAAGATGCCGTCGTTGGTCTCGCCGCTGCGGATCTCGTAGATGTACGTCAACTCCGGCTCAATGTGAGATTCCTGCAAGGGATTTACAACAGCGTGTCAAGAATTCATCAGGCCAAGTTCGTGTCTTACCCTGTATCCCCAGAGCGATATGGAGACGGAGGCGTCCCTATTCATGGTCAAGTTGTAAGGGTCCCACATGAGCTTCATGTCCCCGGGCTGCCAATGGTGATAGCTCTCGTCGGCGAACCACACCAGAGGCGGCGACACGGACGGGGGCTCTTTGGAGAGAGTAGAAATTGCAAACACATGATTGCTCCCAGTTTATTAATTAATAATTACATACTTAGGCAGCTTCATTAGTTTTTTAAATTAATTCTCAATGACTAATTACGCAGTACTTACCTACGTAGAACCTGCCCTTCCAGTAGAATGGTCCCCCGTCCAAGCTGACCTCGAAGTCCACCCATCCTTCGGCCATAGTCCAAGGCTGAATGCATGTGGCCCTGCGTGCGCAACGGACTAGTTAGCAACACACAACAAGGTGAGTCAAAAGTTACTACAGTGCAGGACCTGTTTTCGTTGAGCACGGTGCCCTCGCTGTCCTTGGTGTTGAACCTGCATGTGACCCTCATGTTGGGTGCGAAGCACGGACCAGTGAGGTTGACCATGGCCCCACCCAACATGTGGCCGTTTTCGGGGGCGAACGTGAGGGGCAAGTTGGTGCCCCTCAAGTCGCGGATGCACACTCCAGGAAGGATCTGGAAGAATGAAAAGTAAAAAAAAGTCAATCATAAGCTTGTCGCTGTTGTTGCTGCTGATCCTCGCCTTCTCGTCAATCCTGAAGATGTGCCTGCCAGGGAACAAGTTGGCCCCTCCAGTCCCGGGCAAGTCCCTGACATAGGTGGTCTGGCTGTAGGGCTTGTACTCATAGGCCTTGGTTCCGTTTCCGGCGTTGAAGCCCACGAAGGCAGGCACGCCACCTTGGCCCTCGGTGGTGTCCCCGCCAGCCTCCGTGTGCGTGGTCCAGCCCATCCACTCGTAGATGAAGATGGCGTAGGTGCGGACCTCGTCTGTCACCAGGATACATTGGAATGTGTTCGTCTGAGGAGAGAAGGATTGTGAGACTTTTCTTTCCAGCTCAACTCATGCATTTCATAGTGGTTGAATTCTTACGATTCTGCTTGCTGACGGGATTCCTCCGGCGAATGAGACGTTCTTCCAGGTGGCGACGATGACGTGCTTGGGCAAGAACGTCTCGGAGCCGACCATGGACTCGCGGATGTCCCACTTGGCTCTCTCCCTGCAAAAGAAAGAGGATAACGTGACATGTATTTTAGAGTGATCTTTAAGACTGCCGATTTTCTTACCTGATTTCCACGCCAAACTGATCCTTCCTCGAGTACAGATCTCTCTCCATCCTGAAGTAGACCCCCGGCCGCCGCTTCGCGTACTCCTCCACCTCGTTGCCGTTCAGCTGACCGATCTTGCATCTTGAATTCAAGCGGACATTGGTCATGGCAAATAAGTTTTTATGCTATTTTTAGGTCGCACGTGAAGAGTTTTTGCCAGGATGAAGAGCAGTATGAATGATAGTTCCTCCTTACCTGCTGTAGAATATTCCTATAAAGGAGGGGTCGTCTTTGTCTGGCCACTGCTGGATGGGGAATTGCAGCGGATACTCAGGGAAATTGATGGGACTGTCACTGAAGGACAAGAAGCTGAAAGAGAATGACATCGTCACCCCGAACAGCCACACAAAGTCTCCCCTCAAAAAAGGCCTGAAATGTCTTCCTCATTTACCCATGCAGAGAAAGCCATGTGTAGTTGAACCCGAAGCCCATGAACGGCAGTAGGAAATTGAGCTGCTTGTTGAGCAGCGGCGAGGTGTCCCTGATGTTGAGCTGGAAGTCGCCATTGCCGTTGTTGCCGCCCTTGTCGAAGAACGGGTACATCTTCTGCGCGCGAATTTCCTCGAGGCGGTCTGAAAAATGTAGAAAGATGCAAAAATTTTTGCACAGTCCGGAGGTCGACAGCAAAAACAACGCTTGTGACGACGTCATCGTCGTCCAAGAGCCCCACCTGGAGTGACTATGTAGGCGGGCTCGTTGTCGTCGCGCATCTCCCAGTCGTCTGGGGCTTGCCGAGAGTTGAAAGGGTCTGAAAGAACAGTAGAGAAAAAGATGAAACAGACAAGTGAGGACAGAAGCGGAAGTAGCAAACTACGGAATTTTGACAGTTATCAGTCACTCAACCTCTATTTCCCCTGCCTTCAAGCTGGGCTCTCGTTTAGTTGATCCCGTTTGTTTAGGCATCTGCTGACTATCAGAGACTCATGACACTCACACGCTTACAACTATTATGATTCTCATCATATAGCAGTAAGAAGACCGTTTCATACCGCCAGCAGCAAAAGGTTGACCTGAGTTCTCTTCGGGTCTGTCCTTACCGTATGCTTGAGAATCTGCTCTCCCAGCCACGATGACCACCACCACGAAGACCCACCAGCACCCCTCCATCCTCCTGCTTCGCTCAACCATCCTTGAGCACGAAGCAAAAGTCCCTATTTGTCTGTTCTTGTGTATGTCTGCGTCCCAATCTGTTGGTGGCAACCTTTTTCCCTCTGTTTCTGTGAAACGTGACTTGTCAATATGGCTGCCTCGACGTGCTCAGCCTCAACGGGGCCCGCCTCGTTGGGCTCCCTCACGCCCTCGACTGATATCTGGGGCTGAGTTTGCCTTGAGCGGAGATAAAACGAACTTCGGTTAATTCAGATAAGACCCTTGTTGACATTAGGATAAGGCTGGAATGGGCAGATGGATAAAGCAGAAGATGGCAAAGAGCAAATATCTTGGAGCATTTAAGATAAAAACGACGACGTGGAACTTTCAGGGACTGTTGTTGCAGCATTCATGTTTCAAGAATAGCTCGGTACTGTACTGCACAGTGCTGTGCAATGCAGTGCGTACGACGACAGACTGATTGTTGCAGGTTCCGCCGAGTGAATCATCATTTGCCGATAAGGAGGATCCAGCAACGTTTGTAGGAGAAGAAAAGAAACGACTTCGATACAGCTATGCAGCATTTATATGTACATAAATCGAGTATTAGACATACTGTCAGTCGCAATATCAAATTCCTAAAATGACATTTTTTTGGCTAGGAACCTGTCCAGATACTTGAATATCTTGCTGTAGACGAGGTCTGGCGCATTCAGGCCCCAGAGAAAGTCGATGTGGTTGAACTCCTGGTCAGGGACCTCGTACACGTCAACTACATCAGGCAGCTCGAGTCGGAGCCTCTGCACGTCCTGGCGAAAGAAGTTGGCGGTGAAGAAAGCCTTTGTTTTCCCAGCATTCGCTTGCTCACTCACCCTGACGTCTGCCAGCCAATCATTGTCCGAGTACATGAGCATGACTGGCAGGTTGACCTTGTCCAGGCTGTAGCTGGGGGGCTTGCTGGAACCGTTGTAGAAGCGTCTGTTCTCTCTGGCACTGCCGTAGTCGTACTTGCAGAATCTCTCACTTTTGTACTCCTGCGCAAAGTGCACGATCGTGCGCACGGAGGTGCCGCCTGGCTCGTGGCCGAGGATGATGGGTAACAGCGTCTGCGAGGGGAGTCATCCAGTTTTGGGGATTCACCCTATACTAAAAAGTGCTTTCACATGAGTCACCTTGTTCATCTGCTTGTCGTCGTAGCCTGTGAGCAGGAAGACGAGATTCTCACACACCTTCTCCTCCTCAGTGGAGAAGTCACATGCGACCTCATCAAAGAACTGCAGCACCTTGTTTGTAGGCTCCAACTGGCGGATGCCCAACAGCTTCAGGATGAACTGATCCAAAGCAATTATAATGATGGTCATTGCCAGAACAAAGATTACGGGGTGTCACTAGTGAACCTGTAAATCGTTGACAAAGTATGAGAGCAGCTTGATGGGGCTGACCATATGGTCCACATACGCCACGGGTCCCATGGCTACTGCCATCTCTAACTTCTCCCTCATGAGCTCAGCGTGCTCGTTGAATGCTACCCAAAGCATGACTGTTCCCATGGAGTGCCCCACGTAGAACAACTTTGCAGAGTTTTTCTCAGATTGAACAGACAGCACGTAGGTGAGGGCAGCGGGAAGGTCGTAGCGCCCCATCTCGTCGAAGCTGCAGTAAGAATTTGGGAAGCTGCACACACAAGCTCCCATGCACGCAACAGCCAACTTATGCACCTAAATCTCCAGTATGCGTCCGTGTCGGTGGTGAGGTTGATGTGGCTCCTAGAGTAGGCATTGCCGCGGGCATTCCCCATCCACACGTCATAGCCGCGGTCAGCCAACATGTAACCTGTGATCAACAAGTCCAAAGTTTTCGAGAATGAACTGAGATCAGCTGCTGAATAGTTGAGCCACTTGAACCGGGACTTTTTTTTTATTTTGCATGCACTGCTGATGCGTTCAGGATTGATCACTGACCCAAGCTCTTGTCTGGCCTGCCCATGACGTAGTCAGCTGAGGTCCCCATGAGCCCATGCTGGAGGAAGACTGCCTGCTTCCTGGGTTTGACCCCCGGAGAGGGTGGGATGTGGTGTAGGGTGTTGACGTATCCATCCTCAGTCGTGTAGTTGTGCTCCTCGCACACGTACCCGTATGACCGGATCATCTCAGGCTGCAAGAATGTTGTCTGTTGTCTGCCTGAATTCCAGTCATGGTGTTATCATGACCAGCATTAAAACGATCATCATGGACATCCAATTTGCTCTCGCTGACATTCAGGTTAGTTTCCGGAACATTTAGTTCTTTTTGGTGGAACAAGTCTTTTATCATTATTGTTATTCTTTGATGTGCAGTGACCCAACTCTGCTTTCTACCCATTCTACCAAGTATCAGCAACAGCAGCCAAATGCTCTGGCGGTCCTACTTACAACAGGTAGGGAGTACTCTGGGTGCAGTGGGTCGTGTCTGACGGTGCTGGATTGGAACATCTTGATGATGCTCTCGTACCAGGGCGAATTCTGATCAGCCTTCTCCTCCTCACTTTCCTGGTACATCACGTGAAAGATGCCATCATCGCCGTCGAGGCTACCGAGGCCACCGAAGCCACCGCGACCTCGGCCGAGGCCGTGCACGGCGTTGTAGGAGGTTGCGACAAACAGCAGCAACAACCACATGATGAGTGGAGTCATCGCCGTCTCTATGACGACAACAACAACTTCTTCGAAGGCGAGGAGAAAGACACAAAGACCGCTCAGTTCTTTCCTCTCGACAGTGCGTGCGTCAATGAGTGCGAGGAGCTTGTTTACAGTGAGTCCCGCTTATCAAGCGTCGCAATCTGTGACCCAAACTGCAGTGGTACAGATTTGCCCTTGCGTGGCCGCGCCCTAAGTTAATATTTTTCTATGAAACGAATTGTTCGGCTGCTCAAACACGCAATTGGACTTTCGACTCGGCAACGGTCAGCAATGCTGTCGCGTCTGCCCGTGTCAAAGACCTCGACGACGTGAGGCTGGACGACAGCGGCCTGGACGACGTCGGCCACGACGACGTCGGCCTCGACCAGGGACATCTCCAGGCAAACAATTACGTTGAGTCAAGCTTGAAGCTAAATACGGTTCTAACCTGAGCCTACAAGTTGAGATTCATTGAAATACGAAAAAAAATGCGAGTAAAGTTGGAGACTTCGTGAAGTTTTAGTGACTCAAGAACAAAGGAGTCGCCTTCAGAGTAAGAAGTGATAAAGAGTTTTTGTAGTGGGAGCGGTTTATTCAGCTTCAGTCAGAGGTTTTTGGCCAAAAATTGTTGAATCAGACCCTGAATCCACAGTTAAAGGCTGCATCAGCTAGGTGGAATCTTCCTGAACTGCATGAAAACAAAGAAACTGTTTTGATGCCAAGCCCATGTTTATCTTCATCAAGACTCTTTACGTTGACCTGTGTGCACTGTCTGTGACCACGCCACTGTACGAAACATGTCCCACTTAGGCAGGTCCGCCAGATTCCTTGTCTGCTGCCATCGAGGCTCCCCAAGTCATGGAGTAAGTCAGTTTTTCTGCTTGAAAGGATTTGAACGAGTGTGTTCGACAAGCCCAACTGCGGCGGGTCCACTAGAGCTGCTCCAAGCCTAGGTCTATCATCAAGACTCCCATGGTCTAACCCATGCATCCCGGTCAACCCTCCCTAAAATTGCTTGAACATCAAGTGTCTTCAACATGTTCAACTTTGGCAGGTCCAAACATTCTGCACTCTTGCTTGTAGCAGCAGCTCATCTATGGAGCTAAATAAATCGCACCCTGCAACTCTGAAGCTCAAACAGTTGTTGTCGACAGCATTTCTGTAGCAACAGAGAAAGCCCTCCAAAAGCCAAGTTTTGAGCTATATGAAAAGAAGAAGAAAAATGAGTAGAAAGCAAGGTTTTCCCACCCTGAACAGACACCAGACTCATATCTGCACACCCATACCGTGATGTATGTGAGTACAGGAAAGATGCTCTCAGAAGTGCAAATATTGAATGCAAGTTTTTTTTCATTCTGCAGCCAGAGCAAAGTGAAAAATTGGGCAAGCACGTAGAAAACAGTGAGATGGATGCTCCATGCGGAGGTAAAACCGAATTTGTTCAATCATTCAGACGGACAATCATTCATAGCCCCATTCAGATGGGGTTGGGGGGATTGCAAAAATAAAGTGTGTACATTTTGCACTCTTCTCCTCAATGGCCTCCCATGGCCGAGATTGTTTGGTTGGCGCTGTCTTGCACGTAGCACGGGACCTGAAAGTCGGCGACGAGGATGTTCTTCAGGGCCGTGTAGGTGGCCACGGAGCCGCCGGCGAAGCCCAGCACGATCAGCACCCAGCAGTAGACGCGCTCCCAGACTGGCAAGCGACTGAGGGAGGCAAACATAGACAGGTTGACGCTACAGAAGTGACTTTGAACCCCATCAGGGGGCTGTGGATGACTTCAGCCGTTCTGATCAGTACAGTACAGTGAGACGAACTGCCAAGTTAAAAAAAAACAAACTAAAATGGTCTCTGACCGCTGCGTCCACTCCTTGTTCCTGTAGCTGGAGTCGCAGAGCTTCATGTAGAAGTAGGGCGGGAAGACGAAGGTGAGGAGAGTCACGGTGGAGGCGCCCACGAGGTTGATGATGGAGCCGAACGAGGGGACAGTCTCGGCGATGAACAACAAGCAGAGGACGCTGAGTGAGCGGAAAACGCAACGCTTCCAGTTGAAGTCTGTTCAATTGAAGTGCGAAGAAGAAACTCCAGATGGGCATTAAAGGACTTGAGGAACTTTCTCACCGTTGGGAATTTCAAGCATGTACTCGAAGAACTGCGCCGGAGGGTTGGTGATGATCGGGTACGCGGCCACGAGGTGCAGGAGCAACATAATCTCCACGATCAACCTCAGCGGGCCGTCGCTGATGCTCCTCACGATGTTGGCCTCAGCATCGGCCCCGTACGAGAAGTACGGGACCGCGGCCATCGGGAAGTAGATGATAAACAGAACTGCCGTTCGTTTTCTTTCTTTAGGATGGTATGATCAAATGAATGAAAAAATAACACTTTTTCTTACGGACGCAGGCGATGATGGCGGACACATTGAACTTTTCCCTTCTCCTCATGTCCGCCTGGATGGTCGGGAAGGTGGAGGCGCCGGCGAAGGCAAACATGACAGACCCGAAGGCCTTGTACGATCCTTCCATGGTGGGCGCGGGGTAGACGACGGAACCAACGGTGGTTTTGCTGGTGTAGTCCAAGGCTGACTGGACCACGATCAGCAAGCAAGCGGTCATGGTCGTCACGAGCGCGCCGACCGCGATAGGCCTAACACACGCGTACAAACAAAAACGGAAATATAGTTGGGGTTACGAGAGTCGTTAGTGAGGAGTTAGGGACGCACATACAATATGTGGTACATTTGTACGAGTGTGTTCTGTTGGCAGAGGACAACAAGGTACAAGTGGACAGACCAGAAGTCCTTGGGCGTGCCCATCCAGGTCAGGGGCGTCAAGATGGCGGCCACGAAGACCATCCACAGGCACAGAGTGAAGTTGATGTCTGCCCAGGTGGTGAAGATTGAGCGGAAAAGGTCCGCGATCAGCACGATGAAGACGCAGCCGCCACCGTACAGCGTCAGACTGATGCACACCAGGGACAGCACCCTGGAACAACGATGAAGAGGTCAAGCATGAACTTATCGTTGAGCCGGTCAGACGCGTTCAAAGCCTTGTGATCTCTGCTCAGGAGTAGGGGGAAGGAGTAGTTGCAGACGAGGCCGTCTCGGGCCAAAGTCGATAATCTCCTCCGCGTCGTCCAAGTTCATCCTGACAGAGTGGTTCATACATTACCTGCCCCATCTGCCCACGGCCTTCTCTCCGATGGTGGGGTACGGATCCCTGATGATCCCCTTGAATTCGGGGTACCTCTCCTCGAGGATGACCCAGCACATGCCGAGTCTGGTGCCGCTGTAGCAGGCGTTCACGGTGAAAAGCACGATCAACCCCAGTCCAGGCCATCCCGTGCCGATCATGGCGGCCGGCAGCGCCAGTACCCCCGACCCAGCCATCTCGCCGGCCAGGAAGATGGCGGCCGTGATGACACCGAGGCCGTGCTCGCGGATGTCAGCGGCATCGTAGAAGAACTTCTCCGGGGGTGCGCCAGCGCTCACCGCTGAAACGGAGCAACAAGTTGTTACGTCTTCGTAGCTACATCACACTGCAAAGGCCAGCCAGACGTGGACTAAAGGACAAAGCAACTATTTCTTGTGAGTTTTCAGACAACAACTGCGTTCTAGAAGCGCATATTGTCTGTGGATGTGCGCGCTTTACTCTATACCTGAGATGGGCAGGTATGAGACGTTGCTGAGCCTCCTGGGCCTGGTGAAGGAGGCATTACTGTGCCTGCGGACGTTCAGGTGTGACATGGCGCCCAACGAGGATCAAAGTGATGTGCCAGACCAGAGGAAGGACAAATAGGCAACGATGCTGCTGCCTCATGCGTGCACACAGTGGGTGCTGACGGTCTCCCATGATCAACCCCCCCTGCTGAAATGTAGCTTGATACCCCTTCTCCCATCCATCAATAGCACACGTGCGATGCTGACCGGCCCATGCAAGGCTTCAGTCTGATGAGAGATGACACGAAAAACATGGGTGATAATGCTCATACATGCGCACCGGAGCGGGAGCGGAGTGAGAAGCGTAAGAAAAAGAAGGAAAAGAAGAAAAAGGGCGAGAAAAGTGTGAAGCCCCCCAGGGAAGGGGGGGAGAAGGCTCGTCACCCCCGAAAATATGTACATTTCATTCTGCGTGCACTACATAGGGAGGATCGTAAAACACGTACAACTCGACCAGGCCAAAGCACCCAAAGGTCATGTCCAAGTCCGTGAAGTCAAGAAGGAAGGAGGAGTCGTATGGTCAGGATTTGGCATTGTTTGGCACGGGGTGGGGAAAATGGGAGGCGGGTTTGGCACAGGCTCGGTCACTGTCAATGTGTCTGGCAGAGTTGCTAATGGGAAGCCAAAGTTTTTTACACAATCCGCAGAGAACGAGTATCGTACCAATTTGTAAACAATGAACTCACTCAGCATCAGTTTAAAATAACAGATTATTTTTTTCTTTTGACCTCTCACATTTTTCGCAATGCGTCAGGCAAATTTAGGTCAGAATCGCCAGATAAACGGAAATTATGCATCTTTCGGCCACGTCGTCGTCGTCGCCGCCCTCCTCCACCGCGACCCCGAAGTCGTTCATCTACTTCTGCTACGCGCCATCCACGTGTTGGCTCCCTTGGCGTGACCCACGCTGTTGCGCTGCAACCTGGCGTACTGGCACAGTACAGCCTGAGTCAGCTCAGAGAGTAGGATGAGCTATATCGATTTCTGTACCCTCAGTGAAACCACAGGAATGAAACTTTAAAATTCATTCCTTAACAGAACAAACAAACTTTTTTCATCATAAACATTTTTCAGAGCGGCCACTGCCATTTGCTACTGCTAAAGTGTAGTGGCGGCAGCACCACGCCCGCCATGGCCTGCGGCCCGGAGGGTCTCCACCCCCGACAATGACCTTGTCGACCGTGTCCTCCCACTGCCAAATTGAACTCTCAGTTACACAGTTTCATGACAGTAACTTCCAGAGTCACGGAGCTGTGGTCATCAATGAAAGATCTCACACCTAAAGTACGTTGGTGTGATTGTAACTGTAAATCACCATTCCCCAGTGTCTTCGTCTGCACGTGCATAATACACATGTGTACCTCCATCATGAGCTGTGACTGAAGAGGAACGTGACGCTAGAGGGAAAGACCCTTGAGGGCTTTCTCTTCACCAGCCTTTCCCTGCTGCCTTCCCGCCCTTGGGGCAGTTACAGCAGCAGCTGGAAAAGGAAAAGCCTTTTCATAGTTAAAAAAAATTCGATAATTTGACAGAAATTCTCGATAATTTTGCTGATGTCTGAGTTGCTCCGCGATGCCTCCGGTGGGCTCGAGTCCGACGACGACGACGACGACATCTTCAAGTCCAACTTCTCGCACGCGGACGCAGGAAAGGTCAAGATCGCCGGCGGGAGCACCGGACTTCAGGTCGGCCTGGCCACAGCCAAGTTGCAAAAAGGTACATGCGAAATGATCAACGTAAGTGATTTGACAGAGAGAGAGAGCAAAAAAGTGATCTTTTAGACTGTCAAATCAACTACGACAAAGACATCCCCGTGAAGTCAACCTTCTCCACGTCCGTGGACCCTGCGAACGCGACACTGCTGGCCCAGCAGCACCCTGGCGGCGAGGTCAGAAGCAGCAGCAGCTCTGCGGAGAACGAGGAAGAAGACGAGACGGATGGATTCGTGGAGATCTCCGTGTCCGAGCCCACCAAGGTGGGCGAAGGCATCTCCTCTTATCTGGTGTACAGGGTCACGACTCGGACCAACCTGCCATTCTTTAAGCGGCCGCATTTCTCAGTGTCCAGGTACTTGTGATACTCTGAACTTCGTCGAATTGGGCAAGTGCTCACTCCCCACTGTATCATACTACCCCACCAGGAGGTTCAGCGACTTCTTGGGCTTGCACGAGAAGCTGAGCGAGCGACACCTCAGCACGGGTCGGGTGATCCCCCCTGCGCCGGAGAAGAGCTTACTCGGCGCCACCAAGGTCAAGATGTCCTCATCAAACAACGTGGCGGAGGCCGCCGCGGTCGCAGCAGCCGCGACCAACAATGGAGAGGATCAGGAAGGAGATGGAGGAGGTGCAGGTAAAGGAGGAGTGGGACCAGGAGGATCAGGAGGACCAGGATCAGGAGGAGGAAATCGTCCTCACTGCACGGATCAGGCAGAATTCATCGCGCGGCGTCGATTCGCTCTGGAGCGCTTCATCAACCGGGTGGCGGCGCATCCGGTACGATCAGTCTTAGTGCATGTTACAGTGTGGCTCAAAAATATATCGCCTTTGGCATGTCACAGAGAAAGCAACGAGCCGTTTCTTCCGCTGTTGTGGTGTCCATGTGTATTTTAACGTGAACACTGTGTGCTCTGCAGGTGCTGCGTCGCGACGCTGCCACCGTCCGCTTCCTGGAGGCCGCCGGCGACCTCCCGAGAGCTACGTCGACTTCAGCGCTGTCCTCAGCCTCGGTGATGCGCCTCTTCGGCAGGGTGAGCGACACCGTGGCTGTCAAAGCGGCCGCGCACAAGGGCGCAGCCGCTGCCGCAGTCGCCGCGGTCACGTCCTCATCAGCGGAGGACGCTGACCCGTGGTACCGAGAAAAGACGCCGCACCTGGAAGCGTTGGAAAAGCAGCTACGGCGACTGATGACGCTGGCTGAGGGAGTGGTGCAGTGCAGGCACGAGCTGGCCGTGGCAGCAGGCGCATTCGCGCAGTCCGCTGCGGCGCTGTCGTCGGCAGAAGAGGCGCACTCCTTATCGAGGGCACTTGCTCTTCTGGCGCGCGCCGAGGAGCGCGTGGAGGCCGTGCACCACAGACAGGCCGAGGCCGACTACTTCCACCTGCTGGAGTTGCTGAAGGACTACGTGGCGCTGTCCGGCGCAGTGAAGGATGCATTCCACGAGCGCGCCAAGGCAGCAGCTGCTTGGGACTCAGCCCGGGCGATGCTGCTAAAGAAACGGGAGCACCGGGCTCGCCTGGAGATGTCCGGGCGTGTGGAGAAGCTGCCGGCGGCTGACGAGGAGGTGAGGGAGTGGGAGCGCCGTGTGGAGCAAGGCGGGGAGAGGTTCCGGAGAGTCTCCGCCGTCATCAAGACCGAGGTCGAGCTGTTCGAGAGGTACAGAGTGAGGGACTTCAAGTCCGCGGTCATCAGGTACCTGGAGGCGCTGATGAACTGCCAGCTGCAGCTTGTCAAACAATGGGAGGAATTCCTCCCCGAAGCCAAGTCAATACTCTTCTAATATCGTGTTTTAACAGTCTGGATGATAAATTAATAAATGACTGGATGTCTTTTTAGTGTGGAGATCACATCTTGAACAGGGTGGACAGGGTGATCCAAAGATGCGGCAGATTTTGAACCTCTCAAATGTCATGATCATTGTTTTCTACGTTTTCAAGGGTCACGTGTAAACGTCAGAATGAAGCTCCTCAAGGACACGATTTGTGGCTCCGTCACTGGAGCGTCGTATGTAGTGATGACGACATCACTGAGAGGGAAATCATCTTTCCCATCAGACCATTATTTGAACGCTTGTGCAAATGGAAGAAGACAAAGTTGAACATTTCAAAGGCTGCAATGAAGTGCAACTCCCGAGTCGGTTGCACTCTCAGCAGTGGCCAGAGAAAACAACACTTTTTAAAGGAAATTACTTTTAAAAAATGTGGGGTTGAGGCTTTGAACCTGTGCTTTTTCTTTTTGGTGCAATCATGTTCGTTTACACGGATAATTTAAGTTGTTTGGGCTGCCATTTCAGTGGTTGGCTTTCTAAGTGCCTAGAGAAACAGACATATACGTGAAAACGTTTAAAAAGAAAGTACGTCGAGATCCCGTACATTCCGTGTCCCTACTTTTTGTTCTATACATAAATATTGTTTTGCTGCAAGTATCGATTAACAAGGCCAGTTTCCGTAGAATCTTCATTCTGACTCACCTTGTACACAGGGTGCACCATACAGTGCTTGACGTAAATAACGTCGCTTGGTACATATCGATGCAATACTCTTAGTGAGATAATTTTAAGAAACAAAAAACACATCGCAGCACTAAATAAGCTAGGCCAGGAAAGGAGAGATCCCTGGCTGAAAGGGCCGGTTGGGCGACTAGCAAGTATTCAGCGGGAAAGACAAAAACTTTATTCAGGACAGACGAACCGAAACAAATTTAACGGTTGTGGCGGCGGCCTTCAATGTAGCCACCGTCATTTTCAATTATTCTCTCCAGACGCCGGTGCAGAAAGAAGCAGTAGAGGGAGGTCTCTCAACCTTTCCAGCTTATTTAGTGCTACGATGTGTTTTTTGG
>JAAUXU010094858.1_pt1 | contig 19218 bp, 19 predicted proteins | sample 7278151 | NCBI WGS metagenome assembly JAAUXU01 (sample SAMN14350113, study PRJNA611818) | marine sediment metagenome | isolation source: surface marine sediment (1.8m) | place: French Polynesia: Moorea | collected 2018-08 | reverse complement strand
GTCGGAAGCAAGGCCTACAGGACTAATCACGTCAGTGTGAGCCGCATGAAGTGCACCGTCGCCATGGAGAAGGCCCTCAAAGGGTCTTTTTGCGAGAACAAACTTTCCTTCCACCCAAGGCACAGGGTGCGATTTATTTAGCTTCAGTGTAAGCTGCAACCACTGATGTGGATGAAAGGGCCGAGAGAGCATTTGGCTCCCAAATTGACTGGTGTGCACCGAGTACCAGTGGAGAATCCGGGTGAAACCGGGTCTTGTCTCTCCCACTACGAAGTTGGCTGCCGCACACTGTACGTACTACATCGTGGACGAGAGCTCACTCACCATCTGATCGTCAGCAATCAGCTTGTCAACCTCCTCCTCCGACTTGTTGAGGGGGCTCGTGTCCTGATCTGCGTTCTCCTGGTCGTTGCTTTCGTGCTCTTCAGAGATGATGTTGACTGTGGGGAAAGCGCTGCGAAGTCCGTGATAGATGGCGCGATGAGAGCGCATGTCGCCGTTCGTCACCGGGTTGTTGGCGCCCTCTAAGGTCTCCCCCTTGGACTGCTGGCCGATATCGGCCTGACAATGAAACATTTCACTTTTTAGTCGGGTGTTGCCAAAAAGGGTGCATGCTAGAGTCAAGGTTTCTATAGTACACTTATGGTTTTTTATTGTGCTACAGGGTCTTATGCTATACTCAAGGATTCTACGCTATGCTCGACAATTCCATGTCATACTCAAGTTTTTAGTGTCACACATAAGGTGTTACAATCAAGGTTTTAGTGTTACAATCAAGGTTTTTGGTGTTACAATCAAGGTGTTTGGTGTTACAATCAAGGTTTTTGGTGTTACAATCAAGGTTTTAGTGTTACAATCAAGGTTTTTATAATTTTCTAAAGGTGTTTGTGGTACACATAATGTCTTTATAATATAATAAAGCTTTTTGCGGTTCACTTAAAGTTTTCATCACGTATTCGCTTAATATTTCTCTTGTCATGTAATTTCAGGTTGCCTAGAATTTCCGGGAAGCCTAGTCACACCCTGTCCATCCCCTTCCTTCCCAGTAAAAGGACACATGTCCGTACTGGTACAAAACTTAAGTAGTGAAGGAATGAGTGTTTTCTACATTGTGCCAAGAAAAGATTGTAACACCCGCGGGTTTCCTTCAATTCGTCATACTTAAGAGTACACTAGCAAAATATTTGGTTGAATCCAAAGCTTAGCTTTGCTGCTTTGATGTCATGAGCAAAAAATGGCCAAGTTGGACGGACTCTGGTCCAAGGCACAGCAGAACGTCACGTTTTGCCAGTTGACAGCACCAAATCAATGATGAGGTCACACACATGGTATTAATTCTTAACATCATAGTTGGAATCGCATTGAGCTCAAATGTGGACCGAGCCGGGGTCCACATGTCTTCTGTTCCCACGTGCTCCCCACTGTGTTGGGTAGGAAAAACTATAAAGCGCTGTGCATGTGTCGGTCTGCTGCACGAAAACGGTTGAGGGCAGTCACACACACACGGACGAACCTAACCTAACCTACCCCACCCTACACACGCACAGTACTGTGGAAAAGCTGGAAATCAGCCGCGCAAAATCAGCCGCGCAAAATCAGCCGCGCAAAATCAGCCGCGCAAAATCAGCCGCGAACACACACACAGATAGACAGACACATGTCCACACGGGCCTGTCGCTGTACATAAGAGATGTGTCAATTTCCAAGGGTGTCTATACATAAAGCTCTGCACGTCGTTGAAAAGCTCTTACCATTTCTCGCACTTTTTTAACTTCAACCCCTCCTCGCTTGGCGGCGTCGATGCAGGCGCTGAGCAACTCTTTCATGCTCACCAAGTTGTCCGCGCCGGCAGCGGAGGATGACAGCGAGGAAGGGGTCGAAGACGAAGAGGATGACGCCGACGACGTCCAAGTTCCCAGCGTCACGTAAATGAAGAGGAAGGCTATGGCTGCCCCCAGCGTCCACTTGTACGGGTTCAGCCTCATCACGGGGAGGGACTTCGATTTGGCAGCGTCGCCCTCCGACTTGTTCTGGACGGTGCTCGTCGTGGCGCTGCTGTCCACGTCAACAAAAGCCGTCTCCAATGGAGTCACAGAGCTACCGCTGATGTCAGAAGGCATGAGTGCGTCGCCTTTGGAGTTGTTGGCCCTGCCTGAGTCGCTCTCCGTGAGTATACTCTGTCCGTGTGCCGCTAGTAAGCATTTACTTCACTGCATTGGCAGCTGATACAGCGACCACTTGTGTTCTTCATGTGAGAGGTGCTCGCAGACCCTCTCTTTGCACGTCCGAGTGAAGCAGTTGTGTGCCTTCTGTGACATTTGCTCCGAGACCAAGTGTAGGACAGCCCTTGACATCACTGGCAAGTGCAGTATATGACTAAATATAAGGGAGACACCACTTGGAAGTATGAAAGTCCGGTCTGTCAAGGCAGATGTGGTGATCAGATTTATTTGAACACTCTCAGCTGCTTGCACACAAGACATGGGACACTAGGTGAATGTGCTAAATCTACGTCAGTCTGAAGCATTTCATTGTTCGTCATCATTCACAACAGATACGTAATTGTTTGTTCGACATTTTTAATACAACACCATTCAAGAAAATTAAAAGAAGAGTGAGTTAGTCTTCTCCATGCGTTCGCAAACATGAAAAAAAGTTAAATAAAGCAATGTTGCCTGAAACGTCAAGTGTTCTCATCGTCCTTGTTTTGCAATGCTTTATGTGGCCATCTCTGCCGCCCGGGAGAACGTTGGAATACTTATAAATCACCAGCGCTACGGCCAGCGCTCCCCATTTTGCTACGTAGGAAAAAATAAAAAGCTCTGCACATGTGTCTGTCTGTCTGTCTGTCTGTCTGTCTGTTTGATCAATCATTTCATTAAGTGCATCTGGCACAATTAAGGAGGCATGGGATTGAAAACTCTGGTAAATAGCACCTAAAGCTCCAGTGTCAGCCCATCCTACAATGCATGATCAAGGTTTAGTTGAAAGCTAAATGTTGCACAGAAACTTTTGTATAAAATCAGTCTGTGTCAGTAGGCCAGCAGGAAGTTCCTGTCAGAAGAGAAAGTAGAGAAAGTCCTGCGTAGCAAAGTCTGCAGTCACACCTTGACTGCCTGGCTAAGGAATCAACATATTTTCCTAAGAACGTTTTTTTTAAACCAATGAAGAGCAATGAAGTAGTTAGAACTGGCAGCACCTTCCGACCAAAAACTGCAGACAATTCCTTTCCCATTGTGGTGTCTCATGTGATGGTCGATTCTCTTGGCAATCACTGACTTTCTCAACCAGACATTTAGTAATCAATGCTTTTCATTTGCAGAAAAACACCTACTTCAGTACGTCACAGGTTTTTCTGCAACCTCACATGAAGCCAACTGATGCCAGGGCGCTTATCATGTCTAGTTAACAGGTCATGTGATGGATTCACACGTAAACATCAATCTCAGGGTCTCGAGTACCATTTGTAAGTACACCTGAAGCCACAAGAGGGTCTGTTGCCAACCTTCAATTGCAGATACTTGTGAGATGCCACCTTGTTGCTCTGCTGCCGTCAATGTGCAATATGCAAAATGCGCTATCTTCAGATTCGGCCCCAACATTGGATGTAACCACTGCATTTCTCCCTAGGAATGCACTGTGACAAGTGAGTCAGTGCAGAAGCTTCGTCGACAAACTATTGACGTCCTTATTCTCTGCATCAACATGTTTCACCTCTTGCTGGTGAAATGTCTGTCAGGACACCGAGGCGTCATACAATACCAGCCTTTTAAAGGTTTAACTTTTCCTGGCACTGAATAGGAGACTCTGACTTTGATTTTTGCATTTGGCTTTGTCTGTCTCCTCTTTTTTTGTCCTGCCTCAACTCATACGTGTGACTCAAGCGTATGAAGCCGTTGGCGTGTGCAAAAAATTCCGCCTTCCGTACTGTGTAAATAAATGCTTTAATTACAAGATATCTTAAATTTTGGCAAGGGGTCAGTCAGTCAATAGGATAATCCTACAAAAATAGAGCGTCTGGCAACCACTGATATAGCCGGTCCTTTAACATTTCGAAAATCAGCCAAATTTTGCGCTAACAGGAGTTTCAAAAATCGAATATCTGCCTGACTCTGGTTCGTACGTCTGCACCTTTTTGCACGTGTACCATTGCTTAGGCACAGGACACATCTACGCGTCAAGTTAGTAGCACAGTACCTAATTTGATGCATGCAGGCGTACGTGCAGCACTGTACGTACAGTACAGAAGCCGTGGGTGACGAGCGAGGTTAATAAGTGAATGATGGGAGACATTGGCGTTTATTTACAGGTCTATCATAAAAAACAAGGACTGAGGTGTGGCTGAGATCGTTATTTATCGTATCATTTCACTGTTAGATCCGGAGTTGCCGACGGCTTCATGGTCACCGACGTCATCGGCTGTGTCGCCAGTCGTGCGGGTGCTGAAGCTTTGTTTACTCTTAAGATTCATGAAAGTAAGGAACTGAACCTTTCCACAATAATCAGTGATCAGTTTGGATATTTTATAATCACGAAACAGTGTACATGTGATATGAAAACCCGTAGTCGTTACTAGTGATGTGTCGAGTCAGGAGTTCTCGAATCTGGCTCATTCAAGGGGTGGGCTTAATCGTTGCTGGTCAAATCTGAGTCGAGTCAGGAAATATATGAATTGAATTTAAGTCGGGTCAAACGGAGACCAATGGAGGCAAACAAGTTGCTACGAAAACTATGAAAAATCCCTATTTATTCTCATCCGAATCAGAAAACGTATTGTTGCCACCCACCAGAAGCAAAAAAGGCCAGATTCACTGGGAGCCGAACAAACGAACTCGAATCCTGCTCTGGATCGAGTACGAGGCTCAACACCCCGACTCGTACCAGTCGTATCTGGCTCGAGTCCAGACCCGGCCCATCACTAGTCGCTACCTCTGGACACATCTGTGGCATGCTCGGCCTCAGGAACGAGCGAGAAAGTCAAATTCATTGGCAAAATATGAAAGCACACCTAAAAACATTATTCCTTTCATTGACTTGCTACATCCATGAAGCAGAACTGCAGCCACCAGCGCAGAACTGAGAGAGAGTGAATTTGTCATTGAACTGGATATGTGGACCCTCTGTCGCCTCCTCCATTGGGATCAACGGCCTGTTGGTAGCTCTGAGCCCTCCTAGTGCTTCGTGGAGGCTGCGGCAGCTGTTCCCGCCGACCGCGCAGAAGTTCTTCCTCGTCAAAGCGATCGGTCACTTCTTCCCCATGTTGCTCACCTCCAGTCTCGCCGTGACCTTGGTGTAGGTGGATAAGCCAATGTTAGCATCAATCTTGTCACCAACCTACACAGGTCAACTCTTTGGTTTGTTCTTGTTGCCCACGAAAATGTTACACCCTTGGTGGCGGATGCGTCAGATGCCAAGGAATTGCGACTGGGTTTTTAGTACAGACTTTAAGACTGACTCACATAAGATTGCTTCATGCTTATAAGAATGCACGTGCGTACTTATATGCATGCCCTGAAACGTTAAAGATATCCTTGCCAAGTTCTCGAGCCAGAGTGGTACAGGGTGCCACATGTGTGCATCACTTCCAGACCTGGGAATTTGATGCAAACAACAGAAGTGTAGAAAGAACTTGAGAAACCCTGTTGACTGACTATACAAGTAATCTGAGAGGGAGAAGACGTCAGATTTTGCACTTAATTCTTTGACATCAATGGGTCAAATTTTCTCCTAGACCAGTTTCATAGACTGAAGCTTCCATCAAGTCCTTTTTCTCCAAATGTTAAAGCAACATTTCTGCGCCAGATTGCAAAGTGCAAAACCACAGCAGAGGTGCTCAAAGTCAGTCATTCTGACCATTTTCCCCCAACTCAAGCTAAACTTGGATGCATTCAAGCGTCGGTCTCTCTTTGACGATCATTTCACTCGAATGTTAGATCTGTTACAGTGTGATTTAACTGGGCTTTTGATGCATATAAGCACTCACTCTGTGAATAAAAAAATTGCACTTGTGGGAAAGTTGATTAGGGCAAGATTAGGTCCACCTTCTGTGTTTTTACACCAAAAATATGCTTCCCCATACTCTCTGAGGGTCGTTCTTGCTAATCTTAACGTAAAGAGCTGACGATTGTATGCTCGCATACAATATTGGCCTATAATAACTACAATGACTCGTACAAGGTGTTGATTGCGTAGGGTTGACCTTCATGCTCACCTCTGGCCCCGTTGATTGGAGAAATCTCCTCGTCAACTTCGTCTCTCGATGCTACATATTTATCCCCCGTCCGCTCGGCAAAGACATCTCCACCTCGAGGATTTTGCCCCTCGTAATCCCGCTGGGCCGCGATCATGTAGTCGTCCGTCGGAGGCTTCTTGGTCACTTTGGCGAAGCAAGCGCGCCTGGTCTTGTACAAGAAGATCAAGACGATGGCGACGGCGATTACAATAAAGAGGACGCCGATGCAGATGCCGACGATGGCGCCCACGCTCATGTCGCTCTTGGATTCCTCACCCTGTGCAAGTTAAGTAATACTCCAGTAATCAATCATGCCGGAGTATACGTGGAGTATTTTGTTGTTGTTGATCTTACCTCTAAGTCATCAGGTTCTTCTGTCTCCATTGGTCTGGGCTGCAGTTCGAACTGATACTCGAAACGGCCGAGTGAGTTGGAAGCTTCCAGATACCAGTAGCTCAGGACGTCGTCGTAGGTCGCCTGATGCACCAGCAAAGTGGCGATCACGGTGGACCCGCGGAACTCCAAGTATCTCGACTCGAACCTCTCCCTGGCCTGCCCCGCCTCGATGAGATATGACTGGTTGGACGCGTGGGAGACCACGTGCCAGATCACGAGGTCGTTTGTGGGTGTCGGGTTGGCATCAAATTCAATTGCCACTTCAGTTGTCTCACCCTCATCCATGTAGAAGGTGACTAAAGGCTCCGGCATGGGCTGAGGAGCAAAGACGACCTCAAAGTTGAGCGAAACTTCCGAGTCCTCAAATAAGGGAGGATCAGCCTAAGACCAGAATTCACCCAGCATCACTTCCATTGGGTATCTTCTTCGTACATATCTCTTGTGCCTCCCTCCAGAGCCCTCTTCACTATTCACGTATGTAGGGATGAAGTTTTAAAATGTGATTGCAGTGACTTTAGTGACCTCAGTTGCAGTCGCACGGCAAAGGAGTCGCTATCCCAACTTTACTGCACGATATTCGAGGGGCACTTTTTATAAGGTCACAGCATGAACTGTGATGCTATTTTTTTCCGATCGTAGGCTGATCCTCCCTCGTAGATCTCTTCTCCAGCGTCGTCAACCTGCTTCGCGACACACGTGACAGTCATGTGGATGTTGTCCTTGACTGGACGGTACCTGAACAACTTGGTGATGGTCAAACCACCTTGTAAGTCAGGACTGCTCTCTTCCACGCTTTCGAGTGCTGGGGGCATGCGTAAGTGGCCTGCTTCCACCAGGGGTAAGACCCCAACCAACCCGTATCTCAGCCCGGGGGGGGAGGGATACAGTCAGCCTTGGACATGCAAACAAAATTCGAGGTTGACGCCTCTTGTACTGAGTGCTTTTTCCGATTTGACCACTTTTCTTACAAACAGAACACTCGATACAGGGTAGAGTCTTGCGCCACGCTTTACCTTGCTTAGAAATGTATCAAAGGTTCAGTGGACATTGTCAACCTCGACTAGAGTGTCCTTTAAAAGACCACAGAGAAGGTCATCGGGAGCCTTGCAGACTTAACCCAGGGTAGTAGTGAAACTGCCACTTAAGCACACCTATAGCTTCATCTCCTGTCCCATCCACTGGCGTGACAAGGGCCTCCAGATGTGGTCTTGGTGATCCTCCTCGTCCAGCGCATTCAACAATGTATTCACGACCGACCTCCATCTGCTGATGCGGTCTGGAGGCAAAAGCAACTTCTGCCTTGGAGTACACCATCACCTTGAAATTTCTGGATGCCAAATATAACTCTTCATCACCCTTCATCAGCTGGCAAGTCCATATACCGGAGTCCAGGAGAGCCGAGAGGTCCGACACCCGGAGCGAGCACCGGTGATCGACCTCCGGTACCCCTGCCCAGGCGATCCGGTCTGGGTCGATGTCACAGCCTACCGCGGGAGAGGCGTCCATGGCCCTGGCGCAGGAGCGACTGCGGAAGCTCCAGCGGCAGTAGTCCCAAGCTTCATCGCCCGTGCACGGTAGCCAGAGAATCTCGTCATCTTTCACAGCTATGACTGTTCCAGGATCTTCCAACACTTGCAACCCCTGGATGGAGCATGGGTGAAAGGTGACGATCCCGACGAAAAGGAGTTGCAGCAACATTTTCTGGAGAGCTGAGGGACCGTTTACACTAGCGAATGCCTCCACAGTCCAGTGGAGTACGGTGAGTCCAACTTGGCCAGTGTGAATGCGCCTTTTTTCCCCCACACGAGTGGTTCAGAAGTCAACTTTTGGCCTCGAGCATCATGACTGCAATGGCCCAGAAATGTGGCAGGTACCTGTACTCCGGCCCTGCGATCTGTAGCAATGCCCAGTGAATGCTGGATGTGTACTTAGACCGAACGACAGTTACTTCCTGCACCTCTCAATGCAATCGTTGCCTTCTCCGAAGTAACACCTCACCCGTTGTTGGCCGTCCGCGCTCGGTTCATATTGTAAACGTCACTGCCGGGTGGTTCAGAACTTGCACACCTGTCGCGTCGTCCCGAGGCCAGCTTTTGCTGAGCTGCCCGGTAAGTAAGCAATGTAGACAGAAGTTTGCTGGGCAAACTGATTTGCCAAAGCCCAAGCATCAGAGATAAGAACTGTGCAGCATGAAGATAAGAGTTTTTCTCCCTTCTCATGCAGAAAATATCTAAAGGGTGGGTCAAAATACTTTGCACTTTTTTTGCCACCAACTTTTGTTCCCGCAATGTGGCTGCTCGAGTCAAAAAATAAAGTCTGCAAAGTCTTAGAAAGCGGTGCCCCCCGCTTGCGACCACAGAAATCGTCAGCAAAATGCTGAACAACACTATGCATCTGCTTCATACAGAGGCTTTTGTGAGTTAGGTTAAGTTAGGAAAGGCAACCATGAAGAAGAGACCATTTCTTTACAATGGTGTTCACTCATAACTTCCACACTCCTGGAAGAGCAGAGCAAAGCTCCTGATCAAGGTGCTCAAGGTGCAAGAGATAAAGGCAGGCAAAAGATGGCGGAAAGTGTCGGTGTAGTCGTATCCTGGGGCTTCCATGCAATAAACATTCTGGTCCTAAACAAATCTGTCGTCATAAATGAGGTGTGGTTATATCCGATGACATAATAAGCGGCGAGAGCTTTACTCAGGTGTAGGTTTGGACTCGACCAATGGTCGAGGTTCTCCGCAGGCAAAAAAATTGCAAGTGCGAATTTTGGCCTGGTGCAAAAAAAAAGTTTGCTCACAGTGTCTTTCGTTGATTCGTGCACTGTTCCAAAAGCTTCTGCACTCGTTCGTTTCCATCTTGTTAGGGCTGGCAGTGGTCCCGAGTCTCAATCAATAATGACAGGGCTGCATGTGCATTTTCACCTGCCCTTTATGTAAACTCGTGCTTCCGTGGACCTGAGGTAGAGCATCTGTGGCCTCAAGTGCAGCTTCCCGGACGAGGAGGGCCACTTCGGCGAGAGCGAAAACACGGGTTCGGGTAACGGAACCCCCACTACGTGCTCGTGTTTTAGGGGAAGTAGGGCGAAGGAGAGCTTGGGCTTGACTCAAAGGTCGTGTTGACAGGAAACAGGAGATAATGGGTCGTTAGATAATGATACAAGGGCAGGTGACTGAGGCAACATTCGCAACTTCCACCACTTTATTGCCGACGAGGAGGCCAATTCTGACCCACTGGGAGACAAGCGAACTGTACAAAATGATACTAATATGCATTGATGATAACACACGCGATGGGGCTGCACTTGGTGTGGCACAAACAGTACATGAAAAATTGATTGTTTATTATGATATATACGTACACGGTATTATAACTTGTACTGCAGAACGAGTGAAAACCTGTTACTTGGCAACCGTGAGGGGCACGTATAAGTGGGACGAGATTTTCCTTTTTTCAACGTACATTATCATTTGTTATGTTCTCTTGACGTACATGTATATATGATGTGCGCTCAGTTCACAACCTTGCGGAAATGCAAACTGCAACTTCCTTCTAGTTTCATCTTCGATGTCAACAGCAGAAAAGCCTCTTCACCAACTATATCACGAGAGATCCCTGATGATTCTTCATATTATCACTGCATTAGGATGGGCTGCACTTGTGGTCGTGGTGGTGATGGTGGTGCTCGCCAGACTTCCTTCGCTTGCTGCTTCCGCCGGCCATGTCGTCGTCATCGTCCTTGCCTTCCGCCTCCTTCTCGTCCTCGTCCCCTTCGCCGTCGTTAAGCGAACGCTTGCCCCTTTCTCCGTTGGCACTTGCGGTGGTTGTGATTTGGGGCGACTTTTCGCCGGCTTTGGGCGACTTCTGGCTGCCCACCTGCATCCGCCTGGTCAGCTCGCATACTGCCTGGTAGGAAAATTCTAATTGCTGCGGCGTCTGAACGAGACCGGGGCGGAATTTGCGCAAATCGGCGAGGACCTCGCACATCTCCTTCGCCGAGATGGACTTCTTCTTGTTGCGCTTCAGGAGGCTGTCACACTGGTCGATTAGAACGAAAGTCCCCGATCGCCCTAAAGAAGAAGACGCCGTGAGTCAGGCTGCAAGAAGCAATCCGAATGGTCTCCAATCCGGACTGGGACTATGTGCAATACATTAGAGATGCAGTGCGCACCCGCACGTCCGTTCAATATTATCTTACTTCATAAGCTGCATTAATTTTTCCTTCCTTACCAATCCCAGCCGAGCAATGAACAAGGATAGGATGATCGCTCTCCTTGTTCTTCTTCCCGTCGTCTTCCTCTAACTTCTTCTTTACCCTATTCAGGAGACTCGTTGGGGACTTGGATGATGAGACGTTGTGGCACTCCACGGAATTTTGTTCACTAGGTGACGACTCCTCACGTTGCTCAGTGGTATCGCCGTCGTGATGATCGTCGTCGGCAGCTTCGTCCCTTGCCGCTTGAGCAGCTTCCAGAAGGGCGAGGACTCCCGAGGGACCCTCGGGCACCCCGAAGTCCGGCCAGGTCACGAACTGGAAGTGAGTAACTCGCCGACTGCGGCTTCGGGAAGGGCGAGGAACATCCTCGGGCTCCGAATCAGGTTGGGACTCCACCAGCAACTCGCGCCGGATGTAGTCTGGGTGGCTCAAGTCCTCTGAGAGCAGAAGTATCTGAGGCAAGGAAAAGGTTACAATGTGACCCGTCAGTAAATACTCTACGGACACACTGTATGAACACCATCCATGTACTATGTCATGCACGACTTTCTCGTGCACTACAATGGATGCGTCTGACGATCATGCCAAGAGAACATTAGTTCTGGATCACCGTGCCGGCAGCCAGTGTTGATACCAACGCACTCACCTTGAGTTTACGAGGCGACGAGACTTCCACCTCCTGGTCCGTCTCCGCCGGCCAGTACTGGTGACACTTGTCCATACAGTTCTCGCGGGTCTTGCAGAGCATCACCAACACTCGAACCTGTAATTAAGAAACGCCGACTTCCAGACACTGCTCCCAATTGGTCTTTACCAAATGAAAAGTGAAATCATTCCTTGTATCGATCTGACTTTTACTCGGCAAATCCCACTTCGGGTATCCGTGCTGAACGACAACATTCACACGCACGTTTTGCTCCCAGATCATGCTCCAGAAGTGCTCCAAGGTGGCTTCCAGCGGCCCTTGGGTCAGGATGTACCTCCTCTGCCTGTCCATTGGGCCCTTGACCATGGACGCGTTGATGTAGTCGCTCTGGCCCTCGTCCACCTTCTGAAGAGCCACCCGGTGGCCATCGTAGGGCAACACGTTGTGCCAACGGTTGCGGCCGCGATTCTCGGCCTTGGTGGCCTGGCTGAAGAGGCCGCCGACGCCGTTGTTGTTCCGGCCCTGACAAGTGTGCAGGAGGGCGCGATCATGTGTAGGGACCCCCGGAATGACAACCCTTGATATAACCAGTGCTGCATCCCCTCCAACCTCCCCTCCTTTCAAGGAGACGTGCAAGTGTCCAACTAAACACTAAGATAATACAAATCTTGGCAGTGAACCAGAGAAGCCAATCAAAGAGGGACCACAGTAGTGTTGTGAGGACTAATACGAAAGGTCGGGGCTATGGGTTTTTTTGGTGCAATTTTTGAGTAAAACGTCCATTTTCGGACTAAAATAGAACAAGTTCAATCATCCAGGAACACAATCACTGCTTGATCAGATAACCTTGGTCAAGCGAAGCGAACACAGCGAAGATTGACGTCTCACGTACCGAATACTTTCCCCGATAGACCCATCTATAATAGAAGAACCCTTAAAATTTTGAAGTCATTCCTAGCTTCACTATCTCAAAGGTCGACTGTTGTTGCTAAGAATGTTACAGTGAAAAGATAGACCTATTCAAAGCGAGCCATGAATCCGAGCTAGGTGGGCGTTAAACTAAACGTTGTTCTTTAGAGACATTAAAGCAAAGAAATGAAGTTGGAGAAAAGTGCACATTATAATGTACGGAGACCACTGCAGGCAAGAGCAAAGCAATGTGAGAGCAGAGAGAGCGCCCAACCTTTAGAAACCTACTTCACAACTCTTTGTGTAGCAACATCGTTCCCCCGAGGAAACGGATTTCTCCGCTTCTCCCGTGGAAAGACCGGTCGGCACCCAAACCACAATGCACCCCACCCCCCGGGCTGAATTCGGGACCACTTGCACACGTGTGTGACCTGGTGTCTCTCGGCGGTAGCCCTCTCCAACTCGAAGAAGGCGCGATGCCAGTCGGGGTTGGCTCCTCGGTTGGACCCCGAGGAGGCCATGGCCATGGCCGCGGCCAGCAGCCTGCCCGCAGGGGTGCTCGTGGCTGCCAGCTTCTGGATCAACTACGCCTGTGAGATGATTCCGAGAAATAGGAGGAAAGCTCTGTACAAGATCTTGACAGCTGCCCTTTTTGCGTTGTGTTGCCGCATTCTAGGAAGGAACGGAAAGAGGACGAGGGAGGGTCGCAACTTCCCAAACGAGGGGATATCACGAAACCTCGATATGATTTTTTTTGGTGTGTGTGTCTTTGCTTTAGTTTTTTTTTTAGCACACTTAATACTTGAGGATGTAGCAGCTCTTTATGTGCTGATGCGACGAGTGGAGCCACACACTTGTTACGTGGCGACTTTGCCGTCAGCCGAATAGGCTCAAAATCTGCGTCATGGGTGGGTTTGTCTCAAGTAATTCCTGTCCTTCTGCAAGTCCTTCGTCACGAGAGTCCAAAAGGTGTTTAGCTCGAGTATGAGCTCGAGAAGAATCAGTGAACCCCTCGGTGGACAAAGTATCACTGAGCCTGGCTAGTGGACGATGAAGCAGCAAGTTGCATGCACCGCAGTGTTCCCAAAGAGATGTCATCCATGGAGGCTGTGTGCTCCATCCATGTTAGTGTAGTAGGGCTGTAATGGGTGCCCATATGTCTTATCCACTGATGCTTGGTGTCAGGGTCATCACCAGTGGGTAGGAGGTCCAAGGATTGGTTTGAGTGCCCAGGTGTGTCGGTAGCACCAGCAGATCGAGTCCGGGGCTGAAGTATCGTCCGTCACGCTGAGGGACTTGTAGACCCTAAAGTCTATTCCGCCCAACGGGGCCAACACAGCGTAACAATAACAGTATTTTCAAGTTTCAGACAAATCCACCACTCTGGAAACCGCGCATGATCAATCCAGTGAAGACTAAACGTGCTCCACTTTTGACCAGGATTACATGGATTCATGTATGGAACCCCATCAGATGACTCAGAGATGGGTCAGATGACTCCGATCTGCGCATGCTACGACCAAGTGTAGAGCGTTGGCCCATCTTACCAAGTCCCGCTTTAGACGATTCATTGTCTGTATTTGTCCCAAGCTATCAGTAAATGCTCATATCTAGATCTAGGCTACGAATGCCGGTCGCCATGACTTTTGTAGTGATATCTAGTGCTCGGTCGAATCACTGAAGGGCGAATCCTGAATTCGCCTCGAATGATGAGAGCTAGGGATCTGGATCGGGACCTCATATTTCTGTTTGTTGGCATTTTTGAATGTGAATGGAGTTTCAGTCCAACTGAGACCGAATCTCTCGAGAATGATCATGTCTTGCACTGTTTAGTTAAGAAAACATAGAACAATAGCTATTCCCAAGCTATGGCGAGAATTGTTCACTGTGAGACTTTAAGTTACACTGCTGATATAGAAACAAAAATACTTACATAATTATCATGACATTCGAATTCATGACTTCAGGTCAGAATCTTTAGTGAATCCTTGAAATTGCGACTCTGAAACATCTCGAACGAACCTGGGACACGTTCCGATCAGATTCGAATCATGATTCGAATCATACCCAGCACTAGTGATTTCCGTCCGCAACAGAGACACAGGTTTCAAAACATCCCGCCACAAGTCCCCGTAATCAAAAGTAGAGGTCAGCTACTTGTGGAACAAGCTGCGAGTCCCATGGAGCCCAACCTCTCCGTGATTTGACCCCCTCCGGCCGTCACTTCTCCTCGAGGCAAGCTATTCTTTAAGTTAATAACTTGCACTATATCATTTAATATGCGTAACATCAGTTCGACCCACCTCGTAAGAACGTCTAGACGTGATGCACAATGTCTGCATTTTGGTCCACGATCCCCCAACTCCTTGTGCCACCTGCCATAGACTCCTGTGGTGGGCGCCATCGTGGCGTTCCAAATGTGGGTCGGGCCTCTTAACAACAAACGTCCATAGCGTTCCTGGCTAAAAGGTCTCGGAAAGTTGGAAAAGTTGGAAAAAAAACTTGATGGATTCTCTGATGTTGATCAGATATCGAAGGAGTCGCATCCGACATCAGTCAACATCACGCTCGTCTTTAGGAGTCTGGGGGCGATTGGTAGAGGAAGGAGGGGGGAGGGGAAGGGGGGGAGAAGGAAAGGCAGCGATACCAGGACGACTTACAAGACTCACCCACCGCATGTGTTTCTTTCAGTTTATTTCCCTTTTTTCTCTGAGAGCTGTTGAAATTAATTCGGAAATCGCGTCGTCCAACGAAAATATGGGAAACACACGTGCGTTGGCAAAAGAACAACAGTATGAGAGACCCATTTTTGCAACCTTTCATCCCACGGGTGAGACATGACAAACCTTTGTCTCTAGGCAGGGAAAAGAAAACTGCATCGTACGTACGCTACGACGACGACGACGGCGACGACGACGACGACGACGACGACGACGACGACGACGACGACGACGACGACGACGACGACGACGACGACGACGACGACGACGACGGCTGTGGCTGCTGCCGCGTTTTTCCCTGCCCAGGCCGAAAAATGGCTCCTGCCTTTTAGGCAGCCGAGGGCGGAAGGGCCGAATCGGGGCAGCCCTGGAGTCTGGACTCTGGTCTGGAACGGCGGTTAGGAGTGTCCCAGGCTGACATCCTGCGGGCTCCGGATCGGGTCGAGCTAGCGAAATGGCGAGGGGGATGGGGCAGGGTCGGGGCGTGTCCGGCAGGGTCGGGTCGGGGCCGCCGACTCACAGGACCATCCGGGTAGTGGGACGTGTGAAGCAGGACCAAACTTTGTGCAGGCGGGCGTGATTCAGCGCTAACTTGGCAAGGCTTGAATACACTTATTCCATTCATTGTCCTGTTTCTGTCCGGTTCAGCTGCATTAAAAAAAGAGCAAAAGAATCAGGCGACTCTGAAAAGGTTTTCTACTCCCGGGCCCACTAGAAAATCTTCGGGCTGTGAGGGCTGTTCCAAATTCGGGCCAGCCTGGACTACACCTCCACACTACACCTCTACCGCACTCCCCGTGCACACTGCACAACAACAGAGGAGGAGGAAGGACTGAAGAAAATCCCTCCTCGGGACCTCCCTCCGCTACCCCGGCCCCGGACACCGTCGCCGGGTCCCCCTTTCATGCCCCACCCGGACAGGTAAGACCCCGATTCCTCTGGCGCAACGTTTTTTCACCCTCCGCTTGACCGTCCGTGACCCCGCCCGCAGCTGTTGCTAGGCGAGCCATCGGCAACCCTCCTTCCCCCATCGCGAGAGGCCCGACGAGCGTGATACTCCGGGCTCCTTCGGGTCGGGGTTTCCGGGATCCCTAGGGGTTCCGTACCGACTGTCTCGTTGCCTGCCGCGTCACAACGTGGTTTTCTCTCTTCTTATGCGCGGGTCACTTACTTTTTAACACAACACCTTTGTGTTGAGAGGCTCTGGAGTCCTCTTACGCTTAGTACGTTGAAATATTGCACCTAAATATACCCCAACGTTAGGCTATGTCAGCCTGTGAAGGCTCTAAGTTATGATATATTTGTTGCCAGACTCCCTTTGGACCCGTTCCAGTCAAGTGGACTCAAGAAATGATCATTGTTTGTGTCGCTTTATGGACTATGAGAACAGTACTTTGGCACCGCCGGAATGGAGGATGTACAACAGCTATCTGGAGCGATGAGGGCCAAAGCCTTTTTTTGTTTCAAAGTCCGAAAATTTCATTTTGAATGGGCCCAATGAGCAGTTGTATGTGTACACTCTATCCACAGCTGTGCGATCTCCAGTTAGAGCTCTCAGCTAAACCATTGCAAGTACTCGAGACTCGATCTTTGGTCAGATTTTTGGCACTGCTTTCGGTCGTGGCAGCTGCTCGAGTGTCAAATTTGATATGGACACACATGTATAAAAAGGTGCGGTGCCGGATTCCTTCCCACATGTTGCTGAACTGACTCTTCACTCTGTTGTAGAACGACTTCATCGTCAGGACCCGCTGGCGTGAAAAGTGTATTAGAAAAGTTGGCTCGCACATTTAGCCTGCGCATAATTAAAAGAACGTGTCAGATACGTGCCATTTAGTGGACTTAAAATTGAAAGCTGAAGCAGTGAAGTTTCGTCACTTCCGAACTCGTGCATTTAAAGTTGTTTTATTAATGTGATGCTATGGAGCAGTGAGGAAAAAATGACTGAAAGTTAGCGCGAATGAAACAAAATAATCATTTTTATACACTGAGTTCGGCGGCATCACTGATATCGCTCCATGTCATGGGTAGGTACGTTCGCAATATCCCCTTGCCGCTCTCTGTGTAAAGCCGGATGGTGGACATGTGGGAATCCTCCGAGGCCACTGGGTCCATCTGGATGAAGTTTGGCATGCGGGTGGGGTCAGACTTCTACAGGCCGTTGTTAACTGACGCAGTCAAGGAACATTTTTTCTCGGGAGTATCTGGGTGAAACCACGGGGGGAGGGAGGGGGAATTACAGGGGGGATTTCAGACCGTAACCCCTCCTTTTTTTGTGACCTGCTCTTTGGAGAAGGGGGGAAGTTTGGCGGGAACTGCTGAAAGAGGTGCCAGGACAAGTGCGTGTTATGGGCGTCACTGATCAGATCATGTTGCGTGTACACTTGGCTGGTGTGGCTAATTTTGGCATTCAGACACCAAATGCCAACTTTCCCTCCATCGTTTCTCAAAAATAGACAGTTCATTCCGGTGTCATTAAGCAATTAAGCAAGTTATTATTATAATTGCATTGCCTGGTAACGAGGTAATTGCCATCGTAATTCCCACCGACATTGCAAGGTTTTTGCCACGTCATGCCAGTGGTTCACATGTCTCTCCATTCTCACTAGGCATCTGTCTGGTTCAAAGTAACCGGATTCTGGAGCAGTCGAATCTCGATTTTTGGAAAGATTCCGAGGGAATCCTCCGGGTTTTTTTTTATTGTCGTGAAATCATTCAATTTTGCCAAGGCCAAACGGGGGAAATTTGATTCGACCAAGTTTTTTCTCTACCCAATTCTTCCCAAATTGCTCTTTTTGCCAATTTTGTCCCTTTCCGATGCCATCTTTTGTTGTTTTCAACTGCACCTTGTCGAGATCCTCAGTAAAGAATGATCATCCAAGTGAACCTGCGACTTTGATCGCAGTTTGTGAAGTCCTGTACCAGGACTTCATCAGACCTTGACTCTACTTCCGAAAGATTCCGTCAAATTATTCGCAGTCATTAACGACTTCGCAAAATCGAGACTATTCCAATACCGTTTATGTCTACCTCAATCTTCTGTCCTGATCAATATCCAGCCAACACTCGTTTCCACAGCGCCATTGATGCTGGATGCAAATGATGTATTCAGATGCGCCAAGTTTGTATGTAGATGGGCACGACGTTTCAATGGGTTTCTGGGCATCCTTTTGGGTGGCTCAACGTATATTCAAATTTCCCGCCAAACCATATTGCGATCCTGTTTAGAAGCAGCCAGTCCAGTTGGGACAGTTACCATTCGTGACTCGAGCTGGTGGCAGAAAGAGACTTGACTCAAGTCCTCTCGATCCGCTGAAAACGGTCTTCAAGAGAGAATATAGTAATTACAGTTGTGTTTTGTTGTCACAATGACTGGCCCTATGCTACTCTAAGTAGCTTTAAGGGTTGTCTATGACCCAGGGAGTGTCCAGACAAAAAAAATGATGCTTAATTGCTAATTTTTCAGTTGGCAGCTTCAATTTTTTCGACCCTTTCAGCCAATTTTGCCTGGGCTGCCTGGCCTCGCAGTCACCTTTTGGGCAAGTGCACACCTGCTAGTCGTATACATATATATTCCAAAATGAACTGTGACTCCTTAGACTCCCCCCAGACTTCCTTGTCAGCAACTTGTTCGTGTAGAGCAGACTTTTACTACGAACTCCTACAGTGCTCATGCAGGGTGTATCAGAAAGAACGGCTCTCAGCGGACGCATGTTCACACTTTTTATTCTACTTCATCTGATGCAATACTTCTCCTGGCCTTTGATGTGCTGCGGCCTCAATTTTTTTGCACAAAGAAAAGCATAGCTCTTTAATACGTTAAGCACCAGCAAGGCCTTACGTCAGGGCCATTTGATAGCTTCGAGCTGCTGCTGTCTGTCTGTCTCTCACACTGTGCTTGAGCATTTGTGTTTTTGTTTCGGTGTGGACATTCGCTTTTTTCTGTTTTTGTTCTAATAAAAATCTTTGAATTGATGTACGAATCGAAAATAAAGCAGTCGAGATATTGCAAGTTTTTTTTTGGGGGGGGGGGGGGGGGGGGGGGGGGGGGGGGGGGGGGGGGGGGGGGGGGGGGGGGGGGGGGGGGGGGGGGGGGGGGGGGGGG
>JAAUXU010027561.1_pt1 | contig 19218 bp, 16 predicted proteins | sample 7278151 | NCBI WGS metagenome assembly JAAUXU01 (sample SAMN14350113, study PRJNA611818) | marine sediment metagenome | isolation source: surface marine sediment (1.8m) | place: French Polynesia: Moorea | collected 2018-08 | reverse complement strand
CTAACTTGATGTTTTAAGGTACCTCATTTTTGGCCACAAAATTACTACATAAAGTATGCCAAAATTAAATTTCTGAAAAAAGTGCATTAGTCCTTTTTTGCTCAGAAGCATCACATTTCACAATAAAATTCTCATGTGGTGTCAATAGCACTGACCCATGTCCTTCAGGAAGGCCCCCTGCTCCAACACCTTGTCAGCCTTGGTGTGACTTTTTGTGTGGACCAATGTCAGTCTGATTGGGTGCGACCTTACTTTCTACATCAGTTGCAACTCCTGATGAGTGTGCATTTTGAAAAAAAAAAATTACGCCTCAAGGGGCCCACCCTAGTGCTTATCTTCAGCAGTTTTTACAGAAAATGCAACAAATTTCAATGTTCTCGTCACTGGTGGGGGTGGGGATGGTCTGACTCAAAATCTTGGGTTAAATTTTTACACAATGAGACCCAGCCAAAAAACTTGGCTCAAAAGGCTACGAACAGTCCGTCAGAGGCCCGTTTGACTTAATCTGAGACTGTGTCAAGGTCGAAATCGAGGTCGAAAGTTTCATTAACTTCCCACACGGTAGCAGCACGTGGAGACTAGAGGAGGAGAGAGGAAGAAGCAGCATTGCCAGACTCTGACCAGGAAATGAGCCTTACTCTCAACTTGAGTGCAAAGAAGTTTGAACATCTAACGCCAGCTGGCAACACTGGGGAGGAGAGAGATGGCTAAGGTGCTGCTTGATCATCCAGTTTCAAATAAAAAAATAGATAACAACTCTGTGGCGCCTCGGCCTCGAGCCGGAGCACGGAGAGGATCATGGTGTGGAGTGCGCTGACAGCGCAGAGTGCGTGGACAACGAGGAGTGCGTGGACGACACGGCGCGCGTGGACAACGAGGAGTGCGTGGACGACACGGAGCGCGTGGACGGAACAGAATTATGCTTACCCAAGCAAGTATCTTTAAGGGAGTAACAGTTGGATGTCGCTTCACACAATGCATCCTGAAGTGACTCAGGTGAAGAGAAATCATTTGGAGTTGACCGAGAAGCATCAAAATCGAACAGCTCAAGACCATTGGGAGGGCTGATGGGACAACTCAGCTGCGCGATGGTGGTTGAACCTACGGTCCGGGTAAATGAGGACGGGGGGAAAAGACATGCACCCGAGATCAGGTGAGGCCTTAGGGCCTTTGTTCCTCCTCCGGTTCCCCCGCCCGGGACAACCTGTACGGTACGTGAAGCAGGCACCGATGCTGTGGAGTGGAGTAGTGGAGTTATGGCTGCTAAATGGGAAGTCGAGGCCACCGCGTTCTAGTACTTACTGGCTTGGCATTATTATCCAATGGATTCCGAGACATTTGGATGCCAGCATTGAAGCGACTGGGGACAAGGACGAGGCCAAGGTCGGCCAGCAGCAGCAGCTCATGGAGTCTTCCACCGACTGCCATCGACCCCCGACGGCCTCGTGGAGGACTCGAGGTTGCTGTAAATTGTGACTCAAAATGAACCTGTTTTCTTTATTTCCACCAGTCAATTCCTCAAGGTAGGCATCGAGCCGGAGCCCGAACACAGCCTCGACTTTCTCTTTTGTCTGACGAACTTCATTGCACCGCTTTGCTGTGCTCAGTGCAGAAAAGATAATGAGTGAGCCTTCCTGTGTCGAAGGGGATTGGTGAAGACTTGGCTCAGAAGTGCAGCATCCACATCTTGCCTGCTCATTCAGCTTGTGCTTCTCAGCACTGTTGCCAAGACGAAAGATCAGCCACAGGATTGTCATGAACGTCAAAGCAAGCCCGGTTCAATCTATTGGAAGCTTAACAGTTGGAAGGATTTCAGTCCCTGCAGAACTTGGTGTCTTCCGCACACGAAACTTTATGCAAATGAATATATCACCAGTCGTTAAATTTGCAATAAGTCCTACGAGGAGGCACAAAAACTTCTCTGCACACACTGTTCATGACAAGTTTTTTCAGTGCCCCACAACTTCTTGCTTATTTTTTATTTAGCAAAATTCAGGCTGAAAGGAAGTTTTGGCCTCGAAGTCACTGCACAGACCTCCGAAGGCGGCCTCGGAACATTTTCTTCTTCCCGTAGCCGGAGTTTGGCAAGTTCAAAGTCATCGCTACATCTACAACACATCTCTCCGTTCGACTTTTGCTTATGAGGGAGCCAAAATGTGGGGAACTAAAAGTTTGCACACCCAAACTTAAAGTCTGCGAATATTGTGCGAACTCAACATGTGACCTCAACACAATTAGCCTAGTGCTTCTTTAAGTTCGACCATTCTTTCACCGTCTGCATATTTTTGAAAGTTTCAAACTTTCGCAGTCTTCGCGGGCGTCAAGTCAGGTGCAGAAGAATAACGTTACTATTACAGAGACACATTAACACTGTACAAGAGCAGCCAAACAAACCACTCAGCTCTATTTACTACAGTGGTAACTTCAATGTCACGCAGAGAGAGAAACCCCTGCTTTCTTCATCGTCCCCCTTTTTACTACCCAACCGGCGAATGCGCCGCCATTCGCCGTTAGAGCGAACAACTCGAGCGCCGCGGGCGCCGCCCTTTGCATGCACGCTTTTGCTTGCATGTGAGCGAGAGCGAGAGCGAGAGCGAGACGTCCAGCCAGGAGGGGGTTGTTGTGAGCGTGCACACACACACACACATACACACACACACGCACGCACACACACACACACACATGCTGCCAGGGGTGGTGTGTCCGTGCAACCCCCGTCAACCTCACCCCCGTGTATGTGTGTACGTATGAGCGCCGCAGCGCGCCGGGTACCACACGCACACACACACACGCAGAGAGGTCGCGCTTTTACTACAACTACAACTACTCCTGCTCCGACCGTACGTACTCTCGGGGGTTGGTGGCGCGCTCGCTCGCGCTCTCCGGATATTTGTGCGTGCATGCGCCGCGCGCCGGCGCCGGCGTCGCTGGCGTCGCTGGCGGCGCTGGCGGCGTAAGTGGTGGTATGCACGTAGCTTAGGTCTTGTTTTTCTCCCTGCAGTGGCGCACACACCGGCGGCGTGCTGATGTGCGTATACATTCAGGGACGTGTGTGACTGACACTTTTATATATAGATATATATATATATATACATATATATTTTACGTGTATGCGTGCGTGTGTGTGTGCGTGTGTATCGCAGGACGCGCTCGAGTTCGAGGAGAAAAAGAAGCCTGGTGTGTGTCAGGAAGACCAAGAAGAGCCTTCAGCAGCCCTCCTAGAAACAAAAAAAGGCCGCAAGGCTGAACCAAGGGGAACAAACAGCATAATGTCCAGGTAAGCACTTTTATGCATAGATTTGCCTTGATTTTGGCACTGCCTCTTCTCGTTCCAGTCGGTGCCTCCGGGTTCTTTGGCGTTTTTGCAGCCTTTATTTATTCAACTTTTCTTTTTACGTATTTAAAGGGGCGAGATAAATTGCGGGAAAATGCATGCAGGAGCGAGCTGCGTTTGGTCGATGGAAAAATATCGATCGCTTTGCCTTCTTCTGGCTGGTTGTGGCTCCTAGGATAGCGCTGCTGGTGCTGCCGGTGCTGCTGTCGGAGCTGGTGTTGCTGCTGCTGCTGCCGGGGGTGGGTGGGTGAACAGAGGACCACTGGAGAGGGAGAGAGAGAGCGAGAGCGAGAGAGAGAGAGAGAGATGTCATGGGATGAGAAAGTGGACACATGTGTGACATGAGAGCTATTACAGGTTTTGAGCCGAAAAAAGCCTTCTCAGACAGAAAAATTCGACGAGGAATAGAAAGAAATCTGTCACTTGCAAGTACTTTTTTTTCATCTTCGAGTAGAGCTCCAAAAAATTGTCAGTTCCACGTATTTTTCCCCTCCAGAAAGCTGAAACTCACTGGTTATGACGCAATCACCTTTTGCTAATGCAACCCGATCGTCTCATTAATGATAAGGACTCGGTAATGGGCCAATATTTCCCTCCCTCTTAGCGCGTGCACCAAAATTGTTTGCAACGACATCAGCGTCATTTTTGCGAGTTCTGCACGAGCCAACGCGAGTTAGTTTAAACTGAATTATCTAAAGAACGGTCTTTTGCGGTCTCAACGGTCTGGCTGACTTTTTTTTTGTCAAGTTCGCACCGCAGCAAAAGTGTCTTTTAACCACCAAAAATCGGTTTTTCCATCCTGCTTTTTAGTTGAAGGAGAAAATTCTAAGTCAGATTTATCAGCTGAATTTTCAAAGTTCCTTGACCGTTTTCACCGAGGAGTTCCTGTTCTTCTTCTTCGTGGCAACCGAGTTTATTGGAAGATCCTCTGGTGCCAACTCCTCATCTGGAGACTGTAATTACAACTGCCTGAGTAATTCTTACTTCTGCCTGCTAATTGCAGCATTGGATCCGACATCTTAATTGCAGCGTTCTGTGTGTTCTTTTTCCCCATATTTTTGGATTTAGTTTTTTCATTTTCATTCACTCTTTTGTCAGAGGAGGAGAGAGAAAGAAAAAGGGGACTCCCGATTTAAGGAAGTGGGAATTGAGCCGTGAAAAATAAGTGTAGGACGCTTATTTTTCATGTTGGCTCAACGTGCATGATGTCTTTTGATGGCCGTCGATGAAGCCTCAGTTTTCTCTGCTCGCCCAGAGCTTTTTACAACCCATGCCCAAAAGGCACGCGGGCAGAGCGCGTATTAGACACACTCCACAATAAAGTGGTGCATCCAGCGGCGCTAAATAAGTCAGTTAACAGAATATCTGATTGCAGCGATTGTGCTGGCTTAGGCAGCGGTTGCAATGGCCACGGCTGCACTGACGGCGGCCGCCGGACACTCGGCCGGCCTGGGTCGCCAAAGTCTGCCAGTGCAAGCGCGTCCAAAGAGTCCTTCTCACTCTCCTTAACGTGCATTGAAAATTGAAACAATAATATTGAAAATTGGCCCAGACCGATCAAGTTTCCACTGCCGCCGTCTTCATTCTTGAGCGGAGCGGGGGGCTTAAGGGCCATTACCCAATTAAATTTTATGGCAGTGCAGCGCGTGGGTGCGCGCGTGCATGCGCGCGTGCATGCCTGCAACTCACACGCTCACCCGACGACGCAGTGCGGAGGCGGGGACGACGGCGACTGCAACCTCGGCGTCTTCGACCGCGTGGGGCACGAGAGACGACGACGACGACTGCAACCACAGCACCACGGTTCACCTGGGGCTCGTCGAACTTGTAATCGTGTTCTTTCTCTCTCTCTCCTCACCCGGGTCGTGTAGCTGATGCAGTTTCTTTCATTTTTTGCCTGACTCACGAGCTTTCCCGGAAGAGATTTTTGACTCACCTTCTGTCTAGTGCAGCTCACTTCAAATGGGTGTTCTACCCCCTCCCCCCCTGCTGCGTTTTAGACGTATGTATCATTTGCTGTAGCAGAAGGGGTAAGGAACGCAATCAAGCCAAAAAGGGTTGGGGGAAAAGGGGGGGGGAATGTATGAGGGGACAGACCTATGTAGTCGTATGCAAGGCCATTATCACTCACGTTGTGTGTGTGTTTGTTGCTAGGCTGAGGGGTGGTTTCCCCCTCCATACGTACGCACGCACGCATAATGCCAAGGACGCTGAAGGCCTCGCTCGACCCCTTTCGTTAATAAATCGCTGCCACTTCTTTCCGCCCTGACTTTGTGAGTGAAATGAAGGCATTTCCAAACACGCTGAGGTTCAAAACCGGTGTCTTGAGTGTGCGCGCGTCTGTGCAAAGTCCACTGAGTAATGTGTACTTGTATATGTTAGTGTTAGTATATGTTTGCCCTGCTCCTCTCTCCTCCCACGCCCAGATAAATCTATTAATAGACCTCGTGTTTGTCTCTCAAATATGTGAAACCTCTTGCCAGGAAAAACTTCCTTCCCATATCTTGACTTGTGAGGCAAAAAGAACCTCTGAGGCATTGAGGAAGCAGCAGGAAAACCTCATCAGTATTTCCAGCGTGCTCAGTATTTTTAGGCTCTCCAGAGAGAGAAAGATCGCATGGAGAAGGAAGAAGTGTGGAAAAGACGCTTCTTTCTTGGCAGACGAGTCGTCGTTACTACGACAGCTTGCAAAAGCTGCTGCTACAGCTGTCGCGACAGCTGCGGCTGCTTTCTTGAGACTGAGTCACACACGCGCGCGCTCGCACGCACTCACGCACGCGCGGAGAGACAGAGAGAGAGAGAGAGAGAATAGGGGGAATGAACGCAGTCCCTTGGGGAGGGTGGGGTAGTGCAGCACACACACGCGCGCGCGCGCGCACGCACGCACGCACGCAGCTGGGAAGAAAAGAGGGGGTTGACTCGCTTGCCCCGAACAACGATGCCGACGACGACGACTGCGAAAGCGACTCTACAGGGTGTGTCACAAGAAACGAGTCGACGGAGCGGACGCGAGTCAGCTGTTACCATGACTTTTTGGCACACAGGGTGGGTTTTTCAGCCCAGCTTCTTAGTACAGCCCAGGGGTTGCAGGGAGAATATTTTCTTCATGTGCTGCTGCAGCAAAGAAATGGGGAGAGAGGGAGGGAAAAATAGCTGCAGCAAGTGTATTTTAAAAGTCCACTTGACCAAGGAGGAAGAAGTGGAAAAAAAGGGAAAGAACGAGAAAATTGAGGAAAATTTCCCTACAGCCGCACAAACAGAAGCTGCAGAAGATTGAATTTAAATGAGGCAAAACACCTAACAAACAACTTTTGAGCGCGCTCGCGAGATGGAGAATATTTGTTGTATATCAAAGCCCGGTTTTTGTCGCGCTGTCTCAAGTAATGTGTTGTCAACAACAGCTTTCTCGATGATGTTTAGTCGATAGTGACGTTGTTGTTGTAAGTGTGCGTGTGTGTACGTGTGTGTGTGTGTGTGTGTGTGTGTGTGTGGGTTGAACAGCGATCGTGTTTAGCGCACGTCTACCTCTACCAGACGGAAGAAGCATGGGCGTACCTGCCAGCGAAGGCTTCAGGGCAGTGCTCAGGTGTCGGCGTGGACGGGAATGTCTGGTCGAGTTTTGCGCCAAGTAAAAGCTGGTCACGCAATAGAAAAATTGCTTGCTGGAACAGATGGACGCAGTTCATGCAGGGTGTAATAACGGCTCTGCCGTTTGCCCTTTTAATATACGTATATCAATATAACCTAACATCGGTTTCCGTGCCTTATTATCGAGGCTGGAACGCTTTCTGAAAGCACTATTCTTATCTCTGTTCACTTTCAGAAAAATGCCATGACAACTTTCACTGACGGTGGCGAGACTGCCACGCTCCAGGTCTCATGAAGGCCACGCCCACGAAGGCCACCCCCATGAAGACCACGCCTCTACATTGCCACTCCAATGAAGGCCACGCCTCCACCTAAACACGCCCCCACAGGACTGTGTGTGCCAAACAAAACAATGACTGTCTTCGATGCATTCTTCCTTCTGTAGTCCAGTGTCACCAGCCCCCGCTCAAAGTCACGCGGGAGACACATGAACGAGATCAGCCAAGGCGGCGGAGCTCCGGCCACCTCCCGAGGGGACCCGCCCATCGGCGGCGGTTTCCCGCCTCCCGTGTCGTCGGCCGCGGCGGCCGCGGCCGCGGCGGCTGCGGCTGCGGCTGCGGCGACAGCAGCTGCAAGGACCACCGCCGGGAACGGCCCCGGCGCCGGTGCGGGTACCGGCGGTGGCGGCGGCGGCGGCGGCGGCGGCGGGGAAGACTCCCTGCCCCCTATTGAATTCGAGGGTCTCGGCGGCGAGAGCCTCAACTTGTCGCGGCTGCTCGCTGGCAGCGACGCGACCTCGTCTTGGGCGGACTTTGACCCGTTGTCGGCTGCTCCCACCGGCCCAGGGCAGTACCGACCATGGGAGATTGACCTCCCGGCGGCTATCGCCTCCTCATCTTCCATTGCTCCGCAAACCTCGACGACGGCGGCCACCACCATGAGCGGCGGGCATACACCGCCGACGAGGGGCCCGCCGAACGTGCTCGCTCCACCTGCGGTCAGTGGCCGTGCAGCGCCTCTGCATCATCCGCACGTCTTCTACCAACCGCCACCACATCACCATTTCTTGGAGCAGCGGCTCCCCTCCTTCCAGTCACAGTTCCAGGAGGTGCCGCCTCCCTACGGCCACGCCGCCGCGGCGGCGGCGGCGGCCGCCGCTCACCATCATCACTATCCGCTCACACCCGCCGCAGTTCATGCGCGCGATCAGTTCGATCAGCAGTCATCAGCAACACCTTCATCTTCAGCTACCTATCATCATCTGCAGCCGCCGAGGCCACCGCAGTACCACGTCCTCACTCCAGCCGCCGCGGCTGCTGCAGCAAGAGGCAGCCGCAAGCCAAGCGGCGGAAACGGCTCGACGGCTACTTCTGCTTCGTCGTCGTCGAAAACCCAGACGATCTTGGACACGCACCCGACTTTAACAGCGCAGCTGCGCAAGAAGTCGGTCGTGGGCCGCCCCACGGGCGGCGGGTCCTTAGACGACAGCTCGGTTGATGTCGTCGCCGACACCCCTGGCCAGGTCGCAGCCATCTCGTCTACCGACTCAGCCCTCGAGAAGCTCAATCGCGGAGGCGGCGGCGGTGGTGGAGGTGGTGGCGGCGGCCAAACCGCATTTAAATCTCCTGTCGCGGGAGTTGACGGAGCTGGCGGAGCCGGCACCGGCGGCTCAGGCGGTGGGACGACTGCAAAGGGGTCGAAGAAGAAGCGAAAGCGCTGCGGCGAGTGCGTCGGCTGCCAGAGGAAGGACAACTGCGCCGACTGCGCCCCCTGCAGGAACGACAAGAGCCATCAGATTTGCAAGATGAGGAGATGCGAAAAACTCACGGAGAAGAAGGTCAGGAAGGTCAATGTGAGTAGTGTGTGTGTGAGTGTGGTTGTGCGAGCGGGTCCGTTCGGAAATCGAATAAGGTGCACAGCAAAATTTCCCTGTTGTCCTGTGTAAGCCCAGAAGGTCCACTTCATCCCTCCCAGTTTGTCTTTTGGCAAACTTTTGTCTCCTCACCCTCCGGCCACATGACACAGCAACCCTAAATGGGTTCCCCAAAGACCCCCCAAAAGAGGGCTCTTATGGAAAAGTACTACTGTCTCATCATCGCATGACAACCACCTTCTTATCTGAAAAGTTCAAGCAGGTGGGGAAGGCAGGGGGGGTGTCACAGGGCAGAACGGCAGCTGCTTTTTATCCCCTGGAAGCCAAGTTAGCATCCTGGAGGAAACCAGGAACCCACAATTGGGCCCTACATGATTTTTTACCTAACCCTCGCCATGCTATCCTTATCCCACCCCGACCTCCTTCTATACTGACATCCATGGCCACTTGCCTCACATTAAGCATAGGGGTATGGGGTGAAACAGAATCTGCAAAAACCCTTGTTAAAGGAATCTCACAGAGTTCCACACATGAGACCCTCATCCACCAATAGAAACATGGTCTGATAACCAGAACTGGGAACCAAGGATAAAACCTGGGTCTTGTGGCTACTGCTAGGTATATATTTGACCTGATGGTTATTAAAGCTTGCAGAGCAGAACATTTCTTGAGCAGACGAGAAGGAGAGTGAGGATGAATGAGATCAGTGAGCTTGGTAGGCTTTGATCTGTCCAATGGGGTCTTTTTCATGCAGACTTCATAATAAACAATTTCCTGGTGTCCAACAACAGCTTTGAAGTGTAGTGCTGAATAGTCGATCTGGGTGTACTTGTTGGTTGAGACAGATGGTGCAGTATGGGTGAGGGTGCAGGCCAAGTACAAGAACTGGGTCTGGCTTATGGCTCTACTTGGCTACTTGGCACTGTTTCACCAAGACCACAGAATGACCAAGATGGCCATTTTGAGAAGTGAGATCGAGAGCTTGTAGGTAGTGACATTCACCAAACTACTATTTTATTGCACCTTTGGTTCTGCGACTTCCCCTTTATGTGGATCTGAATAATTTATAACTCATGTGGACGCAATTTTGCGGATTTTGTCCCACCCCTTACCAAGGAGATACAGTGCGCATACCTAAAGACTCTGCCAAGGCAGAAGCCAAGATACCTTGCTTGGTACTGCAATGTTAGTAGTTTTTTTGTCTTCATGCCCACTTATAGGTAATGTTCCTCTTTGGAGTGTCTTGTGTGCTTGTGTGTGGCATGATGATAGTTAATGTATGCATGGTATACACACCTACCATAGGTGAAGAGCAAGTTAGACCGCAGCTAAACCTTCTCTTTTCTCTGTTTCAGATGGGCCAGCGCGGAAAGGTGAGTGGATCCAGTCCTTATTAAAGATTTTAAGGTTATTAGCTTCGGTCAGTATTGGCAGGAATACGTAAGCAGAGCTTCATATTCATTATTTAGCGCAACATCTCCATGAAGCTGCTTTTTTTTTTACTTTCATCCTCCCAACGATGCAGAATTAGGCAACTTGAATCGTCCACTTCCTCTCCCCCCCCCCCACATTGTCGGAGACAGGCAATTCCTGTCAGGATTGCCAGCAGGCTTTATTTTCCGGACAGAGTTGCTACAAATCAAAGCTTTTTCCTGCCAAAGAAACGCAACTTCCATTTCACAAGTCTTCCTTTGGCGTTTTTGAAAGCTGCTGTAGATCAACGCCAATCCTGGATGCCAGCACCAACAGCAGCAGAAACGGCTGCAACGGCAGCAGCTGCGTTCGCCGGCACGCACGCACGCACGCACGCACGCAGCTTTGACAAACACTCACTAAGTCTTCCTGCTGCGTTGGCGCAAAAAAAAAATCGCTGCTTGGCCAAGGGGCACAGCTTAGGCTCTCTCTCTCTCCCGAGGCAGGGGTGGCAGGAGGAAATCCTTCTGAGGGTGATGTGCAACACCCCTCTTTTCTCCCCTGTGAGCACGTATGACCTCTCCCTCACTCAGATTTCATTGCCCAGACAGCAACGTTACTGAGATTTTTTTTTAAGGAAAACAAACAATTATTTTTGCCATTTTCATGCAACTTTGCTGTAAACTTTTTTGACGGCTGCTGCGGCCGAGCTTTTGGGATGAAGTTTGGTTTCACCGGGGTTCATTTTCCTGCACTCCGAGAATGCCAATTTTCGGTTGTTGCTTTGTCGCTTGCACTTAATGCCGCTTCGATGCAGCTGAATGGAACTGAGTTTTCCCCCCAAAAAAGAAAAGAATAAGAAAAAAAAGGTAATTTATAAGGACCGCATAATGGACATGTGAGAAAAGTAGCTGTGCACACACAAAGGTGAAGCTGTGAACTTGGATGTGCTTCGCCTGGAAATTTCCAGCCTGCGTAAGCGTTGAGAGAAAGGTAAAAAAGGGAGCTACGTTTCAAAGTGCGCCTTTCAGAGACTGCTGCACTTCTGGCAGGCCTAGTGTGGCAGGCCCAGGGCAGCAGGCCTTGCAAGCTGTCAGCGTGAGATCACACAACTTCCTTGCTATCCCAAGAAAGGAAGGAAGAAGAAAAAAGCACAGCCGAGCTGTAGACTTCTTCCTTCTCTCTCTCCAGGATGACATCATTTTGACGTCATTGTAGTGCACTGCAAATACCGTGTGAGGCGCAAAAACAAGGGTGCTCCGTGCACCGACTGGATGCTCCTCGCGCAATGCGACCCAGGCTGGCTGGGGGTTGGGGGGGGAAGTTGCATTTTTTTCTGACACTTTGTCCCATTCTTTTTTGCACTCATGGGCCTGCCTGTAGGCCTCTCTCTCTTCTCCGTCCTGCACGCTCGAGCACGCGCGCGTGTGGCAAGGAGTGTAGGCCCGCCTCCTCAGAATCAGTAGGGTTCAGAGCAGAGGGATGAGAGGAAGGGTTAAAGGAAGAAGAAAATACAAGTTTCTCTCTCTTTTTCGTAACGAACTCCATGTTGGTCGTGTGTGCCCGTGATCTCCCCCGCCACACGCACCCACACGCAAGCGCGCACGCACAATTCAAAAAAAAATCTGCTTGTGTAATCGTGTCCTTCAGGACCACGTTCGTTTAGGAGAGAAAAAGACCGGGAAAACGTTAGCACAGTAAAATTCACAGCATTAAAATTAATCCCTCTGTTTCGACAAATGCTGGTAGAAAACACACCCCGTTATCTGGCCCCGATCAGGTGAACGACCTTTTCCACACCGATAAGAAGAGACTTGACGACAAAGTGAGTGCAGACACCCTTGGACACACACACATAGAGGGGGAAGGGTGGGGGTTAAGAATTGTGTGAAGAAAATAACACACTTTAAGTAGCTTTATTTCACTCACTTCCAGGTGATGTTTTTACACCGAACAGAGATGGAATCAATCCTTTGAAATTTTGGGCCTTTTTTTACCCCTTTCAGCAAGTTTCACTGAGCAAACATGTTTTCTAATAGGTGCCCATGGTTGGCAACATAGGGTGGGGGCCTCGAGCCCCTCCTCGCCGCAATCCGTACATGCCGAGTCTGGTCATGAAGAGACAACACAAGTTTTTTTTTCTTCTTTTGTAACCTAACCTAAATTATACGAACTATTTTGCTGTGCAAGGGGTTTTCTTTTCGCCCTGAGAAGAAAACGTTTATGTTGTCGAGGGGAAGCTTTTTTTTCCCTGCGTGACAAAATGGACTCTCCAGAGCTGCACTGGAAGAAAAAGTCGCCCAAGATTGTGAACAGCCTTGACTTGAGGACTTCACGGCTGAACAAAGAAACCAAGACGACATTCTCGACCAGACATTTGTTGGGAGTCTGAGTAAGAGTCTGGTCAGACCAACATTATCCTAAGTCTGACACACAGCTGACCGACCAATTTGGTCGTGAGCATAGAGAAATGCCGTCCAGTACGTGGAGGGAAGGCTTGTCTGACCGAGTTCCTCTGCCGATTTTCGTCCGGTGCCACCTTTTCCGGTCCAGGCAGGAACGGGAGCGGTTTTAGAACTACAATTAAATGGCAAACTGGAAGAGGATATTGCTGGGGATTCCCAAAGCGACGACCACACTTGAGCTGGCCAAAGAATTGTTTCCTCAGGACATTAAGGTAAATTTGGCAAGAGCACTTTGGCGTCTGGAGACCAGCTCAAGTCAGAGTCCAGAATCTGCCCACGATGTTGGGCAGGCAGACAAAATGGGCATGTTTACAGTGCTTAAAGTAAACATTGGGAGAGATTTGTCATTGACTCAAATTTTTGGGGTGTGCGTGCTTGTTCAATGATGAGCCACAAAGTGGACCCAGCACAACAGCTTCACTCATGTAGTAGCTGTGAAGAAAAGCAATGGCGCACGTTTCATCGGTTTTGTCGTCGCAGTCTTTGTGTCACTCGTACAGGGTGACACAAAATCTGCCCAGATCCTTTCTCCACCAGTCCTGCACCATCCGGATCTGCCTTAGTCATGGCACCTCTGCACAGCACAAGATCTCTTCGTTTGGACAAGTAGTGATGGAGTCAGGCTTAAGCAGGCCAAGCAAATCACTGATTGCAGCCTCAGATGTGTCCACGAGGAGGTGTGAGGATCACCAATGACTCTCTTATTGGTCGTCCTTGCGGGGTCAACCTGTCCAGTTGTCCTCTTTCCTTCACCCTTTCCAGTCCCCCTATTGAGTCCATTTGATTGACTAAGTAAATATCGTCCAGGAGGCTTAGAAATAGCAGTACAAAATTGAATGAAAGAAGCCTATTTGTAATGCTAAACGTGGATATTCCAAAGATCTTCCTAATCTTTCTTTTTTTTCCTGGGTGGATGAGGTCACGTAAAAAAAAAAATCGATCCTTCAAATTTCAGCTTCTTTTCACAGCTGCCCCTTGACAAAACATTTTCACAATTTGCTCACAAGAGCCTTCAACTTGTGGTGCATCAAATGTTGGGCATGCCCAAAAAACACCCAAAGTCTTGTTTAAAGTTGCCCGAGTCACAGCACTTAGCCCATTTCTGTGCTTCCGCATGCGCTGAAGTGCCAGAAAGAACAAAAAAGAATGAAGCAGAGCATGAAATCGGTCTCTCTCTACTCTCAGCCAATATCAATAAATTCAATATCCGATGCTCCACTTTTTTTTTTTTTTTTGCTTTCTCGAGTTCTTTGGGGGATGTTTTTATGGCTCAAACGTCCCCTCCCCCCGTGGTCCTGTAACGAATTGCGGAAATTGCACGTTCCAACAATGGGGGGGGGGGACAGGGAAGGCAGACCCCTCATAAATGACCTGCGGCGATTCTGCTGCATCGTTTTAATTGTCTCATCCGCTCACTTTTATCCCCCCACCCAAAAATTTATCGTTCCCACGATTTTCTTTTTCGTGGGTGAAGAATGCAGCGCGAGCTTCAAACAGCGTCTGGTGCTCTCCGTGTGGCTCATACGGTGAGGCGGAGGAAAATGCTCTTTTTCGAGCTGCTTTGATGCAATAATATAATAAATGTGGACACAGACCTTAGGAGGGTCCTTAACGTGCGAAAAATTATCCCTCGTCGTCCTTCATGGCCGCCGCCGCCGCCGCCGCCGCGGCGCGCAGCAGTCATCCAACGGTCGAACGCACTGCAATTTCCCGCATGAGGAATGCCTCATTCCTGCCAGGGCGACTACATAAGTGAGCTTAAGCCGCCGCCAAAATGCGCTTGCCAGCTGTTTCCCCAATTTTATTTTCGTTTGGCCAGCAGCTCGCTCAATCCAGAAGGAGGGGGGGGAGGGAGAGGCAAGCGGGGGCTTCGTTCACAACGATGGCGAAGGCGAAGACCATGGCGGAGGCCATGGCGGAGGCCATGGTGGCCACCGATGGGGTGAGGACGAACTCCAGGTGCGACGTGGGCATTGTTTGCATCGGGCAGGCAAAAAGTCACTTTCTTCCAGGGCAAAGATGCGTCGCTGGAGAGGCAAAGTCAGACTCTTTGTTTTCTTTTTTATTCACTTCATATGGGCCACGAGTTGATGGAAATGTTGCATGATGTTCGGGGTCAGACCCACCCGCCCGCCAACAATGAGCGTTATTTAGTCAAATGTCAAGTGAATTAGCGCTGGGTTTGACGTGGTCAACGGGGGCCCCCACGAAGGGGGGGGGGGGGAGGGGAGGGGACCGGAGGATGATCGACCCCGATGGAAGCCCCTCTTCCAACCCCCTCCCCCTGAGGGCGACTCCGTCATGACGGGCGGGTGCACACTAGTAGAAAATAAAGTGTCTAAAAAAAGGCAAATTCCTTTCCAGAGGAAATGAAGCCCTAACTCTGCCAGACGAGGTGACTTTGGACGCACTCAATCATACTTGAGCACGGCGATTACCATTCCTTTTTTTCACTTATTGTGCCTGTAAAAGGGTAATTTCATGGCCATAACCTGCACAACCACGACTTCTGAGGTGCAAAACTCTTGTCTGGTCGAGTCCATCCTCTCTGGACATGCAATAAAGTTGTGAGGGACGTCATATAATGGGGAGACGCATAAGGACAATAATTTCTTCTGAGCAAGAGAAATTTTACGCGCTAGTTTTATAAGCCTCGACTTTATTGCCTTGCTTAGGGCGCTTTTACGCTGGCATTTTTGTCCCGCCAGGAGACGACGTATGCAGACCCGGTGCTGACTTTAGAAGTGTAAAAGTTCGTTTTAGACTAGTCAGATTTTGGGGCCAGCAGGTTTGAGAGTCAAAGGTTGTGTGTTAAGGTTGTTCAACTGGCCCAAATCCTTCAGTGCGAAGGCTCCCTTAGATTTTTGGAAGAAGAGCCATAATACACCGGTGCTCCTTCCAAGGGTCATTTTTTAAGGCAGAACACCGAAAATGAGTATATAAAAGCAGCCAGAGGGCAGCTGACTGAAAGCTCACTTAGAGTCACTTAGAAATTGGAGTGCTAAGGCATAAATTCTATTCTCATACCTAAAGGCAGGGGCCGATTTGAGTGAGGAAATGGTGCAATAGGAGGGATCAAAGACAAGGCCCCGACGGGGGACGTTGAGAAGAGTTCATTTGTCGGGGGGGGGGGGATACCTCCAACCCACACACCCGGAGGGCTGACCCCGAGTGAACCCAGTTGCTTCGTGATGGAGCGCTCAAGCTGATGAAGAGACGAATCTGTCAACAGTGCTTGGCACTCATTCTGGAGAAACCGGTCTCCAGTGATCTTGTGCTTGTCAAGACTCATGTAATAATGACATATGCACAGAAACTATGTAATTCGGGTACACTTCAGCAGATCCTCCTCCTCCCCCCCCCCATATAATGCCCATTCTTAACGTACCCTGACTTCTTCACACCTTGGGACGCAGAAATAGACAGATTGCATTCACGAGAGGAAGGGGGGGGGCACTCTTGTCAAGCCCCCCCTCCCCTCCTCCTCCCCAGAGAAACTATTTTCCATTCAATTCTTTTTAGGGAGTGTTGACACCTCCAAAGGCACTAAAAATGCTTCTTCTGTAAGAAAAAGCTGGGGGAGAGAGAGAAATGGCCTGCATTTTCTCATGCAAATATGTAGCCTCTTTCTTTCCTGCTTGGCTGAACAAATAAACTTGCATACAGGGTGTCCAATGAGTTCTGCTGAATGCCGAGCTGGTCTGGAGTGGCAACGCTTAAGTATTTGCACAAACCCAGACTGGCTGAGAGGGACTCTCCACACTGGCCTTGATGACGCACTCCAAATGCTTGCACAAGGCCTCGCCGAGAACCTGCTGGAAGTCGACATCCCCAGAGGACGTCAGGACGTCGAAGCTCAAGTCGGCTTTCGTCGGCGTGGAATACACTAAAAGCCAGTTGGACAGGAGGCAGAACCTATTTGCCACCCTGTACGCACACGTGTGGAAGGAATGCGCGTTCTTCCAGTCATTTTTTGTGCAGTCTCAGCTCAGGGGGGTCTTGTTCCTGTGCTGTGTCCAAGTCTCGCCCCCAATGTCTTGGATTAATCTCTTCCATTTACAATCAATTAGCCTGAACTTCCTCCAATTTTTCCTCCATTTTTTTCCCGCTGAGAAGAGGAAGAAAAAATAGTCCTCAATCCCCAGGAAAGCACAGATTTGTGCACGTGCGCGCGCGCCCGCGCGCGTGTGTGTGACGGTAACTAATCGTTGGCTGCAATCTCGGTTGCATCTCCTCTATCGCCCAAGAACCAGCGCCCAAAAAGTGTGGGCGAGCAACTTTCGGGTACTCTTCTTTCATGAGCCGCAGCTGGACTTGGCCTGCATCAGCGTGAAGTTTTGTGCTCAGAGTGTCTTTGCTGCAGTATAAAAAAGCAGCAAAGATGCCATTTCAGGGTGCCTTTTTCTCTCCACCCCCTCCTCTCAGCCTTCGTCTCTCCCACCTTCTGGGGGGGATTGATAAAAGAAATTGCTCACACGCGTGTGAAGTCTACAAGAAGAGATTGTTACAATATAGTTCAGAAGTTAAGAGAAGGGAACACCGAACAATCCCCCTATTCAGGCATGTATGAGTCTTGTGCACGTGTGTGTGGAGGGGGGGGGCGAGGGGGCATGGAAAATGAATGACCCAAGGGAACGCTCAAATTGAGTGAGAAAGCACTTTTTTTCTTCTTCCCTCCCTCACTGATGCAATATCATGTATCCAGACACCTCAAGGCTGCTGCAATAACTCAGGATATTGGGCTTCAAGGAAAGTTGCATCTCCAAGGAATGCTTTGACCATCACAAATGCCCCCACTCTCCCCAGCAAACATTCATGGACTTTAAAAGGCTGGTCTCAAATGCCACCTCCGGGACGCCATTTTTGTCTTAAAGAGCCGAAACTTCAGGTTATTCCACAGGTTTGTCCGAAGCATCAGTGGACAAAGTGCACTTTCCATCTGTCTGGCAGAGTTTACAAAAGTGCTATATGTTCCAAAGGTACTTTCTCATGCAGGGGTGAGAAAAAAAGAAAGCTGCTGCTGCCAGCTGCTTACTAGACTTTGGAGTTGCAGCAAGCTGCTGTCAAGCTGTTTCTTCTTGAGGATATCGTCTGGAGAAAGCGCACGCAGTAGGGAGAGAGACTCTCCATTCATACAGCCAGCAGACGGTCTCGTAGCGTGAGAGGCAGAAATATGTCTGGTGATGAACCTAACGGGAAGCTTCGGGGGTGGGGATCAGGAGGAGTGGAAGTGGGAGTGGGAGGGGGAGGGGGAGGGGGAGTGGGAGTGGGAGGGGGAGGGGGTTAACGCTCACAGGATGAAAGGGGTATCACGAGACAGTTGAATGGAAGAAAGAACTGTTGTCGTCTCTGCTACAAGGGTCCCTTTCCTTCTTCAGAGGACACGTCCAAAGTCTTCAGGATTACTCCATGACAGTGATGCTGTTCGCTCTTGAGCATCTGGGACAAGTTTGCCTTGCCACAAAGTTTGCCTCCACTTTGTGCAGTCTTTTTAGTAGTTTTTCCTTGTCGGACATCCTCATGGTGACGTGGAGGTTGTACTAGTTGGACAAGGTGCTGCTACTGGCTGATGTTGTTGTGGCCAAGTCTGCACCACATGATTGGCTCTAGCATCACTGATCCCACTGGCGGTGAGAGAAACCTCCTTCACGTGGCGAATGGGACTGGAGTTGAAGTTTGGTGCCAATTTCCATCCCCAGAACCTCTCCTGCTCTCCCTCTTGTTTACAGCTGACCAGAGAAGAAAACATGACCATGAGATTTTGTCCAGAATTGACCAACCTTTTCAAGGTTTGCTTCATGCTGGATGAGTTCGCCCAAGCTGAGTCCATGTTTGGAGCAAGTCAGTACTCGCTCCGTGGCCCAGACCTCCTTGGTTGGACAATCCTCCTGTCCTGAGCGTCTGGATGGACTAAAAAAGTGTCCACATTTCTGGTTGCTTCCAATTCTCTGCGTGTATGAAGCTCAGCAGAGACTGAACCTGAGCCTGCGTGTCCAAGAAGCATCAGTGCAGCCATCGTCGCCAGTGGCAAGTGACGTTCAACATATGTCACCCATGCCAATGATTGAAACAAAAGGAAACCAGGTCCTCTAAGTAAATACATGTGTTCAATAATTCATCTTCTAACAGATGCACCCTCTGCTCTACCAGCAGTAACAACGTCACGAACATTTAGCTGATTCTAGACTGCCACAGAAAATGTTGTCCAATTTGCATTTCAGCAGCCTGGGAGAGCGAGAGAAGAGAAAAAAGTCGAATTAGATCCCAGCGGAGCTTGGCTGCTGCTCACACGCTTGCTTGCACACTTGGATTATGCGTGCGTGCAGAGTTTCACATATCCTAGCCTGAGCAGCAACAGCAGCAACGCCGGCAGCAGCAGTAGCGGCGACAACAGCAACGGCAGCAGCCAATGGGCGGCCAACGGCGTTCTGTTCGGGGGTTGAATCATGGGTGCAGCACGCACACACACGCGCGCGCGCACACACACACACACACACACACACACACACACACACACACACACACACACACACACACACACTCTG
>JAAUXU010104076.1_pt1 | contig 19223 bp, 20 predicted proteins | sample 7278151 | NCBI WGS metagenome assembly JAAUXU01 (sample SAMN14350113, study PRJNA611818) | marine sediment metagenome | isolation source: surface marine sediment (1.8m) | place: French Polynesia: Moorea | collected 2018-08 | reverse complement strand
TGCTGAAGAGGCTGTTGCACTTGTGACAGATGATGTCATGATAGATGAGTGGAGTAATAACTAAAAGAATAAAAGCCGCCCTTGAATAAAAGCCGCCCTCAAATAAGAGCCACATAGAAAGACAGAAGATTACATAAGAGCTGCAGCTCTTAAATGCGACGGTACGGTATTCATTATTGAGTGTACCCATTATGGAATGTATGTAGGTTGTGATTGTAGGACATAGAGCGACAGCCACCCACTGTACTGCTGTGTATACAGTCAGTCCATACAAAGGCCTTCTTCTGTAAATACTCAGCAATAAATATCTCATTGTACAGTGGGTTAAGGTAGAGAGAGATGAGAGACCAGAGGTTGCCAACGGAAGATACGCTTCAGTCTCCTGGGGCTGTTAGAGTTTCCTCAAGGTTGGCCATCTCATGGGAAAGGTTGTCATCGGGATCATCTTCAAAGGTGTACAAGGTGAGATGTCCACCGTAGCTGGGGTTATTTCAAGACCAAGCTGAAATCTATGAAACGCAGTGTCTCACGCTCCGCGCCATCCACGTGCTCCACGCTGTCCCCGCACTCTTGGTCGTCCATGCGCTCTGCACGTCCATCCGCATTCTTAAAATTTCCTTTCTTATTATTTCAACACTAAAATCACTTGCTGATCCGGGTACACCTCATCAACCTCTCTTCTCTCTCTCACACACAAAAAAACCCTATAATTAATGTAATAAAAGTAATTTCAAACCTATCGATCTCCATATCGGCACTAACAATTCGAGTACGGGATATTCCAGCAAAGGACAGCCACATGTTGCTACATGTAATGTAATGTACATTCAGTTGCAGCAGGTCTCCGTGCAACAGTTTTTGAGTTACAAAACATTTTTGTTACCTTCTTTGCATTATACGTGCGTCGATGTCGAGCAGCGACAATGAAGAGAACCAACTTTGCAACCAAAGAGCACAGGCAAAGATCTGGTAGCCCATCCTGTTCAAGGATACATCAATAAAGCCAAAGAGAATCCGAAAAAGCTGTGTGGACATATCTTCTCAAATGAGGTTGTAAACCATGATGAAGATGATTCCGACGGAGTTAGATGTTCCAATGGCTCCTCTGACTATGAGGAAGCGACTGATGAAGATTATATTGACAAGTAAGACAACAATTTTCCTGTGGTAAAAATATTTTTGCAAATATCTTCCAACCATTGCGTCACTTCCACATCCTTCATTTGTCGCAACTGCGCCATCACCGAACTCCTTAGTTTAGGTTATTTTTTTCATTGCCAGGTGCAAATCACTTTAATAGCGTCAAAAGTACCCTCGATGCTGTCGCGCACTGTTAATGAAAGGCTTCTTTTCTCTGAACTTGTGTAAGCTCGCTAAGTAGCTTGCGCTCATGCGGCGCACCACTCAACGCCCCTTGAATCATGACTGGCAACTCTACGACTCTAGTTCCATTGAACTATTGACAGATGGGATGTATGACATGGTTTGTTCTCTGTTTTAGCATCAGCATCTTGAGCAGGATATGTTCTATAGTTGAGCGCAGATAGCAATGGCCGTGCCACTCACGCACACAGCAAAAGCTTTCTCTTTCACTCCACTGCCTACTAGAGGTGGTCACGAGCCGATTCTTTTCGGCTCAGGCCGGGCCGACTTTCATTCGAAAAAACATACTGACTTGAATCGCTAGCACTGAAAATGCCGGCTTTGTCGTCGAGCAATCTGCTGCTTTTCTGGAGACGCTGATGACAAAATGCCAAATATTTTTGCACTGAGCACATTAGTGCCTTGCACTATCATGAACTTCAGGGACACTTGTGACAGCCTTTTGAAATCGTCTGTATTGCCAACTTGCCAAATGTTGCCCAGTCCGACTTGTGACTGCCTCCGTAGACTCACTCTATTACTACAGCCTATCCGTATTCATCGTGACCAGGAAGATTGAGAAAAATGACAAAATCTGGGAAAAAAACTACGCGAGATATAAATGTGGACTGCCGATATCGGGCTGGAAGAAGCCCGAGCCCACCACGACCCGCTACATATCAACACGAGAAAAGAGGAAAGTTTAGCGTGCAAAAGGTATCAAGGGTTGACAAGACTCTATGTGTGTGCCTTTCATTAGGTCATGCAAACAAATTTACTTTGACACCGCCCTTGCTACGATACATTTGCCTAGATCTGAGTATCCCTGTGGTCTCGTATATCTCCTGCTAAAATGCTCTGTACGAAAGTGCGTCGGATGTGAACTGACACCCCTGGAAATGGCCTCCCAAAGAAGGCCTTTCTCTCCTGACCCACTTTGAAGTGTTCGAAGCCAAGAAAATGAGCACCATGGCGCCCAAAGACTGCTCTGCACCACTGTCGGGTCTGAGGCTGCGAGGACGGGGCATCAACACATGAAGACGTTCGGCAGCGATTCAAAGCATCCTCACACGAACATTTTTGAGCCACTGAGGTCATTGCTCCAAGGCCTTTCTTTTGTACCCAAACAATAGCAGTACGTTGCTGTCGCATGGTCTGCCCTTGCATGGCAAGTGCCTATTGCAACAGAGCACGTGAAGAAGAAGTCGAATTAGCTGCCAGGAAGAACAAGGGGACCTGATTGAATCTGTAACTGCAACCAGGCCCACACTTAGGCCTGCAGTCATAATCAGAGAAAGCTCCTTTTCAAGGACTGAGCGGACCTACCTGTGAACTCCTCCTTTCTCCACAATAACAATAAGACGCTGTGGGCAGGCCGCACAGGCCGCTGTAGTTGTTACAGGCTGCTCTCAGGCCTTGATGGGCCCTTCCTGTGAGCTAGTGGGCCTACGCACCAACTCCTACTCCGGGTGCAGTGCAGTTTCTGAAGATCTGCTATTTTAAGACATACGAAGTGTTTCCATGATTGCTTCTGACCAGGAAGACTTTTCTGGCTTCAGGCTCAGTGGAGCAAGGTTTTGAGGGAAACAAGACTTGAATCAAATGCAATAGTTCCCTGCTCATCAAGTAAGCTTTATGTAAGTCAGCTACTGTGGAGACGACTGGCATCAAGACTAACCTGCTCAACTTCTGCTTTATTAGGACTAATTGTGCAATGGTGAGGAGATTCTTTTTTCCTCTTTCCTCGAACGAGCATCCTCCAAAGGATCGTACCTATCCCCCACCGGATAAGGTCACTGCAGAGAGTGCAGACAAGAAAAAGAACAAATCTCTAGTGGATGAGAGTAACGCTAACCTGATGGAAAGTAACGATCGACCCAGACACGGAGCATCCACCTCTTTTGATGATGACAGTGACTGCATCCAGCTGGAAGGGTGCCACGCCCGAGGGCTGGCGACCTTGGCTGCTAGCAAGGCCTTGGAGACCGTAGCAGAGAGGAGGAGGCAACAACAACAGCAGCAGCAACAACAACAACAAAAGCACCTCGATGACGGCCACAACACCGCCAGCGAGAGCCCACCTTTCCGCAGTTGCAATGAGTTTACCATGGGCATATTTGATGAGGGCAATGGCACCAGGATCAGGTGGTGGAGGGGAAGTCAATGAGGGGAGGCCCTGGAAATGCCCTTTCTTAGTTCTCGTACCTAAACTTGTGGGTCCCATGCACCTTGACGTTCAAATGCTGTGTGTCACATGTCACGTTGAATATTGTACGCCCAGACCTAGAGAAATGACTTGCTTGCGCTATTGTATCAACTGCCTAACCATGACCTCTGTAACCATATGACGACGCGGTGAGAGTCAGATGTCCATGTAAGATGATGTCGACTCGGGCTGAGCAACTCTCCTCTGCCAAGAACCTCTCAATAACTTTGTGAACTATCAATCTGATGAATACTTGTCACAACACCTAGCGGGCACCTGAGCAAATCACCCGGACAAGTGCTCAAGATTCTGCACTGCTTGGTATATATCTTGTACGTCTGCATAAGCACTTTCAAGTGGAACTAATAAAGCACTTCCGGAGGGCACTATGGAGACCGCCAGCAAACAGGACGCAGAAGATGACTTTATGGAAAGGCTGAACGCCCTAATGGAGCTCGATCCAACAACCTTCGTCCCGAAGATGTAAAGGTGCATTTGGGTCATGGCTGAAGCGTCGTGAGGCAACAGGATCTTCTTCGAGATGAGGACTGTTGGGCCAGTGCCGGAACAGCAGGAATGACCGCTATTTAGCCTATAGCGTTGAGGAGGTCCCCTAACACGTCCATGAAGTTTCCAGGTGGGGCAGTGATGCTTGGACAAGCAACAGGAAGAGAAGAAGGCCACCAAGTTGGTTTCTTGTAGGGATGTGCAGAGTATCTGGAGGTCGTGGATACCAAAGTGAAGCCCTGACTGACCTCCACGTATCCAGAGGGGAGGTCTGTGAGGCAGCAGAACGGTGTTACACTTCCAATGCACCATAGCAGTGGCGGAGGAAGAAGTTGCCATCGTTATGTGACAAGGAGATGTGGTCGGCCCCTTTCCTCTCCTGATCTCCATCACCTGGTGTTTGGGATCTGGGGCACTGAGGACAGGAGGCTGCAGGAGAACAGAAACGCTCTGTCACGCGTAAAAACTTGTCCAAGACGCTGTGCTTCATCCAGTCAAGATTGGACAAATCCGTGGAGGCCATTTGGGACTGTATTGAAAAGTAAACTGTTTTTGTTCCTGAACTTGGGGCAATCAACCTTCGGCACACTGTAAACGGGCCCGAGAGACACACTGTAGAAAAGCAACAAATTGTGTTCCACATATGTGTGAAGTCACAGGTGTCTGATGAATGTCTCTTTTCCTTCAGTTCTACAAGACGATGATAGAAAAGGACGAAGAAGACGAAGAAGGAACCACCCTAGAGCGGAGAGGCCGTTACTATCACAGAATCGGCAAGTACAGGGTGGAGAGAATGTGAAAAACAGCAGGGAAGCCAGCTGGGGCCGTTCTGCCTTTGACACTAAGCCCCCAAAATTTAGCACTATCCCTCTTTGGGGGCCCTGTGCTAGAAAAGGAAGACGCTAGAGGCTGGTCTGGCGGGTGACTTGATTTATCTTGGGTTAGCTTTATGACACAAAACTTCAATGATGAAGATGGGGGTAAGCAATAGCCTAAGCTAAGCCACCCATTTCAACGTAACCAAGTCTAAGCAATACTAACCACACCTGAGTAACCAAACGTAACACTGTGTAAAGTAGCTAAGGTGACATAACTGACAACGTAACTACCTTAGCACAAGTGACATAACACTGTGCAGTCACCTGCCCTGACTCTCCTCAAGCGTCTTCTCCCGCCTCTGCCTCCTTTTTTAGCTCAGGGACATAGTGGATGCAACGGCCACAATTGCGCTTTAATACAATTGTAAAATAAATGGATTACTTTCTTTCACACTCACTCCCTTGTACTACTCAGCCGTGTTCGCCTCCTGGCGCCTTGGCGGGACTCTGTTGATCTGGCTCTTCTTCGTCCTGTTGCTCGTGCTCGTGTTGAAGTGCTTCCGCGCAGTCATCAACACCCTCGCAGACGCCACGGACACGTTGATCGAGCAACGACGCTTGTCCTTCAACAGGAGGGTGGCAAGTGTCCGCCAGCAGGAACAACAGCACGAACAGCAGCAGCCACAATCACAACCACAACAGAGACAGCTGGCACATGTGAGAGATGTTTTAGTTACGTGCAATGTACAATATTCATGTACAGGGGTTGTTTATCTAGTGAAGTCTTCAAATTTTAGTCCCAATTCTGTCGGGAAAACATTGACCTTGTCACTTCTCATCATATCACATATATATTGAGATTGACAACTTCGGCCCTCGATGAGGCCTCCCGCAGCCTCGATGATGACCTTTTAAGGCTTTACACGTGGACCAGATATGTGTCACTAGATAAGGTCACCCCTGTGTAATGGATTTGGTCACGCTAAAGTTGGGATCTCTTAGCCGCAACAAATCCGTCCTGACGACGAAGGAGCCGTTTCCAACGTCAACTTCCAGGAAGACCCGCCTCCATACAAGGAGTGGCAAAGTCCAGGTTCATAACACTACAGGGTGATCTAGAAATACTGGCTTTTCTTTAGATATCTTTCTTGGGACTAAAAGTTCCAGCAAATTCCTTTCACGTCAAGGCTATAATGACATTTCTGTCATTGTTGTGCATGGGGTGGAGTAAGAAGAATTGCAATTCATCTAGCAGCTGGAACTAAACCTCGCGAATCTCCTTTGTCCACCAGCAATGGATGACAACAGTCATCCATTGCTACGTAGGCAAACGTCTTTGCACTTGGTTGATTTTGATGTCAACAAGCGCGTAGAGAAGAGAAAGGAGTATTCCTCTACCACCCTGTAACTGTGAATTTGATCCATTCGTGCAATGTGTCTTATCGTCTGTCCTCGCTCAGTTCCCGAACAGCCTCCTCCCGCCTACGAGACCCTCTATCCCGACAGCAACAGCAGCAGCAGCAACAACAACAACAACAACAACCCGACAGTATGAGCTCTCTCCAGAGACGAGTAAGGCTGGGAAGGGCTCTATTGCGTCCGCGTCTTCGGGCTCCTAATGTGGGCCCTCAAGGTCCACAGGACCGACATGTTGAGGAGACGTCCTCGGGAAGTCATTGTCGTGGAATATCCAGCTTGTGGAGGAGACTAATACTGTCATTTACAACAACTTCATGACCCGTGAGCAAAAGCCTGCCAAATTGGCCACGGACTATTCAATGTACAGGATGGTCGAGATAAATCCGGACTGATTTGTGCTTCACTGGATGTTGGTGGTTGAGCGATTCTTCCTCACCTCCACTACTTCGTTGTCTGCGCACTGCAGTACAATGGTGACCACGATCCTTCGTCCCATATCTCTGCAAGTCTGATGCATTCCATCCGTTATCATACATATCCATAGATATACAAAAGGAACAGATCACAACGCTTAGCATGGGGCACTTCCCAGGCATCGTCCTAAGGCTGTAGAGGGTTCGAGGGTGTGCACAATCCAACCATCAAGACAAGACTTTGCATGCTAGCATATTTTTCTTACGCATCTGTTATAAATTGTTCTTTTGACGTCTGCAGTATTTTTCATTTTTCTCCAAAAAACTCAAACTTTGTATAAAAAAGGGTCAAGTTCGATCAAAACTCTTGTACTTTGACATTAAGATCGCCAAGCGACATTTTAGAAAACAAAACCTTATTTCATTGTCGAAAACGGAAAGTTTATTTATAAAATTCTAGTAAATTTTGTGCCACAAAAAAAGGCTACCTAAATCTTGCTAAAATTTTGCGACATGGAAAACGCACACGACACCTCAATTTTCAGCTTGGGCCCATCTCGAGAACATACCAATTTCTTTTCGCACGGAGCCTCTTGCTCTTCTTCTAGTCTCTGTCTGTGCTATCGCGCTGTCCAGCAATAGTAACCATGATCATGAACTGCCGCAGGACGTGTTACAAGTGGTACGATGTCATCACTGCTATGAGGATGGACGTTGAGGAATTTGCGGGCAAATCTGGTCCGGCCACTGTGGCACTTCAGGGTCTGCATCCGGGGCCACGTCCGAGACGGTGGAGGATGAGGCCAAACGTCACTGATTTTCATCTAGTGTTGCCCAAGCTGCCAATGATGCCATTTATGGCGCAAACGCCATCCAAAGCAGAAAAATGTCTCTGACAGAAATGTGAAGGAATTCGAATCACAGAGAATCCTGTGTTGAGATCACTCCGGATACACCTCGATCACCCTGTGCACAACAGGGTGGACCTAGGAGATGCGCAACTCACCTATACGGTGAAAATGACGCTGCGAATCTCAATCGTCCACTCTGTACAGTGGAGTATAATTTCGACCAAAGAAGATCTGCAACTGATTTTCCAGGATGCAGACAACAATGTGAATCTCTTGTTCCGCGCAGGATGGACCGAGGAGATTCGCAATGTTATTTTCCACCTGCAGAATCTGTGGCAAATCGATCTTAGTCCACCCCGTACGTACACACGGTACTGCTCCTGTATGACAATTTTCTCGTCTTTCAGCCCTCCGTCCTATCAAGACTTGTTCGTAGAAGACCAATCAAGGCCTAAGTCAACAACTGCTGAGCAAGAAGAGGAGTTGACAGAACCTCCTCCAGACTATAGATCCATAATTCTGGCAGAAGGGACTTGAAAAATTGCGCACAAAGCCAAGTTGTGACTTTGACCCCTCCCCTCTCATCTCTCTCTCTCTCTCTCTCTCTCTCTCTCTCTCTTTGGTCGATGATCCACAAGTTGACCTCGGTGTTCAACATCTCCATGAAGGTCACAGCTCCCCAAAGCAGTCCAATTCATAACCTGACTGATGGAAGAAATGTCCCCTGAGACTCATCGATTCGTCCTGAGTGCAAACAAGGCAAAGGACGCAAAATTTCTATTTAACAAAAATATCATAACGGCCCTGGAAAACAGGCCCTGGAAGCAGAATTCCCATGGAAGAAAGACCAAAGCCTATAAATATACAGGCAAGGAAAGCAAAACAAGCGAGGAGAAACAGACAACGACTGCAGGAGAGGAAGGGCAGGTGCGACATCCCCCCTTTGCTCTTGAACCCCCCGTCAATCCCCCCCTCACCATACCCTGTTTTCATACCCAGGGAGGTGAGAGGGGGAGGTATTCTATCAAGGACCAGGAGTGCCGCAGAAGAAGTTTTTATTTTGCTGTATAAAACCTGTTGTACCCTTCTCTGGCAGCCACAGTCAAGGCTTCACCACCGATCCAGGGGATTCATGATTTTGCTTCTGTGGTCACGCCAACTTTGAAAGAAAAATCATAGTAATAATACTAAGGGAGAGCGACCAAAGTGCCTCTAATTGCAGCGGATGAAAATGAGCAGAAGAAGCAGCGAGAAAATGACTTTCTCTGAGCAGTCGACCTCGAGAAGACGGAGCAACGACTGCAGCAACAGCAACAACAACAACAGCAACCTCACCACAGGGTGAGAGAGACGAGCAGTCCGAGCTCCCCGGGCAATCGAACCGGACAGTGCCAGGATTGCTCCAACCTGAAATATTCTCATCAAAAGTGCTCTTGATTACTTAAGAGGCGGCAAAAGTAGCAAGAAAATATCAGACTTTGCCTTTTCTATTCTGCTAAAGTGTGAATTGGTATTTGACTTTTTCCTTTCATTCGTCATGGAATCCAATATAAGATAAATTCTCACCCAGTGTCTAAACTCAGAGTTGCACTTTTTATGCGGATGATTTCATCCAGTGAAGCACTCAATTTTTAAGTACAAGCAGTAGGCAAGACAAAATCAACATAGTAGTCCACTGTTTATGCAGTATGGAACGTTGAAATTCACAGTACTAGTGATCGGCCAGCATCTGGACTACGGGGTGGTGCACAAAAGTATCTCCAGCTCATTTATTCTGCTGTCCTATCTAGCGTAAATGCCCCCCAGTCAAAACTTCCAGGTAGAAAATGCCGCAGCAAAACCAAATGCCAAAGAGAAAATGCAAGCGTACAGCACATAGACAATGGTAGATCTGGTGTTGGCACTGGTGGCAATGCTGGTGGGGCTGCTGCACGCAGTGCTAGGGATGGTGCCAATTGGTCATGCACTGAAAAGGCAGTATTACCACAAGCACTCCCTCCCTTGCCTGCTGTAGGCCACGAAGGAAGTGCAGTAGTGCTTGTGCACTGGAGGTATTGGAGGTCACCGCTGTGGATTTTGAGGTAGAACACTGTGAAATATGAAAAAAGTTGGTGACCCAAACAAAGGTTACAAAAGGACCCGCGTAAGAGGAGATGGTATCCCCAATTGAAGACTACATCAAGATCATAACGTTTCATACTGCATTTAACATGATGTACGTCGCATCCATTTAAAAGGTGACAATTTCGAAATCAGCTTTTAGGATGGCCTCTAAAGGCTTTGTATGTACACTAGGGTGGACCCGTTGAGGCGAATTTTTTTTTAAAATGCACACTCATCAGCAGGTGCGACTGATGTAGTAAGTCAGATCCCACCCAATCAGACTGACATTGGTCCATACAAAAAGGTGCTACAAGGCTGACAAGGTGTTGGAGCAGGGGACCTTCCAGAAGGACATGGGTCAATCCTATTGTCACCATATGAAAATTTTATTATAAAATATGGTCCTTCTGATCAAAAAAGTACTAATGCCCTTTTTCAGTAATTTAATTTTAACATACTTTTTAATAAAATACCATATTGCTTCAAGTTAGTGCATTAATGCACTTTTTTCAGAAATTTAACTTTAGCATACTTTTTCATAAAGTCCAACACCTCGTCAGCTTTGTAGTACCTTTTTGTGAGGACCAATGGCAGTCTGAGTGGGTGGGATCTTACTTACAACATCAGTCGCACCTGCTGATGAGTGTGCATTTTGAAAAAAAAATTGGTCTCAAGGGGCCCACCCTAATGCACACAAAGGTACAGTCTGAATGGGCACATAGGTGATGTCATACGTAGAAACACTTATTTTTTTGCAACTCCCGACTCTTTCTCGTTCCAACTTTTTGGAAAAGCATCGAAACGATAATACATTTTTTTAAATCGTTGTTTTTTCGTAAATGAGGCCTCCTCCAGCCCCCAAATGATGATCGCTGAAGGCTACTTTGGATCGTTGTCACTAAATAAGATGGCCGTTTAAGTCAGTTTTTCTACTCAATATTGCTTCGAGCTTGAGATGTGACACGATGAACTAAGCTAGGTGGGATCTGCGGCCTTCTAGTAGCAATCTGCTAGTAGATTACATTGTATGATAATATGGCGGCCTCAAAAAGTTGGTGAGCAGGCATCAGTCCGGTTCGATGAGACGTGGTAAACATTAGGAGAGCCGCGGAGGACGACGACGACGAGCTACGGCAACAGCAACAACGTGGACGACGCTCCAGTGACGACCCTGTGGACGACCGCGCCAGGTGGCACTTGCTGGGGACCGGACAAACCGGGGTCAAAGTCAGATCTGTCATCAACATGAAGAAGACCAACGTGACCGCAGCCAATGTCGCTAGAGGCGACGCCACGAGGCGAAAGGAGAGGGGTACGGACAGAAGCGTGACGAAAAAGTTCAACAGTGACCTCGCCAGGTGCGTTTTTTCTCCGAATCCACCCTGTTTCCTTGTGAAACGCCCTGTACGGTCCGTACCACGTAGGCAAAGTATTCGGAATATAAATGTTCAATCCTTCCTTTTGAATCACCATTTATTTTGTGCAACACTAAACAAAAAGTGTTGAATAAGCATAATTTGGCAGAGTGGCCACAAAGCAGGCATAACATTAAAAAAAGGAAAACAAGCAAAAGCAAAATTGCAATGTCAAGTATATAAGAAGACGGAATTGTAAACCGCTTTAACAATGCATTCCGCGTCCGAGGCCCAAGATATGGGTTACTTTTCTTACAACCTTTTAATCATGGCAAACAAGATGAACTCACGGCAGCAAAGTTCAAATCACCAAGGTCAAATAGGGCTCATTTCCTACTCGTGGCAAAGCCAAGGAAGTCTTGGGACGAATCACAAAAATCAAAGCTTTAAAATCCCTTATTATTAGGCTAATATTCCCCTACTCATGTGTGGCTGAACTTTTGTCAGCTTAACAAACACTACCCTAAGCAGGCGTAGCTCGTCGCCGCTTCTGCCAGACGAGCTGTCCAAAGCCCCGACGAAGATTTTGCGTCCCTTCAAACCTCAGATTGTGGTCGATGAGCACAACGACGGCGACCACGACGACGACGACTCCCCCACTGTCAACGTTAACCTCTCCGCCATCTGCGACGCTTTTTCTGACACCATCAAGACTAGGAAGACTTTCAAGGCGTTGGCGCGCGCAGAGATTGACCGCGATCCCACCGAACTGGACAAGATTATGTCCATGTCCAAGGTAGCTGCCATCGGTAGGAGGAAATTTGATAAGGACGAGATGGCGGTCGAGGAAGAAGAGGAGGAAGAAGAGAGTCTCGATGACCTCGAGACTCGTGTCAAGGCGGCCAAACCCAAGTACATGGAGGTGTTCAAGAACAAAGAGGAAGAGGAAGCGAAGCGTGGGTCTGCTGAGGCTGCCTCCGCCTTGGCCGGAAAGGACGACACCACCAAGAAGATGTATGGGCTCTGGGACAGCGTGAACTCCGTCAAGGCCCTCCCAACTTTGATGAAGGTGAAGCGCGAGTGGGTCCCGCCAGATTGGGAGAGGACTCTCCAGCAGTTAAAGGCAGAAGGAAGAGATGCAGCCTCCATCGACGCAGACCTTAAGGTACGACGTAACTACTGCTGTAGGTTGGACTGCTTTGGTCAAGTTGTCGCGGTACGTGTCAACGTCTGTAATGCCCACCTACCCTCTCCACGTTCCCTTCCATAGATTGATTGGCGAGGTTTCGTGATTTAACCCACAGGAAATTCGCCAAGAGCACGAACAGGGCCGCACCAAGACGGGCAAGTACCTCATGCCCGAGGACCTCATCTGGTGCCGCAAGCACACCAAGTTTCGCGAGAAGACGCTGCTTCGATGGTTCCGCAGGTTTCGCGCAGCCAGCAAAAATGGAGAAATGACCAGGGAGGAATTCCTGCAAGTCTTCAAGGAGGCTTTTCCAATCGCAGACACCGAGGCGGTGGCGGAGATCGTGTTTGAGGCCTGCGACATGGAGCAATTGGACTTCAAGGTGAATTTGACGCCTGAGTTCCTGAGATGCTCAGACATGGATCATTCATGTACGTCATGCAACTGGACCTCTTAGGACTTTATCGTTGCCCTCGACGCCGTCAATTGCAAGAACCCAATGGAAAAGCTCCGCTGGGCTGCCCGCCTGTGGGACCGCGGCCGGGTTGGAGTGGTCAGTCTGAACGGACTCGGGAAGATCTTGGTCCTCTGCACCGAGGTGGAGGAAGATGGATTCATCAATGGAGCCACACCGGTAAAGACGCAGTTAGTATTCTAAGATTGATGTATACGATCACAACCGTCTAGTCGTCGAAAACTTATAATAACAAATTTTGTTCAGATCACATCTGATTGAGACTAGGCTTAGATTAGTGAGACCGCCAGGTCAATAAGATTAAGGTTAGGCTAGTTAGGCAAGGCTGCGTTAGATGAGGCCCACGTGTCACGTGGGTGGGATGTCAGATCATGACATCCCACGTTAGTGTTGACGTGGGACATCCTTATGGCCCTGATCAGCAGACTCAGCGCTCTGGTTATGACGAAAACCGCTCTTCCGTGTCGTCCCCTAGGATGAAGTGGACGAGCTTTTGTCTGGAGCGAAGCGGGAACCGCACAAACCTTTGCGGGACAGAGTGCGCGAGATCGCGAATGCTTGTGGAACCAACATGGACGGAAACGTCGAGCTGGAGACTCTCTTCAAGATATCGGCCAAGCTCGTCTACACCAGGGATTGAACCACGAAGCAATCAAATGTAACATCCGGTAGGCTGTAAGCGATTTTTTCTCCAATGTTATGGACACGAGCTCACTTAGTATCATAAGTCTTAGGATGTCTTCCTTTTGTGCAATGATTTATTCCTACTGTCATTTTACCACCATGTTGGTGTCACTGTTGACAGAAGCACCCGTGATGCGTCAATTCCTCTGAAATGGCCACGTTACGTCTATTTGAACGCACTTTGGACTTTGCACTGGTATGGCTTTGTGTCGCATAACGTTGGGATTAATATATACTGCATATATATATATAACGTCTTGAGAGGTATTGTCCAAGTCCAGCATTAGAGAATGCTTAGTAGGCAGGCCACTGGTGAGGGCAGCTCAGTCTGCTGAGCGAGAAAGCGAGAGAACTTCTTATCGAGTCCATTCAGTCTCACGTTGACGTCTCTCCTGGCCTCGAGCATGTTCTCCAAGTCTTGGGAAGTCAACCTCGCGGCCGGGTTCCGCCTCGCTCTGGAGGTCGAGGCCGAGACCTCCTCGAACAGGACCTCATTGCTCAAACTGAGCTGCATGGCACTGTCCTCGGCAAAGAAGAGTGCACCTGCACGAACGAACAGCAGTCTGGAGTTGGTGGCACTGTGAGACTGAGCCTCCAAGGGCTGGGTGAGGATGAGGAACTTCAGAGCGATCACTTTGCCTTTCAAGTTTCGCTTGTCGAGAAAGTCCTTGAATCTCTGAGCCCACGGATTCGCGGCAATGACTGTGTCCAAGTCGGCGTCAGGACGGACGGAGGCGAAGTCTCCCAACAGCTCGTCCAAGGTTCTGGGAGGGCTCATCTGCATCATATCAAAGACAATAAGTAAGGCAAAATGCAACAGAAATAGCTAACGTCCTAAGTGGAAATAGTGCTATGCAATAGACCGAACTGGACTAAGTGACTTACAAATGCCTTGTAACTTGCAAGTCTTTACTTACATGAAGTAGGGATGCATCTGGTCCCATGATGTCCCCCCTGAGCCCACCCCGAGACAAGACCAGCGAATATTGTGATCACATGACACATACTAACCAGCGATATTTAAGACCAATATGAGCCGTGTAACTTAAAGAAAAATCTGGACGGAGCTCACACTTGCATTCCAATGCATGTGCTATAATAAAAGAACAAAATTGCTACCCACTAACTTTTATTCTTCCTGTATATCAGGTTCCCATAACAAAAGACACTGAAAAAAGCCCCTCTAAGCAGTGTTTTGGGATGAAAAGGTGATTGAGACACCAATGAAACTAAGCAAGTACTGAGTGTTACGGTCGAGCTTCAAACGAATTCGTAGGAAAAAATTTGGAAGAGCGATAGGTGATACTGGTCTGAACTGCTTTTAGATCCGCAATGCGCTGTTCCTAGACGCTGCCGTAGGCGGGAGTAGTGTTGGCATGTTCCATATATGCTCTGGTCTTACCTCGGACTGAGGTGCGACTCTACAAGGTATTTCTTGCCATGTCTTGTCACAAGTCATGCAGAAGCTGAACAAAGCCCAAACAACTGAGTTGCAACTGAACTGAGACAACCTGGAGGTGCTACTCACGTTCTTCTTGCTGCCGATGATCCGCTGCCAAACGTTCCCCATGATGATGTCAGTCATGAGGAGGTCGAAATGTGTAGGAACCAACTAAGGAAAACTCAAGAGTGGCGCAAATGAACACTCAGCATCCAGAGGAGGCAGGCAATAACAGACCTCATGAGCTGCTGAGGCACAGAGGTGGATAGAAAGATACTCCTGTCAGGGGTGGAAAAGTTAGCATGCATAGAAAGATTGAAAAAATTGTCGACAACAAGTTATTGAGCTAAAGACATGCACGGCATAGGGGTGTCTAAGATATTTCGAGGTTTCGTGGAATAGAAAAAGGTCTCCCGTGGTCTGCGGACACTCGTAATGCGGACGTGGGTAAAGAAAATGCACTTAAAAACAGTGAACTATTGCAACTGTAGCACTATCGCAGAGTGGCAGACCAGATTTACATAACAACAGACATTGGTTTGTCTACTAAATTTTCATTAAATTGAGTACAGTTGAGCCTCTGTTGCTCCACAAGTGAGTCCTGAGCAGAAGATGAGGAGAACTTGAGCAGCAAATGATGAAAAGTCGACATTTACAGCTAAAAAAAAATTCGTTTTACCACCCCTGACACAACCCCAGACGGCGTCAGCCTCCGTCTGGCAGCTGGGGAGGCTACATTTTCGCGGAAATTTTTAAATTCCACGACGATTTTTGAAAAATGTTGCGTTCAAGAAACGTCCTTTGTAGTCGTTCTTTCCTTGCGATTTACTTTTCAGGCATTGGCGATTTTACAAAGTTACTCTTTTACTGTAGTGCATCCGCTAAGTACTTAAGCGGAGGTAAAAACTGTTTCGCTACGCGCAATCTATCCTTAAATTATTAACGATAACTTGCCTTAATGGCTAAAAATAGTGTGAGCGCGTAATCAAGGTTTTTGCCAGACACAACAAATTACTGCGGCCTAATAAGGAATGTCTCATGAGCGCACTGAGACGTTTTCTTTCAAAAATTGTCGCATTTCTGCAGAAATCAGTGGAAAAAAGCTTGTGCTCGGCAGGCAGAATAGAATTGTTTTCCAAGAGCACATTTGCCAAAATTTCTGACGGAAAATCACAGCAATTTTCAATGTATTTCCTTAAAATGTCCACTGAAGTAACAGCAAGGCAAGTGTCTTATTTTTGAGACCTTCTTTAAGCGCTTTTCTGACCAAAACTACCATCAAATAGAGACTTATTGAGAGGTGACTGCGAAATTGCCAAGATGACACCTTCTATGCAAACTACGTAATTGCAACAAGCATTGTGAAACTTTTTACTCACCGCTTGAGTGTTTTCAAGCCCTTAGGAAGTGACTCCGCCGTTATCAGACTCAGCTTTGCTTCCTCTTTTTCTCGCCCACGTCCTCAACAACTTCAATTTTGGCTTGTGTCGAGCTGAAAAGTGCGGAATTTAAGCAGATCAAAGCTGTTTAGTTGTGACTTTGCTGCTCTCTGCCCGTCCTCTCTCTCTCTCTTGGGAGCATTGCTATAAACAAACAGCTTAGAGCGCATTTATTCCTGCGCAAGCCTGTGTACTAAAGTGCCAAAGAAGAGCGAAAACAATGGGCAGAAGAGGCAGAGAGCAGCAAGTTGCACAGACGTGAGGCTTTCTCAAATCACTGGGCAAACACAAACAGTACAATGCAAGTCTGAAGGACTGAGCTGGGGTATTAGAGGCTCAGAGGGAGAAAAATCACTGAGGACGCTTTCGTGATGTTTCGCGAGAATATCGGATAAAATATCGGCTTCTAGGGTGAATAATTGACGATGGTGAAATGTCATCCGCTGTGAAAAGTGGTGACCAGATTAGGCCTTAAGTGGCTTGGCACACATTAGGCTGCTGCTACACAAAGCCTGAATTCAGGGGTTCCCAAAGTGATTTCAGTCTGTACTTTGCCTCAGCGATTCGCCCAACCTCTTACAGGGCTGCGTACGAGTTCATCGAGTGCACCCAGATTTGGCTTGTCTTGGGAAAACATTTCATAGCTCTTTTGCATGAACTCATTCTTTTGTATGGACACAGTGGGAGCCAAACAATGGGTCCTCTGGCTTAAAATAACACGTATGATTTAATGATTGAGCAGGTATGTGAAAAGCATCAGAAGCATTAGATTATGTGTACATGAAAACCATCAGAAGTTGCCACTTTGTGCAATCAGGAGAAATATACAAAGTGTGGATTAAGGGACCCACTGTTCGGTCCATTAACATGGATGCATCAGGGTTGCCGCTTTAGCAAAACGAAGGAAATATTAAGCCTTCCTAAGGGACGCAGTGCGAGGGCTAATAACGTGAATGCATCAGGGTTGCCATTTTGCGTAGCCAGGAACCCATTGTCTGGGCCGAGTTTGTAGAATAATTCATCGTTAATACCGTGAACATCAGTTAAAATAACTTCAAAATGCTTGTTCCTGACTGGTGCGTGCGTGGCGCCTTCCAGTTTGCTGCCTTTGTCCTCTCTTTTGCTGTTGCTGGCGGGGCAGTCGGTCGTTGTGTTGGTCACGGCGGGAATGGTCTTTGCCCACACATTCAAACCATGTGGTCAGACTCATAGCAGTAGACGTCGGAGTTTTAGGTGCAGAATTTTGGCAGTGTAGGTGACGAACGTTCACGATGTTGTTTCGACTCTCACTGGAATATCTTTTCCAATCATTTTTTATAAAACTGCTGGCTGCAGTTGATTTTTCGCATTGTGCTGCGTTGTCATTATGAATTCAAATTCACTGTTCTTCAGTTTACGTCCGAAATTCCGAGATCTACTCGTGAGTTCTCAAAATGCCTCCCCTTAATATGGGTCACCCTGTACACTACAACACTGGGTGCGTACGTGGACAATTCCGTCCTCTTCAGCTTCTTGAGCCCATGAATGATTCTTGTTGTGCAGCAGGGACAATGATTGCATTTCCCTTCTGGAATTTCACGGGCTGCTAATCTTTTCAGCCTCAAATTCTCTTTTACTCTCTCTCTCTCTCTCTCTCTCTCTCTCTTGCCTCAAGTTCAAAAACGAACATGACCAATGAAAAAAGAGCGATGGATGAAAGGGAAAAAGGAGAATTCCCACCGTGTTTGCGTTTAGGCAACTGTTTATTCACACTTCTTCTCGTTTTGTTATCGTTCAGCTCAAAGCGTCATAGGAGGGGAGGGAAAAAAGTGCACTTGGAACAGTGCGAGGCGACCCAAACGCTTTTTTTCCTCGCACTTCAGTCAATTTGGTTGCTGCACCTTTGGGAACCTTTTTGTTGGTGATGGCAACCCTGACTTTCGTCAGCCCTTCATTTTTTAGGTTTTCCTACACCTCGAAGCCATCACGTGGCTGCTTCGCTTAATGTCACCTTCAGTGTCAGGGAGCAGGAGAAGTCGTCCTGGAGCTTCTACGCACACCCTGACCCTGGATCTGAGAGAGGAGGTGATGTCCAACCCCAGTGCCACGGCTGACTTGGCCCCCCTGGTCACAATTCATGCTCCGAAGACCCATCAGCTACTTGTGGAGCCCAAATCCATCGCCTGGCCTTACTGATCAACTTCATACAAAACTCGGCCACTCACAATGTGCGGTTCAGGAGCAACAGTGGAGCTGCAATATTTTTTAGACACTTTCCAGCAAAGATAAAAAGAAACTTGTCAGCAAGAGCAGTTCTATTGTTTTGGGGTACGTAGCTAAAAACTGTCTTTCAATTTTACTGTATATCCTGAACTAAAACTTGCTTGATTTAAATAATAGCAGCAAATCTTTCACTAACACCTGAGCTAGGAACAGGAACAGGACAGACAATGATATTTTCTTCTTTCTCGTAGTATCAAGCTTGGCATTTTTGACAAGTACACGGAAGGCATGTAAGAAACACGGTTTCCTCATCTAAGCACAATAAATTGCACATTGTCATTGTGGTGCAGCTATGTTTATGCCTCCAGTGGACAAAACATCACTTATGAGAACTGGGCAACAGGACAGCCAGATGACTGGTGAAACAATAAGGACTGTGTACACTTCCAAGCTTCAGGACATGTGACTCTCATGAATGACTTTGACTGCAATCAGACATGAGCACAGCCCCCCCCCCCCATGGTCCATTTTTTAGGGGGGGGGGTACAGCTTTCCCTGTTCACTGCGCAGACATGTTTATTACACAAAAATGTCATATTTTTCAAAATGAGGAAGTTCTCTGGGGTCCTCCTTAAAATATCACTAATATTTAAAAAGTTTTATAACATAATGAAATATGGGATCTCAGGCCTATGCAAATTTTTTTGACCAAAGTTGTAGTCCTTTAGATGCTGAACACAGATATGTGTATGGCTTAGC
>JAAUXU010079743.1_pt1 | contig 19224 bp, 17 predicted proteins | sample 7278151 | NCBI WGS metagenome assembly JAAUXU01 (sample SAMN14350113, study PRJNA611818) | marine sediment metagenome | isolation source: surface marine sediment (1.8m) | place: French Polynesia: Moorea | collected 2018-08 | reverse complement strand
TGCAGACCACAGGAGAAGGATACCTAGAGTGGCAGAAGCGTCAGCTTGTTGAAGCCCCCGCCAAAGATCGGTCCCTGCCATAAGAGGGGGCAAAACAACCCTTCTGTAGTACTGCGTAATCAGTAGGCAAAACCAGTGACAACTGACAGAACCATGATTTCACCTCTGTTTTCTTCTTTTGCCACCTAATTTTAGCTGAGCAGCTTCCTCAACAGTGCATTAAAAGAAGTTTAAGCTGATTTGATCTGGTTTTTTTTCTGGTTTTGCCCCCTCTCTTCAGCTGCTTCAAAGGCTTCATTGCAGCTGTCCTTGGTTGCCAAAATATTTGGCTTGGGCAGTCAAACGAATCATGCCGCAGCTGCCTCGCACTTCCACTCTAGGTATCGTTTCCCTGCAGTGCAGACTTGCCTCTCTCTCATGTCCTCTCTATTCCTCTCTTCTCACTGATACTTGTGCATAAGCCTAGATAAGTCTGGGGTCAAGCTCCAGCTCAGCCTATTGTCCAGCTCTAGTCCTCTCTGAGGTCAAGCTCTAAAACAGTCGGCTACTTGGTGCTGTGTCCTCTTTATCTTCCTCGTGATTACAAAGCTCTGAGCAACTGAAGCTCACTTCAAGTGCACGACGAAGGTAAAACATTCTATAGGTTCTGCAGCTAATCATAGTACACTTGAACTTTCAGTGACGATTGAATATAGTCAATATTAGGTCTTCGTCCTCATGTCGTCGTCAGCGTCAGCGGAGGCAATTTTTAAGGATTATCAAGAGTGGAGGCTAATACGAACCCCTGAGTATGCATCGTTGGTAAAGCAATTCGTCCTTACTGAATCGCCCATCGTTGCTGAACAAGTGTGCTTTCTCAGGTTGGCGAATCCAGGTACAACGATAGTCTTGAGGAGTACACCCTTGATCGCTTCAAGGAGGATCACGACAAGTGCCAAGAGTTCCTCGCCGCCGCCAAGGATGTGTTGAAGAAAGATGACCTCAGTGATGGAGACAAGCTCAATCTCCGTCTGTTCGAGGCGGAAGTCGAGACTTTCGTTTCTGGTTATGAATGTCAGGGGTGCGGTCTAGTTGAAGTTACAACTTGATGTTCCCTTAATGCGCACTCTTTTAGGTTTCTCTTTCCAATCAATTACATGGAGGGCGTGCACATCGACTTCGAGCGACTCGCTGGCTGGGTGACATTTCTCTCGATCAAGGACTACGAAGACATGATCGAGCGCTACAAAAAGTTTGACCGTCAGGCCCAGCAAATTATCGACACCATGAGGGTGGGCATACAACAGGGAATGGTCAACCATGCGGTCTCAATGGTAAGGACCACTTACAAGGACAAGGACAGAATCTTGCTTGAACCAACTTTCAGAAAGGAGTACCCGACGTATTTCAAAACCACCTGGAAAAGGATCCAAGGGACACTGTGTTCTATGAGCCTTTTTTGAGCATGCCTAACGCGTTCACCGAGGAAGAAAAGCAAAAGTTGCAGAATGATGCAGCAACAGCTATAGCATCTTACGTGCAGTCGGGCATGAGCAAGTTGAAATGCTTCGTAGAGGACGAGTACATGAAGCATACTCGTCCAGACATCGCGATCACCTCTTTGCCCAAAGGAGACAAATTCTACCGGCAGTGCATCAAATTCCATACGTCGACCACGATGACACCGCAGGAAATCCACGACACTGGCCTGAAAGAGGTTGACAGAATTGAAGGAGAAATGAAGAAGGTAACGTGTCCCTTGTTATACACCAATATATATTTAAGTCAATTTTGTTGATTTGCTAAGTTGCGGCAAAATTGGGCTGAAACTGATGTTCTGAAACAGCTCCTGTCAAAAGGAGGTCAGCGAGGTCGGCCGTAGTCGTCGCCGCGGCGGCCGTCACCACGAGAGATTGCGAGACATGTTGAAGTTGAGACGCAACAGAAACACTGGACGACGATCCAGTACCTGTTCTGACAATGTTGATGTGTTTTATCGTTATTTCATTATTTTTTCATCAGCTCAGTGAAAATTTGGCTTTTGGCTACGCCTCATATGGCCTATTTCAGATCGTGAAGGACCTCGGTTACGACATGACTCTCAATCAGTTCATGGAAGTTCTGAGGAACGATTCCAAGCATTACTATGACTCCAAGGATGAGGTTTTACTCGGCTTCAAGGAGATCGTGGAGAAGAGGATTGCGCCGAAGATCTCGAAATTATTTACGACACCACCGCTACAAGCGCTCGAGTAAGCCGGCAAGCAGTACATTCTCTCCCCGCCAGTGTGCCAGTGCAATGCGAATACTTCTTCAGACTGGTCTCCAGCCCACAAGGAGAAGCGCCAGCCGCCTTTTACATTGCGGGGACAGCCGACGGCGCTAGGCCAGGCAGGTTCTTCGTCAACGACAAGAAATATGAATCACAGTGAGCAACATGCAGTGTCCTGACAAGCAGCGAGTTAATGAATTCGCACTCCTTCAGGCCCAAGTACGACATGGTCACCCTAGCCCTGCACGAGGGCAATCCAGGCCACCATCTACAGGCCTCGTTTTTGATGTCGCACCCGGATGTGCCGGACTTCCGCCGCGTCATGGAGGATCGCAGCTATTTCCTCTGTCCATCTCGATTTCCTATCAATACCGCCTACACGGAGGGATGGGCGCTGTACGCAGAGAGTTTGGGCTTCGAGATGGGGCTCTTCGATGACCCTTACGAGAGGTGAGTGCAGGATCCCTGGACCGTCCATGTCAACCTTCTTCAGATTCGGACACATACAGGTTCGGACACCTATCTGCTTCCATTTTCCGCGCCTGTCGCTTAGTGGTGGACACTGGGTTGCACGCTCTGGGGTGGAGTCGCCAGCGTGCCGTTGACTTTATGAAGGAGCACTCCGCCAGCCCAATGACCCACATCGAGCTGGAGGTAGATCGTTATATAACCTGGCCAGGCCAAGCACTCGGCTATAAGCTAGGGGAGTTGAGAATTCGACAGCTGCGTCGTGAAGCTGAGGAAGCACTTGGATCCTTGGACGTGCGATCCTTCCATGATGTGGTGCTGTCAGCTGTGGGGCCGCTCGAAGTCCTTGAAGAAGAAGTGCGCAAGTACATTGAAGACCAGAAAAAGTGAAGTTAGTCGGTCGCTATTGGAGCATCGGCTGAACGCTGTACTCGCGACATCAAAAAGCATAAACGTAACACGTATATATATTTGAAACCTCGTTTCTACTGATGCCGCAGGATTTCGCCGGTGACACCACACAAGGTACTTATCAAGCTACTGAACTGTAGCGTGATCGTCAGCCTTTTAGATTCAGTTAAGCCTGTGGTTCAAAAATTACGCATATTAGGCTGTTGGCTCGAGTACAGCACATGGTCAGGATAATGACAAGGACGATGCCTGAAAAAAAGAAGGCTCTTACTGTACTTTTTTGAATATGTACACGGTTACGTGTGTTTACCTGAGCAAAGTGGAACCGTGATAGCGATGATTCCTTCAGTCCTCTTGATAAAAGGAATGTCATCACCGCTCTCAGTCAGCTGGGCCTTGTAGTCCATGTTGACATCAAATTCTGCCACCATCTCACGCACGGCTTGAATGATCACTGCAAAGAGAAAATTTAGCAAGCTTGGAGAGATGTGCTGAGATTAGAGTTTTCTCTCTTGACTGACGTGGATCGATGGGGCTTGGTGTGCACTGTGGCCACACGTCGCCGCTACTGGGAGTTAAGTACTCTCCGCCTTCTCCACACTTGTAGGACACTGACTTGACGCCCTTCTCGTTGTTGATGACGAGAGAGATGTTTTCACAACCGTAGTTGATCTCCTCGTCCTCCCAGAGCTCGCTCTCCCACTTCGAGGCTGAGTCGTATGTGACCAACTGCGCTCCAGGAACGACCGGCGGTGAGGGCTTCAAAGCCGGACACAGACGACGGCAGCGATCCCAATCTGAAAAAAGGACATCGCATGAGGAGTACTGGTACTCTAACAATAGCTGCGTCCTTTTCTCACCCGCCGGGTTCATGGTGATGGAGAACTCGCCCTCATGTGTGCAGTACGCGGACAAAATGCCGTCATGCTCATCCAGGTCCCACTCATCTTTCCGGGGGCGTTTGAGCTTGTCGTCGCAGTAGAAGTGAATCTCGGTGCCTACTGGTGTGTTGTAGGGGACAACATCACTATCACTCCACTTGGGCATCTGCTGCTGGAAAGAGAAGCCGAGGGAACTGATCCACGCACCTTCCAAGATTGCGATGGAACAGACGGCGGTAGCTGAGAAGAAGTGTGGCTTTTAGAGACCTCAGAACTGGAACTGGACATGTAAAGTATGCACTTCAAACACTGTCCATACCTGCGGCAGCTTCCGGTCTTGATAAGGACGAGCACTTCCCGACACCCATGGGTGCGTTGGTGGGCTGTTCACAGGCGGGTTTGAAAGGACCAAAGAACGTCATTCCCGCTTTCACTCGACCGTCACCCAGCACCACAGGCATGATAGTGGAGTGAAAGAGTTCCACGATTGCTGTGCCAAAGGTTGCGTTGCTCTTGGTGATGCCATAATCAGTTTCTATTTGCTCAGTAATGCTCTCACTGAACATGAACTGCATTTCCACGATGACCTTGAGTGTGTAATCTATATCTTGAGAGACTTCGTACCTCGTCTTGCACTCAGTACCGCGTTTCTTTCGCTTGCTACTATCAGGAACGCATCGCGGCCAGCCCCTTTTAGAGTAAGATTGGTGCACGTGGACGTGTCCGCTGTTCTCGCACTTCATCTTGAGGGAGTAATTGTCGTCAGGATCAGTGCCAGGAGGGTGCCCATGATCAGCCGGCATTTCCACGACGTGGCCACTGGCACATCGATAAACAGCATCGTCGTTCTCAAGGACGGGGTCATTTGACACGTCCCGTATCCAATTGAGTCCGGTCGGCGGGTCTGCCGTAAAAGGACACTTCACCTTCTTCCTGCACTTGGGCCAGGAAGCAGGAGTTTCAAATTTTCCATTTGATCCACAAGTAACGGCGAAATAGTTATCGGTGCCACTGTCGGGCAACATGGTTTGGTCGGTGCACTTGTAGTAGCCGGATGAACCTTCCAGCACGTACGGCTCGGCGTCCACGGGCTCCAAGCCGGACCAGTTGGGCACCATAAGATTATTCTCATTGCACACGGCCAAGCAGGATGGCCAAGAACTATCAAAAGTTCCTCCCGCCTCACAGACGAGATGATACTTTCCGTCCGAGTCGATTCCTTCTGGCTCATTCGGGACTAAAGCAAAGCCATGTACGCACTGATAAACGGCGGCGTCGTATTCGTTGCTAACAGTAGAATCAACGACCTCAAGATTGGATCCATTCGGCGGATCAGGGACGGCAGCGGTACAAGGGGACACCGCACTGCAGGTCAAAGTGTCAATTGCTGGATGCGTGGCGTCGACCGGCTTAACCACGCCGTCGCTGCCATCGCAGAACACCTTTACAGACAAGCCGACCTCTGTGGCATGGGTCACGTCCGCACACGACAGCGTTAACTCCTGGCGGACGTTGACGGAGGCGGCGGTGATGGTAACGTCAGAGGTGAAGATTGCGGGCAGTGTGAAGGCGCAGGTTGGGAGCTCACACTGTGGCCACTCAATATTTGCCGGGTATTGTCCATCCGAGCCGCACAGCACGGCGAAGGTGGTCTCTCCGTCTGACGTTGCCCTGCCAGACTGACAGTGATAGGTCAGAAGCTGGAACTCAAGTACTACGGCCGCGGTCGTGACGACCTCGAAGTATCTGTCAGCCGGGGGTGTCGGCGGCGTGGTGCACTCCGTGGCGGGGGCAGCACATGGGAGAAAGTCGCCGCTTAGAGTGCCGTCAGTCTGACAGGTGCGATAAAAAAACTCGCCATCCGGAGTTACTTCACCGTCTGTCGCACACTTGTACTTGACCTGTAAGGAGAAGGTAGAATGGTCATTGATGATGTGCTGACATAGGTACAAATATTGCATCACTGTTATGAGTTAGCAAATTGTCATCGATATTTCAGGATGACTTTAATTGGTGTATTGCATACATGCATTTTATTGCCGCTGCTGACCACTGCTAAAAATAGTAACAAATTACAAATTATTCATTACTTTACGAGTGATGCATTACAATTTTACTGTACTTATTTATCAGAATTATGAGCAATGAATGCTCGTTGTCCGTAATCATAGAAGATAAAAGAGGTACTTTTGTTATGATATGACGGATCTGCTTGAATAGGAGAATCTGGAAGCTTAAAAATGTTTGTCTACCGATCCAAGTCTATAAAGGTGCTAACTGTCTTGAAAGGAACCAGATGACAAAGTCAGTTACGATGTGTTCATCACACACTCACAGCCCAGCCCTAACGTAACGTTAGTACTAGGTACCTTTATGTTTGTGTTCATTATAGTATGTACGCACGTACTAATCAATAAATGGCATTTGCGAGCTTTTTTCAACTGCAATCCTTACCTCTGCATTCGCATACACAAAGGCTTCTGCTGTGACAGTGACGTAACCGTCCGGAGCGTCAGGGATGTCGCACTTGTACTTCTTACAGGTCGGCCAGTCATTGACCGCCTCATATGCCGTGCCCTCGCACATCACCAAAAATTGACCATCAACGATGCTGGGAGCATCGGTGTCAACCAAGAAAGATTCTGACGGGCACTCGTAGACTGCGAAGTTGTATTGAGTGACGTCAACACTACCTGACGGATTCAGGCCAGAGGTTCCTGAGGGCGTAGGTGGAGCCACGACGCATATTTCCGCTGCTTGACATGCAGGCAGGGTCGCGGGGACGTCGAAGTTGCCGTCTGTCATGCAAGGTATCTCAAGGATGGCACCATTTGGTGTGACTTCACCAGCAGTTTCACAGGTGTACTCGGCGACTCCTCCGATGCTCAAGGGAACGGTCGTAGTGGAGACGAACCCGGCGATGTTCGGCAGGGTGACACACTCAACGATGGTGCACGTAGGAAAGGTGGGACTTGTAGGGAAACTCCCGCCATTTTCACACTCCACGGAGAATTTGCCGTTAAGAATGTTGGGGCCGTCTGTCAATAAGTAAGCGCCAGGTACACAGGAATACTCTGCAAAGTCGAATTCCATCACTTGAGTAGAAGCAGAATCTTGAAAGTTGCTTCCCTGCGTAGGCAAGGGAGGAGGATCCGGGCAGACCAATCGATCCCTACAGGTTGGAACGGAATTCAAAATAAATTGTCCATCACTTCCACATTCCGGTGTGTAGGATCCAGAATCCAGAGTTTTTGTGTTGTCAAAGCACTCGTAGCTGCCGAAATCTCCCACTGCCACCCATTCAGTGTTGTCAACCGGGGCCAGGCCGTTTGCCGTGAGGTCATCGTAAACGGTGCAGAAGTCCACAGTGCAGGTTGGCCAAGATATTGAATGTTCATCAGGAAAGGCTGGCGGATTACCCGTGGATGTAAAACTGCAATCTATCTCGAAGACGTTGGCAGTGTCACCCATAATGTGCGCGCCCGGTTGACAACTATAAGATGCGCTTTCAAATTCAGTGACCACAGAGTCTGAACTGATCAAAAGGAAGGTTGAAGGGCCTGGCGTCGGTGGGCTGGTGCATGAACCTGGTGGCCTGCAGCTTAGCGAGCTAGGCATACTCGCCAAGGTGCCGTCACTTAAGCACTCCAGAGAAATGATGGGTCCTATGTCTGTCACGTGGGTGTCACCCGCACATTTGTAATCCGCCTCTTCACTGACAAGAACGGTGTCCTCGTCTCCCACTCGAGAGAGCGGAGGAGTCGGAAAGCTCTCTGGGACGTTGGCACAATACTCGACGAAACATTGTGGCCAGTTAATTTGAGCAGTATCTTCCCAGCCTCCCCCTAACTGACATTGGACCTGGAACTGACCATTCACCACATCTGGATTACCGATGACATTGTTGAGATGAGCACCAGCTTTGCAGCTATACTTGGCGTAATCAAACTCCTGGAGTAGCCCAGATGGCGGCAACTCCAAGTATGAACCAACTGGAGGCTGAGGAAGCGTGGCGGCGCAATCAACTCTCGACCTGCATGTTGGCCACGGGTTTGGAACTGCAAATTGGCCAGTGTCGAAGCATTCCAAGCGCAATGGATCTATGGAGTCTTCTGCAATCTGGTTGGGATTGGCACAATTGTATTCCCTGAACTCCCCAACAGCAATGGGATCTGTTGACGTAGGGGTGAATCCACTGTTGCTGACAACGTCCAAGCAGTGGGTAATACGACAAATTGGCCACGAATGCTGATCGGTCTGAGGGAACATGCCATTTAGTCCACACTGGACTCTCTCCTCATCTTTGCCAGTGAGAGCAGATCCAACTGGACACTTATAAGTGGCGAAACCCCACTCCATATAAGGTGTGTTGCTGACCTGAAGGATCAGACCAGATTCCGGTTTAGGGACTGGTGGTACGTTGCACGCTGACGGTTCCCTACAAATTGGAAGGGAGTCTGGCTGAGTGTAGATGCCGCTCTCTGTACATGAGGAGATCAAAACAGCACCTAAATCTGTCACTTGACCGTTGGCTGCGCAGGAGTACGTGACGTCTGTGCCGACGGGTACTGGAGTAGTGGTACCTGTGACGAACCCGCTCCAGGCACCAGGGGTGGGACACTCTGTGGCTATGGGCAGGCATGACGGCCAACTAGCGGGAGCAATGAAGGCGCCCCCTGCATCCAGTTTACAAGGGAGTTTCACCTCCCCGTCTTCAATCAGATCTCCCATGACTCCTTCCAAGGTGTATCCAGCCTCGCAGTTGTATACTTGGATCTGAAATTCCGTTAGAACTCCTGTGGACTCGGGGAGCAAGAAACTGTCCCCTGGAGGCGTTGGAGAAGCCGGACATTGCACTGCTGGGCGGCAGGGGGTAAAGCCGGAGTCTGGAGGTATAAGGTAACCATCGTAATCGCAAGGCAAGTTCACGCTGCCAAAGTGTTCCGTAACTTCGCCATTTGGACAGGACACCGTTAGCTCGTCCAACACTGGGATGCTGGACGAATCAAATTGTAGGCCGGATGTGCCTAATTCAGCTGGAAAATTCTCTGGCAAGCAATGTGTTATAGACTTGTCTCTGCACGGCGGCCAGTTGTCGCTTGAACCCACGGATCCAAAGGTCCCGTCTTGTTGACAGTATAGTCTGAGCATTCCACTACCGATTTGAGCACCCTGGTAACCAGAAGTATCATACAAACCTCGGAGAACCCAGTTTTCACCACCGCCGCACTCGTACTCGACGTACAAAGTTTCCAAAACGTGTTGGCTCTGCAAGGGCTTTTTAAGGCCTGACTCTTCTGGTGGATCGGGGAGAGTAAGAGGATCACAGCTCGTCGGCTCTCTGCATAGGGGCAGATCCTCTGGCCATCCAAGGTATTTGGACTCTCCGTCTTGCACTCCACATATGAAGGATACGGTCGCACTCGTCCCTATGAGCAAGTCGGGATCTGAGCATTTGAATACAATTTGTTCTCCGATGTGCATATAATGCAGCTTGGGCGTGACCCGCGTGTAACCGTCGGGAGCTTCAGGTACTGGTCCGCAAGCTTGGTCAGGCTTGGGCCGACAAGCGTTCTGTCCGGTTGGCCATTCAATCCGGACAGCCTGCTCAAAGTCTCCGGTCCTCTTGCACGGCGTTTGAAACGTTCCGTCCTCAGTGCCGGGGACCACGTGCCCCGCAGTTTCACACTCGTAGACGGCATGTTCAAACTCTAGAACATCTCTGGTGGAACTTCGGGCCAATCCACTTTCTGGTGGGGGAAGGGGAGGCGGCTTGTAGCAGATTCTGCGAGGTCTGCAATGAAGCCAATGTCTCTTCTTAAATTTTCCATCTTCTTGACACGGGACCTTAAACGTGAGTCCATCGTTGGTGACGTAGTCACTTTGTATGCACTGGTACTCAACGTACTCGCCGAACTGAACGGTCTTGCTCTCCTTCAGTTCGAGCCCGTACTGAAGGTCAGGGATATCAATTTCGTCTGCTGTGCAGGCTAGCGGTCTGCCCGGCTTAAAGCCCATGACGTACGTGCGCACGAAGCGCCATTTGTCAGCTAAGGGGTTGCTTTCCAACATGAGGCGGTCGAGCTGTGAAAAGCGAATAAAATGCTGAAAGAAGTAAACAGCGAGTATTTAAAAAGAACTCGCTCACTTCAATTTGCAATTCATCCTGGAGAGAAATAAACTTTTCGGACTCCGGGTTGACATAATCCGGATCATACTTGTAGGTCGAGAGATCACCAATGGTCCAGATACCAAAGTCTACGATGAAAAGAAGTTGACGTGACACGGCAACCGCAGTTAAACCTACTTGTTCTGTGAAACTCATACGATACACTTGTATGCTGAGGCAGCATACAATCACAGCATTGCTGACCTATTGTACACGTAGAACCATGTTCCAACTGGTTCTACAGTATGTTCGTGCTGTAAATACCGTAAATTTCCCTTACCTTCAAAGAGACAGGGATGTAACTTTACCAGTACGTACCCACTCCATTGTCGTTCTTCTCGTAGCAGTAGCACTTGTTTGCTGCAGTGATATCCGCTAGTGAGGAGACTCCACACCTCTTCTTAAACGGAACCACCATACAATCTTTGTCGATGTAGGCATCGCTCTGTCGGCACACGTTGTCCAGGATCTTGTTCGACAGCTCCGCCGAGAGTCCTATGTCGCCCAGACAGGTGCAAGGCGGCTCGTCAAAGTCTGGGTACTTGGCTGAGCGACAGCGTAAATTGTCCCACCCGGCTGGCTTCTTGAAGTATACGGTGCCGGTGTCGGTGTTTTTCTCACATTCCACCTGTAAGAGACAGGACGTAAAAAGACCTTTACACACCTGTGAATTGAACGCACAGTTCTACGCGGCAACCCACCGGAATCACATCTCCGAGATTTGATATCATGTCAGGATTGTCGCACTTGTAGTAGACTTTTCCCAACGGCAGAACAGGCACCTCCTCAATGATGGACACCCCAGAGTCAGCGGGTGGCACCAGATACTGGTCACACTTCGGCGGGTTCAGCACGTCACAGAGCGGCCATTGTACGGAGCTCTCAAAATTGCCCGGCGGTATGCACGACACCTCGAATGCTTCTTTGTCCGTGAGCACTCCATCCTCCCAGATCTTGTGCTCACTCTCAAGACATGTATAACTGGCGGAATCAAATTCAAAGTACCCTCCGTCAGGGCGATCTTCGCGCTTCAGTCCAGACGATTCTGGCGGATGCTGTGGCTGGCTGCACTCTTTCCGCACACGACACGTCATGGCCTGGGTGTTCCACTTGCTAGGCAGTATGAAGTGGGGACCTTGATCCACCGTGTATCCGCACGGGACGTAAACGACCATGCCGTCGTCGGTACCAAGATTGGGATCGATACAGTTGAAGCCGGCCGACTCCGTCACCTCTGGCTGGACATTGCTGTCTACTGGTTTTAAACCGGTGGTAGTGTCTGGCACAGGCAGGACGGCGCAATTAGGGCGAACGTCGCATATCGGCCAAGGGTCCGGCTCATTGAAAGTGCCGTCACTCTGGCAGGTTAAGGTGATCGAATGATGCATCCACTCGTCGTTGACGTAGTGGGTATTGTCTTGGCACGTCAGTGTCACCGTGTCACGTTCCAGAAAATCGATTGTCCCGGGGTCAACGAGGAGCGAAATCGCCGGAACTGTGAGGGAGGTACACTCTGCCCGACAGTGTTCGGCGGCAGGCCAGCCCTGTGGTGGGGCACTAATGATGCCGGCGTCACAGTAGAGGGAGATCTTGTCATCGCCGTCAGGGTCCAAGTCTACAGAGTCAAGCTTTTTGCCGTTCAGACAGTGATAATCGACCGTCCCTCCATGAGCTATGGATGAGGAGAGATCGACCGTCGTTTCCAGCACGTCGAGTGGCGGATTTAGCGCCGAGAGTTGCGCTAGGGAGCAGTCGACGAGCTCCGCGCAGGCTTCGGCCGGAGGATATCCCGGACCCTTTTCTGAGTCCAAGAATTGTCCGTGAAAGCACTCTCGCCTGTAGGGGGACCAGGCCAGTTTGAAGCCGTGGTTGGGAGTGGCGCAGGCAAAGTCGACGAATGTGCCTGACGGGATTTGACCCGTGCTATCTGACTGCAGGTGACCCGGCAAGTCCATGAAGGCTACCTCGAAAGTGCACTCGTCACCGGCGAGACAGGAGGTCTCCAGTGGCCACGGGTCTGGCACTACCCAATTTCCGTCTGCGCCGCAGGTAAGGTCGAAATACCCCCCATTTGCAGAGAAAGCGCGTCCGCCAGTGCATCTTAGCTTAAGGATATCGTTGACCAAGGCGAAAGTCTGGTACTCCAAGAAGCTGGGGAAGCCGGCGAGCGACGCCAAATCGGACTCCGCACACGCAGATGTCGCTAGAAATAAGCAACGGTCAAAGTTTCATTGCTTTCAGTTTGGTCTGTCCTTCCACTGCAATCTGTCCTACCCGTTCTTTTCCGCCGCTGAGAATGGTCACTCAGAGCAGCAGCGTCAGTCAGCACTGTCACGAGTGTCGCGACGACCACAACCACACCTGCGAGAAGATGGGGTAATGAACTCATGGTACAACAAGCCTCTTCCATACGACTCCTCTTACCAAAAAGTTTGTCTCTTGGCTTCATGTTTCGTAGCGTTTCGCACCTGGTCCTTCCGCTAGTACTGCAGCGAGTTGCCCCACGACCACGCGTTGTACCTAGGGAGCTGCTTGCCTGTTTGGGGCCGTTTCCTAGTGACCGCGGGTGTCTTCGAAGGAGTGCCAGCGTCTTGACCTCTGGGCAGACATCCGGGCTGTCAGGAAAGGCGACTTTCTCGAGATATGAATTTTTTAAGCATTCCACAGTCTTTCCTGGACATTTCATTGCATTAAGTAAACGTTCAGTTTGTAGGGTTAGCACGTCACTGCAGAGTCTAAGCTCATGCTAACGTTATGGTACTGCAGTGCCAGGCAATGAGCTCTATACGAACAGCGCTAGGTGCGGTGTGTTAGGAGTATGCAGATGATGCACACACTCTTTAGTGAAAGCTTGAACTAGGCCTCCCAAGAAGACAATTGAAACAGAGGTTCTCAGAACGTGCTCCTATTGAGAAAAAATGTGTGATACCGTACGGCCGTCGAATGTCGCGATATCTTGGAACACATGGCTCTATTATACGATATAATCTTTGCATGCAACGCTGAGAAATGTAGCAGCTAATGCTGGAAATGCCGCGTGGGCAAAGGAAGGCCTGAAGATGAGACAGTTCCTGAACCTGTGAAGAGTACGTGTGTATATCAAACATCTTTGTAATAGCAGATGCTTTATCTTCACAGTTGATTGGGCAGGAAATATGTCGTACAGCAAATCGCGATGTTCATCCTCGATATGTCAATATACCAATCAATCCTGGATATCGCACAGCCTTACTAATCAAGTTTCTACAGAAGCTGACTCGGAACGTTGGTATTCGGGCATCATACGGTAACGAGCTGCGTTAGTTTTGATAGTTAGGGAAATTTGAGTGAAAAAGATGCTCTCGGGGCACCAAAAGCAAAAAATTACCATCAATGGAACGGAGGAGGTTGCAAGTGAGGTGAATCAGTTGCTGTGCGTGAGGCTTCCGTCAGTACAAATCAACTTCCAAGCTTATGTAACCCTCCACTGAGACGTTGATACTTAGTCCTGACCTTTTGAATTTACTTTTAGTCGCTGAAGGAATGCTGATCTCCTCGTAGTCAATTACCGAAAAAGTTCACACGAGTGATGCTTGAGTCCTTACTTTCTTATGTGTTTGTTTTTAGATTCAAACGTTTTTAAAACTAGCGGTGAGAGGGGTCTCAGCTCAGCTTCATCTAGTGTTCAGAACAAGACTTTGATTTTTCAAGCGACATTTACTGCTGTTTGAGTATGAACTTCCTTCCATTCGCCGTCGTAGTTGATCTTAGTGCAGCAGTACACGTTTTACCAATGCTGGGAGCAGTTGAAGGCGCAAGCGTCGATAGGAAGCCAAATACTAAGGGCAGTATCCCTTATCCTGTAAGTGGGCACTTTAACACGTGCTCAACGTTGTACCCACTTACAGGGCGTCAGTGTAATTGTGGGGAAAGTAACAAAGTAAATGCGTCTTTAATTGCACTGGAGGTGATTTTACAGCCAAGTGTAAAAGGACGAATATGTTGGGCACTGAGAACATTTTTGACAAGGTCAGATTTGGTGTAACAAAACAACGCACACACAGAAAAAATATTGCTACTTCAGGTCCGAAAAAAGTGCAGGATAGACAAGTATCATTACTAACGATGACGGAAGATTGGGTTGCACCTGACCTGGTTGTTTCGGCATCGCATGTCAGCATCGCCTGTTGGCAGCCTGTTGGCAGCTCCCCTTGGCCACAATGCTTGCCTTCGGACATGGGTCAGGGTTACACTTGTAACCCCGTCGGCCATCATTGTGTTCTCCATGGTCTCCTGAAGGGAGAGAAAGGCACAATTCAATTTTGCTTTAGCGTCACTGGGAGCAGCCAGAACACGATCACTTGACTTCAGTAAAGCCTCATTATCACTCTGGCAAGTGATATTTTGATTGGCAGCACAATCCATAACTTTTAGAGGGGGTAAAGTTGTTAACAACTGAGAGTTTGGAGGCAGACCAACATGCTCAGATACGCCGTGACTCCCCTTTTGGACATCTACCAGGCTAAACTAACTTTCATCCGACGTAATCAATAATTGACCTCAAATAAGTTCATGTCGCGCTTTTTTTTTAAACATAGGTAGCATAAATTAAATAGTGCTCAAACGATTGTACTCAAACAGCACAACGGACAATATCTGGAAGCACCCCTAGGTGGCTTGAGGAATCCGGGAGGTTGTGCTTCTCCGTCAGTCGAAAGAAAAAGGCCAGGAGGACTCAAAGGCATGTGTGTTGGGGGAGAGGGGGGGACATCCTCGTAGCAGGAGCGGAGACACAAGGATGGCTGCAGAGAAATACCAACTTCCTATAACCGTTGTCCCTCGCATAAATGCCTGAGTGAATCAGCTTTTGGACAGATCTTAAAGATCTTTAACAGAAAATGCGACTAAGCTGAGGCATAAGAACATCATCATTATGATGACCGATGAGATATTAGTGACTTCGGTGAACCTCTGTTGCTTTTGAACTTGTTATCGGGCCTTCTTGCTTTCTTGACCGCTATGACGACGCCTGGGGAAAAAGAAGCTCCTTAGTGACGACACTAAACATACCGAAGCTTTCACTGATCGTCTTGACAAAGTGTTTTCATCGCATCATTTTGCACCTGAGCATGAAACGGCGAGGTAAGAACGAAAAAATCACCAGTTACATTCAGTACCTGACAATCCTGGATGGAGTTCGGCTTTGCCTTGTCGAAAATATTTGCTTTATATTAAAGGTCTCGTTCTGCTCTTGGTGTGCCTGGCTCTGGGGGGTTCGGTGCGGGCAGATTGTGATTTTGCTGCCGCCGGTGCTCTCACCGGGGTTCCCACCGGCTTGTCACACTCCTTGGGGGCCAGCGACACCATCGTCGACGGCGGCAGCCTCGTGTTCACCTGCGACGCGGCCAATCACTTTTACCTGGAGCCGGATGCCGGGGGCAACGGAGAATTTGCCGTCGGCTGCTCAGGCACCGCCTTCGTTCAACCTTCCTGGGGGGTCACCTGCGAGATCAAGTGCACTGTTCCGGGAGCGGAAGCTACCTACGCAGAAAGTGCCGACGTCGGCAACCTCAAAGACGTCGACGACACCGTTGTATTCACTTGTGCAGAACCCAACGGTTACGTCACCGGCACGTCTTCAGATCAGGTGCACACGGTTGCCTGCCTCAATACGGGACTCTTCGAGACCGGGTGGCCGGCGTGCGTCAACCAGTGCTCAGTCCCTAACGCCCAGTCCGGCTACGACCAGTACGACCAGACCAACCTTATAGCGGTCGGTAGCCCAATCGAGTTTCAGTGCTCCCACGCCCAGGCCTACTCGGGTTCGCCTCCCAACCAAGTCCAGAGCCTCACCTGCAATTCTGACGGGAATTTCGACGATATCTTGTGGCCGGATTGTGACGTCATGTGTCAGGCGCCAGCACCGGAATCCGGTTATGTTGATTCACACGTACACGAATCAAATTACTACGCCGTCGACGACGTCATCACTTATGCGTGTGACACGGCTGGAATGCTCGTCGGCGATACAAAGTCTAATGAGCACAGTCTCACCTGCTTGGACACGGGATTTTTCCCAACGGACCCCTGGCCTACATGCGCTCTCAAGTGCCTCGTTCCGGATCCAGAGAACGGATACCAAGCTCAAGCCTCCGATACGCCGGTGGCGCCAGGGACCGACCTGACGTATACCTGCTCCGACCCTGTGGCAACAGTGGGTGACGCTATGGCTCCAAATCATGTCATCACGTGCGATGGAACTCCTCCATCATTCCCAACGGGATGGCCCACTTGTGAAGTAAGATGTGCGAGAAGAGACAACCCTAAGACCGGGTACGCCGACTTAGCCCCCGAGATCGGTGTCACCATGGCTGGTGACACTGTCACCTTCTCATGCGCAGATCAACATCACACTGTCGGAACGACGCTTTCGCCGGATTTAGTCCTGACTTGTGGCAATGATGGCACTTTTCCGGTCAATAACGACTGGCCTGACTGCGCCGTCAAATGTGAGTTACCGACCCCTGGAGTCGGATTCAACCTCCAGCCGGCGAACACTCCTCCAATGGATGAAGGCGCCACGCTGACGTATACCTGCTTTACTGCTGGCCAGACAGTCGGAAACACCTTGTCCAATCAGCACGTGGTGACCTGTGAATCCGACGCCACCACGACTCCGGTTGAGTGGCCCACTTGTGCAGTCAAGTGCGCAGTCCCAACTCCAGAGATTGGCTATTCCGCTCCCGCCGACACTACTCCGGTGGGTGTCAATGAAGAGGTGACTTTCACTTGCACGGACCCGGGCGCTAAGGTTGGCGATACCCACTATAACACGCATACCATCTCTTGCAAAAGTGATGGGACCTTTGATTCCGGCTGGCCGACCTGCTCGGTTCGATGCATTCCCCCGGTTGGTGGCCCGGGCTACAACTCTCAGCCCGCAGGCACGGGAACTGTCGCTCAGGGGGACACCCTCGATTATACATGCATGGAGGAAGGACACCTTTCTGGAAATACCGACACCAACATAAATACTCTCACTTGTGGCAGTGACGGTAGCTTTCCAGACAATTGGCCAGAATGCAAGACTCGTTGCCTCGTGCCGATCACACCTAACGGATATGACGACCAGGTCAGTCCTCCTGGTTCCGTGGATGTAGGAGCTTCCTTAACTTACACGTGCTCCGCGGCGGACGCAGAAGTGGGGGACACCTTATCCAACACATATGATGTCACCTGCAGATCAGACGGCACTTTCCCCAACCCTACTTCTTGGCCATCTTGTGCCATCCCTCCCAACTGTCCACCTGCGCCAGATCCTGACTCTGCCAACACCAACCTAGTCGCAGACGCGGGCAATGATGACCCAGTCAAGGCCCACCGCACAATTTCTTACCATTGCACTGACACCGCTCAGGTCACTGACGAGGGAAAGACGATCCAGCTGCGCTGTAGAGCAGACGGCACCTATGAGATCAGAACCGACTGGCCGGTGTGCAGGGCGGCAGTCCCCTGTGGCGAGTCCCCCCCAACACCACCTACTGAGAGCAACCTCGCCAATTCCGCGTCAACCGTAGCGCTGGAGGGTGACGAGGCTATCTATGAATGCACCGATACCACCTGGACCATTAACGGCGTCGCCGGCGCAAGCTTCTCCGTACCTTGTGGAAACGGCGGTCAATTTTCAACTTCAATTGAGTGGCCGGAATGCAAAGATCCCAATGCTGTCTTTAACCCAGACGAGCCTGAATGTCACTGCTTGGGGGACATTCCACAGGACAAGGCCAAGTACCTGCGAGACAACTTCTGCAGGAACCCGGCAATTAAAGGCAACGTGATGATACACAATGGCGCTACCCCGACGTCCAGGAAGAGGTGTGGCACTTACGATCTTGATGATCCTCAGGAACACGATCACTGCTTCTGCGATTCACCTGTCCAACAGTCAAGTACATAATCTTTCATTCATGAGCATCCACTGAGAACTGATTCATTCATTCCTTGCAGAAACCAGCTTTCAGTTTTCTCTAGTGTTGAACAGACCAATGCCCTGGGAATGGACGGTGGAAGAAGACGGGATCAGTTACCTCACCAAGCCTGAATCCGATGGCTTCGCGGACTTCAGGGCAAGAGTTGAACAGAGCGTAAGAGAATAGGATGTCATTGATGTCGACATCAATGTTGTCGTGCATTACTTATCTTCTTCAGTTGGACGACCTGATTAATGACAGCGACCTGGGCGACGACGGCTACGTTCGCTCAGCAGTCCAAAGATTCAAGAAGGGAGAGATCGTGCCACAAAACGAGTTCCCCGCTACAAAGCCGGACGTCATCGACTGGAACACTGGCACCAACAGCGGCGGTGCAATCACGTGCGCTGAATCTCTCCTTTCCGGTTACACCTTGCCTAATCGCCTGGAGCGAACGGGCACCGGCGACGTGGACGCTGGCGCAAAGGCCGTCTTCGAGTGTACCGCCTCCGACGACGTGCTCATGACGGAGGTTGGGGCGAACGGCAGGTTCGTAGATGGCCAGAAAGTGGAGCTGACTTGTGCGGCTGACGGCTCAGCGTTCACGGGAGAGCCCACCCCAGGCTGGCCAGTGTGCGTCTCCGCCACCGGCACATGCGCGATACCGACGCCAGAGGCTGGAAAAGGCTACTCGGATCAGGCAGCAGGTACAGCGGCACCGGCTGCAGGGGGACAACTGACGTACACCTGCGCGGACTCCGGTCACGAGGTGACGGGCGATCCAGGGTCCAACGCGTACGTCATCACGTGTTCAGCGTCTTCTTCAAACACTGACCCGTACTACACGTTGGACTTCGCCGTTCAGCCTGCAGATTGGCCAGCCTGTGCGACTCCTTCCAAGAGGAAAAAGAGAGCGGGTATATCCAACTGAAGCAAGTTGAAAACGTGATTAATGTTAACTAGTGGTGTTCATATATGCAGTTACACGTACTCACACTTACTAATAGTAACTTGGTTGGTTCTGATTGCCAGAAGATGTCATCTTTCTGCCATATCCAAACGTGTTTGAAAATGTTACTGTTAACAAAGTTATTT
>JAAUXU010072596.1_pt1 | contig 19233 bp, 18 predicted proteins | sample 7278151 | NCBI WGS metagenome assembly JAAUXU01 (sample SAMN14350113, study PRJNA611818) | marine sediment metagenome | isolation source: surface marine sediment (1.8m) | place: French Polynesia: Moorea | collected 2018-08 | reverse complement strand
TAGTGAGGGTGCTGAACTTTCGAGATAGTGAAGGGTGAGGGCAATTCTAAACCTATGAGGGTGTTGAATTTTCGAACTAAGTTAGGCGCCTCAAGCAAACTCGTGTCCCTCCCGTGTCCAAGGCATTAGACGACTATCGCAATATGCTAGTTTCGCAGATAAAACTTGTGATGTTTTCCAGAAAGCTTTTGCTTCAAGGAAGTGTTCATTTAGGAATAAAAAAATATATGCTGGCACACAGGAATATTTCTACAAATACCTGGTATTTTGTATTTTTCAGGCTTATTTTTGCCCTCCCATCCCTGGAAACTTATCCAAAGAGAAGCTCAACACAATTTTCCAATCCTGTGTTGCACCCTAAACTTGCCAAAGTGGCAGCGACTTCTAACTAATGTTGCCAGAAAGCTAGCATTACCAAACTTTTTACATAGCCAGCATATATCCTCAAAATATGTTGCTCCTGCACCTGCACATGTTTTCGCGCATTTACCTAGCCTTGTTATTGCAAATGTTTTGAAAGTAGCAAAATCTATTGACTTTTGAATTATTTGAATTTGAATTAGTACCAAGGGTCAGAAAAATTTCCTTGCAATGGATACGAAATATACCTGTAGAAGCATAGCAGTAATGCTGGTGGGAGTTTGTAGTGAAGAAGAGTTAACCATACTGTGCTTTTTTCCAATTTGTCACCCATTAAAAAATTTCAAAACATGACAATCTTTTTCAAAAACCCTCGTGAGCACTAGTGCAAAATTTGCTTTCTGCAGTAATTCTTTATCCATTTTATCCTGTTTTTTGCCAATTGTCCCACTATCCCTACAAATTATTCATTTATTTGGAACAAAACCTGTTTTCCACCTCTTTACAGAAAAGATAATGTTGACTCCAGGTTCTTCTCGTAACTGGTAACGATAGTATACCTGATCGTCCACCGCCAGACTCATGAGTGCCGGGACGAACCTGGTGACCAGCCCTGGGTCCAGCCTGGGCTCGGCAAACTCCTGCGTCTCAATGAGCGACCACGCCGACAGCCCCAGCGCTAGCATCCGCAGCAGCAGGTGAAGGACGGCGTTGTCCCTCGGCATCTGCTCCCGCTCCAGCTGGTGGTTGACCAGCTTGAGGGCGGACGTGGCCAGGAAGTTTATGGCGAAGGGGTCGCAAAGGGTCATGGAGAGGTCTCCCAGCACCTGCTCCTGCCCGCGACGGATGGCGTCGAGGAAGCCCTGAAGCTCGCGGGAGCGCTTCACGTCAACACGCTCCTCGCGGACGCACGCGTCAAGGCACCTGCAGAGAGCACATGAACTCCTTGACTTGTTCCTAAGAGACATTGAGCATTCTTACCAGGTGAACTTGTGGCATGGATCTACGGAGATGATGTCCTGTATCTCCAGGTCGTGCAGGGCCATGAGCAGCTCCGCCCTAAGAGTGCAGTAGTGTACGTTGCGGGTGCGCAGGAAGAGGGTGCGGAGGAACTGCAGCGTCATGTCGTACAGCTTGACGTTGCTGCCGATCATCTCGGCCAGCCTTTGTATGACCTGCGCCTGCCTCCTGCCCTTGGGCGAGGCCCCGAAGAAGCCAGGGTTGTCCTCGTGCGCGTACAGCACCTGCTGCTTCTCGTTGATGTACTGGCTGAAATGCGGGGAGACCTCGTCGCCGAACAGGCTCTGGTTATCCCTCCACAGGTGGCGCTTGACCACGATGTCGCAGTCGGCGTACAGCTCCCGGTCACGAACCAGGACCCTGAGGTATCGGTCCTCAATGAAGCTCATGTGCTTGAGCACGGACATGACGACGGGCCGGAGCTGCTTGATCTTGATGACGGGAAAGCTCTTGACCAGGAGCTCCTTGAGCTTCCTCTCGCGCTCCTTGGGGGTGAGGGCGGCGCTGGCGCCGGCGCCGGAGTTCAAGGCGGCGATCTGCGCCACCAGACGCTCCCGTAGGTCCTCCAGGACGGAGTTGTGGAAGTCCAGTCGCTTGATGCCGTGCAGGTCGAGCAGGGGCAGCATGGGTCGCAGGGAGGGCAGCAGGATGCCGTTCTCGATCTGGAAGTCCTCGATGGCCTTGAGCGGGTCGGTGCAGGAGGTGAGTGCCTCCCGGAGGAAGTCCCGCCCGGGGATCCCGATCTCCTCCAGGCCGAAACCGGAACCGGACCCGCGCTCGCCGCCGGCCGCCCCGCCGCCGGGTCCCCCCGGTCCTCCCCCCGGCCCCGGCCCGCCGCCCCCGGCGTGGTGAGACATATTGGTATGTTGTAAGTCGTCCTTGGATAAGGCTGAGGTTCAGGACGGACGAGAACAAGATCCTGTCGAAGGAGGACAACGCCAAAGCCAAAGAGGACACTTCCACTTCACACTTTACCCTCTTCAGAGTCTTCACTTGGGCACTTTTGTAAGTTTTGTTTTTCTTTTCCCGTCTGCCTGCGCCGCTTCTTGTCCGTCTTCGCCTTCCTTTATGCCTTCGCCCACCCATCGCAACTTTTTCTTCCGCTCTTTGAACCTCTCCGTCCGCTCCACTCGCCGGAAAGCGAAAAAGCAAGCAGGGAAGGGGTTGGCAAACCACACATTCTATCGAAATTGGCGAAATTGGCAAAAAAAATCATTGATTGAAGTTCACGGACAGTCCGACACCACCTCCATCACGGGCTTGACCATGTCCGGCGGCGGGCGGTACTTCGCCAACCCCTACCCGGAGTACTCCGAGGACTCCTCGCGCGCCTCCTCCCTCCCCGCCGCCGACGCCACCGCCAGGGTGGCGCACATCCTGGCGCAGCTGGACAACGCCAGGCGCGCCATCGACGCCGACCCCGACGGCGCGCTCTACGTGGGCCCGGCGGGAGTGGCGTTCGCCCTGTGGCGCCTGGCGCAGTTCCCGGCGCTCTTCTCGGACGAGTCCCGCTCCTCTCTCCTGCAGAGGGCTGACGCCCGCCTCCAGGTGAACCTTCGCCACGCCGAGAAGAGGCGGTCGAGGGACGGAGGGCGAAGGGTCGGGCTGCTGCTGGGCCACTCCGGGGTCCACCTGGTGGACGCGGCGCTGGCAAAGTCGCTGGGAGACGAAAACAGGATGAAGCAGGCGCTGGCAAGGTGGGGTGTGGGGTCTCCCATTTAAAGTACTCTACCATTAGCACCAGTACTGTATCTACAGCATTTCCATTACACTTTCATTCATCTTTGTTGTTACCTAAATTGGGTGATAGATTATATCCTTCCCTTGCAGATTTAACGAGATCTCCTCTATCGCCAACGACGTCGGCACCTGCAAGCCTGACGAGTTCCTTGCCGGTCGCGCAGGGTTCGTCTTTGGGGCGCTATGGCTCAACAGGAACGTGGCCTCCAACGCCGTCCCAGAGGCGGACATAGCCGCGATTTGCGACAAGATGGTCTCACAAGGACAAGCATACTCAAGGTGAAGAAATGAAGGTTTTTTAAAGGAATTGTTGATGCTTATTTGATCCCAGTCGCTCCTGGCTCTCCCCCACTCTCTCCCCTAGGCACGCCCGCTCCCCGTCTCCTCTCATGTACGAGTACTACAACACCGAGTATCTGGGCGCCGGCCACGGTCTCGCCTCCATCCTCCAGGCCCTCCTCTCCATGCCGCCCTCCTACCTCTCCGCCCGCCCCGAGGCCGCCACCGCCGTCAGAAGCAGCCTGGACTACCTGCTCGGGCTTCAGACTCCGGAGGGAAACTTCCCCTGCGCCATGGATGAGGTGGACCGGCCGAGGAGGACAAAGGACGAGCTGGTGCACTGGTGTCACGGCGCACCTGGTACCATATACGTCATGGCAAGGGCATACCTGGTAATGGAACTCAGTATATAGTCACTCTCATATTGAGGTTTCCCAAACTCTTGGTCTCATTCAAACTTGCAGGTGTACAAGGATGAGAAGTACCTCAAGTCAGCCCTCCTTTGTGGCGACCTGATTTGGCGTCGCGGCCTTCTGCGCAAGGGTCCCGGAATCTGCCATGGGGTGGCTGGAAACGGGTACGCCTTCCTGCTTTTGCACAGGATCACGGGTGAGAAGAAGCACCTGTACAGGGCAAGGTGCTTCGCAGACTTCATGCAGAGCAGGTATGGTTTCAAAACAATTATGGAACAAGAGCAGACTCTGATCTTCAAAAGGCCTTACGTTTCCGGTGGAATCCGGAGATTCCGAAGCAAAACAGTCCCAAGAGGAAGAAGAAAGACAAGAACAACTGCAACTGATTCATGACCCATGTATCGTCACAAGCAAGAATATTTTTTGGGCCGAAAAAAGGGAGTTCGCCACTGGTGCCCGCACCCCCGACTGTCCCTACTCGCTGTACGAGGGAGTGAGCGGGACGGCGCTATTCCTGGCGGATCTGTCAAAGCCGGAGGAGGCAGCGTTCCCCTTCATGGACGTGGTCAACCCTTGAAGAAATCAAGTCAGGTTCCAAGGTCTTTAAAATGCTTCCAGTGATGCTGCTACAGTATACTTTTATTCAGTTTCAACGATCACATTCACATACTTTATAGCTGCAAAGAGCCGACGTAAAAATTGCTGTGTATCACGTAGGGGGGAGGAATCGGGGACACTCTATTGAGCTTTGGGCTTCCTGTACTGAAACTAAGCAAGATTTCGACTTCTCCCTCAACTCAAAATTTGTGACGTGGAAATAAAATTTGCCGCCTCTCACAATCGCGACTCCAAACGTATTTTTTTTCTACTTGTGGATAACTGAAAGCATAATATTATGTGGTGTTCAGATTTCTCTCGAACGTGAGCATTCGAATGATGTTCCGGTAGATTTGGTGCAAGCAAGGTGAACAATATGGGTAAATGCGGATTGGTTGTTTTTCGAGATTGCGCACTGTAGTGATGACCTAAATAAGTAGGTGTGACATGATCACGATTCCGGAGTAAGACAATATCTGACGTATCGGTGATCTGGGAATGTAATATGTGACTACAGCGCCAGCTGTGGGGACGAGATCTGGTGCTGCTGCCTGCCAAAGAATGACCTCCCCTGGCTCCGCGAGCGCCTGTTGTTGCTCTGCCTCTCTCCTCCCCTGGAGGAATATGACGACGACGACACGGTGGAAGACTCGGCCAGGAAGGGGAGGAGCGAAGTTACGCTCTCCCTGTTCGGCCTGGCGGCCAGCGAGGGGTTGGTCTGCACCATGAGATTCGCCACCCGCCTGAGGTAAGCCTGCAGTCGCTTCCTCCGCTCCTCAACGACCGCCGCCGCCTTGTAGCCGACAGTCTTCTTGGGCGGGAAGTCGAATACAGCCACCGCCGTCTCTTGGCGACTCAGCTCACGGTGGAGCGCGTGAAAGTCGCTGTAGCGCCGGTAAATGTTCCATTCCTCTCCTTTGATGCGAAGATAGACCTGATAGACGTGGTGGGTCTTGCTCCCGGCGCCGGACAGAAACACGGACGGGATCCAGATGTGCAGGAGCGGGGCCAGGGAGGAGGAGTCGGTGCTGCTCAGGCTGGCCCTCTCGGCGACGTCAGCCGAGGCGGCCTCTGCCGTCAGATCCTCCTCGGCCCCTCCCTCCGCCAGCGGTCCCCTCAGGTCCACCAGCTCCTCCCTCATCCTCCGTATGAGCGCGTCCTTGCCCTGGATGGTCTTCTGCAGGTGCTCGTTGAACTCGATGAGCTCCCCGTGCATCTCTGCCACCTGGATAAGCTTCTTTTCGTACTCTGAGGCCTCGAAGTGGTAGTCAACGTACTTGGGCGCTCCGTCGCCTCCTCCCCCTCCCCCTCCGGAGCCGCCTCCGCTGCCCTTCTCCAGCTGAGCCAGAGTCTCGTACGCCTGCGGCCCGTCCCTCAGCTTCTGCACGGCACCCACGTATTTCTTTAGCTGGTGCTTGAGCAGCTCGTTCTCCCTGGAAAGCGCGTGGATCCTGCTCTGCAGCTTCTCCCTGCCCTCCTCCCCCTTCCTCTTCTCGGCGGCCACCTCCTCCTTGAGCGCAGCCGCCGCCTCGCCCTCCTGCGAGAGGAGGTGCTTCAGGCTGGCGCACTGGGACTGGAGCTCGTCCTTGCGCTCCATGACAGAGAGGAGCGCCTGCTTAAGGTCCTCGCGGGATATGCCGGAGGAGGAGTGCACGGAGGATCCCGCCGGGTGGACCTGTCGGGGATCTGCTGCTGGTCCCGCAGATGCCGGTGGTCGCCTGCTCGAGACCCTGGACGAAGAACCAAAGATGGATCCTGCCTTGGACTGGGCCGGGGTGACGGAGCCCATGGCGGAGGCGTAGTCGCTCTCGCTCATGGACAAGGAGTCCTCCTCTGAGTTGAGGTCAGGAGGTTGCTGCTGGGAAGAATGCCCAGTCCCCTCCTTGTCCCCTCCACCTCCACGGACTGGAATTAGGGCTCCCACCGAAAGATTCTTCAAGGGAGTTAGGAGCCTCCCCGCTCCCCCGCCGCCACCGAGGCCGGAAGAGTCGCCGGCTCCCGCTGAAGCCGTATCGTCTTGCTCGCTTTCGATGGAAAGCCGACTCCTAAATGGGGAGACAATACGTAAATGTAACATTTGCAGGCACTCTCTTAATCAAAATCCGATCGTACCTAGCATCCTCCTTGGAAGTTTGTGAAAAGGCATCGTTCTCCTCCTCCCCTCCCTTGACGAAGAGCTGCCTGGAAGCCTTTTTACCCCCGCCGGTGGCAGTGGGTCTCAGAGTCACCTTCTCGCCAAAGTCGAGGGCGGTGGGAGTGTGATCCCGAGACTTGGCGGGGAGGTGGTTGGCGACAAAGGACTCTGTCTCTTCAGAGGAAGCCCTTGGCGTTGCCTCTCCGGGAGAAAGGGCCCCGTCCGGCGGAGAGGTTCCTTCCTCATCATCTTGATCCAAGTTTACGACGTTGGAAGCCTTCTTCTTCTTCCGCCTCCTTCTCCCTCCGACGGAGGAGCCAGACTTGTCGACCGCCATCTGGTCCTCGTCTCCGCCCTCCACCTCGTAAGACGGCGGTGCGTCGTCTGAAGAATTGAGGGAGGCAAGGTCTATCCGCAAGGCAAAGGTGACGGAGGAGAGTCCCGCGGCGGCGGTCGGCAGCATGGATCCCCTCTCGGCGTCTCTCAGGAAGCCCCACTCCTCGTAGAACTTGTCCAGCGAGTCCCTGTCTGCCACCATGGCCAAGAGGTACCTCTCCAGGCTGTGCTCGTTGAGCGCGGCCCGCAGCCAGGCACGGCAGCGGCCAAGGTCGGTGCTGACGCGGCGAAGGAGGTAAAATCGCTCCAGGTCGTGCTTGCTCAGGAATACCTTGAGGTAGGGCCAGTAAGTAGTCGAGGAGGAGGCTGCCGCAGCGGACCCCCCGCCGAGGGAGACCGGTAGGAGCTCCCTCACCCTGTCCACGGCTGCCGCTGCAGAGGCGGAATGTGGCCGCCGGCGACCGTGGGAGAGCACATCCTCCAGGGCGGACAGCAGGTCAGAAACCTCCCTGCAGCAGTCTCCGCCGCCGCCGCCGGAGGATGAGGACGCGTCCGTGGCCAGCTCTCCTCTGGAGGAGGATGCCGATGCGACGCCCCCTCCGCCGAACCTGGCCTGGCACCCGCGGACGGCGGCCAGAAGACGCGACAGGAGCACCTGCCGGGATCGCTCGTGGCTAGGGTCAACTCCATCGCCGGAAGGGCCGGAGGAGGACATGGCGGCAGGGAAAGAAGGCCCACTGATAGTCAGGAGCTGGTTGATGCCGGGGAAGAGGTCGGGGTGGTCGGGCAACCCGGGGGCGTTTCCCGTCTCCCTGCAAGCCGTCCACAACCTGGGCAAAGCCCACAGCACTCACTTGGCTGGGCTAGTCCTTTTAGTCCAAGCCCAGGCCAAACTGGAGCAAGTCAAGGTGATCCTGTTCCTGATGGTTTGGAGACTACCGCCGACAGGACATCCTGCAATCGATCCTGGCGAAAGGTTTTACAAAATTACAACCAGAATCCAGATTGCACCAGAGCAGCAGAGAAAATGCACTTTTCCTTTTGCCCTCTCTTTTGTTCGCTGTTTTCCACCTTCTCTGCTTGAAAATCAGCTGAAGCGGAACACAAGGGAGGAGAACAACACTGCTTGCTCCACATTCAAGACGGAACATTTTTATCTGCTATGTACAAAGGCATGACTTTACAAACTTATTCAAGCACGAGTCAAACTTGATCATACCCCTAGTCTTTCCAAATCACCTGCTATTTCAGCTGTTGTCGGCAGATGCAGACTGCAGAGTGCAGAGTGCCGACTGCCGAGCGTGTCGACGTGGACTAAGTGTCCCACTCCCACCTGATCCTCGTGGTCAAGAAGTGGTGGTACTTCTGTTGCAGTCATGGCCTCTACCTCTTCGTCCGCGCCTGCCCGAGTGAGGGGCCAGGCGGGGCTGCACAGAGTCAAGGCCAAGCTGAAGACGGCCATGCAGGAGGGGAACTGGTACGAGGCGCACCAGATGTACAGGACTATGTACTTCAGGTGAGGGACGAGTACCACAGTCGCTATCCTTGATTTATCTTCACCACAGCTTGTCCTTACAGGCTGAACTCCCAGGGTCGCCACTCCGAGCTGGAGGAGCTGCTGTACGAGGGCGCCTCCTCCCTCTTCAAGTCTGGTGAGTCCGGCAGCGGCGTCGACCTCACCAAGCTGTACCTGGAGACCCTCCGCTCGGGAGACCTCCCTCGCGGCGACGCCACCTTCTCCCGCGCGGCCGGACTCTTCGCCCTGGTGCCTCCCGACCATGCCGACCGAGACTCTGTGGCCGCGGCCGCCCTCCGCTGGTCCTCCCCCGCCGACTCACGCCACGGACACCCGAGGCTGCACCAGCTGCTGGCGCACGGGGCCTGGAGGGCCGGCAGGTACGCCGAGGCCAGGCTGCACTTTCTGCACTCCTGTGACGGCAGAGGGTGCGGGGAGATGCTGGCGGAGTTCCATTCCAGAAGGGGACTCCCCAGGGAGGTGGACCTCTTCGTCACCGGGACGGCGCTCCAGCTCATCTGCCTAAGACAGCACGTCGCCGCGGCCAGCGCTCTCGCCTCTTATGCAGAGAAGCATCCCAGCATCCAGAGGTGGCAGTTCCTCTTTTAATGCCTGTCAGTCTTGTCTTCAGGCCTTGTCTCTATTACAGGCCAAGTCCCCCCTACCAGCACCCACTGATGAACTTTGTGTGGCTCCTGCTCCTAGCCATCGAAAACAAGAAGTCGCTGTCCGTCTTCAGCCTCTTGGTTATGAAGTACCAGACGTCTTTGAACAGGTAAGAAAGTACTCTCCTTCATGTTGCCTGTTTTCTCTTCAATAGCTTTCTTCTACGCTTGATCAGGGATAAGTCGTTCATGGAGTACGTGGATAAGATCGGTCAGAACTACTTCGGCGTGCCCCCTCCGGAGCGGGCCCGTCCTGGAGGCATCTTCGGAGGATTCTTCGACTCCTTTGTCAACATGCTGAACGACGACGACGACGAGAGTGAAGACGACGGGGCAGCCGCCGCAGCAAGAAGGTACAGTGTGCATATAATTTCTTGTTTCCTGTTTGGATTAAAATTTCAACTGCTCTGTTCACTCCAGGGCTTCCTCCGGTCCTTCCCGTGCCCGCCCGGCTCCAAAGATGGAGACTGAGGACCTCGACTAAGAAGAAACAAATCCCAAAATTATGCCTTCATCCCCGTTTCTGCTCTTGTTTTCACACTAATTCCAGCACTCTTTGCTACTACGGTGCCTCGTGGGTGTTTTAGAGGCACACGTCACACCTACGGTAAATTTCGAAACGTGAAATTAGACTTGTCATATGGCAGTGCAATCGGGACACCAAATCCGAAGGAGTAAAAAATCGAGCCTTGGTTGGAAAATGATTGAGAAATATTAATAATAAAAACAGCTGCTGAGATAACACACGATCGAGTCAATATGGTCTGTCAACTTGTACTTATTTTTTCGTGGCATTCTGAATAGTCAATAGTTGCGACACATTTCAATAACAGTTATCCTTATTAACCAACAAACTTCTTTCTCAGAATATTTTTTCTTCATGCCCGGGAACAAAAGACACGTAAACTCTCTCAAAAAAGTTTCTTCTTTTCAAAAAGTCTTTAGCAGTGTGTCGGTGTGTTGTTCAACGAAGCGTAAGGCATTGGGAGGTCGAGGACAAAAAGGTAGCAGGTAATAATAGGCGGATCGAGGATGAACCAACAAGAAGATGGGATATAACGTGTGTTGTGTAGTATGTAGGTTTGGAAAAGAATCAATGGCTAACAGCTTCTCTCATCTGTCTACGTACGAAAGGGCGGAAAAATCTCAGGGATCTATAACTTTTCTTCTCTGGAATGGGCAGTAGCTGAAGCGGAAAAGCAGTTAGCGAATATTTGCCTTCTTTCTGCTAGAATATTTTTTTGTCGTTGCCGCCGCCTCCCGTTGCTGCTGCATAACTACTGTACAAATGACTTGCTTTTTTTCTTGAAATAGTTTCGCCTTTCTATGTGTTCTCTTCTGCCTTGCTACTTCCTCTCCTTTTATCGCGTTTCTTCTATGCCGTCGACTCCTTCATCTGCTCCAGCTTCTTGAGCTGCTTGAGCTCCAATTGCTCCGGCGGGAGGGCCACCTCCGACTCGTCTTCTTCGCTGCTGTCCGGGTTGGCGTCGGGGCCGCCAGCGGAGGAGCCGGAGGAGGAGGAGGACACCGGGCGCGGCTTCTTCTTCTGCGTCGCCCCCTGCTCCTTGCTGCTGCTGTCCTCCTCCTCGTCGTCCTCCGTGGTGTCTTTGGCTCTGGAGTCGTCTTCCTCCTTTGCTGCTGGAGTGGCGACGGCGGCAGAAGTGTCGTCGTCCTCGTCGTCGTTTCCGCCCCCTTTCCTTATCTGAGACGAAGTTGAAGTCTCCGACGATGAGACAGAAGAGTCTGCCGAGGAGTGTCTCTCCACCACCTTGTTGCCCCCGTCAGACTCTGTAGTAGTCGTCTTCTCCTCTTCCTCTTCCTCCTTCTTTGCGGCAGCGGCCTTCTTCTTCCCCCCGGAGCTGTCCGAGGACCTGTCCTCCACCGGCGACTGCACCGTGGGCGTCGGCGCCGTCACCACGATCTCCATCGTATCCAGATTGTCCTGCCCCGCTCCCGCGATCTGAGGGGCCTTGGCCGTGATCACTCCTCCTCCGTCCATGTCCTCTTCTTCGCCCTCGTCGTCCCTGGGAATGTCGGGGACCTCGTCCACCGAAACCTGCACGCAAGGCACTGTTGGCTTGGTCACAGCAACTGCTGGCACGGACGACGATGCCGGAGGTGGAGGAGGAGGGGGATGCTGCTGGTCGTCAGACTTCTCCTGCTGGTCGGACTTTTGCTTCAGTTCTGGAGGGGGAGGGGGCGGCAACGAAGACTCCTCTTCCTCCGAGGATTCTTCTCCGTTGGCGGCGGAGGCGGAGGCGGAGGTGACGGAAACGGCGACGGCGGAAACCACTTCCGCTTCCGGTTCCACTTCCGGTTCCTTCTTTTGCACTGCTGGAGCTGGAGGAGGAGGGACCGGGGGAGCCTTCGGAGCTGGTGCTGCAGGGACAGGAGGAGGGACCGGCGGGGCGGCGGCCGGGGCGGCGGACCCCGGCGGCTGCGGCGGCTGCGGTAGACCCGGCGGCGGCGAGAACGAGGGCGGCGCCATGCTGGGCGGAGACGTCATTGAACTCGCGTCCGGGGCCTCGTCGCTATCCTCCAGCTCCTCCACCACCACCGAGGGGAAGAGCCCGATCTTCCCGTGCAGCTCCCCCAGCCACCACCCGTCGTCGACGCCGCTCGGGCACCGCTTCAGGATTCGGATGACATCGTCCTCCACGAAGGTGATCTCGTCCTTGCCGGTGGCGTCGTAGTCGTACAGGGCGCGGCAGAGGTCCTTGGAGTCGAGGGAGCCGCTGAAGCTGAGGCTGGGCCGCGGCTTGTCCACTGTCACCTGCGGCGGCGCGGCGGGCGGCGGGCCCGGCGGCGGCGCGGCAGGGGCGGGAGGAAGGCCCGGCGGCATCGAAGACTCAGTCTCGTCCTCGGCAGAAGAGGAGTCTTCCTCCTCCTCGGATGAAGACGAGGCTGGAGGAGGGGCGGCTGGCACCTGTGGTTCGTCCTTTGCCTCCGGGATTGTCGACATTCCTGCCGAAGCCGTCTCCGCCTGCTGCTGTCCGTATCCCGGGAACCCCCAGCTCCCGTTGCTCCCCTGTGAGTCCTGCCTTTGCACTCCTCCTCCTCCGTATCCCTGCTGCGAATTGACCGAATCCTGCCTGTTCATCCCGTTGTTGTTGTACCCCTGTGACGATGACACCGACGCCTGTTGCTGCAGACTGTTTCTTCCGTAGGAGTCTTGCCTCTGCATCCCACCGTACCCGTCGTACCCCTGCTGCTGCTGCTGATCATAGCCGCCGTATCCCTGCTGCTGCTGCTGTCCGTACGCGTCGTACTGTTGTTGCTGCTCCCCCTCGGCCCCCTCCGCCGCCACCGCCTCCCCCTCCGCAGGCTGAGCGGCGGCCTCCTGCCCCTCCACCTGCACGTAGTTCTGCGGCACGTAGCCCTTCTGCCCTCCGGCATTCATGGCCATCAGCCACCCCTCCTCGTCGCACTCGTCAGGCAGGATGGTCAGGTTCTCGTTCTCCGCCACCGACAGCTCGTCTCCGTTCTGTGCCTCGAAGGTGAAGAGCACCAGGCCGGCCACGGCGCGGGAGGAGGAAACGGCGGGGGCGGAGGTGTCCTCCGGCTGCTGCTCCTCTGTCTCTGCTGCAGCTGCTTCAGGCTGCTGTTGCTGTTGTTGGTCGAAGCTGGCCCAACCTCCCCCTCCTCCTGAGGCCCAGTCTTCTGCTGCTGGAGCTGCTGTTGTCGCCGCTTGGCCGTCGTTGTTCCACGAAGCCCAGTTGTCTCCCTGCTCCTGCTGTTGCTGCTGCTCCTCGGGTTGCTGCTGCTCCTGCTGCTGTTCTTCCGCTCCCCACCCGGCGTTGCCGTCGTCTCCCCAACCCTCCTGCTGTGTCGCGGCGGCGGCCGGCTCCGTCGGCCACTCCTCCTCCGCCTGCTGCTGTTGGTACTGCTGTTGCTGCTGCTGCTGCTGTTGCTGCTGCGGCACCACCTGCAGCTCGTCGTCGTCGTCCTCCGTGTATGTGGCGACGAAGGCGTCAATGTACTCGTCCACTGCGATCCCGCCCGCCCTGAGGCAGTCCAGCCTGGCCTCCGCAATTGCTTTCTCCGTCTCCGCCTTGCGAATGGCCACACGGAGCTCATTGATCTTGGTGTCTAGGTCCGGCCCTCCTGCGTCGTTGGGCTCGTGCTTCAGGCCCTTGCTCTTGTGGAAGTTGCAGGCCTTGATGCGCTTCCGATAGGCCTTGATCGTCTTCACCGACTGGTTCAACTTAGACGCGTTCTGCCGAGGAAGAAAACATAATTGAACATTTGCATCATTGTGGAAATATTTCGATTCTTCCTCACCTGTCTGGCCTCGTAGTTAAGGCTGTATCCTCCGTCGTGCTCCGAGGGAGTAATGGTGCGAATCTCGTCCTTTGGAGGAGCCTCGTGCTCGTAGCTGGAAAAGGGAAAAAAGCTTGACATTCAACGACAAAAGTCGCTAATTGAAAATTTGAAATAGAAACGCTTACTTAATGTGTTGGCCAAGTGAAGGGTAGACCTTGGTATAGCACTCGTAATTGTAAATCCTGCAAAGACAAAAAAAACCCAAAGTAGTATAATTGTATTGGAGCTAGTGACAGGAAATATTTACCTAGATATCCTCCCTCCGAGGTCTTTTAGCCTGTTGAATGACTGGGCTGCCGCCGTGAGTGCCAGGATCTGCGTTCGGGTCATGGTGCCAAAGTACTCGGCGATCCGCTCGTAAAAGTCCCCCTCCAGGTGCTTCATCGTGTCCTGGAGGTCGTGCTTGTAGTACCTAGCAGAAAAAAATAATCAGAAGATGATGTTGCTTCAACAGCAGCATCAGCAGCAGGTAGTACGTTAGAAATGACAGCAGCAACAACAACAACAGTCGGAGCACCAACAGTAACAGCAGATGCAGCTACAACACATGCAGTTCTTGCCTCTTGGGAAAACCTTTTTCTAACCTGTCCTGGTGAGCGTTGGTGGATGCCAGGCTGAGTATGTAGTCGTTCCTGGCCCCGGTGGACTTAATGTCCGCCTCCTCCTGCTTGGCCGACAGGAGCCCGGCCTGCTTCTTGAGCGCACTCTTGGAGACGAAGAGGCTCTTGAGGTCCTTCTTCCGTCCCTTAGAGCGGTCCTCGGCGTTCTTGGACTTGTCTCGGACGTCCTCGAAGCCCGTCTCCTCGCAGAAGTACACGCGCTTAGTGCGGTCCAACTGGTTTGTTGGAAAATAAAAGATTGAATTTATTCAAATTGAAGTGTATGTCTCCTTTCTTACCTCTGCCACCGAGACTTGCAGCTCCCTCTGTGAGAAGACGAGCCTTTCGAAGGCCCCCTTGGTCTTGGCCTGTTTCGCCTTGCTGAAGGCTTTGGCATCCTTTTCGATTTCGTCTTGGAAGACCTGGAAGTTGGGATATAAGTTCCTGAACGAAAAAACTTTCATTTTGTTCACTTTGCGTACCAGCACTGCCGCGAGTCGTGCTTTGGCTATTTTCTCCTCCTCCTCCAGGGCTTTCCTCCACAGATTGTACACGTTGACCTCCTGGTTCTGTTCGAATTCAATAAAATCGATACGATGGAAAATTAATATGTCTGAAGATAAGTGCTGTGGCGATTCACCAATATCGAGATCGTGGGTAATACGTGGTTTTTTCCTTTGAAATGCTCCTTCACTGGTTGATTTATCTTAAATCGCCCTGCTTTCGAAAGTTTTCGCAAAAGTAGCAACAACAGCAGGACCAACAACAGGAAGAACATGTACCGATAGCAGCAGGAGCAAGGTAAGCAACAGCAACAAAAACTCTTGCTGCAGCAAGAGCAGCTCACAGCACAGCACAGCTCGCAGCTATAACAACCAAAATTGGCAGAGCAGCAGCAACAGCTACATCAAGAACATCAGCAACTTACAAAACAACAACGGCATCATCATCAGTAGCAGCAAAGCAACAGAAACATCAACAACTTTCAATAAAAACAGCAGTAGTACGTAACGTAGCATCAAGACTAAATAAAAAAGTGAGCTAAAATTGTTTTTTGTTTGAATGTAGCAACATCAATGAATTCTGACCTGTTCGTCCTGTCCCTTCTGCAAGTCCGGGATGCCTGCCAGCTTGTGGTTGAGGTGCGACGTGGTGAGCTTGAGCATGCCGTCGGCGTGGTGCTTGTCCAGGGCGGCCTTCTGCTTCATGAATCCCTTGATCTGCTCCAGGAGGTCGATCTCCTGCGCGTTCTTGGCCTGGAGCCGACCCAGCTGGTCCTTGTGCAGGGCCTGGACATGCTTGGAATAGGCGCCCTTGCGGGGAAGCGCGGGGGGAGCGTTGCCGCCGCCGCCCTGGCCGCCGCCGCCGCCGCCGCCCGCCGCCGCGGCGTTCTGTGGCGCGGAAGACATGTTCAGTCCGTCTGAGAAGTGTGGGTCGCAAATGGAAAGTCCGACCAGAGATGTTGAGGTGGGGAAAGTTTCTTAACGACCTCTTCCTCCGCGTATCTCTCACTCCCTCATCTCTTTTTCCGACCGCAAAAGGAAAAGATGCTGCACCACCACAGCTTCTTCTTCTCTATCCTGATTTTTTCACTTGTCAAGAAGAAATGATCCTTCTCCGCACTTGGCACGATGAAGCTCAGACTGGCCCAAGGGAGAATTACTTCCACTTCATCACCGGCCGACAAAAGCACGAGGAATTCATTCCCTCCTTCTCCTCCTCCTCTCCATCCTCACTCACGCGTTTCCTGTTATTCTCCCGCCGCGAATAGGGATCCTTATTCAGTCCAAAAAGCTCCAGGAATATATCTTCCTTCTTCAAAGCAGCAGCCGCAGGAGAGAGGCCAAGGGAGGAAGTGGCCAAACTTTTTCGTCCAAAGGAGGGAGAGGAAGGGCGGAGAATTTCATTTGGAGGCCTCTTTCTTCTTCTTCCTCCTCCTCCGTCTTTTCTTTTCTTCTCTCCACTCACGCGCTTCTCCTCCTTCTCCGCCTCCTCCGCCTCCGCCTCCGACCGAATTGGTGTGACTGCTCTGCGGCGGCCTCCTCCTCCTCCCAGGGCGGCGGCGGCGGCGGCAGCCTTGAGGGCCACCAACGGCCAGGGGAAAGGACCTCCCTCCCCTTCCCCCTTCCAAACCTTGCATTTTGAGAAAGCCCTTCCCTATACCTTCTCTCACTCTCAACCCGGGGGAGGGAAAGGAAGGGGGGGGGGACTTTTGGCCAAGGGGGAAGAGGGAGGGGGCGTGGAGAGCTCAGAGCTCCGTTGGGTGTACAGAAGGGAAGGGTGAGAGTGTGAGCAAGTGTGAGACGACGGCCGCAGTCAGCAGACGAAGAAGGGCTTTCTACACTCACTCCTATTCCCCATCCTCCTCCCTTTCCAAGGCCGAAAGAAGAAGGGGTCCCGCGCTTTCGGGTTTAGGTTTCACCGCCAGCGGCGATGATCTAGGAGCGGCATCGTAGTCTTCTACAGCTACTTACGCGGCCCGATACATTACTGGCACAATACCATGTGTTCGTAATTCGAATCTCTTCACCGTTGCGGCATTGACTGACAACAGCGGGGTATGAGGGATCTTTGGGTCTCCCGCCGATCACGGCGGTCGGTTGGCACGAAAGGCGAAGAGATCCCTCCTCCTTCAGAGTCCTTCTCCTCTTTTCCTTGGGCGGGCTTTTCCCTGGGACCGACAACCGAGTATTGGGCGAGAAGAAGTGTGAGGAGGAGAAGGTTCCCTTCTTCGTCCCTCCCGGATGAATTCCCCCTTCCATCTGAGAGGCCTCCTCGCTTACAGCAAACCCCGCTTCTCGACTATTGTCTCCCTCCCGAGACATTCACTGTCGTCGTCTGAAACAGCAGCAATGTCAGTGCCATCGTAAAGAATAGAACAAATTATTATTTGTTCATGGGCACTAAAAATAATAGAATATATGGATTTAAGACATGTTCACGGGCCCAAAATTCCCAAACAGAGAAATAAACACTTAAAATGCAATGGAGCAAAAACGGAAAAAAATATTTGGGAAACAAAATGCCAAAAAATGTGACTGTATGGCCTATGGACAGTGGTGCTGTTCCAGTAGTATGGCCAAAGAAAACCAAACAAGCAATAAGCAAGCCAAACAAATCTCACAAAATTTTAAGAGTTGGAACAGAAGTGCAACAGAAAAAAAGATCCGCAACTGCTGGTAGTTTACCTGTAAAATCTGAAGCATCAGCATGGGCTTTGGACAGTGGGGTCGTTCCTGTGATGTGGCCAGAAGGGAAAAAGCAGGAAAGAGTTACACAGGACAGGCCTACAAAGCAAAAAGTAAGATCACACTTCACTGAAAGAAAGGATCATCCTCACATGTACATGACCTATGTAGAGGATTCTCAGTTGTATCCTGTCAAAAAGAATTATTCCGTCAATGAAGACCCGAGAAATGCCTCCATGCAAGATTCACCAAAGAGAAACCAAGAACTAGTGGAAAGCAAGGCAACGGTGTGGCCAATGGATAGTGGTTCTGTTCCCATCATGTGGCCAAAAAAGGGGGCAACTAGTAAACTTAATGGAAAATACCATCCCCTTCTCCAAGCAAGAGATGCCAATTCTCAAGCAACTAGCCTACTCAAATCAAGACAAAACCACTATTCTGGAGGGTCTATTTTTTGGCCTATGGATAGTGGAGCAACTCAAGCAACATGGCCAAAAGGCAAAAAGATATCAAAAGCACCTCGACTTGCAGTCGGAAACAGAAACTTGGCAACTGCAAAGACCAATCAGCAGGATTCAGGTGTCATCCCTCAAACACCACACAATTTGCACTCACAACCCCATATATATGTTGACTATTCTCAAAATGTTTCCCTGAATGCTGCTGCATCACAATTCAGTGAAAATATTGAATTGACAAAAGATGACTTTTCATATCTTCCTCCAAAGTCTCAACCAAGTAGGGCAGAAATCCAACAAATTGATGAAAGTTCAAGAAACAGTGCTCCAGTATCGAATCCAGCCTTATACCAAGATCACATTGAAGATGTATCACTAAGGACAGGAACTTCTGAACCAAGTTTGCCTGGCACCTCTAGGAACGCTAGTTTCAAAAAAGCATCAAATACCAATATCAATAAGACTACATCTGGAATGTCTGGGGCTCTACCTGTTTCCAGTGGTAATGACCAGCGCTCGTATGCAGGCCAGGGACAAAGTAAAACAATGGAGACAGCCACTAGAAAAAGAAGTAATACACACTCATACAAAGCTAGTAGTACAGGTATTCCTTTCATGTCAAAAAATACTTCAGAACCAAGAATTTATATTGACTATGCCAAAGATGTAAGTCTGTTTCCAATTGACAAACAACAAAGCTCTGTCACTATGAAAGAGCCTGTCCCACCGCCAATGAATGCCGGATTGGAAAAGCAGCAAACTTTAGGGGCCTATCAAAATATTGAACCATCATATAAAGGCGCATCAAAAAAGCCACCGTTGCAGAGTTCGGGAGCGTACAAAAGGCCGTCAAGTGACAGGGATGTCACAACAGTTTGGATGATGGACAGTGGTGTTGTTCCAGTCCAATGGCCCGCCCCGCAACAACGAACAAAGGGTATTCCTGTTATGTATGGGCCTATTAGACATACTGGCCAAGACATCAATACAAATACTCCAGAAAATGCCTTTCCAGAGAGAATGCATGACATAGGACCTGTAAAGAGAAAGGGGACAAAAAGGAGGAAACAGCCCACTCAGAAAGGACCCAGGTTTAAAAATAATTGAACTGAACACAATGTATCTTTCATCTTAATGTACCCTATCATTAAAGTATCACAACAGGGCATAGATATGTAAACCCGTCATTGATTTGTGGACTGTACCTAGCACGCGCGTTCACGATTCGCAGTGGATTTGGTCTAGCGATCCTCAGTCCATGGCAACGATAGTCGATAGCATTTGTGTTGATTCGGTAAGTTTACCGCAGTTTCTTGCAAATGGTTTTTATACTTCCTTTGGACCCTTCGAGCACTGAAAAAATGTAATAAAGTAATGTAGACATACGTGGGCGTAAGGGGGGGACGGTCTAAAAACCACTCCCCCCCTGAGGAATGGCCTTATGTACTGATGCTCCCCCCCCTGGCCGCCGAAGGCGGCCAAAAATTTGAGATTTTGCTCAAGAGCTAGCAAAAATTGACACATTTTTGGCCGCCCTTGGCGGCTAAAAATTTTTTTTACCTTAGTCCCCCCCCTGGAAAATTTTTCTTCTCCCCCCCCCTGAGG
>JAAUXU010106972.1_pt1 | contig 19234 bp, 16 predicted proteins | sample 7278151 | NCBI WGS metagenome assembly JAAUXU01 (sample SAMN14350113, study PRJNA611818) | marine sediment metagenome | isolation source: surface marine sediment (1.8m) | place: French Polynesia: Moorea | collected 2018-08 | reverse complement strand
GGCTGAAAATTTGGCTTTTTCAGGGGGCAAATGTTGATGAAATGGACTGAAATTTTTACAGAAGAATCCTGACCCCCTGGCCCACCATTTCCACCGGGTTTCACTCCCCGGATGACCCGGGTAACGTAACAAGTACACGAAAGTACACGAAACAAGTACTGACAGTAAAGACTAAAGGACTATGGATTCACTTATATTTATAGTTTTGATAGATTCTGGACTTGATATATTCTTCTTTCCCGTTATTCTTTCTGACTCATAGAACTTGACTTACATAGCCCATTAGAAACTGTGATCGGACTTGTAGCATCGAATGCAGAGTTGGACCTTACAGTTTGAACAGGCTGATGACAGGCACGAAGAGCAGTCCTCTCTTGCACATTTCCTTCCTTGTGAAGCTGTTTCAATCAAATTATTTTGCCTGTCAAAGCGATGATCATCCTGCAAGTTGCAGACACGTGGCCGTCCAGTGCTGCACCTTGAGTTGGTGTCTTTGTCTCACAGGATGAGTGATGCGGCCAAGATGCGTCAGATTCCAAAAAAGAGCATGCTCTGGTTGCCATCTTGACGACGCAAAATGCAGACATTGACTGCATCTATTCATATAAGCCAAGTAAATATTGGCCGCCACCACTTCTTCTCTCTAAAGCTGATATGGCACTGGGAGACACTCTGGTCTTCTCTGCTTAGTAAAGCAATGCCAAAATCCCTCATACCCCCCTCCTGTGATCTTTTGGGTAACCAGTGCAGGAGTGATGTCCATTTTGCACTAAAGTGGCTCTTTTCAGCATTTGTTGGAATGAATGCACTCTCCTGTGCCTTTCGCAGGCACTTTTACCAAACAAAGTCAAGAAATTGCATAACGAGTCAAAACAGTTATTTTACACTTTTTGTGGTCAGAATGCCCTATGACATTAATAAAATTTTGGGGGTAGCTCCATTAGACCACAACCATAGCTGCAGAAGTTCCCTGAGGATACTTTTACCAAGCACAGTCAAGAAATTGCTAAAGAAATCAAAAAAGCTTTTTTTATACTTTTTTGTTCCATTAAGTTCACTGGTGGACTCGCCACGCCAGGCACCGATGTCCATTAAGCACTTTGTTACTGGGGCACGAAAAGACCCAATCAAGGGTTACTCCTCTCTCTTGCTGGGACTGCTATTCCCATCGAGGGAAACCTCTAACAAATAAACAAACTTTTTTGTTCGGAATACCCCCTAATGTTAATAAAATTTGAGGGTAGTTCCATCAGACCAACAACCATAGCTACAGAAGTTCCCTAAGGACTGGAATCTGTGGCAGAGTATGGCCACTTTTTGGTGGACGTGGGAGAAAAACTTTTGTATGTGGGGAAGTTGGTATAACCAACCGCACCATCTCTTGGCCATCCTGGGTTTATTTTCAATTTTGATGTAAAAAGTGGTCAACCTAGTGTGCTTGTCATAGATGTAACCACTCTTGAAAGGGCAATTGCCTCCAAGTCATAATTGTAGGGCTATGTTTATTCATACGGAATATTGAGAGGGTGCCAAAAATTGTGGGCTGAAGTGTTTGCACCTTACTCAAATGGCTCACTTATCTTGATGTAACTGAAATGGGGGGATCGCTCACTTATTCAGAAACAGAGGGAGTATGAAGTATGGACATTACCGCCTGACTGATCATTTTCGCTTTACAGCTTCCCATTCCTGCCAAGTGCTCGAGTCAATTCCGCAAGTTGATCCACTCTCACAGTCTCTCACAACCTCCAACGGATTCAAAATTGTCATCGTCACTTCCATCTGAGTTTCCTCCTTCATCACTTCCTCCACTTCAGCCTTCCGATCACTCGTTACTATCCCTTGCCTCCTGCAGCAGCCCAAGCACCTCTCCCAGGATGAAAAGGAAGCCTCTGCGAGAGACAAGCAGGGTCAGCTCAGTCACCAAGGGAGGATCTGGCGAGTACATGCAGTTGAACCAGTACAAGCTGGAGGGAGCCATAGGACAGGTATGAAATTGCTTTATTCTTTGCCCCGATGAACTTCTCCTCTCCCGAAGTGAAGTATTGCGCAAAAAGGCAATACGGAGGAATCTTTCTCTATATGGGTTAGAATGTTTGTGACTACTGCACGGCCCTGCCACTTTTTCAATCTCAACCAAATTTGATGGCATGTAAAGTGTCTTTTAGGGTGGTCTTAAACATGTGGCTTGCAAGTTTGGGGACGATCAGAGCAGAGAGGGGAGAGGCAGACGTAGCCTTCGCATGCAACTTTAGCAAGATCTCTCCCCTTAAAAGCTGATTGCTTTTTCCACTCTAAACACCCAGCAAAGCGGGTACAATTTCACAGTAATATATATGACACTAAGGGAATAAAGACTACTGGTCAGCACAAAGACTTGGGCTAGCATCAGGACCCACGCTGGCACCAGGACCCACGCTGGCACCAGGACCTGCGTTGTTATTAAGCTAGTTCAGCACCCACCAGTACCGGCACGGAGACCTGAACTAGTGCTTATACCAATGGTAGCACTGATGGGGGAAGAAGGAGCCAGAAAAGCTGAAAGACAGCATCTTCATGGCAGAAGTGGTTGAATTGGACATATATGTGCAACTTTAGAAAGATCTCTCCCCTTAATATTTGATTGCTCAGTGCCACTCGAGCTAACAAATGTGAAGTAGTTATAAATTTTCGGTAGTAACAAAGCTCTTAGAGGAAGTGGTGCTTCGACATGGGCCTTCTTAAGACTGAATGAACCACGCAATGCATCATCTGGGGTTTTTGCTTGTGCGCAGAAGTACATCTAAGTTTGATCTAAAAAAAAATTAAAGGTCTCTGAAAAGCTCACGTTTTTTTGCTAGGGATCTTATGGAATCGTGAAACTCGCCTACAATAAGGAGGACGACATTAACTACGTGAGTGCACCCAACCACAATATTACTTCCCTACGTAGCACCACATACGTGTAGATCAGAGGACTCATCCCCTCTATGCATGTGCATATTTCATTGACGCTCTTTCCCTTCCTGAGGGACAGCTGCAGTTTTGTACACAGAACATTCCCACCGCTCTCTTTGTCTCTTGCAGGCAATGAAAATTCTGTCAAAGCGGAAACTCAAAAGGAAATCGGGAATTTTTAGTAAGTGCCAAAGTCGCTATGTCAATGTCACTTTTTTTTATTTACATGCTTGTCTGAGCAGACACGCATCCCTATACCAGCAGTACCCTCCACTACAGTACAGGGAAGCAAGCGGTAAAATTGTATGGCCTGCTGTCAGTACAATGGAAAAGACCGTACATTTGTACCGTCCATCATGGAACTGTGCCACTTTTTGGAAGTGCCAGTCTGCTCTGAGCTCGGCAACTCAGAGCCTGTGTGACTGGCCCTCCATGCGGATCCCGCCTCTCCCTTCCTTCCTCACTCCTCCCTAGTCCCCGTCAATCCTCCTCCCTCTTGTTTAATGCCATCATTAGTGGTGTCATCTTCTAGACCACCAGTACAGGAAAATTATGCTTTGCTATAAGAAAAATTGGAAAGAGAAAAGTGCAAATCATCACGACAATGAAGCTGGCCATGGAGGCAACCCGGACTGTCAACTACATTCTGAGCGAACTTGTTCCAGGAAGGGCAAGGAGCACTACCAGCAGGAGTGGCCTTCATGAGGAAGAGGAACAGCAAGGAGAAAGGCATGTCCTCTGATGAGAACATGAATGTTGACCTTCAATACTTTGACAATTTGTGAGAGCCCAGAGAGGTCAAGACATCCAGCCCATGGGCAATGTACGGCAGGCTAAAAAAAGCAATCGTTAATGGCGGTATGGAGAGCACCTCCAGAAATGACCATGCCTCCAGCTCCTGCTTTGACAGATCAAGGAGGTCAGATCTGAGAGAAAGACAAAGGATCTTCCCCCCGAACAAATTACCCTTGGTCTGCAACTGCAGAATGGGAATTCCCGGTGGACGTTGGACAAGTGTGCAATTGCTTTCTCATGCTGTGGTTGACTGCGGGGCAATGATCTATGAGCATTGAGGATAGATGACATCTGTCATAGTGAAGGTGGAATCTTAATTATGATTATGGTGGATTATGAGCATGCAAAGGAGAAGGAAGAAGTGAAGAAGAATGACTTTGCCATCCTATTCAATCGTGACAACACTTCTCAGTGCTTTACTACAAGGGTGAAGGATTACATCTTCCTCTTGAAGGAGTCTGCAGCGGGTTTGCCAGATGATGCTCTTTTTCATAAGCCTCCGAAGCACAGATGTGGCCACCAGGTGATGGGTACAAAATACCTTGCCTTGACAGGGAAGCTCCTTGTAGAATTGGGAGTGGATGAACTTGAAGCAAACACAGGTCATTGCTTCCAGAGGACTGCAGCCACTGTAGCAGCAAATGCAGGTGCAAACACAATGGGACTGAAACATCCTTTTGGATGGAAGCAAGAAGCAACAGCACTGCAATATGCCACAGCAGACAAAGAGCGTCAGATTACCTTATGTCATAATCCCATAATGACGGCAACAAGCCCAAGGAGAGTGAGAAAGGAACTTAAATCTACAACATGACTTTTCAAAATTGTACCAATGATGGTCTGCCTGTCCAGTATATACAACATGCATCAAAAAGTGACGTTAAACAAAGATTAGTTCTTTGATCAAAAATAAGGACGGTTTTTCTCACGAGCAAATTTTACTGATTCTTGAGTGACTCGTTCCTCGTTGAAAAAAGTGTTACAAGGCTCACGAGCTTCATGCTCAACTACAACCGTCCGCCTGGGCAAGTTATATACACCCTCGACTGTATTTTGAAGCTGTCGGGTCTTGACAACCCTTGCCCCCCACCGCCACCACCCCTTGGGTCGTCATGGCCTCGTGTTTCAAAGTGCTAACTCGGGGGTATAGGGCTATTTGGCCTGGTGGACATATATAAGTATGACAGCGAGAGTCGCTGAGTACGAGACACACACACACATACACACACACACACACACACACACACACGTTCAGATAAATCGGATGGGCAAAACACTAGTTACCGGGTGTTGCAACAACAGAACATGAATGACGAAAGCTCAGAACAAGTGCTGACATCTGCGCCACGGAGGAGAGGTCACTCGTAGCAGCTTGAAGCAGACTGCTTGCTAGTGTGCAGTGGTGTCTTGGAGCACCAAATTCTCAACAATGGTGGGTCTGTCTGGTTTTGGCTTTGGCAAGGGAGAATGCGTGTTACCTTTTGTCAGGGACGATTATTACAAAAATACGATAAGTACAATGATTGCCAAGTATACCCAGCTGGAAGCTGAAAATGAAAAGAGAATTTTGTGCGATTTCCCCCTTTATCGGCTTTTGCACTGCAGATTTTCAGCTCTACCAGCTTCTGCATGCGGTGTGTGCGAAGGGCGTGGTGTGAAGACGGGCTGACTGACACACATCACTTCATATGTTCACCACTGCTGTTCCACAATGACGTGGACAGCGCGAAAGCGCTAGTGTCTATATATGAAACAATGCTTTTATGGTCCGGGGTGCTTCAAGGAAGGTCTCATGAGCCCGCTGTGAGTGCATCAATTCTTCCAGTCATCATGCATTTCAGTGCAAAAAGAACTGCACTTCATTTCTGACAGCACCAGTGTGCCGAAATAGGAATATCATCAAAAGTGCTCATGCAAGCTTCAAATTTGTTAGAGTTTGACGCTGTGGTAAAGGACATCATGTACCAAAATTTTAAAATCTTTGCACCTGAAGCAAATTTGCGATTTGAATAATACATTTTTGTCAGTAAATAAACTTTAAAAATGAATAAGATATTGTAATTACTGGGTTGGCTGGTTCTGGCTGTCCTCCTCGACTCAATGTGTCAGTGTCGTTGTGCTTGATACCAGCACAATGTCTCGCGCCAAAGTCATAATCTGCCCATATGGACACCCAATGCTCTATGATCATCCCTCTGAATTCCATCACAGTCATGTGAAACTGTTTCAGGGCTACGCTGCCTGTATGTCATTTGAATTTTGCGAACTGCAGATAATATCCATACTACTCCAAGAAGGTGATTCCAGCATGTAATTCTCCTTTGGGGGTTGGATAATTTTGTTGTCTGACGTTCAGTTTCCCGGAGCCGTAGGTGATAACTATCTTTTCTGTGGGTGAGGATTCCTGTACTTTGGGTTAGGGAAAAGTCGGTGTCTAGCCTGAATGACCTGCCTCAGGCCCCTGGAAGTAGAGAAAACCCCATGATCATTTCGTTTTTACAGTTGCTCGGCCTTGCCCTCCTTGTTGGTTTTTCTGACAATGTCAAGAGCTTTGCAATCCTCATGTAGCTCATGATGTGTTGTCAGTTGTACCCAACGATGCCATGGAAGGCCCAGAGGCACGTATGTCCTGGCACAAAGACCGTACGCTTGTGTGGCACTGGCTTAAACCCATTATAGCAGCCTTGGAGTGTCTGTTTCAAGCTAACAAGACGCTGGCTTAATCCTGAGCTGCGCATGATCCCACCATCAATGAAGCTCAGCATGGCAGAAGGCGGGATATCTTTTGACACCTTGTCCACCAGTCTGAAGTAGGAAGTGGGCCCATTTGTAACCCCGCAATCTGAGGCACTTCTGCTGGAACATCCCAAGGGGCATTGTGGATGGAGGTTCCTCTCCGCCGTCTGGATCGATGTCGATGCAACGGAAGGCCTTGGTCATGTCGAGCCTGCTGACAATGTCACAGCCAGTGAGACAATTTCAAACAACTGCACTTTGTGTACCTAACACTGGTAGATTTTGATTTTGAATAGTGAGGTACTTAGGTGTACCGAAGATCCCCTATTCAAAATTAAACTTCTCAATCTGACTCCTTATTTAAAAGAAGGGCCTCTTGATATTTGAGCTTGATGACTCAAACAGAGTTGTCTGCAACCCCAGACGTACAAGTTTACATTATTGAAATGTTAGTACTGTCATCAGATTACGTCATTGGGTTTTATTGAAACACTAGCACTTACGCACTCCCCACTTTGTTGGGGAGGAATAACTACCAAGTGCTGTTTATGTGTCTGCCTGTCTGTATGCTACTGCGCGAAAGCTGGAAAGCGGATGCAGACAGACATCGACACACACACACACACACACGTGACACTACACAAGAGCCAGAAATCAGCCGCGGACATCGCTGCAATCAGTCTCGCACAGCCGGAAAAATCAGCCGCGAAAACCAGCCGCGAACAGCAGACGAAAATCAATCGCCAAGATCAGCCGTTAAAATGCCAAAAATCATCAGCCCAAAGCAGCCGCAGATCAGGAGTGGACGGACACACAGACACACGCACATACGGGTCTGTCGTTTTATATAGAGTAAGATGTTTTGAGCTCTCCCAAACCTCTAGTTGAGGATCTTGGCTATTTTATGGGCATTTTTTTGTCACAGTAAAATTTCAGACCACCGGTGTTTCGGGTAGAAAGAATGGCAAAAACGCCCATAGTGCTATGTATGGGTCTGTCCAGCTGTCTGTGCTTCCCGCCACAAGCTTTGTGCTCCCCACGTGCTTCGCCCCAAAAACGTGCTTGACGCCAACCAAGCGCAAAACTGAGAAACCTGGAAATTGCCACGAAATTCAGTCACCAGAATCAGCCACGCAAAAGCTGGAAATCAACTGTGAAAATCAGCCGAAAAAATCCAGTGTGAAAACCAGCCTCGAAAATCAGAGGAGAAAATCAGCCGCTCAAAACGTGGAAAGGACCGTGAAAACCAACAGCTCAGAGACTAGAAATCGCCTCAAAAATCAGCCGTTCAAAGAGCTTCGAACCCCCCCTCAGAATCAACACCGCACAGCCGAGAAAGTCAGCCTCCCAACAAGTTAGAAGTCGGCCGCGCTGTGTAACATTGACGCATCTGACAAGTAGACATGAGACGGAAAATGAAAGTAGACTTAGATTCACCTAACTGATATCGAGTCTGATTTTAGTGCTACCATCTTGTAGGCACCACTTGTCCATTGAAAACTTTTCCAGTGTTTGTAGTGTACTGCGTAATGTTGCCCAAATGCTGTCCAGTGCTGTTCAGAGCTGACACTCTGAAAGCTGAGGACGCCAAATATGGATCGCGCGGCCTCCGGTGTTTGACGCTGCCGCGAGAATCTCTCCACGCCGGCTACAGCTGGAAGATATCTTTGATTTTTAGACCCTTGTGTAGCTGCGACGCCGGCAGCGATCAGTCCGCAATCAACTAAAGTATTCCTGTTTACTTACCCCTATCAGGTCGTGGAATTCCTAACCGCAAAGCCCCTGGTGGGGGCTGCCGGAAGATGGGCGAGGACCCCCTGCAAAAGGTGTATCGGGAGATCGCAATTATGAAAAAGTTGGACCACCCCAATGTAGTCAAGCTTGTCGAGGTGCTTGATGATCCAGAGGATGACAATCTTTATATGGGTAACGAAACCACACAGCGCATATGATCAACAAGGTGCTTGACATCGGTCTGTTTCAACAGTTTTTGAGTTACTCGAAGGTGGTGAAGTACTCGAGATTCCCACGAAGACTCCCCTGGACGAGAAGGCCGCGTGGATGGCATTCAGGGACGTCGTGTTAGGACTAGAATATCGTGAGTGCAAACTGCAATCACTACAAATTACAGTCAGCATATTTGCATGTCCTGACAACTTCACTGCCGCGTCTATCTTGACAGTGCACTATCAGAAAATTATTCACCGTGACATCAAGCCGAGCAATTTACTGCGCACGCTGTCCGGCACAGTCAAGATCGCCGACCTGGGCGTGAGCAACGAGTTCGACGGACACGACGCTTTCCTGACCAACACCGCCGGCACACCCGCATTCACGCCACCCGAGAGCCTGGCGCACAAGCCGGGAGACGACCCCTACTCCGGAAAAGTAAAGAGAACTCGCACAGACACACTGGTGCAGTCTGTGCCGTAGTGGTATTAGTGAAGAGAAGCCTCTGCTTAATACTGCGATCAACCTCATGTTCAGAAGTTGCTTCGCACGGCCTTGGTGCTCGCATCCCGGATACCAAGCGCGAATACCATACAGTGCTTTGCCGCAAAGAAGAGTAGTCAATGGTAATAGAGTGTTCAAACTGCACTCAAGTGATTTCTGTGATTTTTCCTTCTTTCATTCATTCTTTCCTTCCTTCTTTCCTTCCTTCTTTCCTTCCTTCCTTCCTTCCTTCCTTCCTTCCTTCCTTCCTTCCTTCCATCCTTCCTTCCTTCCTTCCTTCTTTCTTTCTTTCCTTCCTTCCTTCCTTCTTTCTTTCCTTCATTCTTTCCTTCCCTCCTTCTTTCTTTCTTTCCTTCATTCTTTCCTTCCTTCCTTCCCTCCTTCCTTCCTTCTTTTTTTACTCAGGTATGAGTGTAGATGCGAAATGAAATAGGATATTGAATAACCAAGGACAAGTTTGTGACAGCCCATTTTGAGCTTGAGCACCGAAAGTTCGATGCTGCGTGAGAAACGTACCAGAATATCTGGTCGCTTTCGGGACGGAATTTCCTGGGTCCCTGCCTTGCCCATCGGGGGCAGCCACCCCGCAGGAGCACAACACGCGTCAAGCACCAGGGTGTCCCCCTCTCCTCTACTGGCAGCACAGTAGACTAGCGCACTGCAATAGCTGTTGATAGAGTGCGCTTTCTTGGACGGAATGTTTGTCCCCATGTTGCTCCTGGAGGCGCTGCACGTGCTGAACTGACGATCCTGTCGCTGATGCACATACATTCAGTTACCCATGAAGAGGCATAAATGGAGTGAGCTGTTGCAACACTGTGCCCAATAAACGTCAGCGTGCCAAGAAGCATAAAACATCAACAACATTCTGTCCAAGAAGCACCCTGTATAATGAAATACAATTGAACATTGTTACCTGAACCTGTTTTTTGTTAAGTGTGTGTTTAACTGATTTGTCCACTCAAAGTTACATGCGTTTATTCCCTCTTTGCTCACGTTCTTTTTTTTTGCTAGCATTAGTTTCTTTTGCTCTGCTTTCTCTATCTCTAATGGCTCGGTTTCTCCCATTTCGCATGTTCATGCAATTTGAACTTGTAAAAATTTTGAGATTTTACAAGATTTTCGGAGTCCCTTTTTGAAGTGACGAGAAGGAAGCCGCCAAGCCTTGTGCATTCATTTCAGTCTCCCGCCATTCCAGGCTCCAGGCATTTCAGCCTCCACCCTTGGAGAGAAAGCTTTTGCAGTCTGTGTGGATACTGACTATTCTTCTTTACGGCAAGCACTATACACCTCAAGTGCAAGTAGGGGTTGCGGGCCCACCAAGATTATTTACGGCTCTTTTAGAGGGTTCTTGAGCCCATTTTGGCTATCATTAGGTGAGAAACGTTCGCCCGTTCTGCAGCTTCATTATAGGCATTCCCAGGCTGACGCAGGTGTTCACGATCACGTCTTCCAGGCCGCCGACATTTGGTCTCTTGGGGTGACTCTGTACTGCCTGGTGGTGGGGAGCGTGCCTTTCCACGATCCCAACATCCTGTCTTTGTACAACAAGATCCTCACTCAGCCGTTCTCATTTCCTGCCGAGAGTGATATCAGCCCGGAGGTCAAGAACCTCATCGGCAAAATGATGACCAAAGATCCAGTCCGCAGAATCACGCTGGCGGAAATCAAGGTAAGGACAGCCAAAAAAAAAGTTGTTTGCTTCAACCAGGACGCTGCTTCCAATGTCCTCTAATGTCAGTTACACGACTGGGTGACCGGATTCGGGCTGTACCAGCTGGCTTCAGAGGAGGAACACTACAAGCTGGTCGAGGTCACAGAAAATGAGGTTGATCATTGCATCAGGTATCATCACAAATGTTAAAAAGGGCTGCCGAGGTCAATCAAGGCGGCTTTTTCCTTTGCTAGATCGGTTCCCAAGTTGGACACGCTGATACTGGTGAAGACAATGATCCGGAATCACTCCTTCACGAATCCGTTCAGCTCGATCCGGAGCAGATTCCAGAACAATGGTCGCTCAAACTCGGCTCCAGAAGTGGAATTTCCTGACACCGACAGGTCTTGAACAGGACTGACTGCTAAAGATCCTTAAGGTGCTCATGATCCTTCTGTCCCTGTAGGAAGCTTGATCGCCCGCTGCCTGCTGTGACTGAAGATCGCACCGAGCTGAGCGACTACTAACTACTTCTTTTGTTATTGTTTCCCAATTAGACTTTGCGAAGGAACCCGCAGTATTCTCAAAGTTCAAGACGTTGCGCCCTCGTGCCTCAAAAAAATTGTTACACGTGCTCTACATAGTCATGCATGCCGACGGTAGCATTGACGTGAAACCACTGCAACTTTTATACCTTTCATCCTTCAGTTCCCCGTAATCCCCGTGCATTTCTCACCTGAATTTGTCTGGTAGAGTCCTCTTTCTTCCCCCTCCCCACCAATCGCCAGCACATTTAGTCGCACAGAAGACAAAGTCTGCTGTACATTATCCCTCGCATTCCTCTAGGACACACGCAACAGGACATCATCTTCCCTCCCTCTCGCACTTTTTTACTACTGTTAAGGTTGCCTCATATAGTAAAATGCACTTTTGTGACACTCATGCATGCATCACGTTATCGTACGTATGCAAGGCTTCTTATACAGGCAGGTGAACGAACATTGACCTGTGTAGAAGAAGGCACAACTCTCCCATACGCGCACAGCAGCGGCCATTTTTTTAAAGGCGGCTTTTTGCAGATCCAACTGTATCTTATTCCATTGCTCGCGTGAGTGTACGGCATGTTTTGGTGCTGTATGTACGTACAAATGCTTGCCATAAGTACCAAGTGTGGCTCCCCACACTGCGCTGACAGCTTTTGAGGGGGAAAGAGAATCGGTGACCCAGGCAGTGCCCGACAACAGGCACCATCTTGAGCAACTTCGTGAGTGGCACTGCAGCAGATGCAGGCGACATAGGTGGACAGAGTGTGCTCCTTCTGCTGCTGCTGGGTGTACATGCTCGTCATTGAGAATCCCTTTAACTGCCCGAAACTGTAAAGTTTTGGGCATGTTCACGGATGGTCCAAAAGGTGCCATCTTTGGCATGGAGCACTAGAAGGTGTGTGGCAACACCCCCGGAAATTTTCAGCCACATTCGTCGAGGAAAAGTCACTGAAAAAGGGTCCCTTTCCCCCGTGGCACACTTTTTGGGCAGCTGTACTGTGAGCACTCAAGTATCTATATGAGCAGTCATGAAGTGGCTGAAGATGCTGGATTTTGTCAAGCACTGTCTTGGTGACCAGTTCTTCATGAAGCCTCACCTGAAAAGCTGTCAGTGCAGCGTTAGGAGCACATAACCCTGGCGACGATGGGAAGCACTGTTTATGTGCGCACATGAGTATTCCAGTATTTTACGTCATGTGTCGACTACACATGAGGCATGTCTGTACTACATAGCGTAGTAAAGACATGCATCATACATAGTACACCAAAGAGACCTACTTCCTTTCAAGTGTGCGAGAAAAGTAAAACGATATATTTTTATGCTGTACAAGTGCTATTATAAGAAGAAATAAACCTGAAAACACGTCTTCATGCGAATTCCAAATTTTTAAGTTCATTAAATATGGCTATATTCCTCAATCTCAGACTCTGCAGGGTTCTTCGGAGACTACCTCCCTGCTGCTATATGCTTTGTCTTGTGCATGTAAGTGATTTTGCCCCGGAAATTCGTGATTATGACTCGTGACGAACCTTTTAAGAACAATTCCAGGCAGTATTAACAATGAGCAGATGGGATAACACCATGCAAGAAAGGAGATGTCTGGCCTATAGGAATGGATCTGAGATCGCCCTACTATGTCTCTGTAAACTCTGGTCTCTTCAATCATGTGGTGGACAACATAAGCCATCGGTATAACCTGAGCCCCCAAGGTCAGGTCAGGTTACGTTCAAAATCATGGCAAATGTCAAACTTCAATTGCAGCAAAATTCACTTTTTGACATTTGATGCTCGCTGGATCAAAAAGCATCTTTGACACAGTCCTATTTCTCAGTGGCAGCAGCAACTGAGGCAGAGAGGGCTGAGTCACCACATGCATTTTAGAGAGTCATATCTTCTTTAGCCAAAAGCTGCTGCTGCAGTTCTGCTTGGAACGGAGATGTCATTATGTGACCAGATTGTGACCATTTGTTGTGATTAGGTGGCTTGTCAGTCGTAAATGTCTTGCACTGCACCTACGTTCCACAAGCACTGCAGCAGCAGTGTTCAGCTGTCTCTCATTAGGGCAATCTTCTCATTCTCTCTCTCCCGGCCCTGGTTCCAGCCCTCCAAATGGCTGTAGTCACCCAGGCTTTGGCAGATGATTTGTATATCACAGGCAAAGAGTGCACATTCTTAAAGCACCTTGGTTTCTGAAAGTTAGGGAATTGTAACCACACAAATGGGACTCGTGCTCCATATGAACCATACCTTACTCTTACTAAAGATGAACAGCTTTTCATTATCACCGGCCAAGTTGTGTGCAGCACACCAGCAGCGGTAAGGCGGTCCTTGGCAGTCTTGAATCCTCAAGCAGCACTACTCTGCTTCTTTTCAATGGAGGTGCTGTCAGGGCATGCACAGAAATAGATCACATGTTCATCAGCATTGTAGATTTCATCAGGTGTGCATCTCTCGAGCAGGTTCTGCATAGAGTTGTCCTTACTCTTCTCGGCAACACGGACAGTGGCCTCAGCAGCATCTCCCCGTAGCTTGTTGAAACAGAATTCATGTCGGTTCTGCCAGTCCTCAAGCCACCCAGCAGTAGCCTTGAACTCCTTGCCGATCTCCTCAGCGATCTCTTCAGCCTTCTGGCACAAGATGGGACCATCGACTGGTGCGTGCTTTCCTCGCGCATACTGGAACCACTTGAAAAGGGCCTCTTCCACATCTTCGTCTTTGCCTGACCTCCTCCTCCTCCTTGACTTGGTTCCCTCTTCTGCTGCCACCTGGATCTCCTTCTCCTGTGTCATCATCCTCTTCAAAGCCTTGTGTGAAACATCAAGTTCCTTGGCTTGGCATCTTGGGTCACTGAAGACAGAAGGGAGTGGAAGCGCTTTAGACCTTAGATCTTGACCTGGGATTCGAACATCATTTTGCCAACCACACTTTTCCTTCTCCTCCTGGTTGTCGTCATGATTGGCCAGTCTTGTTTCTTGCACTGCAGTTGTAAAGCCACAAAATGGCAGTCATCATGATGCGGGTGAATGGGCACGTACGCACGGCGTGGACGACAGAACCCAATTACACTTCTTCCGGAGATTGCATGCTCCATTTTCTTTTCTTAACACGTCCACTCCCCTTGCCCTCTGGTACTCCTTGCACCTCTCGCTGCCCGTGGCCTTCGTGCTACACGCATAGGGAATTACGTCTTACGTACATATAAAGAGTACACAGAGTTGTCTGCCCAAAACCGCGAACACTTGAACAAGATGACTAACGTTATCCAGACTTCGAACCTCAGGTCTACAGTAACGGGTACTTCATACTGTAGTTCATACCATCGCTTATGACCAACGCCCGAGACCAACTGAAACGACATTATAGACGGAGCAACTGTAAGGTACATTATAAAGTCATGTGTTTACAACGGCTGATTGAAACGTTTCCAGCAAGAGTTCATCAAGTGAAAGCTGCCTTAATGAAAGGTAGGTTTAAAGCCTCAGAATGACTTTACGGGTCACCTCTCGACATTCGATTGAGCGTTTGTTCAGAAGCACACAAAAATTTGCCGCTGTCCGAAGTATTGGTCCGAATGCTTTGGATAGAAGACTTCCATTTTTGCCATGCCCAACTTGCACTGAACACTTTGATAGAGTGACGATTCGGGCTTCACGTCTTATGCACTGAGTGTTTTTGCAATAGGCCCATTCATTGTATGAGAACTTCGACATAGGTCTTTCCTAGCTTTATCACATCAAAGGTTGACCGCATTCGGACTCTCGGCACTTTGGTTTTAGCCACTGACCGCTTCGACTGACGCACCCTGTACACATTTAGTGAGCAACAGCTTGAAAGAGAGTAACCTCTAGACGCAGTGAATTCCCTGAATCTCCCAGCAGGCAGAAGAGTCATCGGCGCTGAAAGTTCGTTCTTAGCTCCGCATTCTGCGCACCCGCTGGACGACAATATTGCAATGTCTGAGTTTGGACACTACAAATCTGTGCGCTCACAGAATTCAGCGGAAAAACGAAACTTTCCAGCAAAATTTCATCTCTCTCGCCGCATCTCTCTCGTCTAATATTCCTCGTATCTGTCTCATCCTTCGTGCACGCCGACCCTGTGCTCGTGCAAGCGCTTATGCATGTGAAGAATTAACTTGCACACGGATATTAGTACCATACAGATGCGCATAGGGTTCGTACAGGGTGGTCCAAAGAAGATGCCAAGAAACGATGTCGCCCTGACCAAATTCGGGGCAGCCGAAGGCCTTGGCAGCAGAGTTCTCCAGTTGTGCCTGATTTTTTAGTCTGGACTTTCCATCCGAATGATGCCATTTTTCGGACTTTGATCATGCAACTCAAGAACAACAGTCCGCATTCATTTCTGATCACCCTGTACGAGGAACTGCCAGCAGCAATCGGAACACGCCAGATCAGGTACGGGGAAAGAAACTTAACGCCCCAATGTATTTGGCGAGGAGTTTTGCTAGTCTCCATATCAAATAAAACAAAAAAAACCATTTAGCTGTCTGGCCTTTAAATTCGTTTAAGTAGAAATGCAGACATAAATGATTCAGTTTTTTATGAAGATTGAACGAACAGCGGGCGCTGACGTGAACAATACCCGGAAACTGGTATCTTACCATACCATGAAGGTGAACAGTCTCTCGAAGGTGAACCCACATCAACATGAAGGTGAACTCCAACTACAAGGCACCGGTGCAATATAGCACAGATCTAAATCCTCTTGTAAAGTGCTACTTTCGATCACCTCTCTGTTATGATACGGTATCCATGGAGTCGCAGCCAATGCCTTAAACTTTGTGGGTCCAATTGTGACGCCAAAGTTCAAGCTGATCTTTGGCCTCTACATGAAGGCTGGAGACGCATTCAAGACTCGCTGCTCTGGATGCACGTGCAAGGTGCTGACCAGGTAGAAAGTACGGCTGAAGGTGACAAACAAAATGCTCGATATTATTGTAGCCACACTGACTGATAAGGACTTGGTGTGTTACGATTGCTTGGAGACAGTACAATGAGTCAAATTCTTGACAAGGATGCATTAGTGCAAATATTTAGTTCAGCAGTGCAATAGCACAGTGCTGTCTATGGGGCGTAACATTGAACAAATTGGACCGGGGTAGAAAAACCGGAAGTCAGCTGAGAAAAAGGAACTGAATAATTAGTTAGCTCTTTCATCCATTTCCATCACATTTATTCCTTTACCGGAACACAAAGTGCTGACAAGAGTTTAAATAGACTTCGTATTTTCCCCCTGGCAGTAAATATAACGAGACAGCGAAGCAAAACTTTAGCGTCAAACGCGCTGGGCCCATCTGGCCAAGGCCTTGACTGCAGTCACAGTAGCCAGCATTGCCGCCCTCGTTCCTGGGGCAGAAACACTCGCGGGCTGCAGAGACCTCGTGTTCGTAAACTGCCATTTTGCCAACTGCACGTAACGCATCATTTTTCATCAGCTTTGCAGGACCAAGCCACTATTACTAACCAGTAGCCAGTTTTGCTCTACCGATCCACAATTGGTGCAATATGATTACGATATATTTCGACCCCCTGAGGGACAGCCGAATTATCAGAGGCCAGCAGGAGCCCACTTTATTAGTATAAAGAAAACTTTTTTAAGGGCCAGTTACAATTCCTCACTTTTTACTCAAAGGTTCAAGAAATGCTGCTTTTAGTTTACCGTTGTGTGCATTCATGTTCTCACGATATGGAAGTTGTTCATTATGGCAGATTTTACTGCAAAAACGTTAGGCTGCATTGTATAGCAAAGGTGCATATCAGACTGAAAGAAGTGCCTGGACTGCGCAAACCACGTAGGGTCGTATCTCATTGTTGGTTTTATAATAGTCAAGCTCGAGGTCGGGTTGAGTATCGTGTACTTGAGCTTTCAAGCCACCGGCGGAAGCAGAGTTGGAGCGGCACCGTGAACAGGATGCCGGTCTCACGTCCTTTCTCTTTGTATCTATTTTAGAGTATGTAGGTTCGACTCGAGCTCGCTCCAGGGTTATTACGGTAGCTGGCTCGGCTCGAGACTTAAGACTTCTGTGTTCGATACAGCCCTAATGACGATGAACGTTATTCTGCCCCAGGTTAGCATACGGCTCAGATAATCTTCCATCCATTGTCTCTCTGTAAAACAAAAAGTGTGGGTCTCTTTGGGGTTCGGCAATCACTCACATGAAGACTTAGAGTCATGGATTTAGTCCAGAACGATGTCCGTAACTTCGGTGGCAACTGTAATATTGCGCCCCTGCTGGCGTCAAGCGCATTCGCTCTCCAGCACTTCGCCCCCTCAGCTTTCTTTCCTTGTCTCACCATTTCTTTCCGCTCAGTCGGTTCAAGGATTGCAAGCATGTCAGATACCTAACATGATGATGAAGAGGAGCGATCGAGATCCCTTCGCAGTGCCCATGTTCTTCTGCTGCATCGCCTTCGTGACTCTGCACCCTGGACATGTGACGTAAGTTGCAACATGCGAGGAGAAACACTCACGTCTGGGGCAGACTGGTCATGGCCAATTCAGCCCACCTGTGGTTTAGCCCATTGGTGCTCAGACGTCTGCGTGCCCTTGCCCCATTGTGACACTCTGGTTCTTCTCATGGCCTATCAGCAAACAAGACATGATGATATGGGAATAAGTATTGAGTTTCGGCCCAATATTAGGTCTCAGGACAATTTTCATTTTACAAGCATTGCCATGCATATGTAGACCAAAAGACAGTCCAGGCAGGGGAGCCAGACCCAGAAATGGTGTGTATGTATGAAGGGCAAATCTCAAAAACGTAAAGGGTGTAACGGCAAAAATGTCACTGAATCCCTCAAACTCTGGTCGGAACTTGGTGATGGAGTCTCCTAAACTCGGCCCGAAAGTCAAAGCGTTCAAGGAAGAAAATGACTCGAACAATTTGACTCTCTAGCTTAGGAGACTCCATCACCAAAGTGCGGCCAGAGATTGAGAGACTCAGTCACATTTTTGCTGTTGCACCCTTTATTTTAACCCTCTCCCTATGAAGAACGCAAGCCACTGTGCCTTGGACATCTATCTGCCTCTTCATGCTGATCAAAACTTGTGAATCAATGGTTTAAAGACGTGAAAAAGTCCCGCTGGGGGTTCCCGCTCCCCATAGCAGAGGGCATTGGTTGCTTGGCCAGTGAAACACCGCAAGTATTTTTAAGAATTATCTTCATTCATTAAATGAAAGTCATTATCACCAGTCCATGGCAATTGCAAAGAGGGAGAAATTACCCGACAGGCAAATTCAATACAAAACGTAGCCCCAATGACATAGGTACATAAATGTTTTGACAGTCTTCTTCGTAGTTCAGGCAGAACGAATGCTTCGGCAGGCCAAAGCACTACTTCTACGATCTACAGGGTTCGTAGAAGGGAGATGATTTTATAAATCATCGCAACAACTACAAAAGTAGATATTTCCAAAACTTTAAATTTCCCGCCTAAACTACTCTCTTTCATGAGAAAATTTTGAATGACTAATAACATCTTGAAAACAGTCTGGAACAATTGGAGTACCCAAAATAAGCAATCCGAGACTGCGTTATTGAGCTCTTCTTAGCTGGGAAGACTAACTTCATATTTGGATCATATGCTCGACATCTCTCTATATATAAAAGGACAGGCCATCATTTTCCGTGTCTGTCTGTCCGCGGCTGGTTTCTGCCGTGTCTCGCGGCTGACGGGCCCTTTGCGCGGCCGATTTTTGTCATTTTCGCGTGCTGTCCGCGGCTGGTTTCTGCCGTCTCACGGCTGATTTTTTATTTCGTTATCTCGCGGCTGACGGGCCCTTTCTGCGGCTGGATTCTGCCGAGCGTGGAGCGCGTGTTGAGCGCGATTCCGTGTGTTGTGTGTGTGTGTGTGTGTGTGTGTGTGTGTGTGTGTGTGTGTGTATGTGTATGTGTATGTTAGGCTATAAAAAACAGGGTCAATTTTGGAATTTCATTGGGTGCATCGTACATTTGATGCATAATGATATATTACAGAAGTGTAGTCAAATGGTTTTGCAAAAAAATGTGTTTTAGCTTTCCCTCTCATCACTTAAAGTTCTCTACTGTAGTAGCTGTCATGAACGAAAAACAAACAAACTGAATAATGAAG
>JAAUXU010033668.1_pt1 | contig 19237 bp, 14 predicted proteins | sample 7278151 | NCBI WGS metagenome assembly JAAUXU01 (sample SAMN14350113, study PRJNA611818) | marine sediment metagenome | isolation source: surface marine sediment (1.8m) | place: French Polynesia: Moorea | collected 2018-08 | reverse complement strand
CCTATAGCAGCCTCTGAACTTTCACCATTGGACGAGTCTGCCGCAGCCGAGCAGCTCTCTTTACTGCGCTCCTTCTGCATGAAGTTCAGTAACATATTTCCCAAGTAGACGGACCACTGCTTGAGGGCGAGGCCCACAAAGTCCGCCGGCTGCTGCTGCTGCTGAGGATCTTGTTTGGCGTCGGTGGAAGATGTTACTGTTGACTCAGACTCCACTCGGTCCTTGGCTTGCTGCTCCTTCTCAGTCTTTTTCACCACATCTTCTTTATTCTCCTCAGTCGCCGCCGGCGCAAAGCAGTTTCTGCTGTTGACAACATCATTCTCCAAAGCTTCTGGCTCCATCCCCTCTACTCTCGTGGTCTCCACAAAAGAGCTTTGAGGCCCTCTCGTGGATGCGTCATTCCTCCAGTTGACGCTTGCGTAACATGACGCCGAAGAAGCGTAATCACAAGAGGAGGGGGTGGAGGATTCCTCCTTAGACGAAGGCTGGAGGAAAAAAGCACCGCCAGCTTCGCCCCGATCTGACGGAGTCTTCGGCTGCTGTTGCTGCTGCTGTTGCTGCTGTTGCTGCTGCTGGTGATGAAGGCCACTCAAAATAGTCTCCATTGTTGTTACTACTTCTTCACTGCATGCTCGACTGTTATGGAGTGCAACAAAATATCTACCAGGAAGGCTTTGAACGCTCCCTACCAAGCGCCACAACTCCGCAAGGACCTCGATTACGGCGCGGTCGAGGGGGAAGTCAAGCCGACCATTTTGACAAATATCTTGGCGGGCAAAAAGTTTTCCTTCTTCTCGCAACACCGCAACGCCGCCATTATTAGAGAGAAAGTCTTCGCCACAAACGAGGGCAATAAAAATACACAACCTTTGCAGTGCCTTTGGAACTAATCACGTAGAAGGCTTGCTAGGTAGCAAATATCGACAAGGTCTTTGGTGTTTTTCCCCTCTCTCTGCCTGTTCTCCGTGTGTGCGGAAGACCGAACGTGGAAGACGACGATGTCAACAAGATCCTGATGGCGAAGAAGGATTGATCTTGTTCTCCTCCTGTCTCTTGCCGCTCGGTGACTACAGTATTGGTTCCCCCCACCGCTGCTGCATTTTGAGCAGGAAGGGGTCATGTCCATGGGCAAGAGAGAAAAGAAAGAGAGAGCAATACTTTTCCCCCCGCCGCCTTCTGTTGCCGCTCCCGCCTGCTCGCGCTCGCCGCCTCGTGCGTGTGCCCCGTCAAGTCAGTCACATTATACCATTAGTTTAGCAAGTTCCTTCGCACGCCGCCGCCGCCGCCAGGCAAAAGCAGAGGCCGTCGCCATCACCGCGAAGAAGGAGGAGGAGAAAGGGACTTTCTCTCCTCTCTTAACCGTTATGTCCGTCCCAAGGAAGAGAGAGAGAGAGAGAGAGAGAGAGAGAGAGAGAGAAAGAAAGAAAGAAAGAGGAGGCGAGATTCATATGTATTGATTCCAGGGGGGCTGATCTGCGTGTCTGAGAGGAGTGAGTGTGGCAGTGCCAGAGAGGAAAGAAAGAGCACCAAGAGAGGCACCAAAAGTACATTTTTGTATTGATCGCAAGCTCAACTGGGCTTCAATGAATCACTGAGCTCGGAAGAGTCAAATGATGTAACAGGCTTAAAAATGAACATATTTACGCGCTAATTAACCGGGCAGGTGGAGGGAGGGATCGGGTTCGAACGTAGAGGGGCCAGAAGAGTCAGGCTGCTTCCACAGGGACAAAAAACGAAAAGTACCACGACGATGTGATACAGTTGTCACTGCTTACTGCAGCAGCCTAATCTGCCACATTAGCTGCAGACGCTCTCCCTGGCAGCAAGATGCAGCAAGATGCAGAAAAATGCCTTCAGTTATTGCATGAACGAAGGAATATGCGCACAAATTGAAGGCAAAAGTGAGCACAATCGTTGCCTCAGTCCAGAACTTCAGACACCGACGACAATTTTTTTTATGGGAGTCAAAGGTCAACAGCCCGAACGTCAACAAAACAGACTTCGCCACAATTAATGGCAGACTCAGACTTGATAAAGTGGCCCAATGGACATGTGCTGTAATAAGCAGCCGGCTGCATCTTAAGCAGCATCCACTGTTCTCAGTTTGGAGTTATTGGTTAAATCTTTGAAAGTGCTTTCTCCTCGTTTGCACGTTCGTGTCCGCCCAAACTCCCTCCTCGCCCATGCCGACGATGGTGACTTTCTCAATTTACCACAAAGTTCAACAAAAAGGACGCGGCCACAGAAAAAAGAAAAAGGGAGCCAGACGGATAAACAGACAGACTGACAGCTTACTCGAGAGGAAGAAAGCAGCAACAATCTTGGAGGTACAAAACAAACCCTCTGGCTGACCTACGGACAGACGGAGGGAACGGAGGTGGGCTGGGGCGGCGCGGGGGACAGGCTCATCATTGCCCGGAATGCTCATGACCGAGAAGCAGCATCACGTCTTATCTGCCTCACGCCCTTTCTTCCCATGGCCTCACTCGTCCTGATAAGCTTTGCAAATACCCAGACTGCTCGAGACCTTGATCAGGATGAAAATTAAGTCCTTTCATACGTTTGTTCTTACTGCGCATGTGTCACTTCTAGTTGTCTTTGCTTCACTCGGACAATGTGCAGGGAGATTGTTGTGCAACAGGCAGAGGAACGCTCGTGCACCACCCAAACACGGGTTCCTAAACGACTTGAACACGGATTCCTTGCAGGAAAACAACTATTTTGTAAAATGCCACCCATCTGTTTCATGCAAAATTCAAATAGTAGTCGGCAGTATGAAAAAAGCAGCACTGGCTTTTTTTTCCCAAGGAATCCACTGTTTCAACCGAGCAATTCAAATATTCCCTTATGTAACGAGGTCAGTTTGCCACTAAGGCAAGGCTTATACAATGCTGAGGATGTTATAGGCGGAAAAAATTAACAGCTTAGAGCACGGAAGTATCATGTATTCCGTATAGAGCATCAATGCCTCGAGTATTCCGTGTGTGAATTCTCTCAACTTAAGTCAAATTAGACTGACCATCAAGTCAGATCCTTGCCATCAGCCACCTGGGAAGAAGCAACCCTTCACAGCCGATGTTTCTGCGCATCCTCCTGATGTGCATGAATTGCACTGCCCTCTCATCACTGCCGACCAAGAACATTGTTGCCTTGGAGGATGACCTGTCTGTGTGTCGCATTGCAAGAGACGTAGAACGAGGTACACAGACACACTACTAAGGCATATTGTCACTCCGACACAAAACGTGGAAAAAGAAGTTCCATACACCTCCAAACAACTAGTGGAGATTTCAGTATAACTTCAAGAAAATGCTTGCTATCGCATAAAGCGGGCGGAACCAAATGACATAACGTGTGGTTGCAAACCCAGTGTAGGTTCTTTTTAATCAGGCTCACGAAGTCTACGGTCGTGATGGCAAAATATCATGACAAGGGGGACTGTTCGGGACAGGAACAGAGCCATAATTAGCAGCATTCGACAGCTTCCTGTGATTAAGAGTACAGAAACAACACCGCGAAGTGCAACCTGCATCAAAAAATTGTTCAGCGCAATTTGGCTGGAGAGAGGCAGGACCTTCGGGTGAACACAGTCTGCAATCTTTAATACGACTCTAACTTGGCTACTGTCTCTTCTGAATGGATTGACGCGTGTGATGACCACGACCAACCTCATCCACGACCATGTCACTCATGCTCTCTTGGAGGTGGGGTACGTCAGTGGATGTGGTCAAGTTGAGCAAATCTTGGCTTATGTGTGAAGGAGAACGTACCAGTCGTAGGATAAAACGGGAAATATCCCAGCTCCAACGTCTCAGTAGCATCTTCATGAAGACCAACACCGCAAAAACTATATTGCGCTTGTACCGACCTGTTAAATATGTAAAGTAGATGAAAACAGTCGTACTAGTGTCGGAACATTCAGTCAGGCACCAAGAACGATACTGGTAGATTTCGTTTGCTGCATATTCAGTGACTCAGAAGTAGAACATAAAGCATTTTATAGTGCAACATTAAGGAATGGCAACCGATCCATAAAATTTCTGTGGCGAACACATGTTTAGGTCAGCTAGACAGAACAAATCGCCCAAAATTTGCTTCAGCATTCAGGAGTTTTCTGTTCAAAGAATGATACTAAAAAGTCATCCACACGCCATTTGGCTTCGCACAACCTTCTGCAGCACCACAGAGAGAAGAGCAGTCACAGAGGGACTGATAATGACAATTCTTTCATATCAAAGCTCACCCATAAGAGATCCAATCAACGCTAGTCACCTCATTGATTTTGAGCGAGAGAGCAGAATCTGCTACTTCCGACTCTCCCTGAACAGCTGGAGAACCTCATAATTAGGGATGTGAAAAGTATGCAAGAAAGCACTCTCTGCTGACGATACTAGCTAAATTCCCATTAATAGCCTCCAAATAAAGAGAAAAGTACTCCTTCCGGCAATAAAACAGCTACCAACTTTGCCACTTTGGCTTCACTTTTGGGTAGAATGTCCCTAGATGATGCTTTTTTTGCGCACAGCGCTAAAAGAAAGTTAAAGACCATCCTTGAAAATTCTTTACACGCATACCAGTCAAGTCAGTATTTTAAGACCAAACTAAAACCTACGCACCATAGTATCTGTCCATCCTTTATACATTCTGTGAGGTCCACGAGCACCTCGCTGTTCAAGCACACGGCATCCCGGCCTGTTTTGTGCAAGTCTGTTAGTTTCTTTGTAGGGTGGGTTTTTTTTTTTAATTTTAATTTTGAAACTGGATGACCGCGGCAAACCTCACCTCCTGTCTTCTCTCACCCCCACCCACTTCTCTTCTCTACGGGCTTACCAAGCCGCATTAGCTTTCAAAAAATGCTGCAAAAATACCTGTAGTAATTTTGGTAGTGAAATAACGAATATTTTCAATTATTAGTGCAGCTTGGCCACATTGGGTAGGAAAAGACGAGAGGAAGGAGATTTACCACTCACTTATGTAGTGAATGCAACTTGGGACCTCAATTTCAGCTTCGAAATGCACAACTCATATGAGAAAAGTTCCAGACTGGCCTTCGAAGATTTACCACTATCACCCCCAGCAATGATAGGTGTAAGTAAGTGCACTTTGATAGCTTTCATACGCTGTAGGACTACTCTGTCACATTGTCTCCCAGCACTGCTACTGACGCAGCCTGACTGAGGGCTGTGAGTCAGCTGCGTCAGTCAATGTGATACGCATTTACGTTCTCTCGGGAGTTCTTCACACTTGACCTTAGGTTCCCTTATTGAAGTCAGTCCCTCCACTTCTCCTCAGACTCAGGTCATTTCCTCCAGTGACCAATCTTCAGCTTTGGCACTTCCTGCCATGAGTCTGAGCTCCTCCAATGACTCGTCCAGCTAATGCTATAACTTGATGCAAGTCTGAGCTCCTCCCTGCAGTGACATCTCGGGCTCTCTGGAGTCAAGGTTCAGCCCAGTAAAGAAAAGGTCTTATTTTTTTGTGAGTGAAAATGTTTATAAAACGGACCGCCCGAGGAAGTAAAACATATTTTAGTGCCCTCCGGTGTGATTGAGGCAGCTTTACTCAAATATTTCGCAGCATGACACTTTGATGTTTGTGGCTCCAGGGTAAATACTACTTCTTAAGTTAAGCCCGGAGGTGTCAAAAACCCTCGACGTCATGGTGCTCAGCTGGAAGACCTAATCTGGACCGCAGATTTGCCTCCTCTTTTTAACAAAGAGACTTTGGCAGCACAGCTCCACAAAATCTACAGAATAGTTGATCTGCACGGTGCATCTCGCTGCCTTGGCCTATGGCTATCACATTGCCACAACTGACATAGGTGGAGTAAGTCATCAGCAGATGTGGATCACGCCAGTAATGATGGAAGCCGTCTAGACCGTCCAGGTTGAATTTCTTCTCACCTAATAAAAGAATGGTCATCCACTCGTTGCTCCAAATCTGATGCTGGTGGGCAAAGTTTGTTCGGGCGAGTTCACGATGTGGAAAAAGCCTGGACGGTGCAACTTCAGCTTTTTCTTGAACACCCGAGACTTGATGACCTTGGCCAGTTTGCTACGCGTTTTCAACACTGGTGTGTCCAAGTCTTTTTGCTGTAGAGACTCTAGGATTGGTCTGAATGGCGCTAGTGATCCACCGTACCAAAGCTGAAGTGATGCTGGGTGGTTGCAAACAAAGCTGTCTCGCTCTTACGTTTTATTTTTTTTTACCAGCCTTGGCATCAATGAAACAGACCGAAGTCCGAAAACAGCGCCACTGCACAGTAACTGCTAAGTTTTTTTTGACACGCTGTTTGCTAGGCATATCAAAGATCCCGAACTATTTTCATCCCACTAACTTAACATTCGTAATTTAATGTGAAATATTATCAATGGCACATAGTTTTGTGGTAGTTAGTTTAGTAGTTAGTAGATAGTAGTTTTGTGGTAAAGCCTGAACATACATGTTTTGGTAGCAATTTTTGGTAATTTGGTTCCTGACTTGCATGACTCCTGCTTCTGGCACGACATCCACGGCGACATTTTGTCCTCGCTGGGACATTCCTTTCTACTCCCGGTGGTTCTACCTCCCAAAGGTGCATTGCAAGGTCAGTAATGTGCTTGCATCCTTTTTCGACATGTCCAAGTATCATAATTCGGTGGAGACATCATCTGCTGGGAGTATGTCAACAACCCATGATGTAGTGTCTCACTAAAAGAGCTTTTCAAAGTACGTGCCACCCATGCTCGTTTACTTTTTTTTAAGTCAAAGCTTCAATTGTAGGACAAGAACAAACTGCACTTGATCCATTGCAACATATTGCCTCTCCAATCTGCTTGACAGACACATTTTTCTATGCCCATTTGAAGCCAGCAGTCCAAACACGATCAGGGCTTCTCTTTTTAGCTACTTTGATGAGCCCATCTGCATATACCATATTGCACAAAACCCCTCAGAATTTCCACCGCAAAATCAGGACTTTGACGTCTGTTGCACTAACTGACCTATTTGTACCGAAAACCATTTTTTTCTGCTGTGGCATTAATACCCACCCTATCAGAAGTATCGTGCTGTACCATACTTTCGGGACTGTATTTTTGACAGCCCTGTAGTAACAATGAACTCGAGCACATGGGTATCGACTTTAGTCCACTGCCATCCATGACAATTCTGCCCAGGCAATTTGACACCTTATCTGAACCTAACCTGACCTCACCCAACTAACCTAACCAAAGTTGTTGGCTAACCCACCTATGGCAAAAAGCCTAGTGGCTGCACAGGAATGAGCTCACTTATTTAGGGACCTCTGCTCATTCATCCTAATCTTATGACCTCAGATCACAAAGCAACAAAGTTTGCATTTGCTTAAGAAAAGTACTCAGTCAAACAAACAGTGGAGAGAATCTGGAGAGAGCAGTTGCACGTACTAAATGTTTTGCAGGCAAATGGGGAGCAATGGCTCCATGAGAATAAATTCTTGCACTAACAGTGAGCAACTTTTGTCTGGTCACACCCCACCCACATTTGATTGAACCATTTCTCCGTGCTATACTTGTTGCGAGATTCCATTTGAAGACATTCTAGTCCAATGGAATGAAGAACTAATTCGTTTTTGGGTTCTCTCTCTGGCTTTAAAGTTTTATGGACACAGTGCATAAGGATGTTGGGTCAACATTCACATTTGACGGAGGCCGCTCCATTACTCTTCAGATTACATAGTATAGTGGAGCACTAAAGTGCTCCACTGCAGTCAACTAAAATTAGAATGACTGTTTAGCTTTGCCCCCAAGCTTTCCAAATCTGAACACCTTGCTATGAACTGAATTTGTGAAGTACAACTTTGTTTGCAATAGAGAGGGGTCAAACAGACGGTTACAGCCCACCCCACCACAGTAAAACCCATCACACATAGCCTAATTCAAGCTGTGGTCTCATTCCACCGTAGCTTAACCCCAGTCAAACCAAGTTCCATATTAGAAAAATTCCAGAAACCAACATCAAGTTTCTCAATGATAAGGGGAGGATTAGCATGCATTGAAGAACAATAGTTTTATGGTGAGTAACAGGACAGTAAAACCTAAGAGCTCAACTTAATTTATTCCTGTAAGCTATTTGACTTGTGAAAAGTTTGAGTTTCAAAGCAATACTCAGTGCTGGCGGAAAGTTTTGCATTCATTGCCCTAATTCAAACAATATGAGTACCGAAAGAGATGTACGTCCATAAATTAGGCCTTATTCGATGGCTAAACTATGGAAGCAAACATGATCAAACTTGTAGCTGTGTGATTGATTTAAGTTGGCCAATTTGGCCAACTCCAGCCTTGCTTCCACGTAGTGCATATGCCTTGCGGGTTAGAGTAGCCAAACTGCTGATTGGTTAATAAAACCAGAGCTACCAAGTAATGATCTCAGTTTAATTTGATATACTGATAAGCTTATTTCAGCCACCAGGGAAGCAATTATTTTGATGTGTGAATGATGGGAAAGATGAGGAAGGTTTCAGTCCTTAGTTCTGCACTTTTGACATCTCCATACTAAAAATAAACTTAGGCAAATAAACATCGTTCCTAATTTAATGTACACCTGGGCTATTACTGGCTGTAGTCCACTGCTGCCCAACCCTAGTTGCATCCTAACTCCAGCTCAGCCTATCTACAGCCAAACCATAGCCATGCCATAGCCTGAATGACACTTGCTACTTTGGACTTTCCATGAAACACAGTCAGGACACCCGTGACCAAGTTCATTCTGCAACTTGGCCAGTCCTGAAATAATTGTGGATGGAAGTATTGTTCATATATGGGACCTCACCAACCAAAGTCCCAATCTGGATAAACATTCAATAAACATAACATCAACTTTCTCACTGATAGAATAGGAAATGCCAAGGATGAAAAAGGGACTTTTAAGGTTGAACAGCATCACATTTAAACCTCAGAGCTTAACTAAGTTCACTTCTGAAAGGGGAATTCTGAAAAGTTAAAGTTTCACAACAGCATACAAGTGGATGCATGTTTAGCCCAACCTAAACTAATGAAGCCAGAGTTGCCAAATGATGTTGACTGAGAAATAAGTTAATGTACTGGTTAACTTATGTCAACCACAAGGAAGGCTTTTTTGAAGTCCAACTGAAGGAGAAAATGGAAGAAAACTGAGGTAAACTGAGTATGAATACAACAAAAAGGTGGAGAAATGCTCGAGATGTGCTCAACGAGGTAAGAAAAGGAGAAATACCATAATTTGGTGCTGCAGATATGAGACGTTCAACCTTCATATGAGATGTGCATATCATGGTACTGATATTGTTTGAATTAGCACAACAATTCACCATATCTGTCCTGAGTGGACAATGAAACAGCGCACCACATATAATCCAATAGGTCCAAGGTCCAAGATGAAATTGAATTCTGGGACACAACTTTCTTGCAGAAGAGTTGAGATGTCAAGTTGCAGGAGTTTGGGTCCACTTGACTGAATTGAGACAGTGATTTTCAAAAATTTTTCAGTTGTGAAGTGTGAGTGAACTTTACAATGATTATCAGTGACCAAAGATGTCTTCGGAATCACAGAAACTCAGGTCGTAAAAGATCTCTTTCTTGGACAAAAATGTTTAAAATGCTGTATCACTGATATCACAGGGTGTCTTAAGTACTTTGTGATAGCTAATTTTGGAACTTTTAGTCACCTGATCGGATTATTTAGCCTGTCTGATTACAGTAGACTGCACAAGGTCTGGACCATCATTATAATGATCACGCAGACAATACATGTTTCTGAAGTAACCGGCCAATTGACCCAACCTGAACCAAGTATTCGATGCAATCTTTGGGACAAAGCCTAAGAAGAGGTCTTAAGCAGAATCCGACTGATGCCAAGTCACTGATGACCAATGCCGAGAATATAATTTTCACAGATGGGATCAGTCAAGCCACTCGGTCCGAAAGTATCTAAAACTGACCCTTGAGCTTGATGGGAGACACACGAAACAGTGGCTGAAATACAACCAAGTCGGTTTTGAGATCCTCAAGTTCCACCCCTTCACTTCAACAAGGCAAGCTGAGTGACCCGTTGAGGGAACATCCAGTCCCAGGAGTGGCCGTCCCAGAACAAGAAAACAATAACAAATCAGCCACCCTAAATTTGTATCCACCCCAAAGTATGTTCAGAAGTCTTAAACCAGTCCCCCCCCCACCTGTACTAGTCCAAAATGACTCGATCGACCGAAAAAAGTCGTGATATTTTTGTGCAAAGCTGTTAATTTCCCAACACTATAATTTTTCTTAACACTGAATGAAAATTGCATTAGTGTGTCACTCAGGAGAGCGCGAATGTTTTAAATTACTCACGCCAAACAGTGGGTTCCTCCAGTAACACAACACCCTTTTCATGCTGCCGACCTACATCAATCTCACATGTAAACAGATAGGTGGCATTTGACAAACAGTTTCAATACGATGAACCCATGTAGGGGTCACACAGGAATTCGAATTTGAGTCTAATGGGACTTTCCTATTAGACTATAAAAAAAACAGGTTTCGGTCTAAAGTAAGACTGTTCAATAACAGAGCTACAACGCTGTTACTACTCAGCAGCACCATGTAGACGTTGCTCTGGTCACCCACGTTTCTAGGCAAGATGCAACGTGAAAAGCTAGGGTTCGCTGGGCCCGGGAGGGAGGGACAATACGGTAAATACTGTATATTTGTATACAGTATTTATACTGTATACTGCAATACTGTAATTCGCTGGCATCTTCAGCACTATGCAGTTGATCAACGTGCTCCACCGAAAAGCAACCTCAATTTGACTTACCGAGCAAATCTTCTCCCAGATCTCGTCACACCCCGCCTTTTCCTGGAAGCTCAGGGCCAGGTCGAAGTTGTCCCCCTCGGACCAGACAATCAGCGTCTCCTGTTGCTTCTGGTAGGCGGTGTCTGTCTGGATCTTGGATTCCAAGAGAAGGGAGCCTGCGGGAGAGAGGGGGAGGAATAGGACGGAGTGTAGAAGACGAGGAGGACCTTCTCTTTCTCTCCATTCTCACCGTCTGACTCGGCCCTGACGAGGAGCGAGATCCCCTTGAGCCTCTCCACGTACGTGGAGGACACGTGGCCGGTGCCCTTGTCGTCCCATTGGCGCTCCGCGTTCAGCGCGTACAGTTTTACGCGCCGCCTCGTGTCCGTCATGGTGTGGGAGAGGGCGCTACATGAAGAATCTGGACGGGGAGACGTTCTTCGTTACCCTCGTTCACAGGTAGAAGGCCTCTCTGGCCAGCTCCGAAGGTTCCAAATCGTCGCCCCGATTTTCCTTCTTCCTCTGCTCGGCGAAATAGGTCTTGGACGCCAGCGGCGCAGGCGTCCGAAGAGGGATGGGGCGACCGACGGCCCGGGGAGCGGACTGCCCCGGAGAGAAGGGCGAGAGGGTCTTCTTGTTCCACCTCTGGTGGAACACGACGGAGAAGTAGGAGGAGAAGAAGACCACACAGGGTGCGACGATGGAAGGCCGACCACTTGGACTTGCTTTGCTTCTGGTCCGTGCCGTGCGCGCGACGGTGCTGGAATTGGATTTTGGACGCTGAGGCTGCCACTCCGGTTCGTACTGTACAGTGAGAATAGATGCGATGCAACCGTGGCGGCGACTGTGGCGGCCACCTTGACGGCGGCGGCGTTGGCGGCGTTGGCGTCGACTGCGCCTGAGGCCAGCTCGCAGTTCCTCCTGCCAGGAGATTCGTTAGATTATCTGCCTCTGCTTCGTCCTCCGGGCAGAGAGGGCCGATACTGATCGCTGTCAGCGCAGTTCGTCACATCTGCCCGCAGTAAGCCCGAGCAGCCCATTGCCCTCCGCCGATGCCGCCAACCCCGTTAGAAAGGGGAAGGGGAGGAGGGGCAGGACGAGCAAGAGCGAGTGCGAGGAGGACGAGTGCGAGTGCGAGGGAGAGGGAGAGGGCGAAGGCGAGGGCGAAGGAGAGGGCCACGGTGAGTGCGAGGGCGAGGGCGAGGACGAGGGCGGGGGCGGGGGCGAGAGGGAGAATGAGAGCGAGAGCGAGCGCGCGAGAGAGAGACAGAGACAGACAGACAGAGAGCGCGAGAGCGAGAACGAGAACGAGAACGAGAACGAGAACGAGAGTGAGAGCGATGGCGAGTACGAGTGCGAGCACAAGAGCGGGCCCGGTGAGGCGTCTCTTGGCTTCAGGCAGTGTGGCCAAGCCAGGGAAGCAGGTGGACGTGGCGCCAGATTTGAATCAGGAGGCGGGAGGAGATGAAGCTCGGGCCTATGAGCCCTTTGACCAGGGATCCGGGAGGGCTTCCCCAGATTGCGTAGGCAAAATAGGCGAGCAGACGGCCAGTGGGAGCCGTTGTTCCCCAAGTGCACGTCCAAGACGTTGAGGATGTTGAGCAGAGCGGCCGCATGCGCCAAATCGGCCTCGTCCCTCTGTAAGGTTGAAGCAGAGATTAGGTAGCGCGGTGGAAGCGTCAATTCATGCAGTCGCAAAGTTCCAGCCTGACAGGTGGCGCCACAAGCGGAAGGAAGAAGCAACAGATGGAGGAGGAAGGCCTACTTTAACTCATAATTACGACTTTCGTAACTGTAACCTAAATGTACTAACAAATATTTGCTTATGCTCAGAGTCCCATGATGTTTGAAAGGATCGTCGTGGGTCAGATGCTGCCTTGGCAATGCAAATGTAGCTTCTGTTCCTGTTGCTGCGTGGTCACACCATGTCCGGCAACTCCTTGCAGAAGAGCAACGTCTTTGGAAAGAAACACTTTTGCTCAGCTGATTCTCGGAGCTGCCATGTCAAGTTCGAAACGGGCGACACGAAATTAGCTGTATTTCGTGTGGAAATGGCTTAAGTTTATTTATTATTAAGACAAGACTAATAGCTATGCGTTCCTCTTGTCCAGTTTTGGAAATATTGACGGGTAGTCAGCTACTGAAGGTATCACAGCAACAACGCTAAGAATCGAGCTTCTGTAGCGGTCAAATTAAGTATGCTGTATACATCAAAATGAATGTGGTAAACACTTAAGAGGCTGGTTGTGCAACAAGGTCCGTTTGTTTGTGCAAATATGCTGACTTAACCTAATCTAACTTGGTGTCATTTTGATGCACGATCAGCCGTTTCGGTGCACCAGCAGCTATTCCAGCGGTGCACCCGGACGGTTTGTTTTGATTCCTACCGCTTGGAGCGCCACCTGTCAGGTGGGCACTAACAGACTGACTGAATTGACGCTTCTACCTTGCTGTTGTTGGCGCTGCCCCTCTTGGCCACGGCCCACACGTGCCCGCCTTGGCGCGGGACCCGGGAACTTTCAAGATAAACAAACAAACAGCGAACAAGAAAAAGAAAAAGAAGGTGAAGAACACGAAGAAGAAGGCGGGAGCATCGGCGGCGGCCTTGGAGGAGAAGGAAGACGACAACCACGAGGAGGAGGCGGACAAGACGTTCAACGAGGTGCGGATCGCGCAGAATTTCGCCCTTCTGTCACCTCCGCCTCTGAGGATTGGCACACCCGCCACACGCACGCGCGCGCGCACGCAGCTCCTCCATGGACCAGTTCGTGACGCGTCGCGACGGCTCCCAGCCAACCTCGCCTCGCAAGAAGTTCTTGACCAATTCCGGCAGGAATCGTGGCGGGACGCCAGAACGAGCGGTCCCCCTGACTGCGGCGGTGGTGAATGGGACGACGACGGCCATGACAACGGCGGCGGCTGCGGTCCCGCTGAGGCTGATGCCGCGAAATCCCGTGCCGCAAACTCTTTCCTTCACCCCTCACGTTCCAAAGCCGCCGACCGAGGAGGAGCTGACGCAAGAAGCGCTTCGGATTGTTCACCTCCCTCTGCCGAAGGCACTCCAGGCCGATGACGTCTTCCTCGGCAGGAAGCGAGTAGAGCGATTCGAGATCTCGAGCAACAACTCAGGTGAGGCCGCGCCGACGTTGGCTGAGTACGACCGACGTCTGAAGACATCTACTGCAGCTTCGGACGTCACCGTACCCAACTTTCTTTTGGACGTCTTGTCAGACGTCTCATCCAATTGTGTTGTGACGCTGGGAGCGGACAGGTTGGAGGAGAATGAGGCCAAGAAGAGGCTGCAGGAGTATCAGGACTACGAGAGGAGAAAGGCGCTCCTCGTTAAAGCAGCGAAAGTGAAAAAGAAATCCAGACGGTGATGAAGAACCCCTAGACCTAAAAGGTGCGCGTGAAGAAGTGAGTCCTCTCTGTACATAACAGACGTCTATTGCCTTAGTAAAAAAAATTTCACTGCAACAAGTCCATGCAGTCCAGGACGCAGAATTGGTGGTTGCATTTTGCGTGGTGTTTCCAATTTGCCACAACTACGAATCATTGAACTTCTTCATTCGCATGGACGAGATACAGCGTACATGCTTTTCAAAGCGTGGTTTTCTCGACAAACAAGTTGTCCCTAACGAGCCTGAACTTTCGCCGCTTCCGCTCGCTGGCGTGCGGGGACTGGATTTTCTTCGAGCTGCCGACGCTTGTCGCAGACCTGGTCAACAGTGGATTGGTAGCGTCACTGGCGACACTAACTTGACTCTCGGCCAATCGACGACCGACCTTGTCTTGGTCATTACCCTTGTCATCATGACAAGACTTAGCGCTTTTCTGCTTGCTTGTCAACCTTTCCCTGATCTCGTCATCACTGACACAGGGTTCATCATGGAAAGAGTCATGAGCATTCTGCTGACGGCTTTTCTGGCGCCTTTTCATCTGTTTGGGAAGTAAAGGCTCGTCGTCAGAGGAAAGACTGGAAAGTGTCTCTTCTTTGTCTTCCTTCTTGCCCTTCCGAGACCTGCAGGGGACGATCTCTATGCACTCGAGAGCGGGAAAGTCTCTGTCGGGCTTCTTTTTCTTCTTCTTCCTGCTGCTCTTCGGCGAGTCGAACAAGCCGTGCTCATCCAGGCTGCCACGATCGACGTCAATTACCAAGTCAGCAGTCTCTTCACAGCCATTGCTTTTTTGGCCTTTGCCACTATCACGAACTCCTCTGCCACTGCTGCTACCGCCCCAGACGTCACTAAAGTGTTCACTGTTGGAGAGGACCTGCTTGGCGAAGGCTGCCGGGGAGAGTTCGGTGTCGTCCTCGCAGGTGCTAGTCTTTTTTCTTTCCTCCTTCAGAGCCCTGGCCCGCCTCCTACTCCTGGTCACCGGTAGTTTTATGTTCGGAAACTCAATGCCATCGCAGGCAGGAGACTCACTGGCGATATGCTGAATCAACTGGGCGAGTTCAGCTCTCTTGTTCCTTAAGTCGTCTGGCGAGAACCAGCGGCGCAGCTTCGTCGTGGCGGTGGAGAAGTAAAATTTTTCTGGGTCCTGCAAGAGAAACTACACTTTTTCACCATGTCGTTGTCCATGATATCTAAGTCGTGACAGCTGACCTCGAATATGAGTTCAACATAGTGGAGCAGAAACAAGCCGCAGTCGCAGGAGTTTTGCTGCGTGGGCACCTCGGGCGTGTGGACGGCCATCTTTTCGTTGCTGAAGACGATGGCGCCCCGTCGCTTGTCTTGGTATTCTAGACGAAGAAAAGATCTCAGGTTGGAGACTGCAGTCTCGTGGGCATCTCCGAGGGAGTCCAACACAAGAAAGTATGGCTTTCCGTGAGTTCCTTGGTCCCGGCTGTTCGAAGGCGCAATGGAGCCTGCGTTGCACACCACAACGACGTACCAATGAGAGCTGGAAAGGAACAGCTTGCAGCTACTGGCCGGGGGTAGGCAAGAAGAGAGTGAATGTTTAAACCGGTTCACTTACTCCTCGCATATAGGCACCACTATCATCCGCTTCGAGAACAGGTCCACCTTCTTGGTCCAATTCTTCACGCACTCATATGCCCTCTTGGCCTTGCTGCGACTTATGCCGTCGTTGGTCTTCTTCGGGACGCTGCAACAAAAGTTATGATTACCTTGTTCAAGTGCTTCAACGAAGAACCCCTACCTGGTCAGCCTGGAGTAGAAATGCGAGGAGAAAATGTGGATGTCATTGCGGTATTCCGGATTCAGCTTCTCCTGGTAGAGATAGAGCAGGTAGAAGTCGATGATGCCGTCATTGATGTAATGCTCTTCCTCCAAGGTGCGATAGTCGTAGAGGCTCACAGCGGCGTTCTTGTATGGGATTGACCTGAGTTCCTTCTTCTCGTTCTCCTCGCTGTCGGCACCTTCGATCTCACCCTCCTCCACCTCGTCGTCGTCATCATCCAAGGTGATGATTCCAGCAACCTCAGCCTGGACGTTGCCGGCAGTCTGGGCGCCGACGGCGCGAGGCATCGAGAGCGTCGGGGTCGGTAACTGACAAAACGGCGAGCGGAACCCCGAAGCTTGAGCATGCAAGATCGGCGAACAAGATACCGAGAGAGAAATTCACTGCTCTTTTCCTTACCAACGAGTCAGCTGACGGCAGGATAGAAAGGAACCAAAAAGGAATCGATCGGAACTTCCCCATACTTTTCACGCAACCTCTTTCTCTAGTGGGGCGCCAGCCTACTGCAGTTGACTAAGGACACTATTGGGCAGTTGGTGGCATGATCACTAATCTGATCCGCATGTTGCAGCTCCCAGAACACTCGGACGCACTTTTTCCATTGGGCTGGAAGTAGGTAAGCCCAATGTTATCTGCTGAGAAGCTCTTTTTTTCCCCCTTTGCAGCGTCACTACACAGTTCAAGGAAAAAAAAGGTGAGAATTCTCACGGGGAGAAGAAGGATTGAGTAGAACTTGACGAAGGCTAAGGCACAAAGATTGTGCTTTCAGGCTCTGAGTGTCGTAGTGCGTAGATTTCGCCGGAATGTGGTGTTCTTCATCCCCAATGTACACGATATGACTGAGTGGAGCACGAGGACCCCAGCATGCCAACATGACTGACGCTCTGACGGGTGGCTGGAAGCTCTCTTGCCGCCACTTTTGCCTTGAGTGAAGAGCACGCAGGGTGGCACAATTTTGACAACTCACCCGATTCGAGTATGAGCGACATCGCAGCCGACAAATGCAATTTGTCTCGCTAAAGATCTGTAGCACTTACACGTTCCCTGGCTGATCGCCTCTTTTTTCCCCCATGTTCTTCGCGAGCTTCTTGTTCTTCCCTCGACGGTGAGAGCGAGAGAGAGAACACGCGCGTGTGCGCGAAAGTTGGCGAGAAACAGAGAGACTCCGTTGTCTGCACAGCCAGAGCGATCGCCACCAGTTGCACGCAGGCTGCAGACGGAGAAGCCGGCGGAGTTCTCGTGTGTGAGGAGGACAGAGAGACGTGAGGACAGACGAGGAAAAGGGATTTTTTCAATAAAGGATCTTTTTCTGCTCCTCCCTCTTCTTTTGCTTCTTCTTCGACTTCTTCGCTCGATCTCACACCAATTTCCGTTGTCGACGTCTCCTGTGACTTGGGGGAAGAGAGAGGGGAAAAAAAAGATCTTGCAGAAAGTCAATTTGCTCCAAGTTATCCCGATCTCTTCTCTCGCAGTTCTGTCCGACGATTTCTGTACAATATCTCTCGCTCAGAAAAAAATGACTTGGGTATGCAGAGTGAGGGAGGAGCAGAAGAGGTGGAAGAAGACTCATAAAAGAACAACTTGAAGGTCAGCAAAGGCTGTCTGGGACTGACAGACCTTTTACGTCAGATTTTCGCACGTCCTTCTAATATCGTCACCAATTTCCTGCTGTGACTCAACTTTGGCAAAGTGTTTGCACAGCAACTTAAATAGCTAGCATTCAAGAAAATTTGTCCAATACCGATTGGGGGGGGGGGGGACTTCAAAGGTTTTTGGGTGACGTCAAAACTGACTGTTCGTCGAGTCTTCTCTGTACCTGACGAATTATCACGGGATCAATTTTGAGCAGCGACGATTGCACGACAAAAGACCCGTTGCCAGCGTTTGATTTTTCACCTTCAAGTGCTGGCTTTTCTCTGTCGTCGATCATGGAGGCTTTGCGCCTTCATCAAAGAAAACCTCTGCTGTAAAAATCCCTTTGTCGGTCAAAAATAGGCCTTCTTCTCCTGCCTTCATTGTGGAACTCTCGTCAAAGAACGTTCAAAAGAATTGAGTGAGTGAAGGAAATGAGGCGAGAAAAGCTTCTTCTTCAGGAGTGTGAAAATTGAACGCTTCGAACATGGCTGCCTCGCCGTCCTCGCACGACGCCAACAACAAGTCGTGCATGATCAGAGTCAACGGCGACGCTACCGCCGACGCCGGCGCCGGCGGCAGCGATGAGGCGAAGGAGCAGCTTTTGGTCATGGAAGACGGCGACGACGGCGAGAGCAACAAGGCTGACAGCGGTGGCTCCAACAACATGGCTGAGAACGGAGGGTGAGTGGCTTCAATGGCACGTAGCACCTTGGTGCGTACAAAATTAATCTCAAGTGGACAAGGGCTGTTGTGATGGCTTTCAAGAAGATGGGTACATTGAAGTACTCGGCAGATGCGAAGGTTCGAGGAAGCCGTCTAATAACACAGCGTAATATCGCTCTTGGTCTCGTTTATTATTGTCATCACTGCTATTTTTATTTTATTAAAAGAACAGTCCCCAAATGCTGCGCGCAAATGTTGATAAATTGAGAAAAGCTGCTCTCACTTTTTCTCTCCTCCCCAAAAGGCTCTTACTTTGTGGGGGACTTTAGGACTCTCAGAGTCCTAACGTCACACACAAAATAAGAGCAGGATAGGGGGACTTTGACATGTGGCCGAGACTGCAATGTGATTATTTGCTCCTAATGGTTACAACTCAAAAGCCAAAAAACCGATAATGTGGAAATTGGCAATGTCTGAGGGGAGTTTCCATACACAGGGTGGAGCAAAAGCCACACTGTGCTTTGTTAAATAGCTTGACTTTTCTATAAGAGCAGTAACATTCTTCAACGTTTGGTCTTCTCTTGACCTCGGGTGTCGGTGACATCGAATGCTTCTTCATGATAGGTTTTGGCAGATTTTGCTCCACACTGAACGTGTGTACGAGCAGACGTGAAATTTAGGCCCAACTGAGTTATGTAGAATCAGTACTGCAGCATTGATGAAGGTTGCCAGGAGAAAAACTATGGTAGGAGACGAAACGTTGGTTTAGATTAGGTTGGGATTAGTTGGTTTAGATTAGATTGGGTTTAGTTAGTTCAGATTTGATTGGGTCTAGTTAGTTTAGATTAGGTTGGGTTTAGTTAGTTCAGATTAGATTGGGTTTAGTTAGTTTAGATTAGGTTCGTCGGCGCTTCATCTATGTCATCGTCACGTTTGGCGGGGGGGGGGGGGGGGGGGGGGGGGG
>JAAUXU010058562.1_pt1 | contig 19238 bp, 17 predicted proteins | sample 7278151 | NCBI WGS metagenome assembly JAAUXU01 (sample SAMN14350113, study PRJNA611818) | marine sediment metagenome | isolation source: surface marine sediment (1.8m) | place: French Polynesia: Moorea | collected 2018-08 | reverse complement strand
GTGCAGCTCTGTATAAGTGTGCAGCTCTGTATAAGTGTGCAGCTCTGTATAAGTGTGCAGCTCTGTATAAGTGTGCAGCTCTGTATAAGTGTGCAGCTCTGTATAAGTGTGGAGCTCTGAGCTTGAAGTTTCGTGTGTGAAGCTCTGAGCTTCAAGCTTCTTGCTAGAAGTTTTACTGTGTGAAGCTCTGTGTGTGATCTTCCTGTTGGTTGACAAGACTCAGGTCGGATACCTGACATTCCTGACTGTCAGAGAAACGGTAACAACGTCTTTGAAAAAGTCTTAAAAAGCCGTCATTGTCTGGTCCAACCTTCTATCCCCATCCGAGAAGTTCCATTTTTCTCACTTTGACAGAAGTCAAACAACAAAAAGATGTGGATAAAAGTCTTTTAAAGTCTTCCCCGTGGCCGCCGATGCGGGCGTGTGCGCACACGTGCACGTCTGTACACGGATGCACGCAGCGATCTGAAAATTCTGTTGGTTCAAGGACTTTGTCTCACTTCTGGAAGAGTAATGATGGCCATGTTTTTCCTGATGCTGGAGGAAAGCATGAAACGCGGCTCACACTGAGGCAGCTCATCATGACTCATCAGGAGTCCTGGCACAGGGTGGCTTTTTTGTTGCCGTTGTTGAGTGCCACGACTTACTTGGTCTTGGCGACGTCGCACTCGTCCACGGACGGTTTCTCTTCCACCCTGTAGACAGTGTGATTAACCCGGCCATTCTCTTCTATACACAGCTCTGCCATTCAACTCCAAAAGCCTCTGCCAGAGTTCAAGTGCATCTTCTTGAACTGGATCTTCTTGCAGGTGGAGGCAGCAGCAAAAAAAAAAACTTGGCCGGCAAATAATAACTGCAGTGTGAGACCCATAATAGCGCCCGCTCATCCTTGGGAGGAGATGAAGTCAGTCCTGAATGGGCTGGTTGATTTTTCTCTCCATTGTCTCCCCCCCCTTGAGCGACAAATGCATGCATGCCGCCTCCTTCCTTTATATGGCAATTTGTATTGCCACCACATCGCAAATCCCCATTTGCACAGCCTTCTTGGCTAATGCCCCCATCCATTTGGGAGCCGGACAGGGTTGCCAGGTCTGTCTGCGCCTGGCAGGGGACGGGCAGCGTTGCCAGGTCGGTCTGCGCCTGGCAGGGGACGAGCAGCGTTGCCAGCAGAACAGAGTGACGCGGTAGCGCCGGCAAAAATTGATGCCAGATTCGCTGTCCAAAGGTGCCAGCCACAGAACGGGATGCGCCCAGCACCATTGCAGAGTTAGAGTTCTCTTACTGAATGGTGGCATTCTAAAGAAATGGCAGTTTGGCACCTTTCTAGAATGCCATTTGGCAACACTGCCCGGAGAAGGCTGAAGGGTGTCGACTCCAGTCACGGCTCAGGAATCTGCCCGCGCAAGCGTGTCTTTTCTTTTCTTTCAAAGTCCTTTGCCAGCAGGACAAATACAAGATGCCCAGACAACATCATGCTACATAATTACAGTATATCTATTGATTTATTAACACTGGTCATTGCTATCAAATCATAGGGTCTGAATTCGGCGCGGTGTCTGGCAGCATTCATGAACATCCATGGAGGTCTGGCTGGCCTGGTTGTAGTTGGACTTGACGGAGTCCTCCCCGACGACCGACTCCATGATGTCAACGTTGACGACGTCAGTGAGGTTGCTCACATCGACTGTGCGACTCTGGCCATGAATCAAACAACGAGGATTAAAGAGTCTTTGAGTAGAGAAAGATTCATTGCGGCGGCGTTGAAGTCTCCATAACCCAAGCGATGCTTGCTCAATCACTTGAAGGTAAAAAAAAAACCCTTGCTTTCAGAGCTCGCTGACGTGATTGGCCAAGTAAATCCTGGGTGATTTAGCATTCACCAAGAAAAGTCAGGAGTCACACTAAAACACACTCGTGGAGAGGGAAGAGAGGGGCCGGAGTCACTTAGAATTCAAGGTTTTTGTTCCCGAGCGTAAGAGCAAATCACTGGTCACTGAGACTACTCAATCACTCAAATTCATCGACACATTATTAAGGGTTCGCTTTCACTGGTGGACTTTTTGACCCGCCAATTTGACGGTCGCCCGAAAATCCACCCATTTGGGCAGACGAGTAACGTGACGAGGCCTTCAGGCCAGCTGGAGCTCGTGAAGGTCAGTCGAAGCCTCTAACGCACAAATCTAAGAGTGTTTAGGCTAGTTTAGGTTAGGTTAGACACCCCCCAAACACAGTGACACAGATCTAGCAGCGTTTTAAGACACCCCCAGCACTGTGTTAAATTGAGCGTACGCGCGCTCAAGATTACAGGTAGCAAAGGCAGGAAAGAAGAGACTTCCTTCTCAGTCGGTTGGAGCCGCTCAGTGGGTGAAGAAGGCACGTGGACGAGTCCAAGACGATCTCGGTCGGGTTCCCGCACACCCAGATCTGGTTCACTGACAGAAGATCAGGATAAAGTCAGGCAATGACGACCTGGAGTGGCAACCCTGCGCGAGTCAAGCTTTGACTATGCTTTGACACCAAGTGTTGACATTGGAGCTACTGCATAGAGTCCATCCTTTCGCTGCACCCTGTACCAGTCCTCTACAAGTGTGATCGACCTCAGCGGTGGGACACAAAAAGGTAAGGTTGGTCATTCATGCTTTCCCGGACGCTTGACTCACACTGAGAGCCAAAACAAAACCCACCTTACCTGGAAAAAGTCATCAGGGTTTTCACTTCTCGATCACTCCCTTTTTTTTCCTCGCACCGTCATGAATTCACTCAGGGCGAAGAAGAATTGGGTGCCCAAGATTCGCGGAAAAATGGGCAAAAGACTCTGTCGGCTTCAATCGCAGATTCGCAAGTTTGCGGAAGAACTTGACGAAATGAGCTCTGGCGAGCAATTTCTGCCTAACAACGAGTTCCTCATGCAAATTTGTCTGTTTTTCTTTTCCGGGAAGGAACTGCTGGAAAACATTTGCACCCAACCACAGATTTTGAGGCAATTTTAGGGCTTTTTTGGGGGGGGGGAGGGACTGGCAGAATTGAGGCGTTCTTGGGTCAGGACTTTGGGCAGACAGCTCAAGAAGTGACTTCTGACTGCGGTTGGAGGATCCCTGGGGAAAACTGAGGAAAAATCTTTTGGGCGCCCATAAAATGAGTCATTTTCCGGTGTCGTAAATTGTGTACGCACGAGCGAGCTGAAGAAGGGGTCACAAGATCAAACGCCCATTTTTACCGAATTTCGGAGCAAAAGGAGGAGGAGAAGAAGATATTTTGTCGGAATTTTAGCATCTTGGCGGGATTTTTGTCTAATTTAATGGCTTTCCGATCCCTTGAATAGCACGGAAAATGCATAAAAAGCCGTGAAGTTTTTCGCCAACAAAAGGGACGCGATTTCACCCTACCCATTCAAGCTTTTTTTTTGCCAAAGGAGAAGAATAAAGGGAGAATCCTTCGATTTTTAGTGAATGGCACGCGTACAAAAGCGGTTTTTTTGCATTCAGACACTCTCGCTCAGGCACTTTAAACAGTTAAAGGTCTGTCGAGATTTCCTATACCTATTTCATGAAGAGGTTGGTCAGCTGCCATGAGGAGCAGCATTGTCCGGGCTCAAAACTTGACAAAAAAGCCAACAGCCTCTTGAGAAGGAAGACCATGTCTTAAATGCCTGGAAATGGATGTCCTAGATGGCCATGGTCAAGACGGACACGTCTTAGATGTCCGTAGTCATGACGTCCATGGCCTAGATGCTGCTGTGTTTGACGTCAGTGTCCTAGATACTCCTGTGCTAGTCGCTCCTGTACCAGACAATGTCCGAGATGCTGCTGTAGTAGACGTCAATGTCCTGGATGCTCTAGACATCCATGACCTAGATGTCCATGTTCTAGACATCTTTGTCCGGGAACTACATGTCCTTGAAGTCCATGTCTTAAAAGTCGCAGTAATGTCCACGTCCTTGGTACTCTTGTGATAGACGCTCCTGCACTAGCCGCCAATGTCCTGGATGTTGCTGTACTCGACAATGTCCGAGATGCTGCCGTACTAGACGTCAGTGCCTTAGATACTCTTATGATAGACGCTCCTGCACTAGCCGTCAATGTCCGAGATGCTGCTGTACTGGACGTCAATGTCTTAAATACCCCTGTCCTAGACGTCAATGCCTTGAAATGGATGTCCTAGATGTCCATGTCCTAGAAATATTCGTCAAAGCCATCAATGTCCCCGATGCTCTAGACATCCATGACCTAGATGTCCATGTACATCTTTGTCCGGGAACTGCATGCCCTTGAAGTCCATGTCTTAAAAGTCTCAGTAATGCATGTCTCTCATGTGAGAGTCCTAGACGTTCATGTGCTAGACGTCCATGCTCGCAGTCAATGTGTGGAACGATTTACACGTATGTACGGCGCGGTATGAGTAGCCCGTGGAGCTGAAGACGAAGCTGGCGGGGGGACGAGTTTACTACTTCCTTCCCCTTCCCCCCCCCCCTTCCAATTTGCATGGGGTCCTTGTTGGAGTCACACACACGCACACAGCTACGCACGCACGCGCGCAGACACGCACGAAAAGTCAAGGGCTTCATTTACGGGTCCCCTCCTAACAACAATACAATTTATAATCTTCGTTACTGCGAAGTGACACTTTGACCCCAAGGAAGAAGAGGAGGAGGAGGAGGAAAACTTTCCTCTTGGCACACGCAGAATTTTGCAATTCCTGGATCGTCTTTATGTTCTCGATTTGGATTGGGCGACGCCAGCGTCATCAGCGGGCCTGACTTTTGCCCACTGACTCTGATTGTGCGGGAAATTGACGTTCGCATTCATGCTGGAGATGCGAGGAGAGGACGGTGAAGACCTGACTCAGCTTCGCCCAAGGAGGGAAACACAATCTTTTTCTTTTTTTCCTTGGCAATTTGCCTCATTCACCGTCTGAGAAGACAGGGTGGCTCGACAGTTCATTGCTTCAGCACCCTGTGAGACGTCGCAACTACTAAAGCATCTCTGAGTCATATCAGTAAAATTCCATCGTGGAATGAGTAGAAAAGCCTTGGAAAGAACACGTCCGACTCTCCTACAGGGTGCGCCAACAGAAGAAAAAAACATCCGCAGAAACATTTACAACCGTGTGTTGTGGTTGTAAATGGTCTCTCGTGTCGGCGACTTGCAAAGTTCGTGGGTTTTTCTTCTTTCTCTCCGCACGTCCAAGTTCCTCTTCTGCCTCACCCTGTAGGCAGTCGTGCAGTCGAATCTCGGTACGACGCATTTTTCCGTCAGTGATGCGGAGATTGCACGTTGTAACAAGATGCGTTTGCGCAGAGAAAGTACCGGGTGTCCCGAAAGTCCGCACCGGGGTAGAACTTTGACAAGATCAATCTCGGCGGTCCCAGGTTGTGCCGTGAAAAACCGCCACTGAGTACTCACGCTCGAGATGGACCTTCTGAGAGCAGGGTTGCCACGCCACCGGGACTGTGGAGAGGGGTCCTGCCCGGCCAGGACCGAGTACGTGTTATGGAGCTTCGACTGTGCCCACGTACACACACACACAGTACGCATACGTCTATCTAATTCAGCCCACTTCTACCTGTGCAAAGTATCTCACGCAAAAGCTGACTAACGAGCGAGCGTTTGGGCTCTGCAGAGGATGCTGTAAATCTCCTCGGAGGACTCATTAGGCCTCTCCTTTTCAAATGGGCCTAACCAAATAAGCAAAGGCCGAGATTTGTCAAAGGAGAAAGACTTTGCCCAACGCAACCGCCAGGATCAACAATAATAACAATAGTGATAACTTAGGCCTAAGAATGTTGATCGTCCCGAGGCCCCTCCTCATTTTCACGCGAGCGACCTTTTTTCCATATGATTGATTGGAGGCTCTCCCTCTTTTGTCTGCGCGCCCACGCGCGCACGCGCGCGCGGACACGCGCACAAACACGCAATCACGCACGCCCGCCAGCGCGCGCACGCGCACGCAAGCACGCGCACAAACACGCACGTGTCTTATCTGGGCCACGCATCGAAACAGTTTCTTTTTTTACCACTCCTCGAACTTTGAGCCCTGCGCATTTAGCGGGGAATTTAATACTTGAGCACAAAAGCGTTTTTGGGTGGGAGAAAACGCTCAACTTGGGCACTTCTGATTTATGGCCGGTAGAGGTGTTAAAGGCCACTAAAGTGATTCCACTCGGGTCTCAGGACTCTGTTGATGCAGTTGCCAAGGATGCAAGGGGCGATGCAGTTGCACGCGGGTTCTCCAGTGGCCACTCGGGCCTCTTCGGAGGGGTCAACGGGGCCCCGACTCCATCGGGGTCTCGGACAGGGAGCCGAGCTGGAATGGCTGAAAGCTCACTCAAAACGCACTGTCAACATGAGAGAATAGCCAGGTTTGGTGAGAAAACCGCCAAATTTATTGACACACACCATATTTGCTGAGAAGACCACTAAATTGGATGAAAAGCCATCGTATTTGTTGAAAAAACCACCCAATCTGACGAAAAAACATTGTATTTGTTGAAAAAGAACCACCAAATTTGGTGGAAAAACATCAGGTTTGGTGAGAAAACCACCAAAGTCACTGAAGAAACATCGAACTGGGTAAGAAAAGCTGTAGATGTAATGACGTGACCAACAAATGTAACGATAAAATCAGCCAATAGGACAAATCACCCACGTCTGTCCCGGGGCTGAGTGGCCAGAGGCCCGAACTGTCTGCGTGTGGCTGTTTTTGTCCCCTCACCTCACGTGTCTCGCAGGTCACACTTGACTTTGACACCAGCGTGCAGACGTTTGAGCTCATGAATCATGGCCATTCTGCCCGGGCTTCATCAGCAAATGGTCTCAACGTAGCTGAAGACATTGGCTTCACGACTGGCTACAGGGGCGCGGCTCACTTGTCCGTGGAGCTCCTGGAGGAAGAACAAAGCAGGATAAATACAGCGCTCTTTTGTTCGATCAATGAGGAATAGAAGGTGGAGGACAAAAACGTTCAGGCCGGTGCATCAGCTGTGGCCGAGTCGCTCCAATTTTCCACCCTCCACCCCCGGAGACACCGGGTTTTAGCGGAAGAACAGTGCTGGACCAACCAGAGGAGGACAATGGCACGATTGGGTGCTCAAATACTCTGTGTGATGTCGACTGGGGACAATCCTGGGAGATCCTGATTCATTGCTGAACAGTCCTCCGGACGAGCGCGGCAGCAGCCTCGATCCGAGGTCGCCCCCCACGATTCAACAACTCCTTGTAGACTTTCACAGTCTGTCTGGTTATGATGTTGAGGCTCCAAACAGTTGCCAACATCTCTATCAGGGCCCGGAGATGATTTGAAAGTACCTCCCACAGCGCAGAAGCAGAATGGGCAAAGAGTCTTCTTTATGTCATAGTTTGTAGAATGTCGAGAATGTCCTCGACTGCTGCTCAAAGTGGAGCTCGTACATATTTGTCTAATAAAGTCCGTGTGTTTTCACCTAAAAATCCAGCCTCAGTTCTTTGTTCGAAATGACCAACTCATGAGACCAAATCTGGCCCAGTAGTAAATCAATTCCTCAGCGCTGCCACTGGGAGTAGATGAAGCAATGAGATTTCCAGCCCGGGACCAGCATTAATACAAATCAAGTCAGAAAAGACTGGAGGCGTTTAAAAACATGTGTTTTTACCGTATAAACATTGCAAGTTGGTTTTGCTGGGCTGGCCCGGCCGGCCGGCCGGCCGGCCCCGCCGGCCCCGCTGGCCCGCCCGGTCAGTCGTTCCGGGGAGGTAGAAAATTTCTCCTTTTTGTGCCCCGGAGTAATTAATTACCTTGTCCGGAGCGGGCACAAAAGGGGTCATAATAGAGCGAGAGAGGGCGAAATTAACAGCGGTTTTTGTTTGCCCGGATGAATCGATTGAAAAATTCCCCATTTCGCAACCCTGGGCTGGTCTCTGCCCATTACAACGCGCCCTCCAGTGCATTATGCCCACCCGGCCTTAATGGGGGGACTCCTGGAAGAAGATGACAAGGGGGAAAATGCGCACGACCAAAAAATGTGAGTCACTCACATCTTGATAAGAATCTCTGCTCAGCACGAAGGGCGGCAAAATGGAGATCTTGCGCCATCCACGCAGAAGAACAGACACAGAAAGAAGCATTCGACATCCACCACTTGGGAGCCAGACTTAATCATATCGCGAGGAGGGGTCAAGAGGCCTCATTTTCAGGCCTAGGGGAATGTTTTTCCCCGGGCGAGACTGAGTGAGGATAGGCCTCGTTCTCCACCGTCAACGTGGCTCCTCTGATCAAGTCGTTGGACTGCGTCAACACCTGATGCGCGCTCAGCGGCGGGCCCATGAACAGCGTCTCTTCGTGTTTGCTTTGCCGCATGTTAGTTGAAATGTTAGTGCAAGGCCTTCCGAGGACCTCCTAAGGCCTCGTGAGGCCTCCTCAGGCATCTGACCGAGCGAGAAATTTATGAGAGGCGCATAAAACAAATGTGCATTCCCTGGAGGGGGGGGGGTAAGGGATGAAATCGTCGCTAAATTCGAGGAGCAGCAATTTATTTGTAAATTTTTGGCGTCAAATGAAACTTTCTTTTCTCCGCGGTCGTGGATTGAGCGGAAAATGTTGCGAATGGGCCTGGTAGGCCTACGAGGCATCTCTTGACACCAAACTTTCTTCTTATGGAGCGAGCACGCCAAACAATATGCGGCAAATTCCTCGTCTTCTTCCTCCCCCAGGCGCTTTTGTGCGATGGACAAGTGAGCAACGCCCCCTGTATCGCACGCACGCGCCCGCGCACGCGCACGCGTGCGCACACACACACACAGGGTGTACCATAAAAGTGAGCCTGAAAGCTCGCCAATGTCTTGTCCACACAATAAGTCTGTGTTTTTGCGTCGTCCTCCTTCCCGCCCATTTGAAGCCTCCTGTCTGACCTCCGGGGCCAAATCCTCATCTGCGAGGTCAAAGAAAATGTCGAGACTCCCATAAACGATGGGAAATACAAGCAAAGTCAGCTAAAAAGTGACAGGAGAAAGTGTCGGACCGGCGGCTACTCTGGCGTCCGGGTGCGTCGGAACAATGGCACCCGGAATGGTAGAAAGATGATCTTTTAGGCCCCGAATGAGTCTGGTATTACAAAATCGGACTCATTCTTTATGTTTTGCAGATTTATGACGCCTTCTCGCTCTCTCCCCGCTGTTTTACAGGGGCAAAAAATTGCCAAAGGCCCATAATTCTTTATTGCTGCTCCGCCTGGGGATGACAGGACATAATCAAGTGGAGGAAGGCAAAAGGGGGATGCGCGGCACGCAAATGTGCGCACTCGGCGAATTTCGCAGCAAATTTGCATCGCCGCTGCTGCATCATTGAGCAGGCCCAACTTCCTGGGCCCCGCATTCTCGGTCGGGAGAGACAGGTGCAAGCAGAGGATCGCCAACAGGAAAGTCTTTTTTGGCCGCATATTATGCGACTGCACCAGGAAGTAGCGTCGTGGCAAGAGTGATGACAACGGACAACGTGTATCCAATAACCACCCTCTCCGTCGGTGACAACAGCTGTCATTTTTGCCCGGAGGTGACTGCACAAACAGCCTCTGGACTCAGGCGCTGCGTGCATTCCTCATCACTCCATGACCACAACAAGTGGACACACTAGGGATCCTCAGATGCACTCGGGTTGGCATCGGGTCCGGGACGCCGATCATGACTGAGCCGGTGATGGCGGCCCTGATGGGCAAATGCAGGCATACGCATGGCGGAGGGCTTATGCATAGACACATACACAGTAGGAATGGGCATGGACTCTGGGCATTGGCGTGGAGACAGTAAGAATAGACATATACACAGCAGGTATAGGCATAGACATATACGCAGTAGGTGTAGGCATAGACAGTAGGAACAGACATTAACACTGTAGGAATAGACATTAACACGGTAGGCATAGGCGTACAGATAGTAGACATAGACTCATACACAGTAGGTTTAGGCAAAGACAGTAGGCACAGGCTTAGACTGTAGGAATAAGCATAGACATGTATACAGTAGGCATAGACATGTATACAGTAGGCATAGATATGTATATTTGGCATAGACATGTATACAGTAGGCATAGATATGTATATTTGGCATAGACATGTATACAGTAGGCATAGATATGTATATTGGGCATAGACATGTATATTTGGCATAGACATGTATACAGTAGGCATAGTTATGTGTCCAGTAGGCATAGGCAGAGACATAAAGACAGTAGCCAGAGACATAAAGACAGTAAGCATAGGCGTAGATTGACATATGTATCTATAGGCATGGAGAGTAGGCGTACACCTATGTGGACAGAAAGCATAGGCATATAGACAGTAGACACAGAAGGTAGAGACATATAGACGACAGGCATATAGTCAGTAGGCCTAGGCATGGTGACAACTACAGCCAAAAGTACAAGCACCAGAGATTGGCTGATGCACTTGCACAGCTGCCAGAAGCCGAGTTTCTTGCTCTGGTTGTGCAGCGCCCTCCTGGTGATGGCCGTGGCGGCCCTCCTGGTGTCCCCGTAGGGGTTGCTGCAGGCGCGGGTGATGGCGGTGGCAGCCGGGCAACTGGTTGCAGTCGCATCCCCGGTCCACACGCACGTGTAAATGCGCATTGAGGACGCAAGTCACGTCTCCCGAGGCCTCTGGAGCCGCGGCAGAAACGTCGGTAAAATTCTTCAGGAGAATGTGGGCCACTCAGTAAAAAAAATGGAATGTGGCAAGAGGCGCATTCTTCTCTCCTTTCTATGGCATGCCTTGGGCAATGACAACGCAGCAACCAGGATTTTTATTTGTCAAGTGAACTCTTGCTGGCCACGAAGACAGAGATTTATATCTCCTCTCTGGCGGCCTGGTGGGCCTGAAGGCAGTGTAATCGATTCTGGGAGAGAAAAGGTAAAGAGGAGGCACTTGGCCAACACACCCAAAGAGCAGCCTCCAGATCCTGGCAGAGGCTGGGACGGAGTCACTTTGTCTCCTGAGTCATCCTGTCAAACCGTCAAAGTTGGTCTGAGCTGACGAAAGTGGCCTTGAGGCCTTGATTTTCGGGGCGGACACAAGGTCGATCATCCGGGCTGTCGAGCATCCTCACTCAGTGATGCTTCCATTAGGGGGACAATGGCCAGGACCCGACCTTGAACACTCGTCACACTCGTGACGATCCCACGCAATCGATACGAGCCGCCGGACTCGCGGCGGTCCACGTTCCGGACGCCATTTTAAATTGCAACTCAGAGCAACGAAGGTCAATCGCACTTGGGGTTCAGGACTCTTTTTTTCGAGGAAAGAAACCCTAAAATTAAATGCCTCCTCAGGTCCAGTCACTGCTCCAGCGACTGCTCCGCTCAGACAAAATCCGGGGTTGGGACCCGGAAGGCTCGGTCCGGCTCGAGCCCACCGGCTCCACTCCACCACGCCTTGACATCGTCATACTGATGATCACGACAGGCTGAATAGGAAACATCGATTTCTACCCTTCTTTGGGCCCTCCACTAGTTTTTTGCTCCGGTCAGTTGATACGCCCAGAGGCTTTGGACTCGGGAGGCGGGCCCGGACCCGAGGCCCGACCCATCACTACTCCGCTCTGCTCCTTTGTCTGGCCCTTGCCACTCCACACCAGTCATTAAATTAGTCCTCATTGCATGGAAAAAAAGGGAAATTCATGTGGCCTAGAGTGTTTTTTTTTTGTGTGTGTGCTCAAATGGCACCGCCAGAGAGTGAAGAAACTCTGGCTCCGAGGAGGAAGCTGCTCAAAATACTCCATATGAAGTTACCCATCTCATCATAACTTATAGTTAAACGGATAGAGCTGAGATTTACGATCCTTCCTACAAGACGCAGTTATTTACTACTAGCCAGATGTGGCACGTGAGGTTCTTTTCCGCATTTAAATTACCTGCACGACTCTTGGGTTTCACTTAAGTGCGCTCAGATGTCGCCAGACTGGCAGTGTTGCCACAACCGCGAGGCTTTTCACTTTTCACAGCGTTGCCATCACGGCGGTTGTTGCGTCCTCATGATGGCAGCGTCGTCACGATGCAGAGAGGCTTGGGGGCAGCGTTGCCACATGGAGCCCGCGAGCGCGTGCGCGTCACGAGGGACAGCGCTGCCACTGCGCGGGTCCCACCCCACACGCCTACCTTCGTTGTCGCGGTTCAAGTTTCTCTCTTCATCGCACTCCTCTACGCTTTGTGGCCGCTCTGTCACCCAAGTTGTGCTCATTTCGCACCCTCCTCCGCCCAAGATCACTCAAGTTGAGCACCAAATAGCCCCTGAAGAGGAAAGTACCGAACGTTTCCACGGCGAATCTCTCAGCTGTGGCGGACGGACTTGTTCTCGTTCACGTGGGAACCCCTGAGCGTTGTCAACCCCTGCTCGCTCCGGACGTCCAAACCGGTCTCTGCCTTGAGCGAAAAAAAGTCGCACGAGGTCACTACTTGAGGGGGAATCAGGTGAAAAACGACCCCAGAGTGCGTATTAGCCAGGAAAAAAAGGGGGTAGAAGGGGGTGAGACATAAAACCTGTCCATTACCCCTTTAACAGGACTCGTCCACCCCGACCCCCCCCCCGTGGCGCGCAACAATGAGAGAGTGAAGACCTCACGAGGAAGCCATCAATAATCATTCACTTTTTCTTCCTTACTTCATTTACACCCGGAATTCCTGTGCAGAGAGAGCGAGAGAAATTCTGCTTCTGCTCAATTTCCCCCCCCCCCCAATTTTTTTCCCTCCCTCTTTTGGGCAGCTCAAAAGTCGATTCTCGTCGGGCAGGGAGAAAAGGTCGGAATTTGGGACACAAAAGGGGAATTTTGAGCGTGCGTTCGTGTCCGATCGATCGATTATCTCAAATCAGAGCTGGGCTCTGGCAAAGCAGAGAAATGCTCAAGCTGACGACGACCCAAAAAGGCGGACCATTAAGAACCAAAAAAGTTTCGCAATCCCATCAATAAATGTCTCTCGGTACATAATTGAGATGTCCGAGATCCTTGCCAATGCCGACAGAGTCTGGAGAGAGACTCACAGTACAGCCTGTTCAGCCACTCTTCTGCCACACACATGAGGGTGGCTGGAAAACACAGAAGGGTAGGCCTGAAACTTGGGCCTAGGGCCCAGGACCAGGCTGACACTCTTGGCAGTTGGCTCGAAGTGTGGGTGTTTTGAACCACCCTGTACAGCGCCGAGTGACCATGAGCATCTCTGACACTTACGTGGCTCTTCTTGTTCAAAGGCTGTTCCCAGCCACACGGTAGTGTGCACAGGGTGACTACAAGCGTCTCTGACACTTACGAGGGTCATTCTGCATGTAGTGCAAAGGGTTTCTCCAACTACCCTGTACAGGGTGGCTCCCAGCGTCGCTGACACTTACGAGGACCTTTTTGCATAAAGTCTAAAATGTGCTTGGAGCCACCTGATACTGCACAGGGTGTCTGCGAACACCCTCTTGAAGTACAGTCCGATGCATGACGGTGACTTGGAGCCGGCACAGGGTGGCTACAAAGTCACCTTCGTGTGTTTTGAGCCAGCAAGAGGACTTTTTTGCACTGCAGTCGCAGACCTTTGTTTGTCTAAAGGTTGTTTTGAGCCCGCAGACTGTCAATAAAGGCTTTGCGCAGCCAGGATCTGCTAAATCCTGGCGGGTCTTCTTTTTATTTCACCTTCCAAGTGCTAATTTGCCAACATTTGCACACGCGCATTTTTGGCTGATGCCGCCAAAAAGAGGGGTTCTAATCATGGAGGGCAAAAACTTCAGCCCCCAAAATCAACGCATCGTCAGAAGTATGTGAAATCGTCTCCAGCCTGGTAATTGCACACGACTTCTTTGCCTCCCTCGTCCTCACCTATGTAAAGTTTTGCGGGCAGAGCCTGAAAAAAGTCTGGAATTTCTCTCTTTTTTGTGCCTCCACAAACGCTGCCCTTCCCCAACCGTGTTGATTATCACTCTTCGTCGTTGTCTCACGGCCGCCACGGGCGCGTCTGCCGCGCCCCCACTCACGGGCTCGACGGCAGCCACCCGGGCTCCGACGTGACCACAGACAGGGACGCCACGGTGTCGTCCACCAGCTCCTCGGGCCGGCCCGCATCAGATAAAGCCATTTATGCCACTATCACTGTCCAGGTCGGGACCGTTCCCAGGAGCCTCCAGACGACTGATCCATGAATTAATTCTGCCAGATCAATCTCTGCCCGCCCGCCGCAATCTCAGCCATTCCCACACCCGAGCTCGGCCCGAGTCATCTATTCTCTCCTCCCCTTTGAAATTAGTGTCAAGGAAGATTTGTTCGTCCGAGCGTTTTGGCCAATTCCAAATTGCATTTTTGCACTGTCTTTCTCTATTAGGGACACGATTTCACAGCCTCGCTCAAATAGATTGGACTGCCAAGGTCGACAAAAGGTTTGGCTGCCCCTCAAACAGTCTCATCAGTTCTCCTCCACCGCTCAAGGGGTTAGACAAGAGGTCGTCCAACGTAGGAGTGGCTGTGTTTTAGGCCGACTCCATATTCATACTGAAGTTGGAGGAAGCAAAAGTTATCACTTGACATTCACAGTGAAGCGACGATGATACAACTCTTTGCTCATGCTTGTTGACTCAGCAATAGTTATTATAGTCATACTACTTGAAAGTAAGCCAAGAATTCAGTCTAGTTGACTCGGCAATAGTTATTATAGTCATACTACTTACGTAAGGCAAGAGTTAGGACTCTTTGTTCATACTAGTTGATTGAATAGTTATTTGGATAGAATAGAATTGAATAGTTATTACTGTATACTTGTACTAGTTGAGTAAAGCGAGGATTATATAACTCCTTGCTCATGTTAGTTGACTCAGCAATAGTTATTACTGTATATTCATACAACTTAAGTAAGGCAAGAATTATAACTCTGTGTTCATACTAGCTGACTCAGCAATAGTTATTACTGTACATTCACACTACTAAAGTAAGGCAAGAATTCTAACTCTGTGTTCATACTTGTTGACTCAGCAATAGTTATTACTGTACATTCACACTACTTAAGTAAGGCAAGAATTCAGTCTAGTTGACTCAGCAATAGTTATTACTGTACATTCGCACTACTTAAGTCAGCCAAGAGTTAGGACTCTCTGCTCATACTAGCTGACTCAGCAATAGTTGTTATAACTCTCTGTTCATACTAGCTGACTCAGCAATAGTTATTATAACTCTATAGTCATACTAGCTGACAGTTTCAACGCTATATTCGTGCTAGTCATGTGAAGCAAGAATTACCACTCTATATTTCAAGTAAGTTGGATATTATAACTGTACAGTCACACTAGAAAAGTAGAGCAAGAACTAGAACTTCGTTGAAATCACCACTGACTGAACGAATCCTCCTTCACTATTTCACCATGATTCTTTACGCTGAAGAGTGGAGTAAACAACATTTCAGCTCAGCTTCAGCGTGAGTGTGATACAGACACGTGTTGGAGGCTTCAGAACTCTGGTGCTGGGAGAAACAAAGATGAGATAAGCGTTGGCCTCGTGCCTGAAGGCGCGTTTGGCCTGGCAGACTTTCCTTCCGCTGCCAGCGCGAGTCGACCTGGCCCGGATGAGCGCCGTCCACAGCTTTGCGGAGCTCCCCAAGGCCGCCGACCGCGCATTGTGCTCGGGTGAACGCGCCCTCACAGGAGATACGATCGAGTTGAGACAAATCGACACGACGATTTCTCCAGACAGCAGAAACGTCTGCAGGAAGAGGACGAACTTTGGAGAAGCCGAACTAAACAAAACAAAAAATGTACTAACATTTAGGCACATTTAGAATTGCCTCCAGCTCTTTCCTCTGCGTGGCAAACCTGTTCCTCAAACCGTGAACGCACGCACGTCATCTCGGCAAAAAAACCTCTCCTCCAGAGGAGAAACTCTCAAGCTTGGGCTTGCGCGGGCTCATGCTGAGCAGCAGCAGAGTGAAATGGGCACATATGGATCATCCTAATGTCAGATGATGACCTGGGCGTGAAGAATGATGGCGGAGATCGACCCTCATCAAAGAATTGAAACGCAATGCATACAACGGGGTTTTTTTTTGGTGCAATCGTCCCGTGCTAGAACATCACGTGCAATCAGCAAATAAGGCTTTGATGGGGTTGTTAGAGGCCTCTTCCTCCTCCCCTCCCCCCCAGGCCTAGACAGATATCGACAGCGACTTTATAATGCGTACGGGACAGAGTTGAACTTCTCTATTTGTATCGGACGCGCCACGGCCCATCGGGGCCTGGCAGGCCCCGGGCCTGGGCACGGGCTCGTGGGCAGCGCACCGGACGACGACAGCTATGTGTCTACAGGGTAACGCTCTTCGGTCAGTCGGGGACTCCCCTGCGTCAGTGTGTTTCGTTATAGATCTGTATAAGTTAGCTGGTCCGTGTGTGTTTCGTTATATATCTGTATAGGTCAGCTTATGTGTGCGCGTTTTGCTATCAATCGATATAAAGGTTGGCTAGTGTGTGTGTCTTGTTATGAAACTGTGTAAGTTAGCTGCTGGTGTCTGTGTGCTGTTATAAAATTGTGTAAGTTACCTCGTGTGCGTGTTTTGTGATAAATCTGTCATGTGTGAATGATTTCGCACACCAGCCTCAACGTCTGTCCCCCCCCCCCCCCCCATGTCCATGACCAACGTCGGTAGGATATCATCATCATGTGACGTACTTCACTTGCTCTACATGTGCATGGTGGGTCACCCTGTAGTGTGTACAGTTGCTTCGTGGGTCACCCTGTAGTACGAAAGAGTATCTGGCTTGTGCCGAAACCTTTAACCCTTTCTTGCCCATGGATTGCGCGCATCAAAATTCTTTGATTCTCTCTGTATGGAGAGAGATCAGCTGTTTTTTCAGCCCCCTCCAGATTGTATAATTGAAATTTCTGGCGTCGTGACTTCTTCATCTAGGATAAAAAAGGGGAGCCTCTTGAGACTTTCTCACCCACGCATGATGAAGAATAAAAAAGTGGTTTTATTGCACGCGAAAAAGCTCTCAAACTGGTCGTCAACCTGCCCATGCATAAAAAAAATGAGTAGGACGGAGCAGGAAGAGGCATTCGCGAAGTTATTATCACACATCATTTACAAATGAGGCTGTAAAATAGTCGACTACTGCCTGGTCCAACTTTAATGCGATCGTAACGTTCGTCCAAGTGCCTCTTTTGCCTCCTTATCTAAGGGTGGATTCGCACTAGCATATTTGCACAGCCCCGGGAGCAGGCATAAAAGTGTCAATCAGCATCGCTGCTCGTGCAGGCGTCCCCGCTGGAGCCGTCACTGGAGAGGGACACCTCAACGGTGGGGGGGAAGAGGCAGAGGGGGCAAATGTCAACTTGATCAAGGCGTCGGGTTGCACAGACAGATTTTGCCTTCTCCAGGACAGCAGCATTTATGTGGCTCGTCTGCCATTTTTGTCGCTCTCCAGAGGTGAAATCGGTGATGACTCCAAAAGAAGCTCTTCAGCGCTTTTGTTCTCTGATACAGCAAAGATCTTCACTGTGTGCTTGGGCAATGTTCAAGATGAATCTCAAGTCAGCTGAGGCCCATGGAACTTATGGTTTCAGTCCGGACTTTTCGCCCTTTTTTCTGCATGTTTGCCCAAGTTTAGCTTCAACCACATATTTGGGGATCTTGGCATTTGTCACATAGTTGGTTTTCCGCAAAATGGGTGCCAAAGGCTGTAAAATGGCAGAGAGAGGATGAGACAGTTGCAGTCCGCGCATCTCCGCAGCTGTAGCAACTCTGTCATTGCACCTTTTTTTTTTTTCCTCAGTGGCAGAAGACAATGCAAATCATGTTGTCAAACTATTTTCTCAACTTTTCCAGGAGAAATTCAAACAGTTCTGTGCAGGATACCTATGTTAGGTCGATATTTTTTAACTGAAGGTTTCTGTCGACTACACAACATGTAAAGATCTTACATACAAATCTGGTACTCCAACATTGAGCACGTTCAAGACGAATCTGCTTCCACAGATCCCGTGGAAAAAGTCCCAGCAAAGATAAATCCCAGCTGAGATAATGGAAAGTGCTACTTCTTCTTCTCCACCAGACAAGTCTGCGACCGCGGACAAGATCTGATTCTGGCAGTTCAGTCGAGTGGAGGAAGAAGGGCTTGTCTGGTAGAGTTTTTTTTCTCTCTCTCAGATTGCAATCGCGGTAATGAGATCAGAATGGAACTGAGCAGAGCTGAAAACGTCCACGTGCAACATTTAGAATTCTTGGTGCAATGGAAGAAAAAAGGAAACAAACCATGAATGAGAACACACAAAGTTTGTCCTGTGAGGCTTGAAGAAGGTCAAAGTGCTCCTGTTTTTTTGTTGCCTCACACGATTTCTCACCACTGTCAGACGGATGCCTTTCAAGGCCTGGCCTTATGTCAGATTCAATTTGGGAAGCTCTTTTCAATTTGCGTCTGTCTGTGCGTGCCTCTTGTTCCTGCTCCAGTCGGCGAAGAAGCCCTGATGACTGGATTTAGTCTGCACCTTGGTGTCCAAGGACATCTCGAGGACGCATGGACAAGCACACCCAGTCCAAGCTGGAGGAGTTGGCGGCGGCCTCGAGGAGAGAACGTAACCTCGAGCTGATGTTCAGGATGAAGTTGAGCCAAAGTTAGTCAGCCATGCAAAAAAGCAACAGTCCGTGGTTGGAAACTGCTGGGTCTCAATATTGGCCTGTTTGTGCAGCCACTCGAGGTGTTTTTTTGCCATGCCAATGACGATGGGTGAAAAAAAACACATTGAAAGTTGTGCGTCCATCAACAACTTTCTCTGGCCTTGATTTTCTTTCTCATTCGTCTCATGTAACATACGACACACAATAGTTGGATGACAGCCAGGCCTTTTTTCTCTCTCTCGCCGCAGAAAAAAAGGCCAAGGGCCAAATTGGTACAAAAAGAAACACCCGCGTTATTCGCACATTCATGAATGTCTTGGGCGTGGGTGAATAGAAACGAGATGACTCAGTTTTCGCTCTCGCATGAGCTGAATAAAAAGCCAATAAACAAGCGCCACGAGTTATTAAAGCAGGGAGCGAAGTAGGCAGACAAGAACAGGCGCTTCCTTCACGGACCTGCGGCTCCACACGGGGCTGAAGTTGACGTTCAGGCAGACTGGGAGCTCTTGAGGCTCCACACGAGGCCCAAGTTGACGTTCAGGCAGATTGGGAGCTCTTGAGACTCCACACGAGGCCCAAGTTGACGTTCAGGCAGACTGGGAGCTCTTGAGGCTCCACACGAGGCCCAAGTTGACGTTCAGGCAGACTGGGAG
>JAAUXU010162811.1_pt1 | contig 19244 bp, 20 predicted proteins | sample 7278151 | NCBI WGS metagenome assembly JAAUXU01 (sample SAMN14350113, study PRJNA611818) | marine sediment metagenome | isolation source: surface marine sediment (1.8m) | place: French Polynesia: Moorea | collected 2018-08 | reverse complement strand
CCAGTCCAGATCACCTTATCATCATAGTACGATCCATCGAACTTACAGTAGAACATACATTCAACAGAACTGTACAGTAAGAACGAATTTAACTCACACTGCGCATGCGCGCGTGTGCACAATCAAGGGACGAGGACTGGCAAACCTTCCCCACGTTGATGACAACATTGTCGCCATTGTGTCTGAACGTTGCTGTTTAGACACCTTTTTGAGCGTCTTGCGTCATAGAAGGCGAAAAAATACCCAGTTCTCTCGAAACTGAATCAGCCTGGCAACTTCGCATTCAATTCTTACAGCACGAAGGTCCTGAACAAATCTTTGCTGTATCAAAGCTGCCATTTTGGGGGAAAATTATACCTTAGGCAAGCTGTCACATAGTGAAAAACCGGTTGCCAGGAAAATTCACTATATCGGAATTCCACTGTCTCAAATACCCAGTAGTGATAGGAAGTTTCTTTAAGAAATACCTGCTTCGGGTAGCGTTTTGATCCAGCTTCAACATTTTTAGCTTCACTCGAAGAACTGTTCATTATCCGGCACTCGAGTGTGGATCTGGCAGCTTTTGGCACCATTCGAATCATCACCATTTTGAGTGGCAAAGATCTTTCTTTGTCCTCAGCAGGGACAAGAGGTTAGGGTTGGCAGAAGGAGCTTCCATGTTGCAGTGCAAACGCAGTCAGAGGCTGCATTGAGATGGACGAGGTTGCGAGATGAGAATGTGAAGCAGTTGCTGTGCGACGCGTCACATTTTGCGGGCGAACTTGAACAGCCCGTGGCATCGGCGAGACGTGCTTCAAGGGAGCAAGATCAACTTTGGCAGCAAAAGAAGGCTCCAGAATCAACTCATCTTAAGTTGCGCTGGCAAGATCGTAATTAATGGACGAATTTAAAGAGAGCCCGAGGCTAATCTGGAACCAGGAAGTTGACTCATTTTACAGCAAGTACACGCACTTCAGGGAATGACAATGGCAAAAAATTAGTTGATGTCAAGCTAAACTTAGTGGACATCTAAGTGAAGATTCAAAACTTTTATGGCATAACCTTTTTACAGCAAGTTCCTTAATTGAAATTTTGGAACATCAGAACTACTTCACTTTCAACCTCTCAATTTATGCTCTGCGCTCATTTCACTGTCAAATCAGAATGTAACTGATTCCACCTTTTTATCCCGCATTGACTTGTGTTTGTTAGTTTCCTGACTGTGTCAAACGATGACTCTTCTTGCTCCATTTTGAGTCACCTTCATTGGTTGCAACAAATCCCCGTCGATTGATCCCAATGGCGCAGCTGACAACGCCAGAGCAATGACGACACATCAGTTTCCATACAAAGCTTAACTTGACACCTTCTGAACACGACACGAAAGTATTTGGATTTGATGTCATCGAACACATGTATGTTGCGCAAGAACTTATTTCGAGGCCGGCCTTCACTACAGTATTCATGCAACTGTTTTCAAGTCTCTTGGCGTGCAGAACTCAGATTACTATGAAAAAGAGCTGGACTGAAACGTTCCCAGGTCCTTTCTTCAGCTGATCCAGGTTCGGGCAAACCTCACCAACCTCAAACTGACGCCGAGCGGGTGGGCAACCTCCACTGGTGTCGTTGCACACCACCTCGAGCCCCAAGTTGATCAGTGACCGGATGTAAGATCTCTCCGCTCACAAAGGTCAGAACTTCCTGGTCCTCACACTTACCTCACAGGCGGAGTGCGCTGTACGTGTCTGTGTCTCTAGCCAAGCACTTCTTTACCTTGAGGTCAAGAGACTTGAACTTGGGGAAAAATGTGAGCCGGAAGGTGCGATGAAAGAACTTGCTGTTCTGACTCTCGCATATGAGTTTGTCTGCGTTGTAGACATGTGCAATTCAGACCGACAAAGACATTCGTGTCATGCTGTGTCTCGGATATAAAACGCAGCTGGGCCCAGCAGGAACCGACAGCTGACTGATTTAACTGCCCAGGACCCAAAGTGCCTGATAATTGATGACATTATTTTAGCCACAGGATCCAAGATGGATCTATTACTCTCGGAGCGTCTGTGCAACTGTGGTGAAACAATAGCAATTCGTTGCAGAGTCAATGAGCTCGCCCTGTGCAAAAGTAGAAAAGTGCTAGGAAACTTCTAACTTTTCCATCTGACCTCGACTGCAAGATCCGTTGTCACTGCTTGTACGTAGAGGTTTCGCACGCACCCATTGAAAGGGGATTCAGGCCTTGATCGGGGCCTTGTCCTGACCCTAAATAGATGGCATCCCTGAAAACAACAAACGAAGTCACTGCTTGTTGTAGGAGCTTTGGGCCTAGCAGGCCTTGCTATGTTAACCATAGTAAGCGGAGAATCACATCTGAGACCTCCCCTGGCAACCATGAGATGGCCAAAATGGTGAAAAGCGATGCCGACAGACCAGAATTTTGTAGAACCCGCACAATTCTTCAACGCCCCGAAGGTCAATCATCCGCCTGCAAGACAAAGTCACGCCAGGGGTCTGTTCAGGTCTTCATGGCCTTTGCCACCTCGTCCGACTGGCACAATCCTGACTAACCCCACCGCATGCCCAGGCGGCCTCATCCGGTCGTCAGTGCTCCGCGACCTCGGCCTCGACAAGGGCATCGTGGGCAAGGTCACACTGCCTTTGGTGGAGGAGGGGGGGAGGCTCGTCCGGATTGTCACAGTCGACTTGTCCTTCATGGGTTTGAGTCCAAAGTCGCAGCCTCTCAGCTCGTCAGATTGTCTGAAGTAATTAAAGTCAAAAGTTATTGAAGTTACGAGGTCAGCGGCAGAACGAGTTTGAGACGCATCACGAGTTCGAGGCATGACTTTTGGGAAAAGTCCTTAAATTCCTTAGTCAGCAATAAAGTTGTCATAACTTGCAGATGAGTCTCATGTTATGAACATGACCGTTCATAACATGCAGGTTCATGTAGGTAACATTGATCGGGTAATGTGTGGGTTCAACAAACAGCGCAAAGTACAGGGACTTGAATAATATCACTTGAGAGTGTGATTTTTGATTGTCTAGCATTTTTTTTCCAATGATTGTTCCTTAAGCTCGAGCAGAGGAGCGAGGGCTGTCTTTTGAGAGAAAGGCACGTCTATAATGTCCAAAGATGCAAAGATGTCGACCCAGGCAAAAGTTAAACGTGCCTAAAGACTTATGAAATCGAATGAATGTTTTATCACTTGCTCATTGAATCACTCTCGACCAAGAGCTACTGCGAGCAGGACAAGGAGAACGACTGGGCGTACAGCAGGGAGATCGTCAGACAGTCCGGAAAGATGCTTCAGTCGAAGCTTGTGCTGCCTGCCTGGCCGTGACGGGCACGCAGTCAGCATGAATAAGATCACGACATTCTTATCTCTATGCTCGCCTTGATTCATCCTGACGTAAGGAAGATGCATTACGCTAAGGTCTGTTAGAAGAAGAAGAATGCCAACATTCCCGACAAGGGCTGTGGGCAAAGGAACCCATCTGCTCATTGGTTGCTGCTTCTTCTGATCCATATGCTCCAGACTTCGGAAGCAAACATGGTCAGCAGCATCGAAGGTGCCCAAGGAAGAGGGAAACAAAGATCCGCCCTCATGGTTGAACAGTGCAGGCGGTACTGATCAAGCTATACTGTCTGTACTGTACAGGTCACGTGGGTGTCCCCCCCCCCCCGACATACCGTGAATTCACCCTGAGCTCTCTGTTCCTTCCTCTTTTGTGAGCGATCGCGACATCACCGAGGCATGTGTGTGAAAGATAAAAAATTCATCTCGGCCCTGCCTCTCTTCTACTACAATGCTAGAATCATCAGTCTCGTCCTCGTTTCGTCCACTCTGTGACGTCACAGCTCGGCCGTCGTCACCCGGAGCCCTGAATTGAGCAAACGAGACTTGGAGCAACTTTAGCACCGCTGTAAAAAAAATTAGCATCGTTGAGTAATTAACAGGGCCACCGTCGATCGTCTGTTAAATTGAGAAAGTTGTCCACCCACACCCATTTGCGCTGCGTCGTTGGCAGCAGCAGCGGCCGCGGCCGCGGCCGCGACCGCGGCCGTGACTGCGGCCGTGGCTGCGGCGGTCACCTCAGCAGTCACGACTGCCAATTCCTCCTCCCCCAGCAACTTTCTCCTATGCATCTCCTGCAGTCCAAAGTGCTTTTCTTTTCTTTTCTTTTTGCTTAAGAGCAAATATGTTGTAGGCCTGAACGTACATACGCACAGGCGAGGAAATTCCGCTGCCTAAGCCGCCTTTGCAATGGCGAATCTTTTCCGCATGCCTAAAAAGTCGCTCCAGATGCTAACGGACAGTTGAGAATTGGGCTCCGGAGGCTAGAAGACCCTCTACTCTTTTTCAGCCTTCAACAACCCCACCCTTAGGACCTTGTTTTTACCTCCCCCAAGTTAAGAGAAAGCAGAAGAAGTGCGCTGAGGGCCCATTTACGCCCTGACTTTCTACGTGAACGCGTCCACTACCGCGGCCAACATGGACGAGAATTCCGCCAGTGTACCCGCGCCCTAAGCAGTATATCAAGGTGTTCATTGACCTGCCATCGACTTGAGATAAGCTGCATTCTTCACACTTGTGCGCTCACCCGGGTGAGGGCGGCAGCGTTAATGCTGTGGTAAACCTGTATGTTCACGAAGAGGACAGACAAGGGGGAGGAAGTCATATGCAGTAGAAAATTTGGCAAAAGTCTCTGTTACACTACAGCACCGGGGGAAAAGTGGAAGAGTAATAATGGGTCTTGTCAAAATTTCTCATTCTACAGGGGACGCTCAATAAGTAAGATTTGGGCTACCTCGCCCCATTTTGTATCTAGAGGAGGTGACGAAGACGTCAAACATAATGGGCTTTTCCACACCGGGAGGGGGGGGGGACACAAACGGAGGGGTCGTTCACTCATTCGGGGGCCAAACAGCTTTTTCTCCATATGTGAGCACGCGTATCTGATAAACTTGAGTGGACGGCAGAGGAAAGTCTCGGACTTTCGGTCTAGGAAAGAATTTTTCTTCTCTCTCTCCATCCAAGCAAGGTCCGCGTGTGCTTTCACTGAAAAAAAGTCATTTACTTCTTGTTCTTTCAGTGGGCACGAGAACTGTTCATAAAGAGTCAGTGTTGAGAAAGAGTCCGACAACTTTCCACAGAGAGTTGCGCAGGTTGTCTGCCGCCACCGTCGTCATCGTCAGTCATGTGGTGGGATTAGCGCTGCTTGGGGGCGCGCACGATGCCCTCATCTTCATCTTTTTCTTCTTCCTGGTGTCCTTGGTCATGGCCGTTGAGACTGAGTTGACGGAGGAGCAGATCGCAGAGCTCAAGGAGGCTTTCAACGAGTTCGACGATGACGGCTCAGGCACCATCACCACCAAGGAGTTGGGCTACGCCATGAGGGCCATGGGATACAACCCCACCGAGAGTGAACTCGTCGATATGATCAACGAGGTAAGCGAGAGTCATGTCGGGAGGGCCAATCGAGCTTAGGATGAAATGAGGACTTACGAGTACTGGGACAATTTTGGGTTAGGTGTACCAATTGGTCATTTGGCCTAAACGCAGAAAAGTGACGTAAAAGTCTCATTGTCAACGTTGGCATGACGGACAATGAGTCTTCTTAGCACTGGATGGCAGAAACAGTGACACAGCTGATACACTTTGCCTGATTTATTTACATAGTTTGACACTGATGGGTCCGGCCAGATCGAGTTCCCCGAGTTCTGCAACATGATGGCGGTCAAGATGAACGAGGACTCCACGGACGAGGAACTCATAAGGATCGCATTCAGGTCAGTTCAGCCTTGTGCGAGGCATGAAAAACCAATGCATCATTTTTTGACCCTGGCTTTTCTGCAGGGTCCTGGACAAGAAGGGCTCGGGCAGGATCAAGAGGAAGGAGTTCAAGAACCTCATGATGAACATCGGGGACAAGCTCACCGAGCGCGAGGTCAGCAAAAGCCATGGGACAGTCACGAGAGTCCCCCTTCGTCGAGTCTGTCTCTTCTTTTGTGTTGCAGTTCGACATGCTGATCTCGGAGGCGGACAAGGACGGCGACGGCAACTTGGACTACGAAGAGTTCGTGCAGCTCATGAGTCAACAACCTGCCAAGTAGTGATTTACAGAGAAGGGACTACTGGTGAGAAAAGAAAAGTCAGAAAAGGACACCAAAAAGTTAATACTGCGAGGCGATAAGACTTGTGGGTGTGGCCGACGAGGATCACGCCCAACGTGGGTGATTCCTGAACAGTAATTGACGGGCCAGATTCGAGCTGAAAAACACACACACCAAAACAATACGTATGAACTAAGACTGTGCGATCGATCGAGTCGATATCGAGTATCGCGATATTTGCTAAGCATCGGATGTCACAACACTCAAAAATCTGTCGCGACATCATGCAGAAACGGCCCTTCCAATTTCCCTGGCAGCTGCTTCGGCCCCCTCCCCTTTAAGTTCAGAATTGTCCCCACGAACACCTACGCGCAAAAGTATCGTCTTGAGAACGATCCATCAGCATATCGCGTCGATATCGAGTATCGCGCTAGCGGTCAATTCTGGAGATCGCACCGTCTTAGTCCGTCCACGCGACCGTGGTCGAAGAAGCTACGGTGGAAGAGGTCACCGAGGATTGGTCCAAGCAAGGAGAGCGCGAGAAAGGTGTGGAGGCTGCGCAAGAGAAAGCAAAGAAAGATCCTAACAAACACACGCATATTAGCCGGAATTTAATGTGGACGCAGGCGTTAACGACGAGATAGAGACGAGGAACGCACGAAGACACTATTAAAGCTCTGTCCGGCTCCGACTGCTGCGACTGCCGCGACCGCTCCGACTGCTGCGACTGCTGTGACCCCTGCACCGCGGAGGAATTTTCGGACAAGTGCGCGGCCCAAAGCATTCCAAATCGCCCGACGTCGTTTTTCAAGAAAAAGAACGAAGGATAAAAAAGCTTCTTCTTCTCCTCTCCTCGTGTGTGTGTGTGCGTGTGTGTGTGTGTGCGTGTGTGTGTGTGTGCGTGTGGATGTGCGTGAGTCTCCTAGCATTTGACAGGCAGGGGGGAGGGAAAATGTCTCAAGAGAAAGCTCAAGAAAACATGCTCAGTATAAGTAATGGAAACTAAGGCCACTTATACGGAAAACAACACTTAAAAAAATTGCATTCATTGGTATTAGAAGAGAGTGCGAGGTGGCCGTGTCTGAGTTGCACGAGCGCGAGAAAGTTGCACAGTACAGTAGACGCCGCTTATGGTCACAGCTCTCGCTCGAGCCACTTCTGATCATGATTCCGGCCCAAGATATCCCCACGTCCCGTGTGCACTTCTTTCCAGGAAACCCACGAGAATGTTGTCGCACACGGTCTCACAGGCATTTACTGCTACGTTTCGGTCCAGAAAGTTACTTGAACGGAGCTCGCAAATTTTGGTCTGGAAAGTTGACTTTCCCTCCCCCCCAACGAATCCGATCTGATGCAGCTCGAGGCCTCAGCGCGCGGCGTCTCAAGCATGCTGAGAATTGCCATAGGGTGACACACAAATGATGAACTTCGAAGGGAATGTGAACTCTTCAATCAAACTCCACACACTATTGGTGGTCCAGGACTTCAGTGTGCTGGGGAGGACTCGAATCGGAGTCAACTCGGATGATTCGAAGCATTCGTGCTGTAGAAAGCACATTTCACACATAGCATTGATAGCATCTATGTGCAAGTCAGTTCAGAATTGGCTTGATGCCTGCGCAGAAGTTGAGTCCAGATTTTATTCGACTTGGATTCGAATCCCACTCAAGTCACATTCACTGACTTGGTTCAGTTTCAAGTGCTATCGGACTTAGTTTCAGTTACGAAAGATTCAACTGGGGCAAAGAACCTTTGCCACCCCTCCTGATTACAGACTTGACACAAGCTATTGGACAAATATTTCATTGTTTGTGTGTCCCCCTCAATCCACATGGTCATAAACGCTAAAAAATGTCGAGTCCGGGTGACCCAAGCAAGAGACTTGGGTACTCAAAAAAAGCACCCGGGTGCTCCGAACCCGATATTTAACTGTGCAAGCGGCATCACCCGCTGTTGTGGCGAGAAAGAACCTTTGTTGCACTGTACACACAATACGAGTACGTACGCTGTGTTATGTAGTAGGTTAGGCTTAAAAAAAAAGTGTTTGTGTGCGTGCGCGCTTGTGCAATGCATTTCGCATGCGCGCGCGCACACACACACACTTGACCTTTTCTGTGATCTGCAGCAGGGAGACAAAGGTTGCGTACGTCAGTGACTGCTGAAGCGTGCTGAAAAAGACAGTGGTTTCCACAAGCTCATTTTGTTCAGAATATTATGATGTGAAGAATAAAATTGTTTTGTTTTCATTGCCTCGTTCAAACGGGCCTCGGAAAATAATGGAGGTTGCGAGAAGTCGGCTCAGTACCACAGTGCGCGCGAAGGCCGAGGCCACGACAAGGCTGTGGCCGGCGGTCGCAAGGTTGCGGACACACAATGACTGCCTTCATCTGGCCGGTACAGTGGAACACGCTTTGTTGCACTCTGGAGCAAGTTGCACGGTTGATCCACGCCTCTGTGACCCACCGGGACGTCGGCGCTATTGCACACACAGTCGGGGTGCGCGACTGAGCGCGTGTTCCACTGTTGTGGAGCGGCAATGTTTTCTTTCTTGCGTCACAGGCAAATTATGTCGGTCTCAATCCCGGCTAAAATACGTGCTACAGTCAAGCCTCCATTTAGTCAATTCATCCATGGAGCAGCAAAAAGAAAGGAAGTGGTGAGGATGCAAAAAAAGGCCCAAAACGTCGGGTGTGCAAATTATCCACCCATTATTATATAATGCGTGTCTGCTACACACACTGGGTGAGTGTGTCAGCCTTCTGCTCCGCTTTGACTCGACTCGAACTGCACTCGCTGCACTGCGCGTAGGCCTTGAGGGCCACGTTGTGCAGGGTGACGAGGGACGAAGACTCATAGGTCCCCACTGACTTCGTGGTGAGAGTCCGACGTGTCCCTCCGATTGCAAATAAAAATCGTGCCAGATGCTTGGTGCTGGAATGGCCATGCGCTTGCAGGGTGTCCCGGAGGAGCTGACAACCACCACGGAGGCGGGACACCCGGTGTTGGGTCTCGATGCTGTCGTCATGCTGTAGATTGGATCGTCACAGGCCATATGATCTCGTGATTGTGAGAGAAAATGTCAGAGTGACGCCATCCCTGTACTCATGCTGCCCTCAGAAGACGCCTTGGGCGAGTACTCGGTACCGTCGCACTCCATGCTGCTGCTGCTACCCTGGTGGAGGGCGTCGGACTTGCAGATGCAGGTCTACTAATGCAATTAAAAATACTATTAATACTGCCATGATTGTTGACACTACGTATTGGACTAGACGAAAACACCAGAACTTTGGAATTTTGCTGAGTGAATCTTAGGTTTGTCACTTAAATCCCGATGTAGTCAAACTGCTTTTAAAGAAAAGCTTTGTTGACCTCCCTCTTCTGCCAAAAAGCTTTTATGCATAAATGCAATACGTAACAAGGCGTCCAGATTTGGGAGGCAAAGCTAAACACACTATATTTTCTCTTTCATTTCAATACAGTATAACATGTCTCGCTGATGTCTAAGATATGTATGACATTTTTGTATATTTTAAAGCACAAGGGCCTCATTTACGTGTGGGTGGGCCCTCTACCCTCTGTCCAGCTTTTGTACTGAGTAAAGGTCAAGAGTTAACCTAAACCTAACAACCCCCCCAAATATGAACAGACTTTAGTTTTGCCAAGTTTGATCATGTCTTTAGGTGCGTGAAAACTCTGCAAAAACTGAAATTGGAATATCTTTTGTACTTGAAAAGTTATGACTATTTTTGTGGTCATAACTCTTGACCTTTACTCAGTACAAAAGCTGGACAGAGGGTAGAGGACCCACCCACACATAAATGCTTCCCTTGTGCCTTAAATAATACAAAAATGTCATGCATATCTTTGACATCAGCGAGACAAACCTAGTTCAACTACTGTTAATACCTGTACTGATATGTTCATTTCTACTTATACAACTTTATCCCACGGACAGCATTAGCCCGTCTCTCAACAACGATAATGGCTATGAACTTAGCATCATACGGACACCTTATTGTAATCATGGACAGGTATGTATCAAGTGTCCTCCTTCAGCAGGCAACTTGACCTCAATCTTGGGCACTCTACGACCTCCCACTCGTCCCTCGTCGACAGGTGGGGCGTCAATGAGAGCAGACACCTTGTTCGTCTCGGCCTCCTCGGCCGTCGCGGTCATGTCCAAGTGCAATGTTTGTTGAAGTGGCTGACCTTTTACGGCCGCTCAAGCGCAGATCGAAATAAATAGCGGAAAAGTTAAACTATCAACTGTACAAGAGCTCAAAATTGTTCCTTCCCCACACTGCTACTATTGTTACAACTTACACTTTTTGTGCTCTCTCCAACAATATGTCAGCATGGTGCTGTTCATATTTGGCATACGTTCCTCATCACCCACTTCGTCACATTGTGACTCACCCTGTACGCACGTTGCAGAGCAGCGAACCTACTTGTAAATACAGCCAACGAAGCGTGGTGAAGTAGGAGATGTCAGTATTTCATATGATGCAGATAGTTGGACCTCAAAAATCAACTGCGCAGCATTGAGGCATTGGAGCGGTTTGAAAAGGAAATGTTGTTCTACATAACATTGTCGTGAAGCCTCTTTATAAGATTCCACTTAAAGGGTTCGACTCTGTTATGAAGAGCATTCTATAGATGCCAATGGCAGCCGGAGGAGTAAAAGCAGTGGAATCTCTTGATATGAGTCAGTCTTATATAGATATCCACTTCGTCAAAGACTCAGGCTGCAAATGGGTGCTGCAGCTGCACTTAACTCCGGCGTGACCACATCAAATATTCACCCTTTCCGCCGTGACGTCATTTGCCTTCTCAAAGGAAGAAAAATCTCATTTTCAGTAACATTGTTGCAAGCTGCACTTTGACAGATTTTTGGCTGAACAAAAAAAAAAGACTTGTCCCATTTGTGTGCACGACAATTAAACCCCGGGGGAAAAATAAATTTTGCCCGTGCTTCGGGTGCTGTTTTAGTTGAGCTGCAAAGAATCAAACCTCCCAAAGCGTTTGACAAAAATCAGCAAGATCCAACATTCTCACTTGAGGCAGCTTTTTTGCGGGGAAAAAAAGGTTCAAGGATTGCGAGAAGATCAGAGTTAAATTTGCAATTGACAACGACTGATTGTGTTTTGCCAAACATGAAGTTTTCTCTCGTGCATCCTTCCTCTGGACAGAACAGTGAGGTGAAAGTAACTTCCCAACAAATCAGCCCTGGAATGTTCACTTTTTCTAGGCATCGCCCATAAAAGGCAAAGCCCGCAAAAATGTGTAAAGAGATACAAAAAGACTATTTTAATCGCTTCTCCCGAGACTTTTCGTCCTGACTCTGACCTCTGAGCTCGCAGATGCAACAATTTTGATCAGGTGTTGAATCTGCAAGCACAGAGGTCAGAGTCAGGACGAACAAGAGCTCGAGACGCGACCTCTCTGATGACGTTTTCGGTTAAAGTGTCGCTTCGCGATTTGTTTCGGCTTTTCCCGCCTGTTCCGTTGAGTAATTCAGCGGACATTAGAGTAAAATGCGGAGGAAAATGTTTTTTTCTTCCTCGGTGAGCGGAAGCGATAGAAAAAGAAAATGATTTCAGTGACTCGACGATAGGGTGGCCAAAATTATAGTGATGACTTTGCTCAGTCACTGTAACGTTGTACCGCGCCGGGCTACGTGTACATGAGTGAGTGAGCCGGAGCACCTCAGTCAGGGCGACCACAGTAACTTAGTCAAAGTGACTCAGAGTGACTCTACTCCGAGTAGCGACGATCGTAGCGGCGGAGCGATGGGTGAGGAGGATATAGAGACAGCAAAGTCTGAGTTCAGACTGGGGATAGAGTATCTATTTTGCACAGCACTTATATACACATGGATGAGGAAGGGGAAGTGTAACTTGGGTGTGTCTTGGCCTGGGCAACAGCAGTGACCATTGCTGAGTCTAGACACTATTACAATGTCTGCTTCCTTGTGCCCATGATCTTACACATGTACACTTAGCAGCATGTTACAGTCGCCAATGCAGAGTCATGGACCCCCAACTGTGTTGCATGGTTTTAGTTTTTCTGAATTCCCCAAGATGAACATGCTAGAGATTTTGCAAAAATGGCTATGTAGTAGAGCACCCTGTAGGAGTCACTTTAGGAGGGTGCTTCTGAACTGAAGGTGACTGAAAATTAACTGAAAAGTATTTTTGCATTTCATAGTCAAGTCACCAAAGTTGACCATTTTCAACATATTGGAGGGTTTGGGTCACAACATAACATTCCAGGGGCCAAAAGAGGTCCCAAACAGGGGTCTCAAGAACTTGCTCAAAAATTTTACTATGAAACATGCCTGTGGCCAATGTTTCTTGTTAACAGAGATTTTCTCCTAGATCGACCAGTTTGATGTTAGAAAAAAAACAAACTTTTTTCCGTTTAATACTAGGCTACTACAGTAACTCCCTTCAGAGTGACCAGAGCACAAGGGCTCATGAAATATGAAATTTGAAAAAAAGTATAAAAAAATTTAAAAATATAAAGTATGAAAGTATGGAAGTACATGCATTCCTGGAAGCCTCATGGAACTTTCATATATCATGAGCCCTTCTGAGTGCTCTGGTCACTCTGGGCAGAAAATCTTTTCTAACAAGAAGCATTGGCCATAGGCATGTTTCATAACAAAAATATTGATTGGAAAGGAGATGTCAAGAATAATAGGGAGGGACTTGTGGCTTCTCCCTTGGCCTTGCATGATTCCAGAAAAGGAGCTTGCGAGAGGGCTAAAGAACTCTGCCAAGTAGAATCAGACGCCACTGCTACTGAGGGCCTGGAGGATCCCCAGACATATGTTGATGCCCGTGATCTATGGTCATGCTGCCCCTACCAGCAGGATGATGAAGGACACCCTAGCAAGGACATCATCCTGCAGTCTGATCATGGCCCCATCTGGTAGTCCAAGTCTGAAGTTCCACATGCCTGAGGCACCCCTTGTATCCTCACCTGTTGGCCTGGATCGAAGCAGCCATGGCCTGTGCATCCCTAGAGTGTAGGATGAGCTCAGCTTCCCAGTGTTGACTCCTCTGTTCCTCCAAATAGATCTGACCACCCAGGGTGCTGGCGAAGTCCTCATCCTTGAATGATTCCGTATCTGTGCCCAGCAGCTCAGGAGCTCCGCATGGTGATCCCTTTGGCATGGCACAGTACCATTGGGTGTCAATCCTCCATATGGGGATGTGATGAGATTGCATGGGCAAACGGTAGCATAGTCACTCAGTATGAAGGTGATAGGGTTGGCAAACTTGATCTTATTGGCATGTCCCTCAACATGTACGGGTATCTCATGCGTGCAGTTGGGGTAGTCAGCTTGAGTGGCAGGGGTGGCCTGACACTTGGTGATGCAGGCCGTGGCTCTGCTGGTGGTGACTCTATATCCTGGCCCCAGAAGGCTGTTTGGCATGTATTTGTTTTGGTTCTGGATCAGCCCTGTCAATGTATTTCCTGGACCTTCCATTCCAGCTCACAGAGTCCCTGCTGGACATGGGGAAATCTCTCATACATCATCATGTTTGTAGTGAGATGTGCATGTCCTAGCTGGCTGTGGATGACGATTGTGTCCATAGGGAAGTCTGAATCCCATATGGCTGGCTTCAGGACATCGCCCCCCTTTCTTGGGCATAGTATGATTTTATTGATGTGGGTCTTGTGGCAGGTGGTCCCACACTTCTGAATCTTCTCCTTCATAACCATGTCTGCATATTACCCTATGTGCTTCTGTCTGGGCTTCTCTAATAGGACAATGGAGTTCTTGGTAGGGACCAGCGGGTCTTGTGTTTGGTTGGGCTGGTACTGGTACAGGTCTACTTGAAGCATGCGGCCTTCATGTTAACGTAGATTGTATAGTAGGTATACATAGATGCCACAGCACAGTATAGGGTACCGATGTACAGATAAGACATCCTCGTCACTAGGCATGAGCGTAGCTTGTACACAGTAGTACCTTATAGACTTAGCCTGTACAGTTAGAGCTGTGGCCACCAGAGGGTGCCTCTTCTAGAAGCATGCTCCTTCCTCCCTCTAGGACAGAGGAGCTGCTGACTGGGCGTGACAACAGCAGAGCTGGCCGGCTCAAGGGAGAGAAGAGAGAGACAAGGCAGTCTCTCTTGGGAGTTCAGAGAGAACACACCTCTTACCCATTTAATGTGACTTTGTGAATAAACCTATGGCTCCCATACAGCATAATGGTATCTTAAAAAGTAAACCCGGTCTCGACTCTAAAGAGGGGCACGCTGGTAGACGTGCCCATAGTGCGCCAGGGCATGACGCTACACATGGTGGCAGTCCGGAAACATTCCTACCAGGACTGGGAACACCACCGACATCAGCATCAGCTTCACCACCGTCACCACTGAAGCCGGAGACGTGGGGAAAGGGCTGGCTCTGCGGTTACGACAACAGACAACACCCCTTACACCGAGACTTCATCAGACAGCTGTATCCAGAAGGGGACGTGATGGAGGTGTCGTGTCAATGCTTGCCAGGGATGAGATGCGGTACCCACCACAAGAACAGCACCCAGCAGGCACAGATTGATCGCTCCTACCAGAGAAGGGTAGAGGCATGCTTGGTCAAGGAGGATGAACGCACATACCAGTTCTACTGGTGAAGCAACTTTAAAATGCTACCCCCAGGCGATAGACGTGACCACCTGATGCCATGGGACTGGGGATGGGAGCACATCTTTGACCGCCTGGACCTAGCAGCCAAGGAAGTCCTATACCACTTTTATGCATTTTGCATAGTCTTTACAGACAGGAGCATTGGGGACTTCGTGATGACCACCAGGAGCTACCTTGAGATCATGCCCAGGCTGAGGTACAATGCAACGGGACTGCTCATCCACAATAAGGCCCTGAGGAGAATGTGCCGCCTGGAACTCTTCATGCAGAACAACCACAGATGGTTTGATGAATCCCCAGGAGAGAAGAGGTCTCGGTGTGGCCAAACGAGGACCCGAAACATTATGGGTCATTTGTTAGACCACAGTGTACCAATTGCTAGAGACAAATAAACAATATGGAATTGAAAGTCTAAGCTAGGCCACTGGGGTCAAGAATGAGGGAACAACAAGGGTTGTCCGGTGAGCAGGGCTCCCGATGAGGCTATGGTGCCGACATTGGTTCCGGCGAGCAGGGCTCCTGATGAGGCTATGGTGCCGACATTGACTCTGGCAAGCAGGGCTCTGCCCCTGCTGCCCCTGGCTCCAGCGAGTGGAACTCCCGATGAGGCTATGATGCCGTCCTGAATCCTGGCGAGCAGGGCTCCCCAATGAAGCCGGAGCGCCGGCATAGCCCAAATGAGTCTAAGCTATAAGAGCATGGGGCAAGGAGCCCCAGGCCGGGCAACAGCAACAGACCCAAGGGGTAAGAGACAAGAACGGAAGGAAGTTGTCAAGGAGACGATCATTCCGGGGCCCGGCCCGGAAAAGGGCTGAGGTGGCAGAAATGCAGGAGGAAGTAGGGGACTACGAAGAACCAGAAGGGGGCTCTGATGAAGAAGTAGCCGAGGTCCAAAGCTCTGGGGAAGAAATCGACCAAGAGGAAATAGGGCAGGGAAATGCCTAAGGCTGGGGGTAAAAGGGCAAGCGCCGAGGGACTCCCGGCCGACAGATACAGAACAGAAACAACGAACAGTAGCCGTTGACAACATAGAAATCACAGAAAAACATCACAACAACCAGAAGTTTAAACACTACCTACCAATAGAGATTAGAGGCCAGCAGTGCGGGGCAGTCATGGATTCTGGCAACAGATGGCGCAACATCATGTCAGAGGATTTTGCCCCGAGGATAGGTGTGCGGACCGACGGCCTCAGGCCATTGGCAAGGACACCCGGGTCACCTCTGTCCGAGCCGGAGCAGATCTGCACGTGCTGGGGGAGCCAAAGGAACCCCTCCTGATGAAACTAAGACATACAGCATCTGACCAGCAATCATACGAGGTACACATTCCGCTTTCAATCTATCAGGACCTTGGCTTAAAACCATGGGTGGGATGACCTGTACTGTCAAGGGTGCCTAAAGATAGAAGGACAGCAAGTTCCCTTCATACATCAAGCTGCGGCCGCTCCGAAAGTCAGTGAAGTATATGTCATCAGTAAGGCCGCAATAGCCCCAAGGACAGGCCAGTCAGTACAGGTCGTAATACCCAACATCCGGAGCCAACAGACGATTCTGGGGTCCAGCTGCACCGAGCTAAACAAGAGAACGAAGGGAGCAGGCCTACACACAAGGCCCCACGTCTACCACAAAGTGGATCGAGGGGGCCTGACCACCATTCATACCTTCAAACTAAAGAACAAGCCATGCCTTGCCAAACCAAGAGCCTTAAAGTCTGCTGTGGACCTCTTAATGAAGTATTGGGATCTCTTCTCACACGACGGCTCGTATGAACACACCAACCTGATACAACACCGCATCATCATGGAAGACGTCCCGCCTATCAAGTGCAGGTACCAACCCATTAACCCGGGGTTGGAACCTGCTCTCCGTGAACAACTGGACGAGTGGCTGAAACATGACATCATCGAACCAGCAGATAGCCCCTGGAGCTCCAATCTGGTTGCCGTGAAGAAAAAGGGCGGCAAAATCAGGTGGTGCGTCGATTGGAGACGGTTGAATGAGGTCACCAAGAAAGATAGCTGGCCTATGCCCACAGTCCAAGACACCATTGCCCGGCTGGCAGGCAGCAATGTCTTCAGTGGTGTGGACATGGCAGGGGCCTTCCACTGCGTAGAGGTGCACCCAGAGGATCGAGAGAAGACTGCCTTTGCCACCCCCTTCAGGACATTTCAACAGAAGCAGTTAGGGTTCAGTGTCACCAACAGACCAGCCACCTACTGCAGATTAGTGGACAAAGTATTGAAAGATATTCCTCCCACTGAGGCCCTTAGTTTTATAGATGATGGAGTAGTACATAACACTGGCTTAGACCAACACCTGAAGAACTTAGATAAAACATTGAACTCATACCGCAAGGCAGGATTGAAACTAGCCCCCCTTAAGTGTAGCTTCTTCACACCCCAAATCACATTTCTGGGTCACATAGTCAACTGACACAGGGTAAGGCCTGTGGATTCATATGTAAAAGCAGTCAGAGATTTGGCCCTCCCAAAGTACAAGACCGAAGCTCGAGCATTTCTAGGGATTGTCGGATATTACCGGCAACATATTAAGAACTATGCAGAACTAGCCCGACCTTGGACAGACATTACGGGAAAGGAGGCCGACCCAGACAAGGAGAAAAGACCATTGGTAGTAACAACGGAAATGAGGAAGGCCTTCAAGAGCCTGAAGGAAGCCCTCACCACAGCCCCAGTACTGGGGTTCCCGTACTTCTCAGGACCCAAGACCAGACAATTTATACTTGATACAGACTTTTGTCAAACACAAATGGCAGGCATACTCAGCCAAGTGCAGAAGGGTAGGGAGGTAGTTATAGCCTATGTATCTAAGAAATTGAATAAAAGCCAGAGGAATTACCCCTCCACAAAAGGCAAACTATACGCTGGTATTATGTGGATGGACAAGGACCAGTACTACCTCCAACATGGGCCCATGTTTAAGTGGCGCAGGGACAACGTGGCCCAGAGACATGTACAGACGATGGAACCGAAGGGGGCGATAGTCGAGAGGTAGTTGTACATGCTCACCACCTACAACTTTGAGGTGGAACACAGGGCTGGGACCAAGCACACCAACACAGATGCTCTGAGTAGAGTGGGTTGTCCAGAACCGGCTGACCCAGAAGGGGAAACCAGGGTAGAAGAAGTACGGGCTGGCAGGACCTGATTAGAACAGGTCTGAGACCTAGGCCGGCCGCATGGTCAGCTGGATCTTCCAGCTGACTTCCTCACAACTGGCTCCCTTCCTGCTGGCATGGTGCTGCTGCCATGCATGGATGGGTCAGAAGCCCCTTTCAGCTGACCAGCCACATGGTCAGCTGGTCTCTTCAGCTGACTTCCTATCAGTTGACTTCCCAGGCATGGCTGGCTTCCTTCCTGTTGGCATGGTAGGTAAGCCAGGTCCTGTTTATGTACGGTCTACCTCTATATCAGTCTACTGGATACAAGCTAAAGTGACCTAAGACTGGAGGCATATTACAACCTATCAGATACACCTGGTTTACAGCTAACAATGGTGACTACATTATGTACAATGTGCGCTGGCGACGGCGGCATGCTTCATGGTATATTGAAGTTCCTCTTCAGTAGGTGTTGAGAGGATTTCTTTATCTTCACAATGCCCCACCAATTGGGCAGTGCTGTCCGGGCATTGGACAGCTTGGTAATTAGCTAGTTTAAATGTGGTTTGGCACCTCTCACCAACTTTGGGCAGGATTTTGGGGTTGTTGTGGAGCATTGGGTGAATTGGGCAGTGCATCACCAATCATGGCAATTTGGGCGGCAGTGTCCCCAATCGTTGCTTGGACATTGCTACAGACATTGCAACAGTTGGGCTGCTTGGGCGGATTGGGCAGCCCCACCAATGTTCAGGGAATGCACTCAGTTGGGCGGCTTGGGCAGCCCAACCAACGTTCGGAGAATAGTAGCAGCAAGAAAGAATTGGAGTGGCAAGTGTCTCTCGAGCTTCACTACACGTCTGTGCATGTTTGGCAACTTGGGCAGATTGGGTGGCAGTGTCACCAATCGTTGCTCTCATGTCACTATAGTTGGGTGGCTTGGGCGGCCTCACCAACGTTCAGAATTGGAGTCACAATGAGATCGTCCAAATTCGATGTTCACAACACCATGTTCTATTTTACACTGGCTTTATTTCTAGTAATGCACACATATGTTAGAAACCAGATCCAAGAAGTATCAAAACAAAAGGGAAGGGTTGATAATGTAGCGATGATAGGGTAGCAGGCAAGGGGGAGGGAGTACAGGTAGACCTAGTGTAGATGGAGGTCAACCTCATCATGATACAACAGCACAAAGGACTCTTTCACTGGATAGCTAATGCCGACCCATCCACATCCAACATACTCATTCTCACTCTCAGGGAACCACAAATATGAGGGCAGTATGGTCTAAATAGCAAAGTTGTCTAAGGGTTAGTGTCAGGCGCTAATGGCACAACTATGAGAGCGTCACGCTGACAGCAGTGGTATAT